>CAJIAT010000043.1_pt1 | contig 59566 bp, 48 predicted proteins | sample 9199161 | NCBI WGS metagenome assembly CAJIAT01 (sample SAMEA7708281, study PRJEB35096) | sediment metagenome | biome: marine neritic benthic zone biome [ENVO:01000025]; feature: sediment [ENVO:00002007]; material: shallow marine sediment [ENVO:03000034] sea grass bed [ENVO_01000059] ... | reverse complement strand
GGCCCGCGAGGCCGCCGATGCCGCGACGGCCCGCTGGGCCGCGGGCGCTCCGCGCTCGCCCCTCGACGGGTGCCCGGTCGGCGTCAAGGACATCATCGCGACGCACGACCTGCCCACGCAGATGGGCAGCGCGCTGTACCGCGGCTGGCGCGCGCCGGCCGACGCCGCCTGCGTCGCGGCGCTGCGAGAGGCGGGCGCGGTGGTGGTCGGCAAGACGCACACCACCGAGTTCGCCGTCGGTGAGTCGCCGCCGACGACCAATCCCTGGGACCGAGGGCGCACACCCGGTGGCTCGTCGAGCGGCTCCGCCGCCGCGGTCGGGGCGGGTGTCCTGCCCCTCGCCCTCGGCACCCAGACCGTCGGCTCCGTGCTGCGCCCCGCGAGCTTCTGCGGCGCCGTCGGCTACAAGCCGACCCATGGCGCCCTGCCGATGGGCGGGATCCACCCTCTTGCTCGCACCCTCGATCACCTCGGGCCGATCGCCGCGAGCGTCGCGGACGCCTGGGCGGCGGTGCAGGTGATCCAGGACCTGGTCGGCGGCGACGCGGCGGGCGGGACACCCTGGGCCGGAGCGCTCGGTGCCGCGCGGGCGCCCGAGCGCGTCGCGCGCCTGCGCATCGAAGGAGACGCCGCTCTCGACCCGGGCGCGTCGCATGCCGTCGCGGAGCTCCTCGACGGCCTCGGGGCCCGCGGCGTGAGCGTCGTCGATGCCGGCGACGAGCCGGCCCTGGCCGCTCTGGAGGACGCGCTCGCCGGGGCCAACGCGCTCTCGACCCGGATCCTGCGCCGGGAGATGCGCTGGCCCTTCGCCGAGTACGCGGCGCGCGGCGCCGACGCCGTGGGCCCGCAGATTCGCGAGCACCTGGCAGGCGGCGCCGGGGTCGACGCGGCCGACTATCGCGAGGCGCTGGTCGAACGCGACGCGCTCCGCGAGCGGGTCCGGGCGGCGGCGGCGGTCGTCGACGCCTTCGTGCTCACGGCCGCCTCCGGAGTCGCCCCCGAGGGGCTCGCCTTCACCGGGGCGCGGACGATGCTGGCGCCCTGGTCCCTGGTCGGCGGACCGGCGTGGTCGCTGCCGCTACTCGCGGTCGACGGGCTGCCCCTCGGCGTGCAGCTCGCCGGCGCGCCGGGCACGGACGGCGAGCTCGCGCGGATCGCGCGCTGGCTGATGGACGAGTAGCGCGCGGCGCCCGCGCGGAGGACGATCGCATGGCGGAGCAGGTTCGGATCGGCATCATCGGGGCAGGCGGCATGGGAGCGCGCCACGCCCGGAACCTCGCGCGCGAGGTCGCCGCGGCGCGGGTTGTCGCGCTGGTGGAGCCGGACGCCGCGCAGCGCGCCGGGGTGGCGGCCGAGACCGGGGCCGCGCACGAGCTCGACGACCCCGCCGCGCTCATCGGCCATCCGGACGTCGACGCGGTGCTCGTCGCCGCGCCGGACAGGTTTCACGCGGATCTCGCGAGCGCCTGCGTCGCGAGCGGCACGCCGGTGCTCTGCGAGAAGCCCCTGGCGACCACCGCCGCCGAGGCGTGGCAGGTGATCGAGGCGGAGGCCACCGCCGGGCGCCGGCTGGTCCAGCTCGGCTTCATGCGCGAGTACGACCCGGCCCACGTCGACGTGAAGCGCGTCCTCGACTCCGGCGAGCTCGGGCGCCCGCTCGTGTTCCGCGGCGTGCACGTGAATCCGACCAAGGGCGCGCTGCGCACCGCCGAGGAGGTCATGAGCAACTCGGTCGTCCACGACATCCACTCGGCCCGCTGGATGATGGGCCAGGAGATCGCCGAGGTGCTCGCGAGCACGGTCCCGGGCGTGCCGGACCGCCCCGATACCGCGCGCTTCGCCCTCGTGCACCTGCGCTTCGCCGGCGGTGGGCTCGGCACCATCGAGTGCAACTCCGAGTCCGGCTACGGCTACGAGGTCGACGTGCGCGTGACCGGCGAGCGTGGGTCGGTCGAGACCGCGTCGCTGCGCACCCCCTGGGTCAGCCTCGCCGCGCGCCGCGGCCAGCCGGTCGAGGCGGACTGGCTCGAGCGCTTCGACGCCGCCTACGTGGCCGAGGTGCGCGCCTGGATCGACTCGGTCGTCGCCGGCGCGCCGACCGGCCCCAGCGCCTGGGACGGCTACGTGGCGATGGTCGTCGCCGACGCCTGCACCGAGTCCGCGCGCAGCGGCGCGCCGGTGCGCGTCGAGCTACCGGAGCGCCCTTCGGTGTACGGCGGCTGAGCCGGAATCTGCGAGAGAGCCATCGCCGTGACCCGTTCGGCCCTCTCGCGACGCGCCGTGAGAAATGGGGGCAGGTTAGACGGCGCCGAGTGGCCTTTGTCATTGAATCCCGGGCCAGCGGTGCGGAGACTCCCTCGACCCACTGCGACGGGAGCGCACGCGATGAGCGACATCTATCAGAGGATCTGGGACGCCGATCAGTCGGACGGCGGTGTGGTGCCCCTGCTCGACACGGCGTCGGGCGACCCGGACGTCGGCTACGTGAAGGTCAACAGCGACCTCGACGGCAGCGACCGGAGCCTTCGCGTGCTCCCCGACGCCGTCATCCCGCCGTCGAAGCGCAGGACCTACGATCTCTGTCTCGCGCTGTTCGACAACTACGCGCTCCCGGAGCGCGACGAGGAGCTCGACACGCCCGAGGAGCGCGAGGAGGTCCACGACCTCCTGCACGCGATGGTCGACAGCGCGCCGATGCAGGTCGCCCGCGAGTACGTCGCGGCCCAGACCGGCACCAGCCTGACCCGCGAGCGCTGGTACAACACGGTGATGGAGATGTGGTTCCGGCGCTTCGCCTCGGGCGGCGATCCGCATCTCACCGGCTTCGAGCACGTCGTGGTCGGCGAGCAGGAGGGCTCGAAGGCCCAGGGCTACCACTTCTGGTACAAGTACTATCTCGACGACGGCTTCGCCTCGCGGGTGGACGGCTCGACCGATCGTTTCCCTGGCCTCGACGACGACCGCATCGCGTACCTCGGCTCGCGCATGGCGACCGACCAGGAGATGTACCCGGAGAGCGTCACGATCTCGTACCGCTGGGACGCGCCGGACTACGATCGCGACGCCATGCGCCCGCTCACCAAGCGCATCGGCGGCTTCTTCGTCGGCTGCAGCGTCGAGGGCCTGCTCGCTCTCGGCTCGGTGCGCGCTCACCTCGGCGCGAACGCGCCGAAGACCGCGGTCATCAACGGCGCGCGCTACCAGATGAAGCTGTTCCGCAGCTCGAACAACCGGCACGTGCGCACCTTCTACCCGGTCTTCTCCGGCTCCGTCGTGACGCCGCCCGTCCCAGGCCCGAGCCCGGATCCGGTCCCCGGACCCGCGCCGACACCGCCGACACCGTTGCCCGGAGACGGCGACGCGCCCCACGTCGCCGGCGACGTGCGCATCGTCGCCGCCATGGTCAATCCCGAGGGGCACGACCCGGGGAACGAGACGGTCACGCTCATCAACGTGGGCACCGACGAGCAGCGCCTCGAGGGATGGCAGCTCGTGGACAGGAACGCGCGGGCGCAGCCCCTCGCGGGCCAGCGGATCGCCCCGGGCGACGCGGTGCGCGTGGTCCTCGACCCGAGGGGCGCCCAGCTCTCGAACAAGGGCGGCGGCATCCGCCTCGTGGACGACGCGGGACGGGTGGTGCACGCGGTGACCTACTCGAAGGGACAGGTCCGCACCCAGGGCGGCACCGTGCTGTTCTGACGGCCGTATGCGGTTGCGTGTTCATTGATCGAAGAACGTCGTGCGACGTTCTTCGATGTCGCAACCGCAACACGGCCGTATGCGGTTGCGTGTTCTTCGATGTCGCAACCGCAACACGGCCGTATGCGGTTGCTCCGATCGGCGGCTTCCGGCCGTCGATTTCGTCGGCACATCCCTGTGCGGAATGCAGGCTGCGATACACGCCTGCTCAGAGCTCGATGACGACGTTCCCGTAGCGGTCTAGGGTGGCGCTCGCGCCGGGCGGAACCAGCACGGTGGTGTCGTACTCCTCGATGATGAAGGGCCCGGGCCGCGCCCCGTCGAGCGCGGCCCGGGCGACGACGGGCGTGCTCACCCAGCCGAGCCCGGGCCCGAAGTAGGCCTCGCGCGCCCCGCCGACTGGTGGCGCCGCGGGCATCGAGAGCCGTTCGGGGACCCGGGGACGCTCCGGGATCCCCTGGCCGATGAGCTCGACGTTCACCAGCTCGACCGGCTCCTCGGGGCCCGCCCGGTGCCCGTAGGTGCGCTCGTGCTCGACGCCGAAGGTCTCCTCGATCGCGTGGACCGCCTGCGCGTCGATGGAGCCGTCGGCGACCGGCACCGTGAGCTCGAAGATCTGCCCGACGTAGTGCATGTTCGCCGAGCGCTGTAGCCGGATCCGCTCCGGCGGGAAGCCCTCGCGCTCGAGCTGGCGCGTCGCCTGGTCCTCGAGCTCGCCCCAGGCCAGCTCGAGCTCGCCCGGGTCCGCGTCGCGCAGAACCCGGCGCACGGTGCGCGAGTGATGGTGCGCGACGTCCGCGTAGAGCAGGCCGAAGGAGGAGAAGAGCCCAGCCGCCGGCGGCACGACGATGCGCCGCATCCCGAGCGCCGCGGCCATCGTCGCGGCGAACAGGGGCCCGTTGCCGCCGAAGGCGAAGAGCGCGTAGCGACGCGGGTCCCGCCCGCGCTCGCTCGAGACCGCCTTGATCGCCCGGATCATGTTCGAGGCGGCGATCCGATGCGCGCCGTGGGCGGCGCGCTCGAGCTCGATGCCGAGCGGCTCGGCTATCTGCTCGGTGAGGGCGTCGCGGCTGAGCGCCGCCTCGATCGCCAGCTCGCCGCCGACCAGGTGCTCGGCGTTGAGATAGCCGAGCACGACGTTCGCGTCCGTCACCGTCGGTGCCGAGCCGCCGAGGCCGTAGCACGCCGGGCCCGGCGATGCGCCGGCGCTGCGCGGGCCGACCTGGAGCGCACCGCCCGCATCGAGCCACACGAGGGAGCCCCCGCCGGCGCCGACCTCGGCGAGATCGATCGCAGGGACCTTGAGCCGGTGCCCTGCGCCGGTGAGCAGCCGCGAGCCGGCCATGATCCCCCCGCCCACGCTGAAGTCGGCCGCCCGGGAGTACGCGCCGCGCTCGATGAGCGAGGCCTTGGCGGTGGTGCCGCCCATGTCGAAGGTGACCACGTCGCCGAGCTCGAGCCTCGAGGCGAGCGCATGGGCGCCGACCACGCCACCGGCGGGGCCGGACTCGACGATGTGGCAGGGCAGCTCCATCGCCTGGCCGGCGGTGGTGAGCCCGCCGTTCGACTGCATGAGCATCAGCGGCGCGCTGACGCTTGCGCGCTCGAGCTCGCCGAGGAGCGAGCCGAGGTAGCGGGCCACCACCGGCAGCAGGTAGGCGTTGATCACGGTGGTCGAGGTGCGCTCGTACTCGCGCATCTCGGGCAGCACGTCCACGCTCAGGCAGAAGGGCGTCTGCGGGGCGCGCTCGGCGATGATCTCGCCGATGCGCCGCTCGTGCGCCGGGTTGGCGAAGGCGTTGATCAGGCACACGGCGATCGCCTCGACGCCGTCGGCGACGAGGCCGTCGACCGCCTCGACGACGCTCGCCTCGTCCAGGGCGGTCTCCACGGCGCCCGCGGCCGTGACCCGCTCGCGCACGCCGAGCCTGAGATATCGCGGCACCAGCGGCTCGGGCTTCTCCCAGCCGATGTCGTACAGGCGCGGCATGCGCAGCGTGCGCAGCTCGAGGACGTCCCGGAAGCCCTCGGTGGTGATGAGGCCGGTTCGCGCGCCGGCGGTCTCGATGATCGCGTTCGAGGCGACGGTGGTGCCGTGGAGGATCTCCTCGAGGTCGTCCGGGCCGAGGCGAGCGAGGCGGAAGGCCTCGGCGAGGCCGCTCGCGATCGCCCGCGCGTAGTCGTCCACGGTCGAGGAGACCTTGCGCGTGTGCAGCTCGCCGTCGGCGGCGAGGAGCACGATGTCGGTGAAGGTGCCGCCGATGTCGACGCCGACGCGGAAGCGCTCGCCCGCGCCGCTCACTCCGCGGCCTCGGCTCCGCCCACCGGCATCCGGCGCGAGACCGTGGGCAGCGGGCCGCCGCGCTCCGCGCGAAGGCGCGCGCGGAGCGACTCAGTCGCCGCCTCGTCCACGGTCCGGCGCGCAGGGTCGACGACCACGCCGTAGTCGCGCGACGCGCCCTCGACGCTCACGTACCCGTTGCGGACGTCGTCGAGCACCCGGACGACGTCGCGCTCGAGCGGATCGCCCCAACCCCCGCCGCCCGGCAGCTCGTGGCGGAACACGTCGCCGCGGCGAAGCTCCATCAGCAGCTTCGCGTCGAGATCGCGCTCGCCCGGTGTGCCCGGATTGAGGGTGTTGCGCGAGTTGCCCCCGGGCAGGCCGCCGTAGAGGCCGTAGGGGTCGGTGGTGCGCCGATCCGAGCGCACCTGGAGCACCGCCTCGCGCTCGAGGAACCGGTACTCGCGCCGGTAGGGCACGCCGCCGCGGAAGCGCCCGGGCCCGGCGCGGTCGGTGACGAACTCGTAGGAGAGCACCTGCAGCGGGTTCTCCGCCTCGATGAGCTCGACGGCCTGGCAGGCCATGTTCGCGAACATGTTCGAGTTGCCCTGGACCCCGTCGGCCCAGGGTCGCCCGCCCCAGCTCCCGCAGGCGAAGTCGACGAAGATGTAGGGCCTGCGATCGTCGTCGTAGCCGCCGATCGACACGCCGGTGTTGCCGCCGTCGGAGGCGGCGAAGACCCGATCCGGGAGCATCATGGCCAGGGCGCCGAAGGCGCAGTCGCCCATGCGAAAGCCGGTCAGCCCCCGGGCGGCGCACGCGGCCGGCGGCACCATGTTGGCGATGGTGCCCTCGGGCGCGCTGACCTCGATGACCCGGAACATGCCGTCGTTGGTCGCGATCTCGCCAGGGAGCACCGAGCGGATCGCCGCGTAGGAGACCGCCTTGGTGAACGACAGGGTGCAGTTGATCGCCCCCTTGACCTGGGGCGAGGTGCCGTCCCAGTCGACGCGGATCGACTCGCCGCGCTTGGTGATCGTGCACTTCAGGCGGATCGGCACGCCCCGGTCGATGCCGTCGTCGTCGACGAAGTCCTCGAAGCTCCACTCGCCGTCGGGCAGCTCGGCGATCGCGGCCCGGGTCAGGCGCTCGGCGTGGTTGGTCACCTCGGCCATGTAGTGCCGGGTCTCCTCGACCCCGTAGCGCTCGATGAGCTCCATGAACTGGCTCTCGGCGATGGTGCACGCCGCGAGCTGTGCGCGCAGGTCACCGAAGACCTGCACCGGGATGCGGATGTTGGTCTCGAGGAGTTTCCACAGCGTCTCGTTCGCCACCCCCGCCTGGTAGAGCTTGAGCGGCGGGATGCGCACCCCCTCCTGGAAGATCTCCGTCGAGTCCGAGGCGTTCGAGCCGGGCACCCGGCCGCCGACGTCGGCGTGGTGGCAGATCGTCGCGGCGAAGGCGACGCGCTCGCCGTCGACGAAGATCGGCTTGAAGATGAAGATGTCCGGCAGGTGCATGCCGCCTGCGTAGGGGTCGTTGACGATGAAGACGTCGCCGGAGCCGATGTCGCCCTCGAAGGTCTCGATGACCGCGGCGAGCGCCGTCGGGATGGAGCCGAGGTGGAGCGGGATCGTGAGCCCCTGGGCGACGAGGCGCCCGGCGCCGTCGGTGAAGGCCGTCGAGAAGTCCATGTTGTCGCGCAGCACGCCGGAGTAGGTGGTGCGGCACACGGTCACCGCCATCTCGTCGGCGATCGAGAACAGGGCGTTGCGGAACAGCTCGAGGGTGATCGGATCCGTCTTCATGGCGTGCTCGGTCGCAGGTAGCTCGTAGGGTCCTGGCGCCCCACGGGGTGTGGTCGGGCATTCGAGGATGTAACAGCAGCCCGGCGCGCGCAACGAGACCGTGCCTGATGTCGCTGCGTCGCACAATCGAGAGCCCGCCCGGTTCTCTCGATGCTCGATGGCCGGCTCGAAGAGCACGTACCGTCGTGGGACCGGGTCACCCACGGCTGGAGCGTGCGCGCAGAATGCCGGCACCTCGAGACGCCGCCGGACCGGTACCTGCGGCGTTTCCACTAACGACACGATCACCCAGGCGAGCCGGCGCTCGCCTCCCTCATCGACCTGGTCGACGCGGATCGCGTGATGCTCGGCAGCGACTTCTGCTTCGACATGTCCTACGAGCGCCCGGTGGACGTGGTGATGGAGCACCCGGGGCTGGACGATGAGCAGCGCGCGCTGATCCTCGGCGGCAACGCGCGGCGCCTGCTGGGCCTGTGAGCGGGCCGCGCCCGGGCTCGGCAGCGCCCCCGCCCGACCGGGCGTCCTGGAGCGAGGAGGCGAGAGTGTCCTGGAGCGTCTGCCCGAAGCGCCGGGTCGGAGATGCCCGAGATCGTGACGGCGATCACTCAAGCTCGCGCCCGAGGCAGCCGCCAACCCCTTTGTCAGGGTCGCACGCGGACAGCCATGCAGCTCACAGGCACGAGCGCGCTCTTCAGCTTCGCTCCGACGGTCGCCGGACCGCGACCGGTGGACGTCGCCGCGTCCGAGCGCAGAGTGGAGCGACGCAGCGAGGCCGCCGCACAGAGGGCGGAGCTGGCGGGCGTCCTGGCCCAGACGGGGGACCTGCGCAAGAGGCTGCGGACCGTCGAGGCGCTCATGGACGGGGCCTCCCTGCGTCCGTCCCGCTCGGCGGCCGCATACTCGCGCGCCGACATCGGCCTCGATGCCGCACGCTCGGCGACGGTGCTCCGCTCCACCGGGGAGGTCAACGCGACGCCCACGTCGTTCACACCGTTCGGTCCCGCCTGGAGCGGCTCGTCGACGGCGCTCGCGACCATCGGTGGCGTCTACGACGGCGCTCAGGGTGACGACGTGCTGACCTTCGACGTGCGAAGAGGCGGCGAGCACGGCGTGGACAACCTGCGGATCAGGGTCCGGGACTCCAGCCGCGCCAGGCTGGACCTCATCAGAATCAGTAAGAGCGACCCGCTCGACCAGGAGTACACCCTGTCGAACGGCCTGGTGCTCACACTCGGCGCCGGTCAGCTCATCAGGAACGAGGCTTTCACCGTCGCCGTCTCATCGACGGTCGGGAGCGTCGTCGACCCGGACAGGCCACTGGACGGCACGCGCAACGCCAGCCCGAACCTCGAGGACGGCCTCTCGGTCTCCGACGGGTCCTTCGACGTCAACGGCGTCCGGATCGCGGTCGGCGCGAGCGACAGCATCAACGACGTGCTCGGTCGAATCACGAGCTCGGAGGCGGGCGTCACGGCCACCTTCGATGGTGCCACCGAGACGGTGGTGCTCACCCAGAAGACCCCCGGCGCCGGCCACGACATCGTCCTCGGCCCGGACACGTCCGGCTTCCTGGCGGCGGTCAAGCTCGACGGCGCCGCCCCGACGCCGGGAACCGACGGCAACGCGGACGACGTGCTCTCGTCGCTGCCCGTCTTCTCGACCGTGCGCAGCGGCAGCCTCGTGGTCAACGGTACGGAGATCGCCTTCGACGTCGGGACGGACTCGCTGAACGACGTGCTGGGGCGCATCAACGCCGCCGACGCCGGCGTCTCGGCAAGCCTCGTGCGTGACCAGCGAGTGGTCCTCAAGGCCGTCGACCGGACGTCCGCCATCACGCTCGACGACGGTGGCACCGGTCTCCTGGGCGCGCTCGGTATCGCCGAGGGAAGCCACCGCGCGGAGCCGGGGCAGCCGGGCGTCTCCCGGGACCACGCGAAGGAGATAGTGCAGGCCGTCAGCGCCGCCGTGACCGTGTTCAATCGACTCGTGGAGATCCCGGCGGCCGGCTCGGCCCGTGCGGAGGCGCTCTCCGGCACGCGAGCACGGATGGAGGAGATCGTCACCCGCAGCCTCGGGCTCGCGCGGAGCTCGGGAGCCTCCGACCCCGGTCTTCGCTTCGACTTCTCCTCCGGCAGCCAGGTGGCGGTCCTGGACGAAGACGAGCAGCAGGCGCTCGAGCAGGGCCTGACGCGGCACTTCGCGGATCTGAGAGCCATCTTCAACGGGTCGAGCGAGGGCTCGAACGACGGCCTGGTGAGAGAGATCTTCAGGGTGCTCGACGCGATCGACCTCAGCCTGCGGGCGCGGCTGGCGGGCGTCGGCGTGCTGCTGGATACTTTTGCTTAGCCCGGGTATCTCACCGATCTCACGGGCCCTCGCTTGTCCCTTGGATCCGCAACAATTGCGGCGAGCTTGGAAGTACGACCTCCAGGCGTCTCAGGCCCCCGCCGTTCTCGGGTGACGATCAGTTGCGCAGCTGGGCCTGCTTCTGCGCGCGTGCCCGCTCGATGGTGTCCCGGCGGCGCGCCTCCGTCTCCTCGGAGAGGAAGGGCTGCTCGGGCGAGAAGATCAGCTCCATCCAGCGCCGGCTCTCGGTCCAGACGTCGGACCTGTCCAGCAGCGTCCCGGACGCCTGCGCGCGCTCGACGAGCCGCAGCCCCGCGAGCAGCGTATCGCGCTGGGACGCCGCGTCACCAGGGCGCCCGCACGGGTTGCCGAGGGGGAAGTTGGTGAACACCGCACGCGGCGTGTGCGCGCGCTCGGTGATGTCGCGAGCGTTGCTGAACACGACGGTGCACAGCCCACCCGCCTCGAGGACCCGCGCGACCAGACTCACGGTCTGGTGGCAGACCGGTCATATGGGCGTGAGGACGACCACGTCGACCGCCTGCTCCCGGCACCGGCGCAGCACATCCGGCGCGTCGACCTCGAGGACCTTGCGCTGGCTGTAGTTCGGCAGGATCCGCAGGTGCTCGCCGGCCACGCTCCCGATGGCGCCCTCGCCGGCGAGCTCGCGCAGGCGGGTCGCCGGATAGAACGCGTCGGGATCGGACATGTCGGTCTGCGCCCGATCGTGATCCTCGCTCGTGCATCGCAGGCGCCGGGGCGGTAGATTCGACGGCAGCGGGAACACCTCGAGCTCACGGGTTCCGAGGAGGCGCGCGGGCTCCGTCGGTGCGCCGTCCTCGTCGAGCACGACCAGGGAGGCGGTGGTGACGATCGCCACTCGCGACTCCGCGAGCGGCTTGTCGGGTTGGGTGAGCGGACCGTCGTCGTAGCGCGCCCAGGTGTAGTCGGTTGCGTACCCTTCGCCCCGGTAGTACTGCCGCGTCTTGTCGATGTAGCGGACGTGCTCCATGCGAAATCACCTTCGTCCGGCCAGGACTGGCGGGCCCATGGTACGGCTTTTCGCCGCTCCGGAGCGTGGCGCGAGAGCCATCCCGGTAGTTGTCCGCGCCCTCGTCGAACGGTGGAATGGTAGCGAGAGCTCGCGACGGCAGCTGTGAGTCGAATCTGCACTATTGCGCCGCAGCGAGTGCTGCGGTGCACGAGGGACGAACCGGCCACACCGGTCATTGGACCGGTGGCTTGCTCGGTGATTTGCGGACCGGCCAGAAATTGAGAGGATGGCTCCCGGGTCGGATTGGGGTGTTCGGTGCCTTCCACCAGCACAGCTTCGAACTGCGGGCGTCCCACCGACGCGGCCGCCGGGCACGCGATGGGCCTGTTCGTCGCGCTGACGTTCGGTTCCTCATACCCTGTCGCAAAGCCGCTACTCGGCATCGTCGATCCGTTCGTGTTCTCGAGCGCGCGCTTTCTACTCGCTGGCGCGCTGATGCTGCTGATACCGATCCTGTGGCGCGGCTGGGCCAGCATCGCCGTCAGCGGCTCCGACCTGCTGCGCCTGGCCGGGCTCGGGTTGATCGGTTACACGTTGTTCCACGGCATCTGGGGTGTCGCGCTCGCGCTGACGACGCCGGCGAAGGCGGTCGTGATCGTCGCGACGACGCCGATCTTCAGCGCCCTGATCGCCGCGTGCACCGGCGAGCGGCTCGCCGTCGCCGGCTGGCTCGGGGTTGTGCTGGCCTTCGCAGGCGTGTTCGTGCTCGTGAACGACAGCGTGACGGTGTTGCGGCTGAGTGGTGGTACGTGGCAGGGGGACGCGCTGTTCGTGCTCGCCGCGGCGCTGTGGGCATTGTACGGAGCGCTGTCGCGTCCGGTCGTTGTGCGCCTCGGCACGTGGCGCGTGACGGCGTGGTGTGCGCTGCTTGGTGCCGGTGCGCTCACGCCAGTCGCGGTCGGTCCGGCGCTCGCGCAGGACTGGCGGTTGCTCGACGCCGGGGACGTGGCCGCATTCCTGCACTCGTCGGTGATCGTCGGATGTTTGGGGCTCGCGGCCTGGGGAGGCGGGCTCGCACGGCTCGGGCTGGCCCGCGTATCCGCGTACCTCTACTTGTCGCCCGTCTGCGGCATTGTTCTTTCCGGCCTGCTGCTCGGGCAGTGGCTGAGCACGCTGCAGATGGTCGGCGGCGCCGTCGTGCTCGGCGGCGTCGCGCTGACCCAGTGGTCAGCAAGGCGCGGGTGACGACGACCTCGGGCGCTCAGGACCGAGGGCTGCGCAGGCGCGCACCAAGGAGCAAGTCCCTACGGCCGACGTCCGCATTACCGCGAGTCGTCGAAGCACCCGAGATACCGATAGCAGCACTACAACTATCGAGGGTAGATGCCGGATTGCGGCTGATCGCCGTCATCCGTGAGGGAGGGTCGCCGTCGGGTCAGCTGTCACGTGTCAAGACTCGATCCCGGCTGTCCTCGCTCGCGGCAGCGAGACGTCCACCTTGGACCCGTCGCCAATTCACGAGTGCTCAACGCGGCGATCTGACGAACCACACCCCCGGGTGCGGTGGCGAGCGCCGTCCGTAGCGTCATGACGAGGATCAACGCGGGATGTCCTGGCGGCCTCTTATCATTCGCAGCAGAGCACATCCGTGGGGGTGGTGAGTTGCGCGCACTAGGAATGCGAGAAGCGAGGGGCACAAGGAAAGCCGGTGCGCTCTTGCTGCTCCTCGCACTGATCCCGGCCCAGGTTTGGCAGCAAGCCGTCGCCGAAGGGCGCAGGGTGTCCGGCGACGAGCTGCAGAGCTTCTTTTCGGGCTCGGCCACACGTAGCGTGAGCGAGACCGGGATCGACGTCTTCATGGAGTGGAGCGCCGACGGGTCCCTCGCCGGCACTGCAGGACTGGGGGCGCGCGAGGGCATCATGGCCGGCTCCTTCAGCGAAGGCGCGTACGCCGATACCGGTAAGTGGTGGATTGAAGGCGACCAGATGTGCTGGCAGTGGAACGAGTGGGACTCCGGCGCGCGTGACTGCTTTCGCGGGCGCGAGATGGGCGACGGCAGGCTCAAGCTCTGGCGCCGGCGCGGGCAACACAGCATGGTCCACGGACGCAGAGAGCCCTAGCCCGGATATTGCACCAAGTTCACGAATCCTCGCTTGTTCCTTGAATCCACACGAGTCCAGGGCAGGGAGTGCTCCCGGCACTCCCACTGCATTCCCGCCATCCATGGCGGTCAGTGGACGAGGTAGGACGAAGCAGGAGCCCGAGTCGAGGACTTCTTCGGAGCTTGGAAATACGGGCAGTATTCCCGGCGCTCCAAAGAAGCCCTGTGAATCCAAGGCTCTGCGCGATCCCTTCGCGAATTGGTGCAATATCCGGGCTAGCCCGCATATTGCACCAGGCCGGCAGCGAGCCCGCTGCAACTCGTTGAGCAGGCGTGAGAAAAGTGGTGCGTTCGGCGCGCCCATGCGAGCGCATTTCGCGCTGGGCTCGCTGCCTATCGCGGCCCTGGCTGGGCCATGCACGCCTGGGCTTGCTGTTCGCGCGAGTGATAGCGACGGCTATCACTCGCACTCCACAGCGGCGCCCAGACGCACCTGTCCTGCGCCAGGATCCACGATGCCTGATGCAATATGCGGGCTAGGTCAGCGGGCGTCGAGAGGGACCTCGTGGTACTCGAGCGCCCACTCGCGCATGTAGCGCACGCGCTCGGGGACGATGCGGTAGACGACGAGCTCCGGGTTGTCCGGTGAGCCCAGGTAGTGGCGAAGGAGCGGGAAGCCCTCCCAGAGCTCGCGGAGGAGCGCGGCGTCGGTCACCGTCTCCGCGACGCCAGCGATGCGGACCTGGTTGTGATCCGGATCGACGTAGCAGAGCTCCACGCGCGGGTCGGCGGCGATCTCACCGGTCTTGTGGTAGCTGCGCAGGTTGGCGACGTAGACCGTGAATCCGTCCGTGCGGATGGGCGAGACGGGGCGCGCGCGCGGCGCTCCCTCGTCGACGGTCGCGAGGACGGGGAAGCGCGCCGCAGCCATCGTGGCGGCGGCGAGCGCCGGGACCTCGGCGGGGTCGACCGGCTCTGGTGTGGGCTTCGGCGACACGCGGCTCCTATACTGCCCGCCCGACAGCGACTCTCGACCGACGCGTCGGCCCGCGGGGGTCCGGCGCCCGGTGCTCCGCCGTGCGGCTCCTCTGGCTCTTTCTCGCGCTCATGGTCGTCTTTCTCGTCCCGTTCGTCATCTGGGGCGGGTCGGTCGAGCAGCTCTTCTCCCAGGCCGGCACGGTGGAGTGGCTGCGGGGCCACGGGCGCTGGGCCTGGGCGGCGGGCTTCGCGCTGCTCGCCTCGGATCTGGTCCTGCCGGTCCCCGGCACGGTCGTGATGAGCGCCCTCGGCTTCGTCTACGGCCCGGTGCTCGGCGGGCTCCTCGGTGCGACCGGATCGTTCCTGTCCGGCGCCATCGCCTACTGGCTCTGCCGCGCGCTCGGCCGCGGCGCGGCGCTTCGGCTCCTCGGCGAGCGGGATCTCGAGCGCGGAGAGCGGCTGTTCGTGAGCGCGGGCGGCTGGCTCGTCGTCCTGTCGCGCTGGCTGCCGCTGCTCCCGGAGGTCGTCGCCTGCATGGCCGGCCTCACTCACATGCCGGCACGGCTCTTCCACCTGGCGCTGGCCTGCGGCTCCCTGCCGCTCGGCTTCGCCTTCGCCGCCGTCGGCCACGCCGGGACCGAGCACCCCGCCCTCGCCCTCGCGGCCAGCGCCCTGGCGCCGCCGGCGCTCTGGCTCGCCGTCCAGCCCCTCTTCCGCGCCCGCCTGCGCCGCGATCCCTAGGCACCACGGCAAGTCCTGGGCAAGTCCTGGCAAGTCCTGGGCAAGTCCTGGACACCCACTCACCAGGCAAGTCCTGGACACCCACTCACCACACGAAGTCCTGCACGAAGTCCTGGACAGACAAAGAAGTCCTGGATTCCACTGGCGGCAGGCGCCGATGGATGTGAGTACCCACTCTCAATAAATGAGCCAAGAGCGCGGCTACTCTTTTCTCAGCCCCTCTTTCTGCACCCGCCCGCTTCTTTCTGGACACCCACGAAGCCCGCCTTCTCGACACCCAAGACCTCGAAGTCCAGGATGCGAAGTCCTGCACGAAGTCCTGGACGCCCACTCGGACGCAATGGACGCAAGGCGCTGGACAGTGGCGACGGTTGAGGGAGCGAATGTAAGCACTCACTGACTCTCGAAGGCCAATCGCCTCTCCTTCCCCGACCCAATGCTGAAGGGCCTGTCGGCGATGTAAGGACTCACTCATTTCCAGTGGTCCTCTCGAATGCACGCGAACGGGCGGGAAGTCCTGGACACTCAGCGGGAGGGAAGTCCTGGACACCCAGCGAAAACAGGGAAGTCCTGGACACCCAGCGAAAACGGTGGCGCAGCCCTCGGCTGAGCCGTTCTCCGCAGAGCCCTCAGGTCAGCGTCCGATCGAAGGCCTGGAGCTCGGCGCGGGCCCGTCGATAGACCTGCGCCGGGCGGTGGGCACCGCCCCGCGTCACGCCGTCGACCGGCTCGACCACCGCCTGCGCGAGCAGGTTGCGCCGGAAGCTCGTGCGGTCGAGCGCGGTGCCCATCACCTGCTCGTAGACGCGCTGCAGCTCGGCGAGGGTGAACTGCTCGGGCAGCAGATAGGTCGGCAGCGAGGAGTACGCGGCCTTGTCCCGGAGCCTGCGCACCGCCGTCTCGACGATCTGCCCGTGGTCGAAGGGGAGCGCGGGCAGCTCGGCGACCGGCGCCAGACAGGCGCTGCCGTCATCGGCGATCCCCAGGTTGGCCTCCGGCACCAGGGCGTAGTAGGCCACGCTGATAGACCAGCCCCGCGGGTCTCTCACCCGGCCCGAGAAAGTGTAGAGCTGCTCGAGGTGCAGCACCGTCGCCGGGGTCTTGTCCCGAATCACCCGCCGCGCCGTCGCCGCGGTATCCGCGTCCTCGTCGACGCGCACGAAGCCACCGGGCAGCGCAAGCACCCCGGCGAAGGGGGCCCGCTCCCGGCGCGCGAGCAGCACTGCGAGCGCCCCGTCACGCAGGGAGAACAGGGCCACGTCGACGGTGGCGATCGGGTACTCGGAGTAGGTCACTTCGTCCAGTCACGCTCAAACACGCTCAGCATACCGATCGTCTAACTGCGAAGACAGTCACGCTGATGGGCTTGATTGCCATTCACTGTTAGTTCATTATCGCTCTTACTGTAATTTCATTCTCGCACTAAGTAACCGATGCCCGCAGCCGCCACCGACGCCAGCTCCCTCCTCGCCGTGCCGACGGACCGTCCCGACCTCGTGTTCCCGGCGGACCGGGAGGGGATTCGGCACGCCTGGCGGCGTCTCGGCGGCGCCTGGCATCCCGACCGCAGCGCCGATCCCCTCGCCGGGAGGGTCTTCGCGCACCTGGAGTCGCTGCACCGCGCGGCGCTCGAGCGGCTCGGGGGTGGGCTGTGGGACGACGGGCGCTCGCTCGACATCTCCACCCTGGACGGGAGCCGCTTCCGCCTCCGCTACCGCTCCCGGCTCGAGACCGATCTCGGCCCCTGCTTCGTCGGCGACGGTCACCTCGCGTATCGCCTGCCGGGCGCCCGGCACCACCTCGCCCGGCGAGGCTTCGATCGCATCCGGCGTCTGCCCCACGCGGACCGTGGTATGCGCGAGGCCACGGCCCGTTGCCTGCCCGAGCCGCGCCGGCTCCTGCGCACGCGCGATCACGTCCTCGTCGTCCTCGGCAAGACGCCGGACCTCGTCGCGCTCCCGGATCTGCAGCACCACCTGGGCGGCTCGATCCCGCCGCGTCACCTGGCCTGGATCGTCAGCGGGCTGCTGCACATCGGCTGCTACCTCGAGTGGGCCGGCCTGTGTCACCTCGCCATCGCGCCGGACCAGTGTCTGGTCTCGCCGCGCTGCCACACGGTGAACCTCGCCGGGGGCTGGTGGTTCGCCACCCCATCCGGCGCGCGCCTCGACTGCCTGCCTGCGCGCTCGGCGGACCTGGCGGCTCCGGACGTGCTTCACCGGCGGGTCGCGGACCGGCGCCTCGACGCGCTGCTGATCCGCCGCTCGGCCCTCGACCTGCTCGGCGAGGCCGCCCGCGAGGCGCCGCCGCCGATGCTCGAGTACCTCACGCTGCCGGGCACCGGCTCCGCGGTCTGCGACTACGTGGACTGGCAGCGCGCCCTGCACGCGAGCTTCGGCGAGCGACGCTTCGCAGAGCTCGCCGTTTCACCGGACGACGTCCACGGCGCGGCATCCCGCGACCGGCGACGTGGTCACTGACACGAGAGGAGAACGACATGGGATACGCACGCTGGGACCCTTCCGACTGGACCCGCTACACCCGCACCACCGCTGGACGCAGCCGCGCCGAAGTCTTCGGCCGCCGCTCGATCCGCGAGGAGTTCGACCCGCGCCGCATCGACGTCCGCGAGTCGCGCGACTCGGAGGCGAACCCCGAGTCGAACGCGATCGTCGTCGCCTTCGACGAGACAGGCTCGATGGGCGCGATCCCCGACGCCTTCGTCCGCGAGGGCCTCGGCACCCTCGTCAGCGAGATCCTCGACCGGCGCCCGGTCACCGATCCGCACGTGATGATCATGGGCTTCGGCGACGCCTGGTGCGACTCCGCGCCACTGCAGGTCACGCAGTTCGAGCCGGACATCCGCATCGCCGAGCAGCTCCGGGACCTCTATCTCGAGGGCGGGGGCGGCGGGAACCGCTACGAGAGCTACAACCTGCCGTGGTACTTCGCCGCCACGCGCACCAGCATCGACTGCTTCGACAAGCGCGGCAAGCGCGGCTATCTCTTCACCGTCGGCGACGAGCCGCCGCCTCCATGCCTGCTGGCCGCACACGTGCGCGAGCACCTCGGCGGAGCCCTCGAGCGTGATCTCGACACCCGCGACGTCCTCGCCATGGCGAGCCGCATGTACGAGATCTTCCACGTGGTCATCGAGGAGGGCTCCTACTTCCGCGGCGATCCGGACCACGTGCGAAGCGGGTGGCGCGACCTGCTCGGCGAGCGGGTGCTGTTCCTGTCCGACTACCGCCGCCTGGCCGAGACCATCGTCTCTGCCATGGAGGTGAACGAGGGTCGCGACGGGCGCGCCGTGGCCGCGAGCTGGTCCGGTGACACCGCCATGGTGGTTGCCGACGCGGTCCGCTCCCTCACCGCCCGCGGCGCGGCGGAGGACGGGATCGTGCACATGTGATCCGCGGCCGCGGCCCGAGGCCAGCCTGGCGCACGGCCGACCACACCACGAAGAGCGCCGGCCCCTGCAGGGGCCGGCGCGGAGCGACAGTGATGACAAGAGCCACGAGAGGAGCCACGACGAGATCGCCGAACAGAGCGCGCGTCGTCATCGGCAGCGGCTTCGGCGACGAGGGCAAGGGCCTCGCGACGGACTACCACGCGGCCCCCTTCGGCGCCGACGCCCTCGTAGTTCGCTTCAACGGCGGTGCCCAGGCCGGGCACACGGTCGTGACGCCTGGCGGCCGGCGCCACGTCTTCAGCCACGTGGGTGCCGGAACGTTCTCCGGCGCGCGCACCTTTCTCAGCCGCTTCTTCGTCTGCCACCCGATGCTGCTCGAACGCGAGCTCGCGGCGCTGCGCGCACTCGGCGCGAGCCCGCGGATCCTCGTCGACCGCGGCTGCATGGTCACCACGCCCTTCGACGTCATGGTCAACCAGGCCCTCGAGGCCGCCCGCGGCAACGGCCGGCACGGCTCCTGCGGCCTCGGCTTCGGAGAGACGATCGAGCGCGAGGAGGTGGGCGGGATCGCGCTTCGCGCCGGGGAGCTCGCCAACGAGGACCGGCTCGTCGCGCGGCTACGGCGCATCCGCGACGAGTACCTGCCGCGCCGTCTGGCCGCCCTCGGGCTCCACGCGGTCCCGGCCGCGGCCCGCGACGAGGCACTCGTAGAGCGCTTCGCCGAGGACGCGCGAGGATTCCTCGACGCCGTGGAGCTCACCGATGCGCGGGTGCTCCGCGAGGGGCGCGCGCTCGTGTTCGAGGGCGCGCAGGGGCTGGCGCTCGACATGGATCGCGGCCACTTCCCCCACGTCACCCGCTCGAGCACCGGGCTCACGAACGTCCTCACCCTCGCTCGCGAGACAGGGATCACCGGTCTCGACGTCAGCTACGTCACCCGGTGCTACGCGACGCGTCACGGCGCTGGGCCCATGCGCCACGAGCTCGCCGCGCCGCCCTTGCCGACGCTCGTCGATCGCACCAACGAGACGAACCGGTGGCAGGGGCGGCTGCGTTACGGCTGGCTCGACGTCGACGAGATCGCCCGCGCCGTGCGCATCGACCTCGCCGACGCCCGTGATCTAGACGTCGACGCCGAGTGGGTCGTGACCTGGATGGACCACGTCGACCGCTCCATCGGGTACGTCGTGCGCGGCCGCCCCGTCACGGGCACGGGCCCCTCGCTGGTCCGCGCTCTCGGCGCGCGCAGCGCGATCGGCCGGGCGCGCCTCGCCCTCGGCGAGACCCGGGAACTCGTCGTCGACGCGGCGCTGCCGGCGCGCTCCGGGCTCGCGGCGTGACATCGGGGAGATATCCGGCTAGCGCGTGGCCTTCACCAGCCGCTCGTAGGTGAACATGTAGTCCTCGTCTTCGAGCGGCTTGTGGCAGGCGAGGCAAGGAGCCTGGTTGAGCCCGGGCTTGAGCTTGCGCTCGGGCGTGAAGATCGCGTAGTGCCAGTCTGCATTGCGCAGCTCCGCCGGCGTCGCGTCGCCCCAGCCCGCGCCCTTCTCCATGATCGCGTACGCGGCGAGCGGGCCCTGCTCGAAGATCCCGTCGCTGCCGACGACCGGCTCGCCGCCCGCATCGCGCTTGATCTTGTAGATCTCTGCGACCAGCACCGCCCCGTCCCCGGGCCTGCCATCCGCCTTCATGCCGTCGACCGCCGCCTGGTTGGCGAACACGACCATCACCTGCTTGCCGTTCTCGCGGTTGAACCGGTCGTAGCGCAGGAATGTGTCGGCGTAGCCTTCGGGGAACGCGATACGCCCGCCGGCGAGATGCGCCGGCACGCCGGCCTCGGCTCCCGACCCCCCTGCGGGCAGGCTGGCGAAGAAGGCCGCCAGGTTCTCGATGTCCGCGTCGCTGAGCTGGGCAGCCATGGCGCTCATGAGGGGGTTGTTGCGCGTGCCCGCCCGGAACGCCTCGAGCTGGGCCTGGAGATACCCCGCCTTCTGGCCGGCGAGGTTCGGCCACGCGGGACCGAGGCTCACCCCATCCGGACCGTGACACGACTGACAGGCCGCCGAGCGCTCGCGCCCGGCCTCGACGTCCGCGGCGACGGCGGCGCCCGCGAGTCCCCAGCCCACAACCAACAGCATGACCCTGATCACCATGGCTCCCTCCACTGGTGCGGGCCGTCGGCCCGCAGTCGTGCGCGCCATCGTAGAGCGATTCCCGGGTCGAGACCATCGGACCCGGTGGGCGGAGCGTGGTCGTCCGGCTGCGGGCACACTCCCCCGTCGACGCACGAAGACCTGGAGGCAGATCTCGTGGCACGCCGATACGGATGCGGCGATGCATCATTCGCACCGTTGCGTGCTGGCTCGTCGCTGCGAGCCAGCGCCGACCCGAGATGGTCGGCGATGTCGCCGACGATGTACAGAGGGCCGGCCACACAAGTCGCGGGGTCCGGCGTGCTAGCCTCGGAGCACAGGTGCCGCGAGCGGGCAGGTTGCGCCCGCACGACAAACACATGAGGGGGAGCAATCGATGAAAACCGGGAAGAGCTGGCAGGCAGGTCTCGTGCTGGTCGTCGCTTCGCTGTTGCTCGCAGGCCCGGCGATGGCCGGGCCCAAGCTCAACATGCTCATCAACCAGTCGCCGTGGTTCGACGGCTTCCGCAAGACTCTCGAGATGTACGAGGCGGAGACCGGCGCGAGCATCGAGCTCGACGTGACCCCCTACACGGCGATGTCCGAGAAGGTGCGCAACTCGATCCGAGCGCCGGAGGGGATCTACGACATCATCATCCTGTCCACCGAGTTCATGTCGACGCACTACGACAGCGGGCTCCTCGAGGACATCCACGAGATCGATCCGAACTTCAATCTCGACGACGGTGTGTGCGGCTACCAGAACACCTCTTTCTGGAACTACGACACCCACTCCTTCGACCCGAACGGGACCTTTGTCGGGATCCCGATCAACGGCAACGTCCAGGTCCTGTACTACCGCCGGGACCTGTACGAGGACAAAGGGCTCGAGCCGCCCAAGACCTGGGCGGACCTCAAGAAGAATGCCGCGGTCTTCCACAAGCCGCCCCGCATGTACGGGATGATCCAGCGTGCCGAGCGCTCCTCGGTCACCTACAACTTCGGACCCTACCTGTTCAGCCACGGCGGCGCGATCTACAAGAACCCGGTGGCGGGCGACTGGACCATCGTCCTCAACAGCCCCGAGGCCAAGAAGGCGATGGAGACCTATCTCGACATCCGCGACAACGTCGGTCATCCGAACGCGCATTCGGTGGGGCAGGGCGAGATGATCCAGTACATGCGCACCGGCAAGGCCGCTCATGCCATCGCGGTGATCGCAGCCTGGGGCGGCATGGACGACCCGGACAAGTCGGCGGTGGTGGGCAAGATGGGCGCCCTGCTGATCCCGACCGGCGGCGTGAAGAACAGCAGCAGCCTCGGTCACTGGGAGGCGAGCATTCCCAAGAACATCCCCATGGAGAACAAGGTCGAGGCGCTCGACTTCCTCAAGTGGCTGGTGAAGAAGGAGAACCAGATCAAGTACATCAAGAACGGCGCCGTGCCGGTGCGCTGTGACCTGATCTACTCCGAGCTCGCCAAGGAAGACCAGTTCCGCTTCATCGAGGCGCTCGGGCAGAACTCCGACGTCGCCGACTTCCTCGCCCCGCTGCCGCAGGCCGCCGAGTCGACAAGCATCACCAACCTCTATCTGAACAAGATCGTCGCCGGCGAGCTGTCCATCGAGGAGGGACTGAACAAGGCGGCCGACGAGCTGTACGAGATGGCGACCAAGGCTGGCCTGAAGACCGGCAAGCTCCCGCCGTTGTAGGCCCGACGCCGCCGCTCGCGGACCCGAGGACGGCGCCCTTCTCGCTTTCGCGAAGGGCGCCGTCCCTGGAGAACCGGCGCGGTGAGTGATCCCCCAGGCCCTTCCCGGCCGGCTGTGGGTTCCGTCCGTATCGCTCTCGTCGTGGGGTGACGTCACGATGATCGGCAGACTGCTCGGCGAGGATCAGCGCTGGTACGCGATATCCCTCGCGCCGCTCGTCGTGTTGCTCGTTCTGTTCACCCTGCTGCCGCTCATCAACATCTTCTACATGTCCTTCTTCGACATCCAGTGGAAGGACCAGCAGTACCACTACGACTTCATCGGCCTGAAGAACTACATCGACCTGCCCGACAACAAGTTCTACTTCCCGGGCCTGAAGAACACCTTCGCATTCGCGATCATCGGCGTGTCGGTGCAGATGGTGCTCGGCTTCCTGCTCGCGCTCTTCGTCTCCAAGGTCAAGCGCCTGAAAGCCTTCTACATCTCGCTCTTCCTCGTCCCGGTGCTCCTCCCACCGATCGTGATCGGCTCGGTCTGGCGCCTGCTCTACGGTTACGACTTCGGCATCATCAACTATCTCCTGAGCTATCTCGACGTCTATCCGCTCGACTGGCTCGGAAGCCCCAAGCTCGCGTTCACCTCGATCGTGATCGTCGACGTCTGGCACTGGACCCCTTTCGTGTTCCTGCTGCTGCTCGCCGGGCTCGAGTCCATTCCCCAGGACGTCTACGAGGCCGCGAAGGTCGATGGCGCGAACGCGCTCCAGGAGCTGTGGAAGATCACCATCCCGATGATGATGCCGACGATCCTCGTCACGATGGTGTTCAGGATGATCACGGCATTCAAGGTCTTCGACGAGATCTACCTGCTCACCTCCGGCGGCCCGGGGACATCGACGGAGGTCATCAGCTTCTCGATCTACGAGACCTTCTTCGAGGCCGACAACATGGGTCTCGGATCGGTGATGTCCGTGGTCTCGCTCATGGTCGTCACCACGCTCACCGTGCTCGCGCTGATCGCGCTCCGGCGAAGGGGCGAGACGTGAGCAGGCTCCTCTCCAGGCTCGGGCCGCACCTGTTTCTCTGGCTCTTCGGAGTCATCGTGATCGCGCCCTTCCTGTGGATCGGGAGCATGGCGTTCAAGAAGCAGATCGACATCCTCATGATGAAGATCCTCGCCACGCCCACGATGTTCAACTTCGAGAAGCTCTTCGTCTCCAAGGAGGCGACCTTCCTGAACGACATCTTCAACTCGACCGTCGTGGCCGTGGTCTCGACGATCCTGGTGCTCGCGATATCCAGCATGGCCGCCTTCACCCTGCGCCGGCTCGGCGTGCCGCGCTGGTTCGGTGCCGTGCTGCTCCTGTGGGTGATCATCTTCCACATGCTGCCGCCGATCACCTTCGTCGGCTCCTGGTTCGTCATGGCCAACGCTTTCGGTCTGTTCAACTCTCGCACGGCGCTGATCCTCGCGCACACGACGATGAACATCCCGCTCGGAATCTGGCTCATGTCGACCTTCATCAGCGAGATCCCGCGCGAGATCCAGGAGGCAGCGCGCGTCGACGGCTGCTCGAGCGGCCAGATCTTCTTCAAGGTCTTCCTACCGCTCCTGACGCCGGGGCTCTTCGCCACCGCGGTCATCGTCTTCCTGTTCAGCTGGAACGACTTCATCGTGGCCGTCAACCTGACGGCGAAGGCGACGCAGACGCTGCCCGTATCGATCGCGACGTTCTCCCAGCAGTACGAGGTGCGCTACGGCGAGATGGCGGCCGGCTCCCTCGTCTCGCTCCTGCCGGCGCTGGTGCTGTCGTTCTTCGCGCAGAAATACATCGTCCGCGGCCTGACGGCGGGCGCGGTGAAGTAAGAGCTCGAACACCGGTCCCGCGGATTCCTCGCACAGGACGGGTCCGGCGACGGAGCGTCGGGTCGCGCTCCCGGGACGGAGGCGATCTCCACTGGAGGAGTCAAACGATGAAGGCTGTGCTGGTGCTCTTCGACTCACTGAACCGCACGGCGCTGGGGTGCTACGCGGGCACGAGCGTCCCGACGCCCCACTTCGACGCCTTCGCCGAGCGGGCGGTGACCTTCGACACGCACTATGTAGGGAGCCTGCCGTGCATGCCGGCTCGGCGTGACATGCAGACCGGCCGGTTGAACTTCATGCATCGTAGCTGGGGGCCGCTCGAGCCGTTCGACAACTCCTTCCCAGCGCTCCTCGGACAGGCCGGCGTCCACACGCACCTCGTGACCGATCACCTCCACTACTTCGAGGACGGGGGCTCGACCTATCACACGCGCTACAAGACCTTCGACTTCGTGCGCGGCCAGGAGTACGACCCGTGGAAGGCGATGGTGCAGCCGCCGCTGGAGCGCTTCAGGGAGATGTACTCGGCCCAGCACTACGACTTCGACCGCGAGCCTGGCCGTCTGCAGCACGCGGTGAACCGCGAGTTCATGCGCGACGAGCGCGAGTTCCCGACCCCGCGTTGCTTCGACATAGCGCTCGAGCACCTCGACGCGAATCACGCCGCCGACGGGTGGTTCCTGCAGCTCGAGTGCTTCGATCCACACGAGCCGTTTCACGCTCCGGAGCGGTTCCGGGCGCAGTTCCAGACCGGCTACAACGGCCCCATCCTCGACTGGCCGCACTACGAGCGCGTCGCGGAGAGCCCGGAGGAGATCCGCGCCATCCGGGCCAATTACGCGGCCGTCGTCGCGATGTGCGACGACTACTTCGGGCGACTCCTCGAGTGCTTCGACCGTCATGATCTCTGGCGCGACACCGCCCTCATCCTGACCACCGACCACGGCTTCCTGCTCTCGGAGCACGACTGGTGGGGCAAGAACCGCATGCCCTACTACGAGGAGCTCTCCCACGTACCGATGATCGTCTACCACCCGGACCTCGCCTCGCGCGGCGGCGAGCGCCGGGCCATGCTGACGCAGACCTACGACGTCGGGCCGACCCTGCTCGACCTCTTCTCGCTCCCCGTGCCTGACGAGTGCACGGGACGCTCGCTGTTGCCGGTGGCCGACTCGGCGTCATCCACCGTGCGCGAGGCGGGGATCTACGGCATGTTCGGCGGACCGATCGGCTGCACCGACGGACGCTACACCTACTACCTCTACCCGGACGACCTGCTCGCGCCAGGCCTGCACGAGTACACGCTGATGCCGATGCACCTGAACAGCCTGTTCACCAGCGCCGAGCTCGAGACCGCGGAGCTCGCCGGGCCCTTCGACTTCACCAAGGAGATGCCGGTGCTGAAGATCGAGGCCCTGCGCGACGCGCGGCGGATCCCCATCCACGACGACGCCAGCTTCGACGACACCGGCACGCGCCTGTTCGATCTCGACGCCGATCCCGGGCAGGACAGGCCCTTGCGGGACGATGCGATCGAGTCGCGGCTGCGCGGCGCCATCTCCGCGGTGCTCGCCGAGCACGACGCACCGGGGGAGCTCTACGGGCGCTACGGCGTGGAGGCCCCACCGGGTGCGCCTGACCTCGCGGCCCACTGATCCTCGCCGAGGAGGCACCGTGTCCGAGATCACCATCTATCGCGCCCGCAAGATCGTGACGATGAACCGACGCCGTCCCGAGGCGACGCACGTCGCGATCCGCGACGGGCACATCCTCGGCGCCGGCTCGCTCGAGGAGCTGAGCGGCTGGGGCCCGTCCGAGATCGACGATCGTTTCGCCGATCGGGTGATGATGCCCGGGCTCGTCGAGGGGCACTGCCACAGCTGGGAGGGCAGCGCCTGGGAGGACGTCTACCTCGGGTACTACGACCGCACGGCGCCGGATCGCACCGTGCACCGGGGCCTGGAGAGCATCGAGGCGGTCGTCGCCCGGCTCCAGGAGGCCGAGGCCCGGCTCGGCGATCCGGATCAGGCGCTCATGGGCTGGGGCCTCGACCCGATCTTCTTCGGCGGCCGGCGCGTGCTTGCGAGCGATCTCGACCGGGTGTCGAGCACCCGACCGGTGATCGTGATGCACCAGAGCGGTCACATCATCAACGTCAACGGCGAGGCGATGCGCCGGGCCGGCATCAGCCGCGACACGAACGTGCAGGGGCTGGTCCGCGACGGGGGAGGCGAGCCCACCGGCGAGCTGCAGGGCATGACGTTGCGCTCGTTCGTCTACCGCGCGGCGGGACGCGACCGCTTCCTCGACATGGGCAAGGGCGACTCGCTGTGGCGCTTCGCTGCGAGCGCCCGGCTCGCGGGTGTCACCACGGCCACCGATCTGGCCAACGAGCTGCCCGAGGCGACCGTCGCGAGCCAGGTGGAGATCACCGGCCAGGAGGACTTCCCGCTGCGCATCGTGCCAGCCTTCGTCGGCATGTCGCGGCCCGCCGCCGACGGCGTCGAGTGGGTACGCTCGCTGATCCCCCGCAGCCACGAGCGGCTTCGCTATGGCCTCGTCAAGCTCGTCGCCGACGGCTCCATCCAGGGCTTCACGGCGCGGCTCAAGTGGCCCGGCTACTACAACGGCGCCGAGAACGGCCTGTGGTACATCGACCCGGACGAGCTGCCGCGGATCCTCGGCACCTACCACCGGGCGGGGCTGCAGGTGCATATCCACACCAACGGCGACCAGGCGACCGAGAGCGCGATCGACGCCATCGAGCAGGTGCTGAAGGAGGCGCCCGATCCGGACGCGCGCTTCACGCTCCAGCACTGTCAGATGGCGCACGATGCGCACTTCCGGCGCATGGCCCGGCTCGGGATCTGCGCCAACCTCTTCGCCAATCACCTCTACTACTGGGGCGACCAGCATCGGGCGCTGACCATGGGGCCCGAGCGCGCCGAGCGCATGGACGCCGCGGCGAGCGCCGGGCGCCTCGGCGTCGCCTACGCGATCCATTCGGACGCGCCGGTCACGCATCTCGCGCCGCTGTTCACCGCCTGGTGTGCGGTGAACCGGCTCACCTCGACCGGCCACGTGCTCGGCGAGGCGGAGCGGATCTCGGTCGACGAGGCGTTGCACGCGATCACCCTCGGCGCCGCCTACACGCTCAAGCTCGATACCGAGATCGGATCGATCGAGGCGGGCAAGCGCGCCGACTTCGCGATCCTCGAGGACGATCCCACCGCGGTGGAGCCGGCCGCGCTCAAGGACGTTGCGGTGTGGGGCACGGTGGTCGGCGGGCGGGTGTTCGCGAACTCGGACATCGGGTCCGCGTAGCGTGCGATGGGCGATGGCACCCCGATGCGCGAGCCCGTGCCGCTCACCACCATCGGCGGGTTCCTCGGCGCGGGCAAGACGACGCTGCTGAACCGGGTGCTCGCCGAGTCGCGGGACGTGCGCTACGCGGTGCTCGTCAACGACTTCGGGGAGCTCGCCATCGACGGCGCGCTGGTCACCGAGCACGGCGGCGACACCATCACCTTCGCCAACGGCTGCGTGTGCTGCACCCTCGGCGACAGCCTGCTCGCGACCATCGATCGGCTGCTCGAGGGCGAGCGCCGTCCCGAGCAGTTCCTGGTCGAGGCGAGCGGGGTCGCCGATCCGCAGGGCATCGCCGATCTCGCGACGCTGCACCCCGAGCTCTCCCGGGATCTCGTCATCGTGCTCGCCGATGCGCAGACGCTGCTCGCCCGCGCCGCGGACGCGCGTCTCACCGACACCGTCGAGCGGCAGATCGCCGCGGCGGACCTGGTGGTGCTCAACCGGTGCGACCGGGCGAGCGAGCGCGACGTCGCCGAGGTGCGGGGTTGGCTCGACGGCCGCGTGCGCTGCGCCGTCGTGGAGACCGCGCACGCCCGGCTGCCCCTCGAGCTGCTGCGGGCGCCGGCCGCGGGCGACGGTCCCGGCGCCGGGCGCTCTCCCGGCGAGCCCGAAGGGGCCGAGCGCGTCGGGCACCCGCGCCGCGGCCACGAGGCCGGCCACGGCGACCACGATCATGGGGAGCACGACCCGGATCAGACGTTCCGCACCGTGACCGTACCCCTGCCCGACCCGGTCGACCCGGACGCGCTCGCCCGCGCCCTCGACGCGCTGCGGCCCACGCTCCTGCGGGCCAAGGGCTTCGTGCGCCCCGCGTCGGATCCGGACGCGCGCGCCCTGGTCGAGCTGAGCGGTCGCCAGGTGACCGTGCGTCCCTGGGCCACGCTGCCCGGCGCTGCGCCCACGCCCGCGCTCGTCGCCATCGGCCTCCACGATCTCCCCTCCGCCGAGGCGCTCGCCCGTGCCCTGGGGGGCCCTCCGGAACCGGGTCAGCTCACGCCCCTGCGACGGCGCTGAGCGCTCCGGCCCGATCCCCGTCGAGATCAACTCGGGATGTGCAGCGGATTGAGCTCTGCGGCGCATCGGGGTATCAAGGATCCCGGACTGGCGAGGAGGCTCGGCGGTGGATCGCATCCCAGGCGATCGAATCGAGCCACGGGTCGCGCCCGGCGCGGATCGCGGCGGGCGTGCGGCGTACGCAGTCGACCCCTTCGAGCCCGCATACCTCGCGCTCGCGCGCAGCGGTGAGCTCGAGCGCCGGGTCGAGCTCGCGATCGCCGAGCTCGCGGACTGCTGCGCATGCCCGCGCAACTGCCACGTCGACCGCCTCGCAGGGCGCGCCAAGATCTGCCACACGGGCCGGCACGCGATCGTCTCGAGTGCCTTCGCGCACTTCGGCGAGGAGGACTGCCTGCGCGGCTGGAACGGCTCGGGCACCATCTTCTTCGGTCTGTGCAATCTGCGCTGCGTGTTCTGCCAGAACTGGGACATCTCACAGCAGCGCAGCGGCCGCGAGTGCACCGCCGAGGAGATCGCCGGGCTGATGCTCGCGCTCCAGGACCGGGGCTGCCACAACATCAACTTCGTGACGCCCGAGCACGTCGCGCCCCAGGTGATCGAGGCGGTGGCGGCCGCCGTGCCCCTCGGGCTGCGCCTGCCGATCGTCTACAACACGAGCGCCTACGATGCGCTCGCATCGCTGCGCCTCCTCGACGGCATCGTCGACATCTACATGCCCGACTTCAAGTTCTGGCACCGGGAGAGCGCACGGCGCTTCGCCAAGGCCAAGGACTATCCCGAGCGCGCCCGCGAGGCCATCGCCGAGATGCACCGGCAGGTGGGCGTGCTGCGCTTCGGTCCGGACGGCCTCGCCCGGCGCGGTGTGCTCGTGCGGCACCTGGTGATGCCGGGTCAGAGCGAGGAGGCGGCGGCAATCCTCGACTGGCTCGCGCGCGAGCTCTCGCCGGACACCTACGTCAACGTCATGGACCAGTACCGACCGACCTTCGAGGTCGGCGCGGAGACGAGGTACGCCGACATCGCCAGGCGACCGAGCCCCACCGAGGTCGCCGCGGCGCGCGCCCGCGCGGCGGCGGCGGGCCTGCGCACCGACGAGCGGATCCGATGAGGGGCGCGCGCACCACCGTCTCCCTGGTTCTCGGCAGCGGCGGCGCCCGGGGGCTCGCCCACATCGGCGTGATCGAGTGGCTCGAGTCGAACGGCTTCGAGATCCGCTCCATCGCCGGCACCTCCATGGGCGCGCTGATCGGCGGGATCTACGCCGCCGGCGAGCTCGACACCTACGCGAGCTGGGTGAAGGCCCTCGAGCGGCGCGACGTCATCCGGCTCCTCGACCTCTCCTTCCGATCGGGCGGTCTGTTCAAGGGCGAGCGGATCATCAGCTCCCTGCGCAGGCTCGTCGGCGATCACCACATCGAGGATCTGCCTGTCGCCTACACGGCGGTCGCGACCGATCTCGGCTCCGGCAAGGAGGTCTGGCTCTCGCGCGGCCCGCTGTTCGACGCGATCCGCGCCTCCATCGCGATCCCGACGGTGTTCACCCCGCACGTCATCGACGGCCGGGAGCTGATGGACGGCGGGCTGGTCAACCCGGTGCCGGTCGCACCGACGCTGCGCGATCTCACGGACATGACCGTGGCCGTCAATCTGAGCGGCGCGCCGGATCCGGACCTCCTCGAGTCCTCCGATGACGCCGCGCCGCCGTCGCAGAACCCGTATCGGCGCAGGGTCGAGGCGTTCGTCACCGATCTGCAGGCGAAGGTGCCGCTCGCCGGGCGCCAGGACCGCGGCCTGCTCGAGATCATCACCCGATCCTTCGAGACGATGCAGTCGACGGTGGCCCGCCTGAAGCTCGCCGCGAACCACCCGGACGTGGTCATCACCATCCCGCGCAACACCTGCCGGTTCTTCGAGTTCGACCGGGCCGAGGAGCTCATCGCCGTGGGGCGCGCCAAGGCCGCGCTGGCCCTCGGCGCGCGGGTCACCGCGGATCGCAGGCGCGACGCGACGAGCTGAGGACGCCGGCGGACCCGATCGGGCTGCGGCTGATCCACGTCATGCAGCTCGTCGCCCGGTGCCAGGAACATGGGCGGGCGCCCGGGCGCGCCGCGCACGGATGCGTACCGTCCCAGCGCGGCGGTTGCCGCCGGAGGCGTCCACATGAGCGTTCCCCCGAGCGTCTCGACCAGACCCACAGGTATCCCCGCGAGCGTCCGCCCGAGCGTCCCCGACGTCATCGCGCCTGGCGCGGGCGCCGCGGAGCGCCTCCGCGAGCTCCTCGCCGACTGCCCGCCCGGTCCGGGCGGCGCCATCCCCGACGCCCCGGCGAAGGCCATCCACCTCGCCGCCTGTCTCCAGCGCCGCGCCGGCGCCCTCCAGACCCGCGAGGAGCGACGCCAGCAGCACGAGCTCGAGCGCATGATGCGCAGCGCCCACGACAAGGCGACGCTGATGCAGATGACCGACCAGGGGATGCGCGCGCGCAGCGCGCAGCGCGCGGTCGATCAGCTCGTGCACATCCTCGACGTGCAGGGCGTCCCGCGCTTCTTCTCCGGCCTCGACCGGGCGCTGCTCCGCGGCTTCCAGTCCTTCGGCGGCTACCTGCCCGGCGTCGCCATCCCGATGGTCCGCGAGAAGATGCGCGAGGAGTCCGCGAACGTGATCCTGCCCGCCGAGGACGAGCACCTGCTGCCGCACCTCGCCGCGCGCCGCGAGGCGGGCCTGCGCATGAACGTCAACCTCCTCGGCGAGGCGCTGCTCGGGGAGGAGGCCGCCGAGGCGCGTCTGGAGATCTACCTCGAGGCGCTGCAGCGCGACGAGGTGGAGTGCATCTCGGTGAAGATCTCCACCATCTACTCCCAGATCTCGCCCCTCGCCTGGGAGCACACGGTGGCGGTGCTCTGCGACCGGCTCGAGCTGCTGTACCGCGAGGCCGTGCGTTGCCGCTTTGAGGGGCTCGACGGCATCGAGCGCCCGAAGTTCGTCTACCTGGACATGGAGGAGTACGGCGACATGCGCGTCACCGCCGAGGCCTTCATGCGCACCCTCGAGCGCGCCGGCCTCGAGGACGCGAGCGCCGGCATCGCGCTGCAGGCCTATCTCCCGGACGCTTTCGCCGTGCAGCGCGAGATCAACGCATGGGCGCGGCGTCGTGCCGGAGCGGGCGGTGCGTCCGTCACGGTGCGTCTGGTCAAGGGTGCGAACCTCGAGATGGAGCGGGTCACCGCATCGGTCCGCGGCTGGCCGCAGGCGCCGTTCAGATCGAAGCTCGAGGTCGACGCCAACTACCGGCGGATGCTCCACGAGGGCCTGCGCGAGGAGAACGTGCGCGCGGTGCGCCTGGGCATCGCCACCCACAACCTGTTCGAGCTCGCCTACGCCATGGTCCTCGCCGAGGAGCGCGGCGCGCTCGACCGTCTCCAGTTCGAGATGCTCGAGGGTATGGCGAATCACCAGCGCCGGGCGCTGGCGGAGATCGCCGACGACGTGCTGCTGTACGCGCCTGCGACGCGCCGCGAGCACTTCGTGCACGCCATCGGCTATCTCGTGCGGCGCCTCGACGAGAACACGGGCCCCGACAACTTCCTCGGTCACGCGTTCAAGCTCGAGGTGGGTGACGAGGAGTGGCAGCGCCTCGCGCAGCAGTTCCTCGACGCCTTCGCGCTCCTGGAGGATCTCGACGCGGCCCCCCGGCGCACCCAGGATCGCCGCGTCGCGCCGGTCGAGGTCGCGGTCTCGTCGCTCGCCCTCGAGGGCTTCCGCAACGAGCCGGACACCGACTTCTCGCTCGAGCAGAACGTCGACTGGGCGCGTGCGTTCATCGAGCGCCAGGCTCTGCGCTGCGACGCCGACGCGCCCGAGGTCCCGCTCGTCGTCGCCGGAGAGGAGGTGCGAGAGGGGCGCGCGACGCGCGAGTGCTTCGACCCGTCACGGCCCGGCACGGTCGTCGGCCGCTACCGGCTCGCCGACGAGCGTGACCTCGAGCGCGCCCTCGCCTGCGCCGTGGACGACCCGTCCGGCTGGCGCGCGATGAGCCCGGAGCGCCGGGCGCAGGTGCTCGGCGCGGTCGCCCGGCGCCTGCGCGCGCGGCGCGCGGAGCTCATCGGCGCGGCCATGGCCGAGGGCGGCAAGACCGTGCTCGAGTCGGACCCCGAGGTCTCCGAGGCCATCGACTTCGTCGAGTTCTATCGCCGCAGCGCCCTCGCGCTCGCGACCATGACCTCGCTGGACGCGAGACCCAGGGGCGTGGTCGCGGTCGTGCCTCCCTGGAACTTCCCCATCGCGATTCCCTGCGGCGGAGTCAGCGCCGCCCTCGCCGCGGGCAACTGCGTGGTGCTCAAGCCCGCCTCCGCGACGGTCCTCGTCGCTCACGAGCTCTGCCGCTGCTTCTGGGACGCGGGCGTGTCGCGCGAGGCGCTTCAGCTCCTGCCCTGCCCCGGCGCCGACGTCGGCGCCGCGCTCGTCGCCGACCCGCGCGTGGACGCCGTGGTGCTCACCGGCGGCACCGCGACGGCCGAGGCGATGCTCGAGGCGAATCCGACCATGCACCTCCTCGCCGAGACCGGCGGCAAGGACGCGACCATCGTGACCGCCATGGCGGACCGCGATCTCGCGATCAAGAACGTTCTGCACTCCGCCTTCAGCCACAGCGGCCAGAAGTGCTCGGCGACCTCGCTGCTCGTCCTCGAGCGCGAGGTCTACGAGGACGAGAGCTTCAAGGCTGCGCTCTGCGACGCCGTGCGCAGCCTGCCCGTCGGCTCCGCCTGGGACCGCCGCACGCGCATCGGCCCGCTCATCCGTCCGCCCGAGGATGCCCTCGAGCAGGCGCTCAAGGTGCTCGAGCCGGGCGAGAGCTGGGCCGTGCGGCCAGGGCGACGCGACGACAATCCGAACCTCTGGTCGCCGGGGGTCAAGTGGGGCGTGCAGCCCGGCAGCTTCACCCACACGACCGAGCTGTTCGGTCCCGTGCTCGGCGTGATGTGCGCACGCGATCTCGAGCACGCCATCGCGCTCGTCAACCAGACCGGCTACGGGCTGACCTCTGGGCTCGAGAGCCTCGACGAGCGCGAGCACGCGCTGTGGCGCGACGGTGTGCGCGCCGGCAACCTCTACATCAACCGCGTGACGACCGGCGCGGTGGTGCTGCGCCAGCCATTCGGTGGGATGGGCAAGTCAGCCTTCGGGCCCGGCATCAAGGCGGGCGGCCCGAGCTACGTCGCCCAGCTCATGGACTTCGCCGACGCCGATCCTCCTTCTGGCAGCGAGACCCTCGCCGACCCGCTGCTGCGCGGACTGGACGCACGGCTCGGCCGCGGTGAGGGCGAGAACCTCTCGTCGACGGAGATCGAGCGCGTGCGCCGGGCCTTCGCGAGCTACGATCGCAACGTGCGCGAGGAGTTCGCGCGCGAGCACGATCACTTCAAGCTCCTGGGCCAGCACAACCTCCGGCGCTACCTGCCCGTGAGCCCCCTGCGAATCCGGGTCCACGGCGACGACACGCCCTTCGAGCTGTGCGCCCGTGTCGGTGCCGCGCGCGCGGCCGGCTGCCGCATCACCGTGAGCGCCGCGCCGGGCGTCGACCCACCCGGGCTCGAGACGCTCGAGCGGCTCACCGAGACCTGGGGCGGCGCCGTGGAGTTCGTCGAGGAGACCGACGCCGCCCTCGTCGAGGCGATCGCGGCCGGGCAGATCGAGCGCCTTCGCTACGCCGCGCCCGAGCGCATTCCGACGCAGGTCCTCGTCGCCGCGAACGCCCGCGGAGTGCACGTCGCCCGCGCGCCGGTGCTGAGCGAGGGACGCATCGAGCTGCTGTGGTACCTGCGCGAGCAGAGCATCTCCCACGACTATCACCGCTACGGCAACCTCGGCGAGCAGGGCGTCGAGGGGCGGGGCGAGGTGGTCTGAGCTCGGGTCGCTCGAGATTCGAGAGGCCCACGAAGCACGCATCTGCGTACGTGCCACGGCAGTCCCGTCCCGCCGCCGGGCGCCTCACCGGGAGCGGCAATCCTTGGACTCGTCAGGGCACTCGTCGGGGTTCTGGCTGGAGGGATATCGGCCGGCACTCGACGTCTCGTACAGGAACAGACCCGCGCACGAGGCGCACGCCAAGGCGCTCGCGAGTATGAGCACCGTCAGCGAGAGCTTGCGCATGTCGTGTCGAAGCCCAGGACGCTCAGCCCGAGGAGATCCACAGCACCACCGCGTCCTCCTCGCCCTGCGACACGCAGGCGTGCCCCATTCGGCTGTCGTAGTAGACGCTGTCGCCGCGGTCCAGCACGAGCGGCTCGTAGTGCTCGGTGTAGAGAATCATCGTACCCGAGAGCACGTACATGAAGTCCTCGGTGTCGTGTCGGTCCCAGTCCTCGAAGTCGTCGAGGGAGCGTGCGCGCACCACGAGCTCGAAGGGCAGAAAGGACTTGTGCACGAGATCGGTGGCGAGCGGGGTCTGGACGTAGTTCTCCGACTCGTAGCCCGGGCTCTGGCCAGCGCGGGCGATGCTGCGCCTGCCCGCGCCGCCGCGCTCGCCCCTCGCGACGAGCAGCTGGGAGATCTCGATCTCGAAGCCCTTCGCGAGCCGCATCAGGGCGTCGAAGGTCGGCGACATCTGCGCCTTCTCGATCTTGAACAGCGACGAGCGCGACATGCCGGTGCGCGCGGCGGTCTCGTCGAGGCTCCAGCCCCGCTCGGTGCGCAGCTCGCGCACCCGGGCGCCGAGATCGATCGGGGTGGGGCCCTCCGGTGCCTCGGGGCCGGCGGCGGAGCGCACGACGGTCGGGGTCGGTGCCATCGGTCCCCTCTCGGTTTCGGTACCGTCATCGTAGCGAAAAGGGGTTGATCCGACCACGCCAGCTCTCATTGGATTTGATGTGCGATTATAGTCTCACATCAGGTATCAATTGAGACTGGGAGATCACGGATGGCGCGATGGACGGCCGCTCGTGGAGAGGGGAGGTCGCCGGAGGACGCCGGGGGCCGTCTCGCCCTGCTCTTGTTTCCCCTCGGGCACCTCGTCAACGACTGGCCGAGCGCGACGCTGTGGCTGCTGGCGCCGGCGATCGCGCTCTCGATGGATCTCACCCCCGCAGAGATCGGCCTGCTGATCGCGATCCACGGCGCCGTCGCGAGCGCCGGCTACCTGCCGGCCGGCGTGCTGGGCGATCGGTTCCGTAACCGCGCGACCCTGCTCGCAGGCACCTTCTTCTGGGTGGCGATCGGCTACTTCGGCGCGAGCTTCATGTCGGGATTCTGGAGCCTCGCCCTGGTGCTGGCGGTGGCCGGGATCGGTAGCGCCGCCTGGCATCCGATCGCGGCGGCGGCCATGGTCGAGCGCAGCCCCTCGCGGCGCGCGCAGCTCATCGGCGTGCACGCCTTCGGCGGCACCCTCGCCGAGGTGGGCGCGCCACTGCTCGCAGGTTTCCTGCTGGCGAGCCTGTCCTGGCAGAGCGTGCTGCAGCTGTCCGCCCTGCCCGCGCTCGTGATGGGGGTCGTGTTCCTCGGGCTCCGCGCTCGCCTGCCGCGCGCACGCGAGTCCCACGCCGCCGGGTCGAGCCTGCGCGCGCTGGTTCACGTATGGCGCCGACCGAGCGCGCTACGGCTCGTCGCGATCGTCTCGCTCTACAACGTCGCGCTGATGGGCGCCCTCGCGATGACGCCGCTGTTCGCGCAGCGCGTGCACGGCTTCTCTACCGGGGATGCCGGCCTGCTCTTCGCCGGCGCCTACCTGCTCGGCGCCGCGGCGCAGCCCCTGCTCGGCCGCGCCTCCGACGCGATGGGGCGCAAGGGCGTCGCCCTCGGCGCGCTGGTGCTCGCCGCCGCCTGCTTCGCATGCGTGGCCGGAGTCGATCGCGTGGCCCCGGCGATCGCCGCCCTCGTCCTCGCCATCGGCCTGCTGGCCGGCGTGCGCTCGGTGCTGCTCGCGGCGATGATCGATCGCGCGCGTGGCCGCGAGGCCACCACGCTCGGCTTCGCCTTCGCGGTGATGGACGGCGTGGGCGCCCTCGGCGCGTGGTTCGCCGGCATGGCCGCTAGCGCCGATCTGCATCACGCCTTCGCGTTCACCGCCGCTGCGTCTCTCGCGGCCGCGGCGCTGGCCGCGGGCCACGCTTTCAGCGTCCCTGGCGAGGAGGCTCTCCGCATGCGCGCCGTGCCGCAGCCGGGGCGGCCCTGAGCAGGCCGCGCTTCACCGTTCCGCGGTCTCGGTCTCGTCACCCATGGGTCGTCGGTCGAGACCGCACGGGTGTGCGGTGATCGTGCAGATCGGCTGGTAGGAACTGCATACCTCGAAGTGCTAGTCTCCCCGGGGCGGCGATGGCCACTGCTCGGGAGAGAGGGATGTTCGCGAGCAAGGAAAGACGTGATCCGCACCTTTGGGAGGCCCTGCTCTCGCTGCTGTCGCTGGTCGTCGGGATCGTCCTCTCCATCGTCGTCTACGGCACCGATCCCCACATCCCGATGCTCCTCGGGGTGCTCGTCTCCGCCCTGGTCGCCTACCGGGTCGGTCTGAAGTGGGATGCGATCCAGGACGGGATGATCGTGGGGATCGGTCGGTCCCTGCAGGCGATCATCATCCTCCTGATCATCGGGATCCTCATCGGCGTGTGGATCCTGAGCGGCGTGGTCCCGACGCTGCTCTACTACGGCCTGAAGATCCTGTCGCCGGAGATCTTCCTGCCGGCGACGCTGATCGTCTGCGCCGTCACCTCGCTCGCGACCGGTACGTCCTGGGGCACCACCGGGACCATCGGCGTGGCGCTGATGGGGATCGGCGCGGGCCTCGGCTTTCCCCTGCCGCTCGTCGCCGGGGCCGTCCTCTCGGGCGCGTACTTCGGCGACAAGATGTCGCCGCTGTCCGACACCACCAACATGGCGCCTGCGATGGTGGGCACGGATATCTACACCCACATCCGGCACATGACCTACACCTCCGGCGTCGCCTTCGGGCTGACGCTGATCATCGATACCGCGATCGGTCTCGCCTACGGCGGTGGTGAGGAGAACCTGGCAGTGGTCGAGCGGATCCTCGCCACCCTCGAGGCCAACTACAGCATCGGCGCCTGGCATCTCATCCCACCGGTCCTGGTCGTGGTCTGCGCGTTCAAGAAGGCGCCGGCGATCCCCGGCATCGTCGCGGGCGTGCTCTCGGCCGTCGTCATCGGAGTCGTGGTCGAGGGCAACACCTATCCGGAGCTGCTGAACGCCGCCTACAGCGGCTTCGCCAGCGACACCGGCGTCGAGGAGGTGGACACGCTGCTCACGAAGGGCGGGTTCACCTCCATGCTCTACGCGATCTCCATCGTCCTGTGCGCGATGATGTTCGGCGGCATCATGGAGGCGTCGAATCAGCTCAAGGTGATCGTGGAGAGCATCCTCGCCCGGGCTCGGTCGCGCGGATCGCTCATCACCTCGACGGTCCTGACCGCCCTCGGCGCGAACGTCGTTCTTTGCGACCAGTACATGTCGATCGTGGTGACGGGGCGCATGTACGCGCAGGCCTATCGCGACCGTGGGCTGCATCCGAAGAATCTCTCGCGCGCGGTGGAGGACAGCGCCACCGTCACCGCGAATCTGGTCCCGTGGAACTCGGGCGGCGCCTACCAGGCCGCCACGCTCGGCGTGGCCACCATCGCCTACCTCCCGTTCGCATTCTTCAACTGGCTCTCGCCGCTGGTCTCGCTGGCCTTCGGCTGGCTCGGCTGGACCATCGAGCCTCTCGACGAGGAGGAGCAGAAGGTGGAGGCGGCGCCAGCCGAGAGCTGACGAGAGCGCCGCGGTCACCGAGGGAGCACGCGGATGCGAGCGCTGCGAGCCTTTGCACCGGCATTCATCGCGCTGATGGGTCTCCTCGGCGCGAGCGCGCAGGACAGGGCGATCTCCGAGGACTCCACGCTCAGCGGCGTGCTCGACCGCGGCCGGCTCCGGGTCTGCTTCGAGGCCGGCTTCCTTCCCTTCGAGATGATCAGCCGGCGCGGCGGGCTCCGCGCCCGGAGCCTGCCCTCCGGCGACGAGCGCCGCGGGGCTCAGGTGACGAGCTTCGTCGGCTTCGACGTCGATGTCGCTCGGGAGATGGCGAAGGCGCTCGGGGTCGACTTCGTGCCGGTCAACACGCGCTGGAGCAGCATCATCCCTGCGCTCGTGCTCGGTCGCTGCGACATCATCATCAGCGGCATGACCATCACCGAGGAGCGCCGCCGACGCGTCGACTTCTCCGAGCCGTACATGATGGCCGGTCAGACCATCCTGCTGAACGAGGAGCTCCGCGACGCGGTGCGTAGCTATCGAGATCTGGACGACGAGCGTTACACGGTGACGTCCCGACCCGGGACGACCGGAGAGGAGGCGGTCGCGCGGCTCATCCCGCGGGCTCGCTATCAGCCCTTCGGCCGCGAGGCCGACGCCATCGAGGCGGTCCGGCAGGGGCGGGTGAGCGCCTTTGTCTACGACCGGCCCTTCAACTCCGTGTTCCTGGCGATGCACGGAGGGCAGGGGCTGGTCTTCCTGGATGACCCGTTCACCGAGGAAGCGCTCGGCTGGGCCATCCGCAAGGGCGACCCCGACTTCCGGAGCTGGCTCGACGATTTCCTTCGAGGGCTGAGGGAGTCCGGCCGGTACGACGAGATCTACCAGAGGTGGTTCGTCTCGACGGACTGGTTCGACGATGTCAGGTGACGTCCCGGGTCGGAGTCGACGAGAGCAAGGGGAGCAGGGGGCACTGCTTCGTCTGATCGCCACCGCTACGGAGCACGATCAATGAGCGATATCTTCCTGGTAGGAATCGACGGCAGCGAAGGGGGGGGCCGTGCGGTCGAGTTCGCCACGGCGCGGGCGAAGGCGGGCGACGCCAAGATCGTCGTGGCCTTCGTCATCGAGTGGTCCCCGTACTCGTTCAACACCCCGGAGGAGAACGAGCAACGACACAAGCGGCGCGAGGAGGAGATCGTGCGCGCGGAGACCGAGATCCTGAACCCGCTGATAACCACCCTGCGGGGTGCCGGCATCGAGGTCGACGGGGCGGTGAGGCACGGCCATGCGGCCGAGGCGCTGACCGGGCTGGCGCAGGAGGTGGGCGCCACCGAGATCTTCGTCGGCCGGCGGGGGCTGTCCAAGCTCAAGGCCATGCTGTTCGGCAGCGTCGCCGGGACGCTGGTCCAGATCTCGCCGATCCCAGTGACGGTCGTGCCTTGAACGACGAGACACACCGCACCGCGTAACGGGAGTGGCCCGGGCGCGTCGCCGGCCGAGCGCACGCGCCGGTGGCCCGGAATCGACCCGGCCGCACGACATCACCCGAGCCTCGAGCTCCAGGGGGGAAACTAATGAGAAGCTTGCTCGCCGCCATGGCGGTACTGATGTGGACACCGATCGCGCTGGCGCAGGATGCGAACGAGAGAAGCATCGACACCATCATCAACGAGGCGGTCGCGCCGATCTCCAACAAGATCGTGTCCATCGTCTTCTACTCGGTCCCCGTGTTCGGGACCCAGTTCCCGCTGATCGTGCTGTGGCTGGTGATCGCCGCGGCCATCTCGACGGTCTACTTCAACTTCATCTCGTTCCGCGCGTTCAAGCACGCGATGCAGCTGATTCGCGGCGACTACTCCAACCCGAAGGACGCCGGCGAGGTGTCGCACTTCCAGGCCCTGGCCACGGCGCTCTCGGGCACCGTGGGGCTCGGCAACATCGCGGGCGTCGCCATCGCCGTGTCCATCGGCGGGCCCGGCGCCACGTTCTGGATGATCCTCGCAGGCATCCTGGGGATGTCCCTGAAGTTTGCCGAGTGCACCCTCGGGGTGAAGTACCGGAACGAGTACGAGGACGGGAGCGTCTCCGGCGGCCCCATGTACTACCTGAGCAAGGGGCTGGGTGAGAAGGGCCTCGGCGCCCTAGGCAAGTTCCTGGCCGTCTTCTTCGCGATCTGCTGCATCGCCGGCGCCCTCGGCGGCGGGAACATGTTCCAGGCGAACCAGTCCTTCCAGCAGATCGTCAACGTGACCGGCGGTGAGAGCAGCTTCATGGCCGACAAGGGCTGGCTCTTCGGACTCGTGGTCGCGTTGATCGTCGGCGCCGTGATCATCGGCGGCATCAAGTCGATCGCGAGGGTGACCGAGAAGGTCGTGCCGTTCATGGCGGTGATCTACTGCACCGCGGCCCTCGTCATCATCATCGCGCACATCACCGAGGTTCCCGCCGCCATCGGCGCCATCGTCACCGGCGCCTTCAGCGCCGAGGGCGTCGCCGGCGGGGCCATCGGGGCCCTGATCCAGGGCTTCAAGCGAGCCGCCTTCTCCAACGAGGCCGGGGTCGGATCGGCGTCGATCGCCCATTCGGCCGTGCGCACCAAGGAGCCGATCACGGAGGGGCTGGTCGCACTGCACGAGCCCTTCATCGACACGGTGGTGATCTGCACGATGACCGCGCTCGTCATCGTGATCACCGGCTCGTACTCGAACGAGGCGGGGATGAGCGGCGTCGAGCTCACCTCTTCCGCCTTCCAGACGGTCTTCCCCTGGTTCCCCTACATCCTCGCCGTGGCGGTGGTCCTGTTCGCCTTCTCGACGATGATCTCCTGGTCGTACTACGGCGTGAAGGCCTGGACCTATCTGTTCGGAGAGAAGAAGTCCACCGATCTCGTCTTCAAGGTGATCTTCTGCATCTTCGTGGTCATCGGCTCGTCGATGAACCTGGGTCCCGTGGTGGACTTCTCGGATTCGGCGATCTTCGCGATGGCCGTCGCGAACATCGTCGGCCTGTACATACTGTTCCCGGTCGTGAAGGCGGAGCTGGAATCGTACTGGTCGCGGCTGAAAGCCGGTGAGCTGACCCGGTACCGGACGACCTGGCTCATCCACACGGACTGAGAGCGGCTGGACGACTGGCGCCGGCGGCGAGCTCTGCCGCCGGCGCCCCGGACCCGATCAGATCTCCTCGGCGATCGGCCCCTCGATGCTCTCGCCGCTCGCGTCGACGTATCTCCCGTCGTCGGCGATCGTCGCCATGTCGCAGAACATTTCGAGCCGGTGCCCGTCCGGGTCGAGCACGTAGAAGGACTCGCTCTCTCCCCAGGAGCCCTCGCCGCGCGGCTGCCAGGCGCTGTGCACCACCGGGCCGCGCACGATCTCGACGCCCATCGCCCGCGTCTTGCGCAGCTTCGCGAGCCACGCCTCCCGGTTGGCGCAGCGGAAGGCGAAGTGGTGGAAACCCGCGGGTCCCTCGCGCACGTCGTCGTCGGTGCGCGTGTGGTAGCGCTTGCGCGGGTCGTGGGCCAGGACGAGGTCGTGGTGGTCGGCGCCCGAGCGCAGGAAGGCCAGCGCGAACGGGATCGCCGGGACCTCGCCGGCCTCGTGCCGCTCCGTGAGGCGCATGCCGAGGAGCTCGCGGTAGAAGGCGATCGACCGGTCCATGTCCGAGACCTCGATCGCGATGTGGTGGAAGCCTGCCCTGATCTCGCCCATCTCCTCTCTCCCCTGCGTCAGTCGCCTGCCTCGCTCCCCCGGGCGACGGGCTCACGCACGGGTCGCCGCGCGTTCCAGCGGTCGATCGCCTCGCCGAGGATCCCCTTCGGCAGGAAGATGATGAAGACCACCAGCATCACACCGTAGAGCGCGAAGTCGAGCCCGACCATCGAGGTCCCGATGATCACCCGCAGGGTCTCGGCGAGGAGGATGGTGATGATGGCGCCGACCGTCGGGCCGAGCATGGTGTAGATCCCGCCGACCACCACCGCGAAGACGATCTGCAGCGAGATCCCGATCCCGCCGACCACCTCCGGCGCGATGAACATCTGGTACTGGGCGTAGAGCACGCCGCCGAAGCCGGTCATCATCGCGCTGATGACGGTGACCTTGAGCTTGGTCGCGGTGACCCAGATCCCCGCCGACGCGGCCGCGTCCTCGTCCTCGCTGATGGCCTCGAGGGCGTAGCGCATCATGGACCGGTCCACGGCACGCCATACGAGCAACCCGATCGCCCAGGCGCCGAGCACGATCAGGTAGAAGGTCTCCTTGTCGGCGAACTGCAGGGCGTAGACGGAGGTGCCTTCGCCGTGGCGCTCCGGGGTGAAGCCGAGCGAGCCGCCGGTGTGGTCGCGCGTGGCCATGATCACCTGGCGTACCACCTCGGTGAGCGCCAGGGTCACCAGGGCGAAGTAGTGCCCGACGATGCGGAAGTTGAAGCACGGATAGCCGACGACGACGGCGAGGAGCCCGCAGCCGATGAGCGAGATCGGGATGCCGAGCCACGGGGTGAGGCCCAGGTAGTTCCACAGCAGCGCCGTGCCGTAGGCGCCGATGGACATGAAGGCGCCGTGGCCGAGCGAGACCAGACCGAAGCGCCCCATCAGTGACCAGCCGGTGTAGGTCAGCGCCCAGATGAGGATCACGATCATCAGGTGCAGGTAGTACTGCGGCGTGCCGACGAGGGGGACCGCGAGCAGCACGAGCGCCGCGGCGACGGCGAGCACACGCTTCACGACTTGCCTCCGAGCAGCCCCTGAGGCCGGACGAACATCATCACGATGAAGAAGGCGAAGGCGAAGACGTAGCCCCACTCGATCTCGCTGTAGAACCCTCCGACCGCGATGATCTCGCTCAGAATGAAGGCGGCGAAGAAGCCGCCGAGCATGTTTCCGAGCCCACCGAGCACGCAGATGATGAACGTGATCGGGCCGAAGCTCAGGCCCACGAAGGGGTGCACGTCGTACTGAAGCGCGAGCAGGCAGGCGGCGAGGCCCGCCAGGCCCCCGCCCACCATCGACGTCACCAGGTACACGCGGCGCGCGTCGACCCCCATGAGCACCATGACCTCCCGGTCCTGGCTGATCGCACGGATCGCACGCCCGATGTGGGTGCGGGTGAGGAAGACGTAGACGGCGGCCATTCCCGCGAGGGCGACGCCGAAGGCGATGAGCCGCGCGTAGGAGAAGTACATCTCGTTGAACTCGAGCACCGGCAGGCGCACGCCGAGGTTCCGGAACTCGATGCCGAACATCAGCGTCGCGAGGCTCTGGAGGAAGAACAGCAATCCGCCGGTGGCGAGGAGCTGGTTGATCGGCGGTGAGCCGAGGATCGGCGAGATGACGATGTAGTGCACCAGGAAGCCGAGCACGCCGACCAGCGCGATGGCGCCGAGGGAGGCGAGGACCAGCGGCACGTCGTGGACGCCGTGCAGGTAGTAGATGGCGTACATGCCGAACATGACCAGCTCGGCGTAGCAGATCCACACGACGTCGATGACCCCGAAGATGAGGTTCAGCCCGAGCGAGAGCAGCGCCAGCACCCCGCCGAAGAGCAGGCCGTTGATCACCGCCTCCAGAAGGTAGAGCAGGTCGTAGTAGTCCATGTGGCGGCCTTCTCCCCCAATCGTGCTATCGCGCCATCGCGCCCGGCTCGCCTCCGAGACCGGTCTTCAGGCGTCTACAAACCCATGTAGGCCTTGCGAATATCGTCGCTGCGGCGCAGCTCCGCCGCGTCGCCGCTGCGCACGATGGTCCCGGCCTCGAGCAGGTACGCCCGGTCGACGACCTGGAGCACCTGCTCGACGTTCTGCTCCACGATGAGCACGGTGTAGCCGCGCTCGCGGATGTCGCGCACCAGGTCGAAGACCTGCTGGACCACCACCGGCGCGAGGCCCGCCGAGGGCTCGTCCATCAGCAGCAGCTTCGGCCCCGACATGAGCGCGCGGCCGATCGCGCACATCTGCTGCTCGCCGCCGGAGAGCGTCCCGGCGGGCTGGTTGCGCCGCTCGAGCATGCGCGGGAACAGGGAGTAGACGAACTCGAGCTGCTCGCGCTCCCGGGGCCGGGCGCTCGGCGCGTAGGCGCCGAGGCGCAGGTTGTCCTCCACGGTCATGCGCGGGAACAGGCGACGGTTCTCGGGCACGTGGGCGATGCCGAGCTCGACGAGGCGGTGCGGGCGCACGCTGTCGAGGGCGGTGCCCTCCATGGACATGGAGCCGGCCCGCGCCGGGGTCATGCCGGAGATCACGCGCAGCAGCGTCGTCTTGCCTGCGCCGTTCGGCCCGATCACCGCCACCGCCTCGCCCGGCGCGACGGTGAGCGCGATGTCGAACAGCGCCTGGAAGGCGCCGTAGCCGGCGTCGACGCCCTCGAGGGAGAGCATCACCCCGTTCCCGGCGCCCGACGGCGCGCTCGCGGGCGTGCTCAACGCGCCTCCTCGGAGGCGCCGCGGGCGGCGGCGCCGTCGCTCGCCGTCGCCTGGGCCGCCGCCGAGTCGGTGCCGAGATAGACCTCGATCACCCGCGGGTCGTGGGCCACCTCCACGGGCAGCCCCTCGGAGATCTTCTCACCGTGGTCGAGCACCATCACCCGGTCCACCACGCGCATCAGCACGCCCATGATGTGCTCGACCCAGATGATCGTGATCCCCATCTCCGTGCGCACGCGCTCGAGCATGCTCGCGGCCTGCTCCATCTCGTGGTCGTCGAGGCCGCCGAGGCTCTCGTCCGCGAGCAGCAGCCGCGGACCGGTGGCGAGCGCCCGGGCGAGCTCGAGCTTCTTCAGCCCCGCCGCCCCGAGGGTCTCGGTGCGTGCGGATGGATCCGAGGGCAGGCCGACGAGATCGAGCGCGCGTTCAGCCGCGTCGAAGGCCTGCTCCCGCGAGCCGATCCCGTCCTGGCCGAAGAAGCCCGCGACCACCGTGTTCTCGAGGATCGACAGGCGCCGGAAGGGGCGCGGGATCTGGAACGTGCGCCCGATTCCGAGGTGGCAGATCCGGTTCGGCAGCAGGCCGCCGATCTCGCGCCCCTCGAAGCGGATCGTTCCGGACGTCGGCTTCAGGGTCCCCGAGATCATGTTGAAGATCGTGCTCTTGCCCGAGCCGTTCGGCCCGATGAGCCCGAGGATCTCGCCCTGCCCGACCTCGAAGGAGACGTCGCTCACGGCGGTGAAGCCGCCGAAACGCTTGGTCAGCGTTTCGACGGCCAGGATGGTGTCGGCCATCGGCCGGTGCCGCGTGCGTCTACTTCGCGTAGGGCGACGACTTCGGCAGCGGCATGACCGGGTCGGCCGTCTGCAGCGCCTTCGGCCACACGATCTTGCTCTCACCGCCGTTCACGTACTGCACGATCACCGGCGAGGCGCGGTCGTTCTGACCGGCCATCGGGTGGTCGGTCGGATTGAACTTCACGCCGAAGCCCATCATCGTGCCGCCGACCGGCACGTCGGTGGCCGCGGCGGCCTTGCGCAGCGAGTCCGAGGTGATGCCGCCGTGATCCTTGATCGCGCGCGGCAGCACGTCCCTGAAGAACAGGTAGGAGTTGCTCGCTGCCATGCCGACGTGCGGGGAGATCTTCTTCGGGTCGGAGACGTCCGGGTTGTCCGCCATGAACTTCTTCCCGACGATCTCGGTGATGTCACCGAGGCCCGGCTGCAGGGTCTTCGGGTCGACGAGCCAGATCGAGACCGGGTCGACGTTCATGATGTAGTCGGCGTCGCTGCCGGCGGACTCGTAGAGCTTGGCCGCGACGCCGTAGCCGGCGCCGTGGCCGACGAGCAGCCGCCAGCGCAGCCCGAGCTCGCGCGCCTGGCGTAGGAACAACGAGATGTCCGGGTTGTAGCCCGTGTGCAGGATCACGTCCGGACGCGCGCGCTTGAGCTTGGTGACCAGGGAGGACAGATCGGGCGCGGTGGCCGCGTAGCCCTCCTTGAGCACGATCTCGAAGCCCTGCTTCTTCGAGCCTTCCTCGTTGCCGCTGGCCACGCCGCTGCCGTAGGGCCCGTCCTCGTGAATGATCGCCACCCGCAGCTCGTCCGGGTCGATCCCGAGCTTCTCCTTCGAGTGCGCGGCAACGAACTGCGGCGAGATCAGTCCGAACATCCCGCCGTGGGGCTGGGGCCGGAACACGTAGCTCAGATTGCGGTCCTTGAGCACCGCCGGCGAGATGCAGGTGGTGATCCACATGAACTTCTTCAGCGAGTCGACCTTGGCCGAGACCGGCACGCACTGGGCGCTCGAGTAGAACCCGAGCAGCATGTCGACCTTCTCCTGCTCGATGAGGCGCGTTGCCTCGTTGATCGCGACGTCTGGCTTGGACTGGGCGTCGGCGTAGATGGCGTTGATCTTGTAGCCCTCGACGCCGCCGGTCTCGTTGACGTGGTCGATGATCGCCTTCGCGCCGAAGGCCTGGAGCGCCGAGCCCCCGGCGGCGAGCGGACCGGTGTAGTCGTAGATCACACCGATCTTGATCTCCTTGTCCTCGGCCGCTGCGTCCGGCGTCGCGAGTCCCAGGGTCACTCCGAGGGTCATCGCGAGGGCGAGGCCCCCCGCGAGCGAGATCTTGTTGCGCATCAGACTTCCTCCTTGGGTGCCGACGCCGAGCGGGCCGGCTTCGGGTGTCGGGATTCTCTGGCCCGGACTGGTCGGCGAGATATCCGGGCTCGATCCCGTTTCGCTCCAGCTTGCCGAGATCGGGGGAGGGCGGCAAGCCCGGAGACCGGCGGGCGCCGAGCGCCGCGTCGAGGCTTTCGGTGCTGCGTCGCAGCAAGCCGCGCACGCGAGATACAACTGATACCCGTCTCCCGACGCCGTCCCGTCACGCGCCAGCGGAACGGCCGGCAGATGGGCCGGCAATCAGCCCTGCCCGTCGCTGGCGGGGCCGTCCTGCGCCGACGTCGTGGTCCCGCCGCTGGCGATCGGCTCGCCGACCCGGTGGCAGGCGACGAGGTGATCCGACTCGTGGGCGGCGAGAGGGGGCGTCTCGCTCCGGCAGCGGTCGACGGCGATCGGACAGCGCGAGGCGAAGCGGCAGCCAGGCGGTGGGTCGACGGGGCTCGGCGGATCGCCGGTGATCAGGATCCGGTTCGCCCGCGAGTCGCGCCGTGGATCCGCCGAGGGCACCGAGGAGAGCAGCGCCCGGGTGTAGGGGTGCAGCGGATTGGTGAACAGGGCGACGCGCGGCGCCTGCTCGACGATGCGCCCGGTGTACATCACCGCGACCTCGTTGCACATGTGCTGCACCACGCCGAGGTCGTGGGAGATGAAGAGGTAGGTCAGGCCGTGCTCGCGCTGGAGCCGGCGCAGCAGGTTCAGGATCTGCGCCTGCACGGCCACGTCGAGGGCCGACACCGGCTCGTCGCAGATGACGAGCTTCGGCCGCGAGGCGAGCGCCCGGGCGATGCCGAGGCGCTGGCGCTGGCCGCCGGAGAACTGGTGGGGGAACAGGCGCTGCTGCTCCGGGCGCAGCCCCACGTCCCGGAACAGCTCTGCCACCCGCTGCGCGCGCTCACCCGGCGCGTCGATGCCGAGTCGGTCCATCGGCTCGCGCACGATCTCGCTCGCCCGAAGGCGCGGGTTCAGCGACGAGTAGGGATCCTGGAAGATGAACTGCACGTTGCGCCGCTGCTGGCGGAGCGCCTCGCCCTCCAGCGCCAGGATGTCCGTGCCGTCGATCTCGATGTGACCGGAGCGCGCCGGGATGAGGCGCGCGGCGGCGAGCGCCGTGGTCGACTTGCCCGAGCCGGACTCGCCGACGAGGCCGAGGGTGCGCGCCGGGCCGATGTCGAAGGAGACCCCGTCGACGGCGTGGAGCTGGGCGGGCTTGCGAAAGAGCCCGTCGCGCTTGACGGCGAATCGCACCTCGAGGTCGCGCACGCGGAGCACCGGTCGGTCCCCGCCTGACCGGGGCCTCGCCGTCGGCGCGGTGCTCACGGCCCGTCCGCTCCCGGGTGCCAGCAGGCGACGTGGCAGCGATCGCCGATCGGGCTCATCACCGGACGCGCCTCGCGGCACCGCCCGTCCGCCCGCGCGCAGCGCGGCGCGAACAGGCAGCGATCGCGGCCGAACTCGGCCAGCGACGGGACGATCCCTGGGATCTCCATCAGATCCTCCGGCTCGTCGGAGACCTCCGCGGTGAGGTGCGGCACGCTGGTGATGAGCCCGCGCGTGTAGGGGTGGTGCGGCTCGCTCAGGATCTCCCCGACCGGTCCCTCCTCGACCTTGCGCCCGGCGTACATCACCACCACCCGCTCGGTCATCTCGGCCACCACGCCCATGTCGTGGGTGATGAGGATGATCGCCGTGCCGGTCTCCTCCCGGAGGCTGCGCAGGAGGTCGAAAATCTGCGCCTGCACGGTGACGTCGAGGGCCGTGGTCGGCTCGTCGGCGATGAGGATGCGCGGCTCGCAGGCGAGTGCGATGGCGATCATCACCCGCTGGCGCATGCCGCCGGAGAGCTGGCGCGGGTAGTCGTGCACGCGCCGCTCGGGAAGCGGGATGCTCACGGACTCCAGGAGCTCGACGGCGCGCCCCCACGCCGCGCGCCGGGAGAGCCCCTGGTGGCGGCGCAGCACCTCGGCGATCTGCTCGCCGATGGTGTAGACCGGGTTCAGCGAGGTCATCGGCTCCTGGAAGATCATCGAGATCGCGTTGCCGCGGATCTCGCGCAGGTGCCCATCCGACGCCCGGGTCAGCTCGTCGCCGTCGAAGTCGATGGAGCCGCCGCCGACGCGTCCCGGCGGCGAGGGGACGAGCCCCATGATGGCGAGCGCCGTCATCGACTTGCCGCAGCCGGACTCGCCGACGATGCCGAGGGTCTCGCCTGCGCCGAGCTCCAGGGAGAGCCGGTCGAGCACCGGCACCAAGCCGTCGCGGGTCGCGAACTCCACGGTGAGATCGCGCACTCTGAGCAGCCGCTCGGCCACGCTTCAGCGCTCCCGCAGCTTCGGGTTCAGGGCGTCGTTCAGCCCGTCGCCGACCAGGCTGATCGCGAGCACCGTGATGAAGATGAAGAAGCCCGGGAAGGCGACGGTCCAGCCGGCGTCGAGGATGTAGGGCCGGTTCGAGCCGATGATCTGCCCCCAGCTCACGACGTTCGGATCGCTCAGGCCGAGGAAGGACAGCCCCGCCTCGAAGAGGATCGCGCTGCCGACCATGAGCGCCGCCTGCACCACGATCGGCGGCAGCGCGTTCGGCAGGATCACCACCAGCATCAGCCCGAGATCCTTTGCACCCGCCGAGCGTGACGCGGTGACGTACTCGAGCTCGCGCAGGCGCAGGAACTCCGAGCGCGTGACCCTCGCGACAGCGGTCCAGCTCACGATGCCGATGGCGAAGGTGACCATGGCGAGGGACGCCCCGAACAGGGCGACCAGCACCATCGAGAAGAGCAGGGTGGGCAGCACCTGGAAGAACTCGGTGATGCGCATCAGCACCTCCTCGACCCAGCCCCGGTAGTAGCCCGAGAGCGCGCCGATGGACACGCCGATGAGCACCGAGAGCAGCGCCGCGGACAGCCCCACCGCGAGCGTCACCCGCCCGCCGTTGACGACGCCCGCGAAGAGATCGCGGCCGAGATAGTCGGTGCCGAACAGGTAGCCCTCCTCCCCCGGCGTCGCGAAGGGCGCCCACACCATCTCGTAGGGGTCGACGGTGTAGAGGTAGGGGCCGACGAGCGAGCCGACGACGATGACGACGAGCACCGCGAGCCCACCCACCGCCGAGTAGTTGCGGACGAACATGCCCGCCGCCTCGGCGAGCGGGTGCCGGGCCTTCGGAATCGTCACGTCGGCGGTGGCGGGCAGCTCCTGGGCGAGGTCGTTGGCCACGGCGCTATCCCGGATGCCCGAGCTTGATGCGCGGGTCGATGAAGCTGTAGACGAGATCGGTGAGCAGGTTCGCGACCACCACCACCAGCGACGAGAAGAACAGGATCCCGAGCACCGTCGGCGCGTCGCGCGCCGTGATCGACTGGAAAGCGAGGGTGCCGAGGCCCGGCCAGCTGAACACCGTCTCGACCAGCACCGCGCCGGAGACAACGCCGGAGAACTGCAGCCCGGCGAGCGTGACGACCGGCCCGAGGGCGTTGCGCAGCGCGTGCTTGTAGACCACCTGGAGCTCCGAGAGCCCCTTCGCCTGCGCCGTGCGCACGTAGTCCGTCCCGAGCACGTCGAGCATGCTCGCCCGCGCGAGGCGGCTGTAGAGCGCGAGGAAGATCGAGGCGAGGGTCACCATCGGCAGGAACAGGTGGTGGAGCACGTCGAGGGTCTTGACGATCCAGCCGCCCTCGACGGTGACGTCCACCATCCCCGCCACCGGGAACAGCGGGAAGATCGAGCAGAGCAGGATGATCAGCATGATGCCGGTCCAGAAGACCGGCGCCGAGAACCCCAGCAGGGCGAGCACCGTGACCCCGTGGCTGAGCGCGCTCCGGGGCCGGCGCGCGGCCATCACTCCGAGCACGATGCCGACGACGATGGCGAGGATCTGGGCGCTCAGCACGAGCAGCAGCGTCGCTGGCAACCGCTCGAGGATGAGCTCGGTCACCGGCCTGTTGAAGAAGAACGAGTAGCCGAGATCGCCGTGCACGAGCTTGCCGAGGTACCCGGCGAGCTGCTCGTGGAACGGTCGATCCAGCCCGTAGTCGGCCCGGATCCTGGCCATCACCTCCGCGTCGGCGCCGCCCATGTCGCCGGCGATGGTGTCCGCCACGTCGCCCGGCGCGATGTGGATCAGCGTGAAGTTGAGGACGAGCACGGCGAGCAGCAGGGCGAGCCCGTTGCCCGTGCGCCGCACCAGCATCGAGAGGATCTTCACTCGCCGTCCCCCGACCGCGGGTTCGTTCAGGCGGGCCGCTGCGCCCGCCGCCCGCGAAGGCGGGCGGCAGGCTCGGCCCTTCCCGTCAGCGCCGCCCGCTCACTCGGGCCGGATGTAGATCTGGTCGAGCGGCGAGGAGGTCCCCCAGATCGTGCGCGGCGGGTTGCCGACGCGCTTGTTCGACACCGTGTGGTAGGGGAGCGTGTGCACCCAGTACACGGGCAGCTCGTCGGCGAGGATCTTCTGCGCGTCCGAGTACAGCGCCTTGCGCTTGACGGCGTCGAGCTCGCGCCCCGCCTGCGCGAGCATCGCGTCGATCTTCGGGTTCGCGTAGCCCTGGGTGTTGGACCAGATGACGCCCTTCTTGATGTTGCTGCTGAGGTAGGTGCGGTGCACGCCGATCACCGGGTCGCCCCAGTTGAACACCACGTCCCACGTCAGGTCGAAGTCGTGGTTGGAGATGCGCTTGGCCCAGGACGGGAAGTCCGGCGAGGCGCGTACGGTGACGTCGATGCCGATCTTCTTGAGCTGCGGCTTCACGTACTCCGCCTGCGCCCGGGTGGTGGCGCTCGCGTAATCGACGAAGAGCTTGAATCGCATGCCGTCGGGTCCGCGCGCGTAGCCGGCGTCGTCGAGCAGCTTGTTCGCCTTGTCCAGGTCCAGGTCGTAGGCCTCGACCTCCGGCTCGTAGAAGGGGCTCCCGGGGTGGATTCCGGTCCGCGCCTCCTTCGCGCTGCCGAGCATCAGCGCCTTGAGGATGAAGTTGCGGTCGATGGCGTAGGCGATGGCCTTGCGCACCGCCGGATCGCTGGTCGGCTCGCGCTGGTGGTTGAAGGCGAGCCAGACGAGCGGTCCGATCGCCGCGTAGCCCTGGTCGGTGACCACCAGGTGGTCCTTCTTCTTCATCCGCGCGAGCTCGCGCGGATTCTGCTCGAAGGTCGTCAGCATCACCTCGCCGTTCTCCATCGCGATCGTGCGCGAGGACGGGTCCTTGATGATGCGCATCACGATCTTGTCGACGTAGGGACGTCCCTCGATGAAGAAGTCCTCGTAGCGCTCGAGGATGATGTGCTGGTCGCGCTTGAACTCGACGAACTTGAACGGCCCCGAGCCGACGACGTCCTCGGAGTTGCGCGGGTGGCGCTTCGGATCCTGGCCGTCGCCGTAGATGTGCTCGGGAATGATCGACAGGAGCTGCGAGGACATCGCGAGGAGCAGCGCCGGGTGGGGCCTGGAGAGCTTCAGCACCGCGGTCAGATCGTCCGGCGTCTCCACGCTCTCCACCGGCGCCATCATGGTCTTGAAGGGGTGGTTCTCCTTGACCGTCCTCACCGAGAAGGCGACGTCCTTGCTGGTGATCGGGTGCCCGTCGTGGAAGGTCGCGCCCTCGACGAGCTCGAGCGTCACCGTGAGCCCGTCGTCGGAGACGTTCCACGCGCGGGCGAGGTAGGGCTGCGGGTTCCAGTTCTCGTCGAAGCGCAGCGGTGTCGCGAAGAGCTGCGCGCCGGGCTGGCCGGTCCAGATCCCGGACTGCACCGCCGGGTTGAGATGTCGCGGGGTGCCGGCGATCGACCAGACCAGCGTGCCGCCGCGGGTCGGGGTCTCGGCACTGGCCGGGAAGGTGGCCAGAGCGGTGACCAGGGTGGTGACCAGGGCCGTCGCGAGCGAGGTCGCGAGGGCGAGGGCCGGGGCGAGGTGACGGAGCCGTCTCGGTGTCGTCATGTCGGTTCCTCCATGAGGGCGTCGCGCAGGCGATTCGTTCTTGTTTCCTCGGCAATCTGACCATGCCGATCGGGGATGTCAACGGCAGGGCGTCACCGGGTCCGGCGAGCCGCTCCGGCGGCCCGGCGACCGCGTATCATGGACGCGGTCGAGCCCGGTTCGCGCCGGGACCGGGAGGCACCCGATGGAGAGCGGCTGGGAGCGCACGCACGTCCGCGGCGCCGACTGGGTCGTCGCCTGGGACAGCGCACGCGGCGACCACTGCTATCTCCAGGGCGCCGACGTCGTCTTCGACCGCGAGGGCATCCGCCACGTCGGTGCCGGCTACGACGGCCCGCCCGCCGACGCCGTCGTCGACGGGAGCGGCCTGATGGTGATGCCCGGGCTCGTGTGCACCCACGCGCACCTGAACGGGGGAAGCCTCGCCACCGGCCTCCTCGAGGAGGTGCTCGACCCCCGTTTCGGCCACTCGCCGATGTATACGCGCAAGGGTCCGTTCTGGCGCAGCGACGTCGACAGCCCCGGCCGGGACGGCGGGCGCTGGTGGCGCGCCTCGATGCGCCACGCCCTCGCCGAGCTCATGGCGAGCGGCGTCACCACGGTGGTCGACGTCCAGGGTGCGAGCGAGCACGGCGACGCCTGGTGCGAGGTGCTCGCCGGGAGCGGGCTGCGGGCCTGGCTGGCGCCGTCGTTCCAGGAGGCGCAGTGGCGGGTGCGCGAGGGGCGCATCCTCGACTACGCCTGGGACGCAGAGGCGGGCCGGCGCGGCTTCGAGCACGCCCTCGCGACCATCGACGCGGCCTCGGCGCATCCGTGCGGTCGCCTCGACGGCATGATCTTCCCGGCGCAGGTCGACACCTGCAGCGAGGATCTGATGCGCGAGGCGAGGGCCGAGGCGCGGGCCCGCGACCTGCCGTTCCAGACGCACTGCGCCCAGAGCGTCCCGGAGTTCCAGGCGATGGTGGCACGCACCGGCAGGACGCCGGTGCAGTGGCTCGCGGCGCTCGACGCGCTCGACGAGGCGACGATTCTCGGGCACGCGATCTACCTCGATCACCACAGCGCCCTCGCCTGGCCGAGCCGCGACGACCTGCCGACCCTCGCCGAGCGCGGCGCGTGCGTCGCCCACTGCCCGCTCACCTTCTCGCGCTGGGGAACCTGCCTGGAGGACTTCGCCCGCTACCGGCAGGCGGGCGTGACCCTGGCGATGGGCAACGACACCGGGCCCCACAACATGCTCGAGGAGATGCGCTGCGCCTTCACCCTCGGGCGCGTTCGCTCCCACGCACCCGCGGAGCTGACCATGAGCGAGGTGTTCCGCGCCGCGACCCTCGGCGGCGCCCGTGCGCTTCGCCGGGACGACCTCGGCCGCCTCGCGCCGGGCGCGCGCGCCGACGTCGTGCTGGTCGATCTCGAGACGCCCGCCATGCGGCCCGGGATCGATCCCTTGCGCGCGCTGGTCTTCGTCGCCGCCGACCGCGCCGTGCGCGACGTCTACGTGGACGGGCGCAAGATCTACGCGGATCGGCGCCCGCTCGGCTTCGACGCGGCGGCCGCGAGCGCCGAGCTCACCGAGGCCCTCGCGACGAAGATCGCCGAGATCTCGGCACGCGACGACGTGCCGCCGATGGCGGAGATCGCTACGCCGTGCTTCCCTGGGCCCGACTGACCCGCTCGTGCGCGCGGACGAGCCCGCGCCGGCTCACCTCGCCGCCCAGGCCTCGATCTCGATCAGCATGTCCGGTGAGGCGAGGCCGTCGACGATGAGCAGCGTCGATGCCGGCACCACGTCGTCGCCGAGGATCTTCTTGCGCGCGGCGCGGTAGGGGGTGATGTGCCGCGAGTCGGTGAGGAAGACGGTGAGCTTGACCAGATCGCCCTTGCCCATCCCGTGCGCGCGCAGACAGGCGACGATGTTGCGGAACACCTGCTCGGCCTGCTTCTCGATCCCCGAGGCGAGGCGCCCGCTGCGGCTCATGCCGACCTGTCCGGCGATGGCGACCCACTCGGCGTTCGCGGGTACCCGGACGGTGTGGCTGTAGGCGCCGAGCGGCGCGGAGACGGTGTCGGGATTGAGGTGCTGGTTCATCGCGGGGTCCTCGTCGGTGGGTGCCCCGCAACTATCTCGCATTTCGCGCCGGCGCTCGATGCGTTCGGCGCCGCGACCATCGCCCAGGGCCAGGCGGGCGCCCGATGCGGGCGCCCGCCGATGGTCATCCCCGGGACGGGCTCAGACCCAGCGCCGCCGCTTGAAGCTGACGGTCTTCCGATAGTCCTCCAGGCTTCCGACCTTGCGCAGATCGGCCCAGGTTCCCTTGTAGTAGGGGACGACGTTGCGGTCGGTCCACTCGGTAACGACGTCGCCCACGATGCCGTTCCAGTAGGCGAAGACCATGAAGGTGTGCCCTCGCCTGATATCGGGGTCTGGATAGGCCATCGCGAACGTGGAGCCGTAGTCGTTGAACACCTCGACGATGTCGCCAGCCTCGATGCCGAGGTCCTCGGCGTCCTGTGGGTTCACCTCGATCGGCGCCATGGGGTAGCGCTTGCGCCGGAACTCGACGTACCGGTCGTGGTAGGCGGTCTGCCAGATGTGATTCGCGCGCCCGTTGTTGATCCAGAACCGGTACTTCTTCCGCTGCGCCGAGACGGGCGCGGGCAGACCGTTCCACGGCGAGGGCTGGAAATGTGCCTTGCCGTCGTCGGTGGAGAACGCGTAGTCGGCGTAGATCATCGGGGTGCCGATGAGCTTGCCGTCCTTGAATTCCTTGACCGGGAGCTGCACACCGTTGTTGCCCATCGCGCGTAGCCGGTCGTAGGTCACGAGGTGCCCTGTGCCCCCGCCCTGGCTGTCGATGCCCTCGGGCTTGCGGAAACCATCGTCGAAGGCGTCCTCCTCGGTCTTCCAGTCGAAGCCGGCGAACCGCTTCGCCATCTGCGCGTTCCCTTCGCGCTCGTAGAGAACTTTCATCGCGTTGGCGATCTCGGCGGCGATGATGCAGTCGGGCTTGGCCTCGCCGGGCGGCTCCATGAACTTCTCCGAGAGCCGCATGCGCCGCTCGCCGTTCATGGACGTGAGGTTCATCTCGCCCGGGTGGGCCGCCGGCAGCACCAGGTGCGCCGCGTCGGCGAACTTGGTTCGATAGAGATCGATGACGGTCACGAAGAGCCCGCCCCGGTTCTCGACCGCGTCGTAGACGACGTCGACGAGCTCGTCGGCGGTGGCGCCGCGTGCCTTCGCCAGCGCCTCCTTGACGACGTTGGAACGCCGGATCACGGCCTCTCGATACTGCTCCGCGTTGAGCGTCGTCTGGAAGGAGTTGCAGGCCCAGACCGTGAGCATCCTGCCGTTGCCGTTGATGATCTCCTGGTCGATGTAGGGCGCAGGCCGTCCGCCGGGGTAGGGCGGGCGGGCGTAGCCTTCCTGGTGGCCGCCAAGGCGCACGACGCCCGTACCGCGCCTGCCCACGTTGTGCGTGGCAAGGCACAGATCGACCAGCGCTGACTGGATGCGGTAGTTGTCGTTACCCCAGATGATCCCCTTCTCGTAGCCGTGCATCGTCCGCGGGCGATGGCCCGAGGCCTTCGGCTTGTAGGCCCACTGCGCCGCCCGCTCGATGTCGGCGACGGAGACACCCGTCACCTTGCTGGTCTCCTCCAGCGTCATCCGGTTCGCTGCGAGCGCAGCCTCGAAGCCAGTGGTGTGCTCGGCGATGAAGGCCTCGTCGTGCCAGCCCTGGTCGACGACGTAGGTCAGCAGGCCGTTGTAGAGCGCGGTGTCGGTGCCGGGCTCGATCTGAAGGTGCAGCACGTTCTCCTTCCCGGCGGCGCTCTCGGCGACGGAGACGGTGAGGCTGCGCCTCGGGTCGACGAAGATGATGCGGCCGCGCCCGGCGGTTTCGCCCGGGAACCACTCGCGCTTCTTGTCCGTCGTGGCGCCGGTCAGGTTGGGCACCCAGTGCGCGAGGAAGTAGTTCGTCTGAGTTTCGTAAGCGTTTGCCCCGATCGAGAAGATGACGTCGGCGACCTCAGCGTCCTCGTAGGAGTTGTTGAGCTCGCCGACGCCCATGTCGCGGCTCGCATGGCACTCGGAGTTGTAGGCGGGGCGGTTGTGGATCCGCACCATCTGCGTCTGGAACGCCGAGAACATGAGCTTGCCGGTGCCCCAGGTGTTCTCGAAGCCGCCGCCCGCGCCGCCGTGATCGAAGCAGTTGAACATGATCTGGTCCGGCCCGTGCTCGTCCAGCAGGCGCCTGGCGACGCCTGCGTAGACCGCCATGGCCTGCTTCCAGCTCGTGTCGACGCGGTCGTCTCCGGTGAACACGCTCGGATACCGCAGTCGGTTCGCGCCGACGCCGTCCGGGGTGTAGAAGACGCTCGCCATCTGGCCGCCCCGGGTCGAGGAGAGCCCCTGGTTCACCGAGCACTCCTTGTCCGGCGACACGAGCACGTTGTGGCGACGCCCCTCCCCGTCGGTGATCACCGTGTGCATGGCGGGCGTCATGACGGTCGCGAGCGGCGGGAGCTGCTTGCGGAAGTCCAACCCGAGCGCGTTCTCATCGGGCGCCCGGCCGCCTTCGCGACCGGCCGGCCATTTGTAGACGTGATAGCCGCAGCCGACGATGCAGAAATGGCAAGTCATCAGCGTCCTCTGCGCATCGCTCGGAGGCAGGGGGATTCGATCGGTCTTGCTGCTCATGGCGTCGCCCCCTTAGAGGATGTTGGCCTGGCGACCGTAGATGAGGCCGTCGATTGCCACCGCCTGCACGCTATCGTCGCTCTCGTTGTAGCTGAGGACGATGCGCGGCAGATCCTCAGTCGCCTGCCCGCAGATCATCTGCCCTGCCAGCTCGGCGTCGAAGGTGCTGTAGTGGCACGCGCACTTGAAGACCTTGCGCTCCGCGTCGTAGGCGACGGGGCAGCCCATGTGCGTGCACAGGCTGCTGTACGCCACGATGTCACCATCGGGCCCCACGCCGCCCGGCGCGGCCCGCCCGAGCTTGACGAGCGTGCAGGGCGACGACGGGTCAGGATAGGTGAACTGCACCGGCACGTTGGTCGAGAGCCCCGTGGCCCGGGCCACGCTCTTCGGCTCGTACGCTGCGCCGCCGCCGCGGGTTGCCGCCCTCGCTTCCGGGGCTGCGGCGACGCCGCCCAGGGTCGCTGCGGCGCCGGCGGCGACGCCGCTGCCGCTGGTCGTGAGGAATCCGCGTCTGCTGAGCTTGCTCATGGTCTTCCTTCTCCTCCGTTGGCATCGCTGGCGTCCGCTGCCGATGCAGCCCGGCAGCCGGCCCCTGCTGACAAGGTCGAGCTGCCCCGCTACGCGCGGCTGCGTTGCGACCCTGACGCTGTTCAAGACCTGGATTCGCACGGCCATTCTGCAACCTCGCCGGGGCCGGAGAAAGCGTCCGATCCCAAATGGACGATCCCAATGGAAGGGAGGATGTGCCGCTCGGCGAATGCGGCGCTGCAGCAACCACCCGAGTCCGCCCCGGGTTGCGCTGCCGCACCGTCGGCGGGCCCGGCGGTGCCGCCTCAGTCGGCGGGTGCCGCCTCAGTAGGGCCCTGGAACGATCGGGCTGCCGTCGCTGAAGCGCTCGAAGCGGAAGCGCGTGATGTCGTGACCGGGCGGGCGGCCGAGGACGAGATCGGCCAGCACGCGGGCGACGCCCGGACCGATGCCGAAGCCGTGGCCGCTCATGCCGGTGCCGAGGAAGAGACCGCGCGGCGACGGCGCCTCGCACAGGTACGGCACCGCGTCCGGCGTCACGTCGATCATCCCCGCCCACATCTCGGCGATGCCGGCGTCGGCGAGCCACGGTGCCCGGCGCGGCAGCTCCCGGGCGAGGCGGCGCGCGACGTGCGGGGAGGGCGCCGGGTTCAGCACCCGTGCGCGCTCGAAGGGCGACACCTCCTCGGCGGTCCACCGGGACCGGGAGAGCCAGCTCCCGGGGTAGCCCGCGGGCGCGCCGGGCTTGATGCGCACGTCGCGCGCCGAGGCCTTCAGCAGCGGCAAGAACTTGGCGAGGTAGCGGAACGAGCGCGGTGACAGGTAGTGCTCCGCGATCTCGCCGCCCGCGACCGTGTAGCCGCCGTCGGCGCGCCGGCGCATGGCGAATCCCGGCATCGAGACGTTGGGGATCTCGCGCTCGCCGGCCGGGTGCGTGCGCCCGACGGTCGCGCGCACCATCAGCTGCGGCAGCTCGAGGCCGCAGCTCGAGGCGAGGAAGGTCGACCACGCGCCCGTCGCCAGCACCACCGCCTGTGCGGCGACCCGGCCGTGCTCGGTGTGGACGCCGGTGACCGCGCCAGCAGCGGTATCGATCGTGCGCACCGCGCAGCCCTCGATGACGCGCACGCCCGCCCGCCTGGCCGCCCGGGCGAGCGCCGGCACCGCCGCGAACGGCTCCCCGCGGCCGTCGCTCGGCGTCAGGAGCCCGCCGACCCAGCGGCCCTCCAGGTCCGGGATCAGCGCTGCGATCTCGTCGCGGCCGAGCAAGCGGGTGTCGAGCTGGTGCTCGCGCGCGATCTCGCGCCAGCGCTCGTAGCGCGCCATCTCGGCGTCGTCCTCGGTGACGTAGACGCAGCCGGACTCGGTGAACTCGAGGTCCGCCTCGCCCGCGTGACCGGCGAGCCCGCGCCAGATCCGGTTCGACTCCATCATGATCGGGAGCTCCGCCGGGTCGCGACCCTGCTGGCGGATCCAACCCCAGTTGCGGCTGGACTGCTCGCCCGCGACGCGGCCCTTCTCGCAGAGCAGGACCTGCACGCCGTGGCCTGCGAGAGCGTAGGCGGTGGCGGTGCCGACGATGCCGGCGCCGACGACGACCACGTCGGCGGCCTCCGG
>CAJIAT010000433.1_pt1 | contig 59687 bp, 47 predicted proteins | sample 9199161 | NCBI WGS metagenome assembly CAJIAT01 (sample SAMEA7708281, study PRJEB35096) | sediment metagenome | biome: marine neritic benthic zone biome [ENVO:01000025]; feature: sediment [ENVO:00002007]; material: shallow marine sediment [ENVO:03000034] sea grass bed [ENVO_01000059] ... | reverse complement strand
GCCAGGGCCGAGCTGCGCTCGGTGCTCGACAGCCGCGCGCCGTCCGCGAGCTCGGCGATGGCGAGGAGATCGCGGGCGAGGACCTTGCCGCCGGCGCCGCTGCCCGGGCGTCCTTCCAGCTCGCGCCCGGCCTGCTCGGCGACGAGCCGGGCGAGCCTGGAGAGCGTCTCCGTCACGGCGGTGCAGCGTGCATAGCGGTGCCGTCTCGGCAGGCGGCCACGTCAGCCGGCGGACTCGATCCAGGCCGCGGCGCAGGCGCGCATGATCGCCTCGGCGTCGATGCCGTGATGCCGGTAGAGGTCGGCGATCGTCCCCGACTGGCCGAAGCGCTCGACGCCGAGGGGGCGAACCCGCTGGCCGCGCACCGAGCCGAGCCAGCCGAGGGTCGCCGGATGACCGTCGATGACGGTCACCAGATGCGCCGACGGCGCGAGCGGCTCCAGCAGCGCCTCGACGTGGGACCGGGTCTCGCGCGCACCCGCCTGGCGCGCGCGCTCGGCCGCCTGCCAGCCCTGGAAGAGCCGGTCCGCGGAGGTGATCGCCAGCAGCCCGGCCTCTGGCACGTCCTCGAGCAGCGCCTCGTGGGCGGCGATCGCCTCCGGCCCGACGGCGCCGGTGTAGGCGATGGCGAAGCGCGCGCCGGGCCCGGGCTGCTTCAGCCAGTAGCCGCCCTGGACGGTCGCATCGGCGAGCGCGCCGTCCAGCTCGCGCGCCGGTTGCTCGACCGCCCGGGTGCTCAGGCGCAGGTACACCGCGCCGCCAGCCGCGTCGCCGAGCAGATCGCCCGGACCCGGCTGGCCTTCGCGCTGCAGGTGGTCGAGGCTCCAGTGGAGGATCGTCGCCAGCTCGTCGACGAAGGCCGGCTCGAAGGCGGCGAGACCGTCCTGGGCCATGCCGATCATCGGCGTCGCCACCGACTGGTGTGCGCCGCCCTCCGGGGCGAGGCTCACCCCGGACGGCGTCGCCACCAGGATGAAGCGCGCGTCCTGGTAGCAGGCGTAGTTGAGCGCGTCGAGCCCGCGCTCGATGAACGGGTCGTACACCGTGCCCACGGGCAGGAGCCGCTCGCCGAACAGCGAGTGCGACAGGCCGAGCGCGGCGAGCAGGATGAAGAGGTTGTTCTCGGCGATGCCGAGCTCGATGTGCTGGCCCTTCGGCGAGAGCGACCAGCGCTGGAAAGAGGCGACCTTCTCCTCGCGGAAGACGTCCTCGCGAGGTCGGTGATCGTAGATCCCGCGCCGGTTCACCCAGCCGCCGAGGTTGGTCGAGACGGTGACGTCCGGTGAGGTGGTGACTATCCGCCGGCCGAGCTCGCCGCGGTCGCGGGCGAGGGCCGCGAGGATCCTCCCGAAGCCGTCCTGGGTCGAGATCCGCTCCGATCTCGGCGGCTCGAGGCGCCGCGGCGGCTCGACGCGGGCCGCACGGTACCGCCGGCCGCGACGCGCTGCGAAGGGCGCCTGCGCAAGGAAGGACTCGAGTCGATCCTCGGCGATGGCGAGGCCCGCGAAGCGCTCCCACTCGCGCTCGGCCGGGACCTCGTGGTCGGCGCGCAGCGCCTCCATCTGCTCGAGGCTCATCAGCCCTGCGTGGTTGTCCTTGTGGCCCGCCAGCGGCAGCCCGAACCCCTTGATGGTGTAGGCGATGAAGCAGGTCGGCGTGTCGTCGTCGATGGCGTGGAACGCCTCGAGCACGCTCTCCATGTCGTGGCCGCCGAGATTGGTCATCAGGGCAGCCAGGGCCTCGTCGTCGTGGTCGTCGAGGATCGCGCGCACCCCCGGCCGATCGCCGATGTCAGCGAGCAGGTGCTCGCGCCATGCCGCGCCTCCCTTGAACACGAGGGCTGAGTAGAGCGAGTTCGGGCAGTCGTCGATCCACGCGCGCAGCGCGTCGCCCCCAGGCCGCGCGAAGGCCGCCTCGAGGCGCTTGCCGTACTTGATGGTGACGACGCGCCATCCCATGTTCGTGAACAGCCGGTCGATGCGCCCGAAGAGGCGGTCGGTCACGACCGCGTCGAGGCTCTGCCGGTTGTAGTCGACCACCCACCACACGTTGCGGAAGTCGTGCTTCCAACCCTCGAGAAGCGCCTCGAAGACGTTGCCCTCGTCGAGCTCGGCGTCGCCCACGAGCGCCACCATGCGCCCGCGGCCGAGGTCCCCCGGGAGCCACTCGCGGGCGTCGAGGTAGTCGCGCACGAGACCGGCGAAGGCGGTCATGGCGACGCCGAGGCCCACCGAGCCGGTGGAGAAGTCGACGTCGTCGACGTCCTTGGTCCGCGACGGATAGGACTGGGCGCCGCCGAAGGCACGGAACCGCTCGAGCTGGTCCCGGCTCTGGTTGCCGAGCAGGTACTGGATGGCGTGGAAGACCGGGCTCGCATGCGGCTTGACCGCGACCCGGTCCTCGGGCCGCAGCACGTGCAGATAGAGCGCGGTCATGATCGTGACCAGCGATGCGCTCGACGCCTGGTGGCCGCCGACCTTCAGTCCGTCTGGCTGATCGCGCAGGTGGTTCGCGTTGTGGATGGTCCAGCTCGCGAGCCACAGGACCTTGCGCTCGAGCGCGCGCAGCAGCGAGAGGGTGTCCGCATCGGGGACGCGGGGGACCGCTTTGAGCGCTGACGGTGCGGGGTCGGACACGGGCGCGACCTCGTCGGCGGGAGGGCACAGTGTACGCGGCCGACCCGGGGAAGATCCTTGCTAGTTTTGCTCACGGTGCTCGATTATCGGACAATTATTGCGTTGTAGAGCATTCTGGAGACAGAACTTTGTCGAAGACAGCCCTCGACCACCACGATGCCCGTATCCTGGAGGTGCTCCAGGAGGATGCGCGGGTCTCCAACGCCGATCTGGCCGACGCGATCGGCCTGTCCGCCTCGCCCTGCTGGCGGCGGGTGCGGCGCCTCGAGGAGACCGGGGTGATCCGCAAGCACGTCACGCTGCTCGAGCCCGAGGCAATCGGTCTTCCGGTCAACGTGTTCGCCACCGTGGCTCTGCGCGAGCAGGTCGAGGGGCGCCTCGAGCACTTCGAGCGCGAGCTCCTGCGCCGCCCGGAGGTGATGGAGTGCTACCTGATGACCGGCGAGTTCGACTACCTGCTGCGGGTGGTGGTGCCGGATGTCGGTGCCTACCGGCGCTTCGTCCTCGACCACCTGAGCCGCATCGAGGGGATCGCGAGCATCAAGTCGAGCTTCGCCCTCAAGCAGGTCCAGTACAAGACGGCGCTGCCGCTGGCGCACCTGAGTGCCGGGAGCCCGGGCTGATCGGGGCGTGCGTCGTCCGTCCTCGCGGTCTGTCGACCGCGTCGCTGGCCCGCGGCCCGGAAGATCTTCTGCCGGCGAGAAGGCGCATCTTCTGCGACTCCTGGAAGATGATTGTTGATTTCAAAGGGTTACGCCGCTGCAAAGGTGGTCGGCTGGTGATAGCCTGCATCCGCCGCCCGGCGCGGGAGGCGTATAATCGCCGCCGTGACCCACGACCCCGAAGGCCCATGAGCTATCAGGTTCTCGCCCGCAAGTGGCGCCCGCGCGACTTCGCCTCGATGGTCGGGCAGAGCCACGTCGTGCGCGCGCTCGCGAACGCCCTGGACGGCGATCGCGTGCACCACGCCTTCCTGTTCACCGGGACGCGGGGCGTGGGCAAGACCACCGTCGCGCGGATCCTCGCCAAGTGCCTGAACTGCGACGTGGGGGTGAGCTCGACGCCCTGCGGAACCTGCTCGGCCTGCACCGAGATCGACGAGGGCCGCTTCGTCGATCTCATCGAGGTCGATGCCGCGTCGCGCTCGAAGGTGGACGAGACGCGCGAGCTCATGGACAACGTGCAGTTCGCGCCGGCCCGCGGGCGCTACAAGGTGTACCTCATCGACGAGGTGCACATGTTCTCGGAGAAGAGCTTCAACGCGCTGCTCAAGACCCTCGAGGAGCCGCCGCCGCACGTGAAGTTCCTGCTCGCGACGACCGATCCCCAGAAGCTCCCGATCACGGTCCTCTCGCGCTGCCTGCAGTTCAACCTGAAGCGTCTGCCGGCGGACGCGATCGCCGGTCACCTCGCGCGCATCCTCGAGGCGGAGGCGATCGAGCACGAGGCGCCGGCGCTCCGCCACCTGGCGCGCGCGGCCGACGGCAGCATGCGCGACGCGCTCAGCCTCCTCGATCAGGCGATCGCCTTCGGCGGCGGCCGCGCGATCGAGGCCGAGGTGCGCGCGATGATCGGCTCGCTCGATCGGCACCACGTCCTGAGTCTGCTCGAGGGGCTCGCCGAGGGCGATCCCGCAGAGCTGCTCGCGCGCATCGAGGCCATGGCCGGAGACGTCACGGACTATGCCGAGGCGCTCGCGGAGCTGCTCTCGGAGCTGCAGCGCCTGGCGGTGCTGCAGGCCGTCCCCGACGCGCCGGTCGACGACGACGAGTCGGCGTCGGAGCGGCGTGCGCTCGCCGAGCGGATCCCCCCCGCGGACGTGCAGCTCTTCTACCAGATCGGGCTGCACGCGCGCCGCGACCTGCCGCTCGCGCCGGATCCGCGCGGCGGCTTCGAGATGGCGCTGCTGCGCATGCTCGCCTTCCGTCCTGCCGGGGACTCCGCGGTGCCCGCGGCGAGCGCGCCCTCGGGGCCGCAGTCCAGGTCCGTGCCCGCTGCGGCGCCGGCGGCGGCCGCGTCTGCTCCGGCGGCTGAGCCCGCGGGCGAGGCACCTGCGCCGGTGCGCCTCGAGCCCGAGCGCTGGGTCGAGCTGGTGGCCGAGCTCAGTCTGGCCGGCCTCACGCGCGAGCTCGCGGCGAACTGCTCGCTGACCGGCGTCGATGGCGACCACCTCGATCTGGTGCTCGCGCCGCAGCACGAGCAGCTCCGGGCGCCGGGGCTCGCGGCAAAGCTCGAGCAGGCGCTCGCGGCCAGGCTCGGCCGCCGCGTCAGGCTGCGCTTTCACATCGCCACGCCGAGCGCCGATACGCCAGCCTCGCGCGAGCGACGCGACGCGGCCGAGCGCCACGCGAGCGCGGTGCGCGCCATCGAGGAGGACCCGGGGGTCCGAGCGCTCTGCGAGACCTTCGATGCCGAGATCGACGCCAGTCAGGTCCGGCCCGCCTGAGGGCTCCCCGCCGCCGCGGCCGGTGCACATGCGACTACCACGATTCCCGACCCTGGCGCGCACCTGGCGGCGAGCGCGCGGGCGGGCCCACTGGAGGCAATCACTGTCATGAAGGGCGGACTAGGCAATCTCATGAAGCAGGCCCAGCAGATGCAGGAGAACCTGCAGAAGGCCCAGGAGGAGCTGGCGAACCTCGAGGTCACCGGCGAGTCCGGCGGCGGCATGGTGAAGGTCGTGATGAGCGGCCGCCACGACGTGCGCAACGTCAGCATCGACGCGACGCTGCTCGGGGACGACCGGGAGATGCTCGAGGATCTCGTCGCGGCCGCGGTCAACGACGCCGTGCGCCGCGTCGAGGAGGAGAGCAAGTCGCGTCTCGCGGGGATGGCTTCCGGCCTCGACCTCCCGGCCGGGATGCGGCTGCCCTTCTGATTCCGGGCATCGCCGTGAGCCTCGTTGCGACCATCGACCCGCGTGTGGCAGTGCTTGCGGCCACGCGCCTGCCCGCGGTGCGGCTGCTCGGTCTCGCCGTACCGGCCTCGCGAGCGCCGTCGCGGTGACCGTAGACGATCCGACGCTGCGCAGCGCCCGGGGCCCGGCTCCGGGCGAGGTCCCGGTCGAGGCGCCGGGCGAGATCCCGGCCAAGATCCCGGGCGAGATCCGCGAGGGCCCGCCGGTGCGCGGTCTGCTCGAGCGCCTGATCGCCGCGCTGCGCTGTCTGCCCGGCGTGGGCCCGAAGTCCGCCCAGCGCATGGCCTACCATCTCCTCGAGCGCGATCGCGAGGGTGGATCGCGTCTCGGTGAGACGCTGATCGAGGCGATGGCCGGCATCGGGCGCTGCACGAGCTGCAGGACCCTCTCGGAGACCACTGTGTGCCGCCACTGCGCCGACCTCGGCCGCGACCGGACGAGCCTGTGCATCGTGGAGACGCCGGCGGATCTCGCGGCGATCGAATCCGGGACGGTCTACCGCGGCCTGTACTTCGTGCTCATGGGTCGGCTGTCGCCGCTCGACGGGGTCGGGCCCGCCGAGATCGGCATGGACGTGCTGGAGCGGCGCCTTCGCGAGGAGCCGGTCGCGGAGGTCATCCTCGCAACCGGTGCCACCGTGGAGGGCCAGGCCACCGCGCACTACGTCGGAGAGCTAGCGCGTGGGTGTGGCGCGCGGGTGACGCGGATCGCGCAGGGCGTTCCCCTCGGCGGTGACCTGGAGCAGATCGACAGCGGCACCCTCGCGCACGCCTTCGCCGGTCGCCAGGCGCTCGGCTGATGGATCTGCGGGAGCCCGACGTGCAGCCAGATCCCGGCAATCTCATCTGGATCGATCTCGAGATGACTGGCCTCGATCCCGACTCGGACCGGATCATCGAGATCGCCACGGTGATCACCGACTCGGAGCTCGAGGTGCTCGCCGAAGGCCCGGAGCTCGCCATCTGGCAGAGCGAGGCGTGCCTCGCCGGGATGGACGAGTGGAACACCGAGCAGCACGGGCGCTCGGGCCTGGTCGAGCGGGTTCGATCGAGCACCGTGGACGAAGGCGAGGCAATGCGTGCGACCGTCGCCTTCCTCGAGCGGTACGTGCCGGCCGGGGCCTCGCCGATGTGCGGCAACAGCATCTGTCAGGATCGGCGCTTCCTGCACCGGCACATGCCCGAGCTCGAGCGCTTCTTCCACTACCGCAATCTCGACGTGAGCACCGTCAAGGAGCTCTGCCGGCGCTGGGCGCCGCGGGTCGCGGAGAGCCACTCCAAGGCGGGCGCTCATCGGGCGCTCCAGGACATCCACGAGTCCATCGGCGAGCTCCGGCACTACCGCGAGCACTTCCTGCGCGCCGCCGACGCGCCCGCGGGCAGCTCCGTGCCGAACCGGTGAGGCGCCTCGCGCGAGCGGCGCGTCCGGCGCCTTGAGCCAGGCGGCGGCACCGCCCGACGCCCTGTACCGGGGCGGCGACGTGCGCGAGCTCGACCGGGTCGCCATCGAGGTCCACGGCATTCCCGGGATCACCTTGATGGAACGCGCCGGGGCTGCCGCCTGCGCCGCCCTCGTCCGGCGCTGGCCCGAGGCGCGCCGCGTGGCGATCGCCTGCGGGGCCGGCAACAACGCGGGCGACGGCTTCGTCGTCGCCCGACTCGCCGCCGCGGCAGGTCTCGAGGTGCGGCTGTCGACGATGCTCAGCCCGGATCGCCTCGCCGGAGACGCCGCCAGCGCGTATCGCGCGATGCGCGAGGCGGGCCTCGCGCCGGTCCCGGTCGAAGCGCTCCTCGAGCCGGCACCGGACGTCGTCGTCGACGCGCTGCTCGGCACCGGCCTCGCGCGGGACGTGGGGGGGGACTGGGCCGCGCTGATCGCGCGCATCGACGCCTGCGGCGCCCCGGTTCTCGCCCTCGACATCCCCTCCGGTCTCGACGCCGACACGGGCCGGGTGCACGGCACCGCGGTGCGGGCCGCCGCGACGGTCACCTTCATCGGCACGAAGCGCGGGCTGCTCACGGGGCGTGGGCCAGCCCACGCCGGTGAGATCGAGCTCGCCGGCCTCGACGTTCCCGAGGCGGTCTACGAGGCCGTGCCCGCTCCTTCGCTCCGCGCCAGCGCCCCCGCCCGGGTGGCCCTGCTCGCGCCGCGCTCTCGCACTGCCCACAAGGGCGATCACGGGCACCTGCTGGTCGTCGGCGGCGATCTCGGCTACCAGGGTGCCGCGCGCCTCGCCGCAGAGGGCGCGGCGCGCACCGGCGCGGGCCTGGTCAGCGTCGCGACGCGCGCCGCCCATGCGGCGCTGGTGAGCGCCGCGCGTCCGGAGCTCATGGCTCGCGGCGTGGAGGACGCCGAGGCGCTCGCGCCGCTCCTCGCGCGGGCGACGGTGCTCGCAGTGGGCCCCGGTCTCGGGCAGGGCGAGTGGGGCAGGGCGATGCTCGAGGCGAGCGCGAGCTTCGACGGGCCGCTCGTGCTCGATGCCGACGGGCTCAATCTCCTGGCCGAGGGCGTGCTCGGCCCGGGGCTCGCGGCGCGCGCCGCGCCGACGGTGCTCACTCCCCACCCGGGCGAGGCGGGGCGTCTGCTCGGCTGCACCGCACGCGACGTCGAGGCCGATCGCTTCGCCGCGGCGCGCGCGATCGCCGAGGCGCACCGGGCGGTGGTCGTGCTCAAGGGCGCCGGCTCGCTGGTCGCCGCTCCGCACGGCCCCACCCACGTGTGCGTCGACGGCAATCCGGGCATGGCGACCGGCGGCATGGGCGACGTCCTGACCGGCGTAGTGGGTGCGCTGCTCGCCCAGGGCCTCGATGCCATGGACGCGGCGCTGACCGGAGCCTGCGTACACGGTGCCGCTGGCGATCGCGCGGCGCGAGCCGGTGAGCGCGGCCTGCTCGCCGGTGACCTGCTCGGCGAGATCCGCGGCGTCCTAGCCGGGTGAGGGCGCTCGAGCGGATCCTCGAGGGCGAGCCCGCCACCGTCGCCCTCGGCGAGGCGCTCGGGCGCTTCCTCGCGCCGCGCATCGCCGCCCCGCCGGCCTGGCTCGTGTTCCTGGTCGGGCCGCTCGGCGCGGGCAAGACGACCTTCGCCCGGGGCGTGCTGCGCGCGCTCGGGCACGAGGGACCGGTGAAGAGCCCGACCTTCACCATTGTCGAGCCCTACGAGCTAGGCTGTCCTGTGCGACACCTGGATCTCTATCGCCTCGCGGATCCGGAGGAGCTGGAGCTCCTCGGGGTGCGCGACGACCTCGCCGGCCCGGCGCTGCTCATCGTGGAGTGGCCCGAGCGCGGGGATTTCCGGGACACGGCTCCCGACGTGGTGGTGCGGCTCGCGCACGACGGCGAGCGCCGGCGGGTCGAGCTGGAGGCGATGAGCGCGCGGGCAGCGGATCTCAGCGGCGCCGAGTCTGTTGACAGTTGATCTTAGAAACTTGCAATAACTCACGGAATCATATAGATATTCATATGACTTCGGTTCCCGGGGCCTCTGAATCTATGCGCTGGTGCCTGTCACTGCTGCTCGTGCTCGTCGGTGTCGCCAGTCAGGCGGCCGGCGTGACCGTGGACAGCGTCCGCACCTGGCCGGCTCCGGACCACACCCGCGTCGTGTTCGACCTCACGGGGCCGGTCGAGCACACGGTGTTCATGCTGCGTAACCCGGACCGGGTGGTCGTGGACCTTCGCCGCACCCGGCTCGGCGGCACGCTGCCGTCGCGGGTGCGCGGAGATCGGATCCTGCGCGGCGTGCGCGGCGCGACGCGCAACGGCAGCGATCTGCGCGTCGTCTTCGATCTGCGGCGCTCGGTGCGTCCGCGGAGCTTTCGGCTCAAGCCGAACGCGAAGTACGGCCATCGGCTCGTCATCGACCTGCACGAGCGCGAGCCCGCGGCGCGCGCGCCCAAGGTGGTCAAGACCCGCGCCCGCGGCGCCGGTCTGCGCGACGTGGTCGTGGTGATCGATCCGGGGCACGGCGGGGACGATCCCGGCGCGACCGGCGCGAGCGGAACGCACGAGAAGGACGTGGTTCTCGCCGTCTCGCGGCGGCTGCGCGATCTCCTCGATCAGCAGCGCGGCATGCGCGCCGTCCTCACGCGCACCGGCGACTACTACGTGGGTCTGCGCAAGCGCATGGAGATCGCCCGATCGCACGGCGCCGATCTGTTCGTGTCCGTGCATGCAGACGCGTTCCGGGACCGGCGCGTACGGGGCAGCTCGGTCTACATCCTGTCGCGCAACGGCGCGAGCAGCGAGGCTGCCCGCTGGCTCGCCGAGCAGGAGAACGCGGCCGATCTCGTCGGTGGCGTATCCCTCGACGACAAGGACGAGCTGCTCGCCTCGGTGCTGCTCGATCTCTCCCAGACCGCCACGATCAGCGCCAGCACCGAGCTCGCGACGAACGTGCTCACCGAGCTCTCGCGCACGGGCAAGGTCCACAAGCGATACGTCGAGCGCGCAGGCTTCATGGTGCTCAAGTCGCCGGACATCCCCTCGATCCTGGTCGAGACGACGTTCATCTCCAATCCCGGCGACGAGCGTCTGCTGCGCAAGCCCGAGCACCAGCGCCGCATCGCGCGCTCGATGCTGCGCGGCATCGTGCGCTACCTCCAGCACAACCCGCCGGCCGGCACCTGGATGGCAGGGCGCCGGCACAAGATCGCGCGGGGCGACACGCTCTCGGCGATTGCCTCGCGCTACGGTGTGAGCGTGCGCCGCCTGCGCGAGGCGAACCAGATCGCCGGCAGCGTGATCCGCGAGGGCGCGGTGCTTCGGATCCCACCGCCGTCCTGATTTCTCGCGCGGCTAGCCCGGATATTGCACCAATTCTCTGCTGCAGCCGCCGATCCACCTGCATTTCCAGGCCGTACTCGCTGCGGACTACCGTCGAGTACGCCGTCGTCGTTCCTCGCTCCGTGCGGCCTGGAACTACAGGCGTCTCGACGCCCTCGCGACGAGAACTGGTGCGATATCCGGGCTAGCGGTGCGCGCCTCAGATCGGGAAGAAGACCGCGCCGGCCACCCGGTGCACCACGAAGCGGATCTGGCGCTGCTGGCGCGTCGCGGCGATGCGGGCGAGCGTGTCCTGCTGCGCGATGATCTTTCCGAACAGGCGCTCGTAGCTCAGGTTGCGAGGCTCACCCTCGCGGGAGTTGCTGAGCAGGTAGAGCCGACCGTCGGGGCCGCGTTCGTTGCCGAGCAGCCAGGCGGCGGTCTCGACGTTGCGCGCGCTGTTGTACAGCGACTGCGGGTCGAGATCCTGGAACAGGTAGAACTCGGTGCGGTTGTCGTAGGAGGCCCGCAGCATGTCGGTGAGCCCGGCCATGAGCGCGAGGACGCGATCGCCGGCGTAGTCCTCGTGAAAGGCGAGCCGGATGGCGTCGACGCCGCGCGCGCCGGCGAGCTCGGCGAAGTCCGGCACCCGCGGCTCGGCGAAGATCTGCTCGACGACGAACTCCGCGCTCGGCTTGTCCGTGCGCCGCCACTGGGAGGGATTGCGCCGGTAGAGCTTGATGGTGAGCTCGCGCAGGTAGTACAGCGTCCGCTCGAGATGGATGTCGAGCACCGTGGCGATATCGCCCTTGGCGAGATCCTTCGGCGTCATCGGCTCCGGGCGCACCTCCTCGGGCGGCTCGGGCGGCGCCGCGCAGCCGGCGAGCACGGCGGCCAGGAGGCAGGCCAGCAGCGAGGCCAGCAGGGAGGCCGGCAGGGAGGGCACCGGGCTGGCGCGCATCGCCGGGCCGGCGGACCGCACCCGGCGCGCGCCTAGCCCGCACAGCTCACCGATTCGCGCGATGATCGCGCAGGGCCTTGGATTCATGGTGGATTCGGCGAGCGCCGGATGTACAGGTCGTACTTCCAAGCTCGCTGGATTCGCCATGGATTCAAGGGACAAGCGAGCGCGTGTGAATCGGTGAGCTGTGCGGGCTGGGCCATCAGCGCCACCTCGCGTCGAGCAGCTCGCGGGCCGCGCGGGCGAGCGCGGAGCGTCCCAGCAGCAGCCTCAGCCGGCCGCCGCCCATCTGGCGCCACAGCACCGCGGCCCTGACCCCGGCGAGCAGCAGCGCGCGCACGCGCTCGGCGTTGCGTGGCTGGTGCAGGTGGCGGGGCTCGCCGCCGACCATGATGCGCGGGCCGAGGGTCGCAATGGTCTGCACGTAGAGCTCGGCGAGCGCGCCGACCACTGCCTCGCCGGCCTCGCCCTCGTTCTCGAGCGCCGCAGCGTTCTCGATGCCCTCGCGGATCGAGATGAGCACGTCGGGGCGACGGGCCAGTCGTCGCTCGAGATCGAGCAGGCGCACCGCGTAGTGGGTCAGCTCGCGGTCCCGGTCGCGCGTCCCGGCGCCGAGCTGGTCGAGCAGCATCCCCAGGCCCGGTGCGATGCGCGCGGCCCCGCCGTAGACCGCCTCGGCCGACTCCGCGTCGATGCGCAGCACGCTCCCGATGCAGGTCTCGAAGTCGCGCACGTCCGCCAGTCCGCTGCGGGCGACGTCGCGCACCAGGGCGAGACTCTGGAACATCCCGGCGAGCGCAACGGCCTGGCCGGCGAGCGCGCGCGGATCGGCTGCAGCCACCTATCCGGTCGCCCGGCCTATGACGGCCCCGCCGAGGCACTCGTCGCCTGCGTAGAGCACCACCGACTGCCCCGGCGCTGCCGCCCACTGGGGCTCGTCGAAGCGGACCAGGCAGCGCCCGTCGCCTCGCCCGCCGTCGCCTCGAACGTCGTCCAACGCGGCCACGACGCAGGTCGCGTCTGCCTGCCGGTAGCGGATCTTCGCGGTGCAGGCCAGGGGCAGCTCAGGGGGGCACCCGGAGATCCAGTGCATCGCCTCGGTCTCCACGGCGCCTGCGAGCAGCGCCGGATGGTCCCGTCCCTGGACGACGACGAGGGCGTTGCGCTCGAGATCCTTGCGTGCCACGTACCAGGGATCGGCGCCTCGACCGCGACGGCCGCCGATCGCCAGCCCCTTGCGCTGACCGATGGTGTGGAAGGCGAGCCCGCCGTGCTCGCCGAGCCGCTCGCCGTCGAGGGAGAGGATCGGTCCGGGGTTCGCCTCGACCCAGCGCGACAGGAACTCACGGAACGGGCGCTCGCCGATGAAGCAGATCCCGGTGCTGTCGGCGCGCGCGTGGGGCGCGAGGCCGAGCTCGGCGGCGAGGTCGCGGACGTCGCGCTTTCGCAGCGCGCCGACCGGGAACTCGGCCTTCGCGAGCTGCCTCTGGTCGAGGCCATGGAGGAAGTAGCTCTGGTCCTTCGAGCCGTCGAGACCTCGCAGCAGCGCCAGGCGTCCCTCGCGCTCGACGACACGCGCGTAGTGGCCGGTGGCGATGCGCTCCGCGCCGAGATCGGCGGCGAAGTCCACGAAGGCGTCGAATTTCACCTCCGTGTTGCAGAGCACGTCTGGATTGGGCGTGCGCCCCGCAAGGTGCTCGGCGATGAAGTGGGCGAAGACGCGCTCCCAGTACTCGTGGGAGAAGTTGACCGTGCGAAGCTCCACGCCGAGCCGGTCGCAGACCTGACCGGCCATCTCGAGGTCTTCAGCGGCCGGGCACGGACCATCGTCGTCCTCGTCCCAGTTCTTCATGTACAGGGCGAGGGGGTCCGCGCCGCCCTCGACGATTCGCGCGAGGGCCACCGCCGAGTCGACGCCGCCGGACACCCCGACCGCGACTCGCCGCTCGGTGTCGGCGCGCTCGGCGAACGGCGCGCTCACCGCCGCCACGCGCTCGGGCGGCCCGGCGCGACGCGCGGCCTCCGGGTCCGAACCCGGCGGGGCTGGTCGGCTACTTCTCACCCTCCACCTGGACGCCCGGGACGATCACCTTCTCCACGATCGGGTCGTCCCAGGTCCCGGTGACGGTGAAGCGGCTGGCGAACACCTTGTCGAAGATCTGCGCGTTCAGCATCTTCTCGGCGAGCCAGATTGGCGCGAGCGGCAGGCTCTTCGTCACCTTCGGCGTGATCGTCACGACCTGATCGTAGTCCTCCGCCTCGAGCCCGGTGCGGCCACGAATGTCCACGCGCGCCACCTCACTGTCGATGTAGAGATCCTCGGTGAAGGCGTTGCCGTCGGTGATGGTGAATGTGCCCTCGGCGGCGTCGTAGCCGAGCCCCTCCTCCTGCAGATCGCTGAAGTCGAGTCGCAGCCGGCGCGGCAGCGAGGTGACGCTGATCAGCTGGAAGAAGCGCCCCCCGGCGCCGGGATCGAGGTTCATGAGGCGCCCGTCGCGGGCGCGCATCTGCAGGACGCCTTCCACGCGCGAGAGCTCGAACGCGCCGGGCGAGCCGGGCCACGCCGCGTTCAGCAGCACGTCCATGGAGCCGCCGCTCGCGGGCGGCTCGTCGGTGGTGTACACGCCGAGCATGGCGCCGAGGTCGGAGGCCTTGCCGCGTGCGTCCAGGTGGGTCTGCTGCACTGGCCCCTCCGCCGACCAGGTGCCCGTTGCCGTCACCTTTGCGTGGGGCATCACGATGTCCAGCGACTCGATGCGCAGCCCGCTGTCAGTCGGCGACGTCGAGGCCTCGATGGTCCCGATCGGCAGGTCCTTGTACATGCAGTCGAGACAGGTGAAGCGCATCGGCGGGAGCTTGCGCGGGTCGGCAGCACCGGGCGCCGCGGCGCGCTCCGCCTCCTCGTCCGGTCTGAACACCATGCGCCTGAAGGTCGCCTCGATACCCTGGGCGCCGAACTCGTTCGGCACCAGCACCACGCCGGAGGCGTGCGGGCCCTCGACCTCGAAGCGCCACCCTTCGCGCTCGGACTTGGTGCCGGTCATCAGCGCGTGCTCGAAGTTGAGGCCGGCGACCTCGAGCTCGCGCACGTTCAGGTCCGCCGAGCGCACCGCCGAGATCAGCGAGCCGCGGCTGCGCTCGCCGGTCACGGCGCCGGGCATCAGGGCGAGCCAGTCGGCGAGGGAGAGCTCCTCGATGTGCCCATCGATGACGATGCCCTCGCCCTCGGGCAGCTCGACGCTCGAACCGCCGAGGCGCAGCGCACCGCTGTGCAGGCGGTGGCGCCCGAGCCCGGGCTTGAGCCAGAGCCGGGAGCGGGCGACCGAGCCGTACTCCAGGCGCATCAAGCGGTCGCCGTTGGCCTCGAAGCTGGTCTCGACCCCGATCCCGCCGGGGGCGTCGGGAGCCTTGTCGAAGGGCCGCGGTAGCTTCGAGCTCACACCGGCGAGGGTCGACTCGACGCGGATCCGCGCACGGGTCGCGCCAGGTGCCACGACGTGGGGCACGTCGATGATCGCGGTCCAGTTCGTCTCGCCGGTGAGGCGCGAGGTCAGCACCCACGCGTCGGGATCCGGGTCGTTCAACAGCCCCGCGTTGTGCAGGTGCGCGGCGAGGTAGGCGGCGTCGGCGCGCCCCTCGACCGTCAGCCGCGTCGCCCGAGAGCCCTCGAGCTTGCCTGCGCTGAGCGCGATGGGTCGGTCGAGGTAGAGCGCCTCCACGCCGTCGGCGGAGACCTCCTTGCCCGTGAAGGCGAAGACGCCGTTGACCGACTGGAGGCCCTCGGACATCGCTGGTAGCCCGACCAGGTTGTCGCGCACCGCGAGCAGCCCGTGCACCTCCTTGCGGGCCTCGCGCCGCGCCGGGATCGTCATATCCAGCTCGAGGGTGCTCGGACCGGTCGCCGAGACGGTGTCCAGGAAGTGCTTGAACTTCGGTCCGAGCGGACTCTCGCGCAGATACCGCGCCGCATCCTGGGTGTTGCCGGTGACGAGGCCCTTCACCTCGACGATCACCGGCTTGAGCCGGACGTCGTCGATGTCGATCGTCGTCCGGCTCACCGCCGAGTCGAAGATCCTCCCCTCGTCGATCTCCATGTGCATGCGCCGCCCGTCGAGCTCGACGCTGCCCTGGACCTCCTCGACCGGAGCCCACCGCTTCGCGTAGGCGAGCTCGCCGTCCTCGACCAGCGCGCGCGCCTTGACGACCACGTTGTCGTCGTCGAGGGAGAAGCGCTCGAGATCCGCATCGAGGAGCACCTCACCCTCGCTGAGGGTGCCCGCGACCAGCGCGCCGCGCAGCCATCGGGAGAGACCTCGCGGGATGGATGCATGCGGGATGTAGTGGTTGAGCGCTGCGATGTCGGCTCGGGCGACGGTGAGCTTCGCGTCGACCGTCGGCAGCCTCGCCTCGGGGCCGAAGCGGGCTTCACCGGCCACGCTCGCCTCGATCTCGTCGTTGCTGACGGTGAGATCCTCCGTCTCGATGCGCATCGCCCCGTCGGCGCGATCCCAGCTCACGGTGCCCGCGAGGCGCTCGAAGCGCGTCGGGGCCTCGAGGGCTCCGCCGAAGTCGCCCTCGAGGCCGCCGCGCCAGACGGTGACCGTGCCCTTCGCCGGGTCCGCGGAGACGGTGCCCGACAGCCCGTCGATCGCGAGCAGCGCGCCGATCGGCGCGCCGGTGGCGAGCTCGATGAACTGGCCGTCGGCGCGCAGGATCCGGGGGCCCTCACCGTCGTGCTCGATGCTGAGCTCGAGGCCGTGGATCTCGCCGCGGGGCTCCGACTCGAGCAGCGCGAGCGCGCGCTCGGAGCGCTCGCCGAGCGGGGGCCCGAGCAGCGACAGCGCGTCCTGGACGCGGACGAACCCGACGCTCGCCTCGATGGTGAGGGGGGTGTCGCCGCTCGCCGGGCGCACGACCAGCGCGGCCTGGGTGCGTGGCCAGACCCCCGAGGTGGTGGTCATCGTCAGGTCCTCGAGCGCCACCTCCCAGCGCTCGCCGACGCGCTCGCCGCGCGCCTGGGCGCTGGCGACCGGGATCCCGAGCGGTCGGCCGCGCCCGATGCTCGCGTCGGAGAGCTCGAGCTGGGCGTCGAACCTATCGGGGCGCCCCTCGCTCCAGGTGCTCGCGAGCCGCACCCGGGCGCGACCGGCGCCGACCTCGATCCCGAGGAGGTCCTCGATCCCCGGCACCGCGCGCAGATCCACGTCGTCGGCGACGGTGTCGATGGTGCCGGTCCAGGTGTTCGGGTCGCGCACGTCGCCGGCGAGGCGTGCGTTCAGGCTCACGGCCCCCGCGCGCCGGCCGGGCAGTCGCAGCGTGAGATCGAGGTGGTGACCGTCGTCGACGCGACGCACGTCCATCGACACGTCGCGCAAGGTGACCGGGCGCCCGTTGCCGAGGGTCAGGACGATGTGCGTGGAGTCGAGGCGCAGGCGACCCTGGTCGAGAAGCCAGCCCGCCAGCTCCTGGCCGTCGCCCGCCGGGCCGTCGCGGCTCGGCATGCCCGAGACGCGGAGCTGGCCCGAGGCGTCCCGGGAGACGGCGAGCGAGGCGCCCCGCACCGTCAGCTCGCGCGGCACCAGCGCGCCCTGGGTCAAGGTCTCGAGCGGGTCCAGCGTGATCGAGGCGTGCTCGAACCGGGCCAGGGTGCGGGTCTCGCCGGCGGCGTCTCCGGGGCCGAGGACGCGTACGTCGCTCACCCACAGCTCGGGCGTCCAGCCGCGCCAGCCGGCCTCGAGCGAGCCGATCGCCACCTGCTTCCCTAGGCTCTCGCCGATCCAGGCTGCCACCTCCTCGCGGTAGTGGCCGACGCTCGGCAGCATCACGCGTACCAGCCCGACGACGGCGACGGTCAACAGCGCCGCGACGAGGAGCGTGCGCGCGAGGGCGCGCGCGGGGCTGAGCGCCACCGGCAGGGGCGCCGCGGACGGTGTTCGATCAGATGAGGACGACGTCGTACTGCTCACGGGTGTAGAAGGCTTCGACCTGCAATGTGATCGGCTTGCGGACGAAGGACTCGAGCTCCGCCAGGTTCGGCGCCTCCTCGTCCATCAGAGTATCGACCACCTCCTGGGAGGCCAGCACCAGCAGCCGCTCCGACTCGAACTGGCGCGCCTCGCGGAGGATCTCCCGGAAGATCTCGTAGCACACCGTCTCCGGGGTCTTGATCGTGCCACGTCCCGCGCAGGTGGGACAGCCCTCGCAGAGCACGTGCTCGAGGCTCTCGCGGGTTCGCTTGCGGGTCATCTGCACGAGGCCGAGCGAGGAGACGTCACTCAGATAGGACTTCGTGTGATCCCGCTCGAGGCACCGCTCGAGCGACCGGAGCACCTGGCGCTTGTGCTCGTCGTGCTCCATGTCGATGAAGTCGATGATGATGATCCCGCCGAGATTCCTCAGTCGCAGCTGGCGTGCGATGGCCTGGGTCGCCTCGAGGTTGGTCTTGAAGATCGTCTCCTCGAGGTTGCGGTGGCCGACGTAGGCGCCGGTGTTCACGTCGATCGTGGTCATGGCCTCGGTCTGGTCGATGACCAGGTGGCCGCCTGATTTCAGCTGGACCTTGCGCTCGAGGGCGCGCTGGATCTCGTCCTCGACGCCGTAGAGATCGAATATCGGCCGCTCGCCCGCGTAGAGCTCGATCCGCGGGGCGAGCTCCGGGGTGAAGCGGCGGGTGAACTCGAGCACGCGCTGGAGCGTCTCGCGCGAGTCGATGCGCACGCGCTCGATCTCGATCCCGCTCAGCTCTCGCAGCGTGCGGATCACGAGCGGCAGATCCTCGTGCACGATGCCCGGCGCCCGAACCCCTTGCGCCCGCTCCTGCACCGAGCGCCACAGCCGGTGCAGGAAGTCCATGTCCGCCTGGAGCAGCTCCTCGCCCACCGACTCGGCCGCGGTGCGCACGATGTAGCCGTCCTCGGGCTGCGCGACGTCGACGGCCTCGGCCGGCGCCGTCGCGCCGATGGCGACCGGGCTCGCGGGGCCGCGCGCAGCCGGGTCCACCGCATGCGCTGGCTCCGCGTTCGCATCCCTGGCGAGAGCGAGGTCGCGCACCAGCGCGCGCAGGCGCTCGCGCTCCTCCTCGTCCTCGATGCGCTGTGAGACGCCGACGTTGTCGGCACCCGGCATGAACACGAGGTAGCACGAGGGGAGAGAGACGTAGGTGGTCAGCCGTGCGCCCTTGGAGCCCAGCGGGTCCTTGATGACCTGGACTAGGATCTCCTGGCTCTCGCGTACGAGGGTCGCGATGTCGGCGAGCGCACGGGGCTCGCGGTCCTCGGGCCTGGACTCGCGCGAGTTCCCCTGCTCGGCGGTCCGTCCGAGAAGCCTCTGGCCGTTGCCGCCGGCGCCGCCCTGGACGATGTCCGAGGCATGCAGGAACGCGGCGCGCTCGAGGCCGATGTCGACGAAGGCCGCCTGCATGCCCGGAAGCACCCGGCTGACCCGCCCCTTGTAAACGTTGCCCACCAGGCCGCGCCGCTTGGCGCGCTCGATGAACATCTCGTGGAGGACGCCGTTCTCGATGACGGCGATGCGCGTCTCGCGCGGGGTGACGTTGATGAGGAGTTCGGCGCTCATGGACGAGATCGGCGCGCCGGCACTCGCGAGGCGCGGATCGAGGGTAGCAGAACGGACCGGCGAGCGCCCGATGGGGCAGCGGCGGGGGGAAGGAGCCCCTCGCGAGGCGTGCCTCCCGAGCACGCGGGTCGGCGGCTCCCGGCCCGCCGGAGCGCCGGGGTCGATCGGCGACGGCCATGCTCCTCAGGTCACCGGGCCGCGTGGGCTCGCCGAGATATCCGCGCGCGATTCCGCTATCCTCGCGCCGCCAGGGCAGGGGCGGCTCCCGGGGATGGCCGCAGGAGGGGCTGCCCTCGCGCACTCGACGGCTGTCCCGAGGGAGCCGGGCCGAGGAGGGGAGAGGATGCCGCACGCAATCAGCCTGTGGCTCGTGATGCTGGCGCTGTGGCTCGCCCTGTCGGGCATGTTCCAGACGCTGCTCGTCGTCTTCGGCATCGGCTCGTGCATCCTGGTGGTCTCCATCGCGCTGCGGATGGACGTCGTCGACCACGAGGGTCACCCGGTACACCTGCACCCGCTCGCGACGCTCGGCTACTTCGGCTGGCTGGCCGTGGAGGTCGTCAAGTCCAACATCGACGTGGCGCGGCGAATCCTCGACCCTGCGCTGCCCATCCGCCCGACACTCGTGCGCGTGCCGTGCTCCCAGCGCACCGATCTCGGCAGGGTGATCTTCGCGAACTCCATCACCCTGACGCCGGGGACGGTCTCCATCGATCTAGACGACACGCACGTGACCGTGCACGCGCTCACCGCCGAGGGCGCGAGGACCCTCGCCGGCGGTGAGATGGACGCGCGGGTGCGCGCGCTGGAGGACCGCTGAACGATGTTCGGGGCAGCCACTCTCGCCGTCGTCGCGACCATGGCGCTGGCGCTCGTGCGTGCGCTGCGAGGGCCCACCGTCTACGACAGGATCCTGGCGGTGAACAGCTTCGGCACGAAGACGGTGCTCCTGATCGCGCTCCTCGGCTACGTGACCGGGCGTCCCGACTTCCTCGACGTCGCGCTCGTCTACGCGCTCATCAACTTCATCGGCACGATCGCCGTGCTCAAGTTCTTCGAGTACGGTCACCTCGGCGTCCTCGAGGCCCGGGACGGCGATCGGCGCGGCCCGTGAGCGCGATCCTCGACGCGCTGAGCTGGTTGTCGCTGCTCGCGGGCGGCGCCTTCGTGATCGTGGGCGGCGTGGGGCTGCTCCGCCTTCCGGACTTCTTCACTCGACTGCATGCGGCGAGCCTCACCGACACGCTCGGATTCGCCCTCATCGTCTTCGGGCTCGCGCTGCAGTCCGGCGTGGGGATCACGAGCCTCAAGCTCGCCCTCGCGCTCGCCTTCCTGCTGTTGACGGGGCCGGTCGCGACCCACGCGCTCGCCAAGGCGGCGCTGCATGGCTCGCTGCGACCGGTCGACGTCGACGGCGAGGCGCTCGAGGCGCACGACGTGGGCACGGGCCGCGGCGGGCCAGGCGATCCGGAGTCGGGCCAGGAGCCTGCGGGCCGGTGACGTTCATCGTCGACATCGTGCTGCTGACGATGCTGCTGGTGCTCGCGGTGGGCGTCGCACGGCAGGCCAATCTGTTCGCGGCGGTCATGCTGTTCGGGATCTTCAGTCTGCTGTCCGCATCGGTCTTCGTGGTGCTCGACGCCGTCGACGTCGCGTTCACCGAGGCGGCCGTGGGTGCCGGCGTCTCGACGATCCTCATGCTCGCCACGCTGGCGCTGGTCGACAGTCGCGAGCGCCCCGAGCGCACGCGTCCCATCCTGCCGCTCGTCGCCGCCGTCGCGACGGGGCTGGTGCTCCTCTACGGGACGAGCGACCTGCCCGCGCTCGGCGACCCGCAGGCGCCGGCCCACCAGCACGTGGCGCCGAGATACATCGAGCGCTCGCCGGACGAGGTCGGAGTGCCGAACGTCGTCACGGCGGTGCTGGCGAGCTACCGCGGTTACGACACGCTCGGCGAGGTCACGGTGATCTTCACCGCGGGGATCGCCGTGCTCGGTCTGCTCGGCGGGCGCGAGCGGCGCTCGCGCGGTGGTCCATAGCCCATGGAGCACCATCGGATCCTGCGCGTCGTCTCCAAGCTCCTGCTCCCGGCGATCCTTCTCTTCGCCCTCTACGTGCAGTTCCACGGCGATTTCGGGCCGGGCGGGGGCTTCCAGGCCGGCGTCATCTTCGGGGCGGGGATCATCCTCTACGCCCTGGTCTTCGGCGCCGAGGCGGTGCGAGGCGTCATCTCGCCCGACGTGGTGCGCGTGCTCTCCGCGGTCGGGGTGCTGCTCTACGCCGGCGTCGGGGTGCTCGGGATCCTCGGCGGCAGCACCTATCTCGACTACGACGTGCTCTCCCACGATCCCTTGCACGGCCAGCACCTGGGGATCCTGCTCGTCGAGGCGGGCGTGGGGATCACCGTGGCGGCGGTGATGATCAGCCTCTTCTACTCCTTCACCGGCGCCCGATAGGCGCCGTGCCGGGAGAGGAGATGAGCCGCCGGCTCGACGGCGCCACGAGGGCCCGGGGTCGCTGACGTGTCGAGCGCGTTCGGTCTGTTCAACTACTGGATCGTCGTCGCCCTGGTGATGCTCGGGCTCTACGTGGTGATGGCCAACCAGAACCTGGTCAAGAAGATCCTCGGCCTGAACATCTTCCAGGCCGCCGTGTTCATCCTGTACATCTCGCTCGGCAAGCTCGAGGGTGGCACCGCGCCGATCCTCGCCGAGGGGTTCGAGCTCTACGACAACCCGCTGCCCCACGTCCTCATCCTCACCGCCATCGTCGTCGGCGTCGCGACGACCGCCGTCGGCCTGGCGCTGGTCGTGCGCATCCAGCGGGCCTACGGCAGCATCGAGGAGGACGAGATCGTCGCCCGAGACGCCGACGGGGAGGGTCCCGCCGCGTGAGCTCTGCAGGCGTCGCCGCCCACCTGCCCGCGCTCCAGGTCGTCGCCCCGCTGCTCGCGGCGCCGACCTGCCTGCTCGTCTCACGCGCGCGCCGAGCCTGGGCGCTCGCAACGGCGGTGAGCGTGCTGACCCTCGCGTTCTCGATCCAGCTCCTCGCGCAGGTGCTCGACGGCGGTGTCGTCTCCTACGCGATCGGTGGGTGGGCCGCGCCCTGGGGCATCGAGTACCGGGTCGACGAGGTCAACGCCCTGGTAGCTCTGCTGGTGTCCGCCTCGAGCGCCGTGGTGCTGGTCTTCGCGCGCGACAGCGTGGAGCGCGAGGTCGGGCCCGAGCGGGCGAGCCTGTTCTACACGGCCTGGCTCCTGTGCCTGACCGGACTGCTCGGTATCGCGCTCACCGGCGACGCCTTCAACGTCTTCGTGTTCCTGGAGATCTCTTCCCTGTCGACCTACGCGCTGGTCTCGTTCGGCCGCGAGCGCACGGCGCTGATCGCCGCGTTCCGCTACCTGGTGATGGGCACCATCGGCGCGACCTTCATCCTCATCGGGGTGGGCCTGCTCTACGCCCAGACCGGGACGCTGAACATGGCCGATCTCGCCGACCGGCTGCCCGCGGCGCACGAGACGCGCACGGTGCGCGCGGCGTTCGGTTTCCTCACCGTGGGCATCGCGCTGAAGATGGCGATGTTCCCGCTCCACGGCTGGCTGCCCGGCGCCTACGCCAACGCGCCGACCGCGGTCGCCGCGTTCCTGTCCTCCACGGCGACCAAGGTCGCCGTGTATCTCTGGCTGCGTTTCGTGCTCACGGTGTTCGGCGTCGAGTTCGCCTTCGACGAGATGTCGGTGGGTCGCCTGCTCATGGCGATGTCCCTCGTCGGGATCGTGGTCGCCTCGGTCGCCGCCTGCACCCAGGACGACGCCCGCATGGTGCTGGCCTGGTCCAGCGTCGCGCAGATCGGCTACATGGTCCTCGGCATCAGCCTCGCGAGCGTCACCGGCGTCACCGCCGGCATCGTGCACCTGGTCAACCACGCGCTGATGAAGGCCGCCCTGTTCATGGGGTTCGGGTGCGTGGTGTACCGCATCGGGGGGAGCTCCATCGCCTCCCTCGCGGGGCTCGGCCGGCGCATGCCGGCGACCTTCACCGCGCTCACGCTCGCGGGTCTGAGCCTCGTCGGAGTGCCGCTCACGGTGGGCTTCGTCAGCAAGTGGTACCTGCTGAGCGCGGCGCTCGAGGCGGGTCTGTGGCCCGTCGCCGCCCTGGTCGTCGCCGCCTCGCTCATCGCCGTCGTGTACGTCTGGCGGCTGCTCGAGTCCGCCTGGTTCGCCGAGCCGGTGCCCGGCTCGGTCCAGGCGAACGCCCGGGAGGCACCGATCACGCTCATCGCGCCGCTGTGGCTGCTGGTGGCGGCGAACGTCTACCTGGGGCTCGATACGGACCTCACGGTCGGCGTCGCCACCCGCGCCGCGACCACCCTGCTCGGGGTGGGCCAGTGAGCGCGGTCGCGGCGGCGCTCGCGGTGCCCTTCGCCGCTGCGGTGCTCATCGTCATGTCCGAGCCGCGGCCGAACCAGCGCGAAGGCGTCACGCTCAGCGCCGCGGCGATTCTCGCGCTCGTGGTCGCGAGCCTGGTCCCGGAGGTGCTCGCGGGCGAGCGCCCCGGCTTCACCATGCTGGAGGTCGCGCCGGGGCTCGCGATCGCCTTCGAGGTCGAGCCCCTCGGGATGATCTTCGCCGGCGTCGCAGCATCGCTCTGGATCGTCAACTCCCTCTACAGCATCGGGTACATGCGCGGAAACGCGGAGGGCCACCAGACGCGCTTCTACGCGTGCTTCGCCGTTGCGCTCGGCGCGACGATGGGAATTGCGTTCGCGGCGAACCTGTTCACGCTCTTCGTCTTCTACGAGGTGCTCACCCTTTGCACCTATCCCCTCGTCACCCACAAGGGCGACGATGCCGCGCGCCGCGGCGGGCGTGTCTACCTCGGGGTGCTCCTCGGCACCTCGATCGGCCTGCAGCTCGTCGCCATCGTGTGGACGTGGACCCTGACGGGGACCCTCGACTTCACGGCGGGCGGGATCCTGTCCGGGCGCGCCGAGGGGCCCCTCGTGGGGGTGCTCCTCGCGCTGTACATGTTCGGGATCGGCAAGGCGGCGCTGATGCCCTTCCATCGCTGGCTCCCGGCGGCGATGGTCGCGCCGACGCCGGTCAGCGCCCTGCTCCATGCGGTCGCGGTCGTCAAGGCGGGCGTGTTCAGCGTGGTCAAGGTCGTGGTGTACGTGTTCGGACTCGATCTGCTGCGCGCGGAGCCGAGCGCCTCGTGGCTGCTCTGGATAGCCGGATTCACCATCATCGCCGCGTCGGTCGTGGCGCTGCGTCAGGACAACCTCAAGCGCCGCCTCGCCTACTCCACCGTCAGCCAGCTCTCCTACGTCGTGCTCGCGACGGCGATCCTCGTTCCGGTGTCGATCACCGCGGCGGCGCTGCACGTGGTCGCGCACGCCTTCGGCAAGATCACCCTGTTCTTCGCCGCCGGCTCGATATACACCGCGGCCCACCTCACCGAGGTCAGCCAGCTCGACGGCATCGGGCGCCGCATGCCGTGGACCATGGGCGCCTTCGCCGTCGGCAGCCTGTCGTTGATCGGCGTCCCGCCGACCGCCGGTTTCCTCAGCAAGTGGTACATGCTCATCGGCACCTGGCAGGCCGGGGAGCTGGCGGCGGCGGTGATCATCGTCGCGAGCACGCTGCTCAACGCGGCTTACTTCGTGCCCGTGGTCTACTCGGCCTTCTTCAAGGCGCCGGCACCGGAGGAGGGCGGGGGCCCGCCCCACGGGGAGGCGCCCTGGCCGATCGTCGTCGCGCTGGTGCTCACCGCGGCGGGCACGCTCGCGCTGTTCTTCGCGCCGGACGTGCCCCTCGCCCTGGCGCGGGCGCTCGGGGAGGCGGCCGGTGGCTGACCCGAGGCACTGGCTCTACCGGCCCCGCAACACCGCCACCGTGATCGCGCAGGTGTGCTGGCGCGTGCACGGGCACTTCGGCTGGCTGGTTCGCCTCGCTCACCTCGGGCTCGATCAGCCAGTCGATGATCGCCCAGTCCGCCGAGAACCAGCCCCTGACAGCGGTGTGGCTGGCGCTCGCGGCGGTCCTGCACGCCAGAATAAGATTCCTATGATTCATCTTCCAGCGTGACTCGGGGCCGCGCCCGGCGCAGGCTGGGGGGCCTCGCCTGGCAAGCTCGATCGCCCGATCGGGTCCGAGCGGCTCGAGCGCGTCCTGGTCGGCGCCCGCGCCCGCCGCAGGCCTGGGCCCGCGGTCAGAGCCCGAGCTCGTCGCGCAGCTCGAAGAACCGGTCCTGTCCTCGCTCGAGATCCGCCGCGCTCAGCTCGTCGCCGGTCAGGTCCCGATTCCTGGCGGCGTTGGTATCCCCGAGCAGGGCCGCCAGGGCAAACCAGGCGTAGGCGGTCGCGTCGTCGCGGGCGACTCCCTCGCCCAGCCCGTACATGATGCCGAGGTTGTTCATCGCGCTCGAAGAGCCGCCCCGGGCGGCGGCCTCGTAGAGGCGCAGGGCCCTGCCGAGGTCCCGCTCCACCCCGCTGCCGTTGTAGTACATCAGCCCCAGGCTGTACTGGCCGCGCGGGTTGCCTGCGTCCGCAGCGCGCTCGAACCACCGCGCCGCCTCGGCCTCGTCCTTCGCGACGCCCTGGCCCTGGCTCAGCATCACCCCGAGGTTGATCTGGGCGTCGACCTGCCCGCGCTCGGCGGCCAGCCGGTACCACTTCACGGCCTGGACGAGGTCCTCCGGTGTACCGGCCTGGTCGCGCTCGAGGCCGCGCTTGAACAGCTCGTCGGGAGAGAGCGAGGCCTCGTCACCAGGGGACGACCCAGGGGATGAGGCAGGGGATGAGGCAGGGGATGAGGCAGGGGATGAGGCAGGGGATGAGGCAGGGGATGAGGCAGGGGATGAGGCAGGGGATGAGGCGGGTGCAGCCGCCGGAGCCGGAGTCGCCGGTCTCGCCCGGCCACGGTCACGGTCGAGGAGTCGCGAGACGTCGAGGTCGGCTCGGACCGATGGCGCCGCCGCGAGGCTCGCGAGGAGCGCGGCGAGGAGGTGGCGCCGGGTGCGGCTCATCGGTGCTCCGGTAGAGGTCTGCGCGGGCCTCGACGAGTGCAGCCGGGGCGTGACCGCGCGCACGGTCTGCCCACGCCGCCGAAACGTACCATGCGCGTGCATTCTCCGAAATGCAGGGCGGGGCCGCGGGCGCCGCGCCGTGAGTCTGGCCGCCCGCGCGGGGCTGCGGACGTGCGAGAATCGGACCAGGTCGTGATGCGCGCCGCGCGAGGACCATGCGGAGGGCTGGCCTGTGCGAGCGCCCGCCTTTGCGCGGTCGCGCCACCACGGGACGGACCGGGACACGTCAGTCGATGATCCGCATCTTTCGCCACTACGTGCCGCGCTCGATCGTCGTGCTCGGGATCAGCGAGGCCGTGATCGTGTTCGTCTCCGTCTACATCGGGCTGAGCTTCGCCTTCGTGGAGTTCAACCCGACGAGCAAGCTCGTCGTCGGCGCCTACTGGCCGAAGGCGCTCGCCTTCACGGTCACGGTGCTCCTCGCCATGACCGGAGTAGGGCTGTACCAGCGCGGGCTCCGGGACGACCTCAAGGGACTCACGTTCCGCTTCGGCATCGCGATGCTCCTCGCGGTGGCGTTCGTCTCGGCGATCCAGGTGGTGTTCCCGCGATTCTCGATCGGCACGCTCGCCTTCACCGTCGCCATGCTCTGCTCCCTCGTCGGGGTCCTCGCCTTCCGCATGCTCGTCTACCGGTACTCCGACAGCGACCTGTTCAAGCGGCGCGTGCTGATCCTCGGCACCGGTACCCTCGCGAGCCAGGTCGAGCAGCTCCGCCGGCGCTCGGACTGGCAGGACATGCTGCTGGTCGGGTTCGTCCACCTGCGGGGCGAGCCGATCGAGGTCGACGAGACGCGCGTCCTCCACGTGCGAACCTCGCTGCTCCAGCTCGCTCTCGAGCACCGGGCCGACGAGATCGTCGTGGCCGTGCAGGAGCGCCGCCACAACTTCCCTCTCGGGCAGATCCTCGACTGCAAGATGAGCGGGATCCAGGTCCTCGACCTGCTGGGGTTCTTCGAGCAGGCGACCGGGCGCATCAAGATCGACGCGCTCAATCCTAGCAGCCTCATCTTCGCCGATGGCTTCATCCAGGCGGTCCTGAAGGGCCTCGTGCATCGCGCCTTCGACGTCGGCGTCAGCCTGGCGCTGCTCGCGCTGACCTGGCCGATCATGCTCGGGGCGGCGCTCGCGATCCTGCTCGAGTCAGGGCTGCCGATCTTCTACCGGCAGGTGCGCGTCGGACGGAACAGCCGCAACTTCGAGATTCTCAAGTTCCGCAGCATGAGGGTCGATGCCGAGCAGGGCGGCGAGGCACGCTGGGCGCAGACCAACGACTCACGGGTCACGAGGGTCGGTGCCTTCATCCGCAAGACCCGCATCGACGAGCTTCCGCAGCTCGTCAACGTGCTGCGCGGGGAGATGAGCTTCGTCGGCCCGCGCCCCGAGCGCCCCGAGTTCGTCGAGCAGCTCGGCAAGCGGATCCCCTACTACGATCTGCGCCACCGGGTGAATCCGGGAATCACCGGCTGGGCGCAGATCTGCTACCCTTACGGCGCCTCGGACAAGGACGCTAAGGAAAAGCTGCAGTACGACCTCTACTACATCAAGAACTACAGCCTGTTCCTCGACCTGATGATCCTCATCCAGACCGCACAGGTCATCCTGTGGGGGAAGGGCGCCCGGTGACTCCGCGGCAGGGTCGACGAGGTGTGTCGACCGCGTCGACCGGCGATCGCGATCCCGGCCGCTGCTGGCGCACCGAGGCCCGATGAACGCCGCCCAGGTCGCCGCCATCTCCTACCTCGCCGGCGCCGTCGCGTTCGGTCTGTTCACGCTGCTGCTGCTCACCGCCTGGCGCGGCCGGCTGCTCGGGGGAATGCTCGTCGCCGCCTCCGGGATCACCACGCTCTGGTGCCTGACGGTGGCGAGCTTCTCGCTGCTCGGAACGCCGCCGTTCTCGGCGACGCTGCTCGTCGAGCTACTGCGCACGGGCGCGTGGCTCGTCTTCCTGCTGCTGGTCCTCGGACACGGGCGTGGCGACGCGGAGACGCTCCGGCGGCTGCGGCTGGTCGGCGCGGCCGTCGTCGGGCTGTGCATCGTCACCGCGGGTGTGACGCTGGCCAGTCGCGAGGAGCTCACGATGGGCGCCCTGGAGATCTCGGGGCCGATCACCCCCACGCTCGGCCACGTCCTCCTCGCGGTGGCAGGGCTGGTGACCGTGGAGCAGATCTACCGCAACACGCGCCGCGAGCACCGCTGGGAGCTGAAGTTCCTGTGCTTCGGGATCGGCGGGCTGTTCGCCTACGACCTGTATCTGTACGCGCACTCGCTGCTGTTCAAGGCGCTCGATGCGAACCTGTGGATCGCCCGGGGCGCCATCGGGGCGATGGTCGTGCCATTCCTCGCGGTGTCGGCGCGGCGCAGCAGCGACTGGTCGGTGGATATCTTCGTCTCGCGACACGTGGTGTTCCACAGCGCCGCGCTCTTTGGGGCGGGGCTCTACCTGCTGCTCATGGCGGCGGCCGGCTACTACATTCGCGCCTTCGGCGGATCCTGGGGCGCGATCGCGCAGGCGGTATTCCTCTTCGGGGCGGTGATGCTCCTCGCGGCGCTGATGGCCTCCGGGCGGATTCGCTCCGAGGCCAAGGTCTTCCTGAGCAAGCACTTCTACCGCAACCAGTACGACTACCGCGAGGAGTGGCTGCGATTCACGCGCATGCTGTCGACCGTTGAGAGCGGCTCCGATACTCGGGAGACCATCGTTCGCGCCATCGCCACGATCGTCCAGAGCCCCGGCGGGGTCCTGTGGCAGCGCGGCGCCGACGGGCGCCTCGCGCCCACGGCGAGCTGGTCGGCGACGCTGCCGGAGGAGGCCATGCTCGAGCCCGACGCCTCGCTCGCGACGTTCATGACGCGGACCGGCTGGGTCGTCTACCTCGACGAGTACCGCGCGGCGCCCGAGTCCTACCCGGATCTGGAGCTCCCCGCCTGGGTGCAGGGGCTGCCGCGCCTGTGGGTCATGGTTCCCCTCATGCACGGGGATACCCTCGCCGGCTTCGTCGGGCTGAACGAGTCGCCGACCAAGCGCACGTTGAACTGGGAGGACAGCGATCTGCTGAAGACGGTCGGCAGCCAGGCGGCGAGCTACGTCGCGCTCTTGTCCGCCACCGAGGCGCTGTCCGAGGCGCGCCAGTTCGAAGCGTTCAACCGGCTGTCTGCCTACGTCGTGCACGATCTCAAGAACCTGATGGCGCAGCTCTCGCTGGTGGTCTCGAACGCGCGCAGGCACATGCACTCGCCCGGCTTCGTCGAGGACGCGATCGACACCGTGGACAACGCGACAGGGAAGATGAACCGCATGCTCGCGCAGCTGCGCAAGGGACGCATGGAGGTCGGGGATTCGCGCAACACTTCCCTGCGCGGGGCCATCGAGGAGGCGGTTGCGGCGCGCCAGGGCGACGCGCCGCGGCCCGAGGCCGAGATCGCGCAGGACCTGCCCGCCGTGAGAGCGGATCCCGACCGTATGACGGCGGTCATAGAGCATCTCGTGCAGAATGCGCAGGATGCGACTCCCGCCGGCGGCTCGGTGGTGGTACGCGGCCGGCGCGAGCAGGACGAGGCGGTCATCGAGGTGACCGACACCGGCTGCGGGATGGATGCGCAGTTCATCCGCGAGCGACTCTTCCGGCCGTTCGACACCACCAAGGGCAACGCCGGGATGGGCGTCGGGGTCTACGAGAGCCGCGAGTTCGTCCAGGCCTCGGGAGGACGCATGGAGGTCGAGAGCACGCCCGGTGCGGGCACGACGATCAGGCTGCGCCTGCCAGGCGCGTTCGATGACGTGATGACCAACGACAACGTGGAGATGGCGAGTTGAGCGCGAGGCGGACCTCCGACAAGAAGCTGCTGATCGTCGAGGACGATCCGGGTCTCCAGAGCCAGCTTCGCTGGTGCTTCGAGAACTACGAGGTGGTCGTCGCCTCCGATCGGAGCGAGGCGCTCGCGGGAATCCGGCGCCACGAGCCCGCGGTCGTCACCCTGGATCTCGGCCTGCCGCCAGACCCGGCCAATGCCTCGGAGGGCTTCGCCACCCTGCAGGAGATCCTGTCGCTGGCGCCGGAGACCAAGGTCATCGTCGTCACGGGTAACGAGGAGCGTGAGAACGCCGTGAAGGCGGTCGGGCTCGGCGCCTACGACTTCTACGAGAAGCCCGTGGACGCAGACGTGCTCGGCCTGATCGTCGACCGGGCCTATCGCCTGCACGGGCTGGAGACCGAGAACCGGCGTCTCGCCGAGCAGACCGGCCGCTCTCCGCTCGAGGGCGTGATCGCCGTCAGCCCCGAGATGAGCCAGGTCTGCCGGATGGTCGAGCGCGTCGCCCCGACCGATGCCAGCGTGCTGCTGCTCGGCGAGAGCGGTACCGGCAAGGAGCTGCTGACGCGCGCCCTTCATACCCTGAGCGACCGATCGGACAAGCGTCTGGTCGTGATCAACTGCGCCGCGATTCCCGAGACCCTGCTCGAGAGCGAGCTGTTCGGCTACGAGAAGGGCGCTTTCACCGGCGCCCACAAGCAGACCATCGGCAAGGTCGAGTACGCCGACGGCGGCACGCTGTTTCTCGACGAGATCGGCGATCTGCCCCATGCCCTCCAGTCCAAGCTCCTGCGCTTCCTGCAGGAGCGCACCATCGAGCGTGTCGGTGGCCGCGAGCCCATCGACGTCGACGTGCGCGTCGTGTGCGCGACGCATCGCGATCTGACCGAGCTCCACAAGACCGGGGAGTTCCGGGAGGACCTGTTCTACCGTGTCAGCGAGGTCACCGTGAACATCCCTCCGCTCCGTGAGCGTCAGGGTGACGCGGTCGTGCTCGCGCGCGCCTTCCTCGAGCGCTACGCGGCGGAGAATGCGCGGGCGCCGCGCGAGTTCTCCGACGAGGCGCTGGCGGCCATCGAGTCGTATCGCTGGCCGGGCAACGCCCGCGAGCTCGAGAACCGCGTGAAGCGCGCCTGCATCATGGCCGATGGCCCGCGCGTCGCGGTCGAGGATCTCGATCTGCCGAGCGACGAGCAGCGCGAGACCGAACCGTTGAACCTCCGTGCGGTCAGAGAGGAGGCGGAGCGCCGCGCGGTCAAGCGCGCGCTGGTGCTCAGCGACGACCGGGTGGCGCAGGCCGCCGAGCTCCTCGGCGTCAGCCGGCCCACGCTCTATGACCTGATGGAGAAGTACGGGCTCAAGTGAACAGCCTCACCGAGGGCGCCGCCGCCGAGCAGGCGGCGAGGGAGGTGGCTGCTTCGGCGGGGCGCCGCGGCGCATGGCGTACGGCGACGCTGGCCATCGCGCTCTCGTTCGTCGCGCTCGCGGTGCTCTACGCGCCGACGTTCGCAGGGCTCTACGAGATGTGGGAGCGGACCGACACCTACGGACACTGGATCCTCGTCCTCCCGATCAGCCTCTACGCCGCCTGGAGCCGGCGCGAGGACCTGGCCCGTCTGCACCCCGACCCCTCGGCGATCGGCGTGGCCGCGGTGGCGCTCATCAGCGTCGGCTGGGCAGCAGCCCGCGTCATCGACGTCAACGTCGTCCAGGAGCTGGCGGTCCACGCGCTCATCGCGGCGCTGGTGCTCGCCATCGCCGGGCCGAGAGCTCTGCGGATCCTCGCTTTCCCGATCGTCTTCCTCATCTTCGTCATCCCGCTCTGGACGCACCTGATCCCGGTGCTCCAGGACCACACGGCGAGCGTGGCGGCGTGGTCGGTACGGGCCATCGGAGTCCCCCTCTACCATGATGGGTACTACCTCACGATCCCGCGAGGGCAGTTCGTGGTCGCCGAGGTCTGTGCAGGACTACGGTTCCTGCTGGCGACACTCTGCATCACCGCCTTCTACGCGCACCTGCACATCCCCAGTGCGAAGCTCGGGCTCGCCTTCGTCGCGATCGGCGCCGTCGTCGCCGTGGTCACCAACTGGCTTCGCGTCGACATGATCGTCCTCATCGGGCACTACGTGGGCATGGACAGCCCGCTCGTGGGCGGATACCACACGCACGTCGGCTGGGTGGTCTTCGCGATCGCCCTGATCCCGCTGTTCTGGATCGGCCGCCGGCTCGCGGACCGCGCCGAGCGGCTCCAGGACGAGGCGGCGCCGTCCCGGTCCTCGGCATCGCCGGACCGCACCCCCTCCAGGCGGGCGCCGCCGTGGAGCCTCGCCGTGCTGACGCTGGCGGCGCTGGCGGTGGGGCCGGCGCTCTATGCTCGGAGCCAGAGCCCGACCGATGCCGGACCCGCCGCGGCGGACGGCCCCCGGCTGCGCCTGCCCGCGGGCGCAGAGGGCTGGCGCGGCCCGAGCGCCGGGGCGAGTCCCCTCGAGCCGCGGTACGTCGGCCCCGATCAGACGCTCTCCGCGAGCTACGCGCTCGACGCCCGGACCATCGGCGTGCACGTCGCCTACTACGCCTCACAGGGTCGAGGGCGCGAGGTGGTCAACGATCGCAACCACCCCTACAGCAAGGCGCTGTTCACCCGGAAGGCGAGCGGCACGCTTCGCTGCCCGGCGTCGGCGGGCGCCTTCGACGTCACCCAGTGGCGACTCGAGGGCGCAGGCGGAAGGCGCGTCGTCTGGCACTGGTTCGAGGTGGGTGGCGTCGCGACCTCGAACCCCTACGTTGCGAAAGTCCTCCAGCTCCGGAGCCTGGTCGGCGGCGATCCCGCGGCGCTCTCGGTCACGCTCTCGACCGAGGTTGCTGGCGACCGTGCCGCGACGCAGACCGCCATGGAAGCGTTCTGCCAGACGCACGGGAGCGCCCTCGCTCTGGCGAGGATGAGGCCTTGACCCCCTGGCGCTCCGGCCGGGCGCACCCGCGGCTAGATGGCAGTGCGGACCACGTGAGGCGAAGACGGGCGCGATCGTGACTAAGTCCGGATTTCCCTCGCGCGCGGCCGGCGGCTCCAAGACGCGGCGAGATGCATGGCGTGTTCTGTCAGCCTCGAAGTCGTCGGGGGATCCTGTCCCACGCCATCTTGAGGAGGTCGCTCTCCACGCCCGTGGGCCGACCCGAGGCGATCCACATCGCCAGCACCGCAAGACAATAGACTAGCGCACCGAGGGCGACCTCGGCGATCAGGGCTACGGCCGGCGTGGCGTCAGCCAGCTTCGAGGCCGCGAACAGGACCACGCCGACCATGGTGGCCGTCGCGACCATCGGACGCCAGAGCACCGAGCCGAGCGAGCGCATGTCGATTCCTCGGGTCCGGAGAACCGTCGCGAGGACGAGCATCAGTCCGGCGCCGGCGATGCACACCTTCGCCGAAGCGAGTCCGGCGACGTCGCCGATGGAGAACGCCGGGTAGAAGAGAGCCAGCATCGCAACCGCGTTTCCGAAGGCGATCACGGCAACGCTTCGGACCGCGCCCGTGACGAGGAGCAGGTTGGCGCTCGCGCTGTATAGCGTCTTCACGGCCGCATATACAGCCAGTATCTGCACGATGGGGACCGCTTCGTGCCACTGGCCTCCGAGCGCGAGAGGCACCAGTAGTGGGGCGACAGCGGCAAGGCCCAAGGAGCTGGGCAGGCCGATCAGCGCGGCTGCTCCGACGCTCTTAAGATAGGCGGCGTTCAATCGTTTCCGGTCGGACTTGAGCTTGGCGAAGCCCGGGACCAGCGAGCGGGAGATCGGCGCGATGACCTCCGCTCCCGGGAGCTCGGCGATCTCCGTCCCGATCGCGTAGAAGCCTACGGCCTGCGGTGGAGCAAGCGCACCGAGGACGATTCGATCCAGCCGCCAGGCAACGTGAGTTGATACCCACACCACGACCATCCACTTCGAGAAGGACCAGATCTCCGGCCCTTGTCCAAGAGAGAGCTTCGGTCGAAACGGATGCATGACGTAGCTCAGGACCACCTCGACGAGATACGAGAGCGCGATGCCGATCACCAGTGCCCAGTAGCTGCGCAGTGCCAACGCGAGGGCGACGGTTCCCACCACGCTGATGAGTTTCGCGGAGAACAGGAACCTGAACTCCTTGTGGAACTCGAGTTCCTTCCGGAAGGCCACGACGCCTATGTTCGCGAAGCCTCGGAGCAACGTCGCGCCCCCGAGAACGAACATAATGCCCACGACTCGCGGCTCGCCGTAGAAGGCCGCCGCCAGCGGCGCGCAGGCGACCACGAGCAGAGCGGCGAGGCTCGCCTGGATCAGGCGGATGGTCCAGGCTGCGTTGAAATGGTCGCGCGTCGCATCCGCCTTCTGGATGAGCGCGTAGTCCACGCCGAACTCGAAGAGAACGCTGACGATGGCCACGACCGCCATCGCCATTGCGGTCAGGCCGAAATCCTCGGGCACGAGCAGCCGTGCGAGGATCATCGTGTTGACGAGCCCGAAGAGCTTGACCGCCCATCGCAGGCCCACCATCCACAGTGAGCCGACAATCAGCGTCCGGCGCAACGGTGGCGGCCCGGCGACGGGACCGGCGTCAGACATCCGGTGGCCTCCTCGCCGGCTGGGTGACACGAGAGCCCGAGAGGACGGAGGTCTGTCGTCGAGCCGGACCGTGAACTGGAGTCGGGCGCGCTGCGAGCCGTCCGCGCCGGAGCCGACGTGCCCGTGGCGACACTGTCTTCTCGGTCGGAACGGCGGCCGCTCGAGGAGCGCGCCGCCTCACAGTGTTCCCCCCTTCACAGCGATGCAATGGCCTCGGCTTTCGAGGGATCGCGAAGGCGGCGGTGCGACAATCCTGCGTTCGGCGGAGACGGGGAGGGGCGCAGCCGGATTCCCGCTACTGCGACCTGAGCTGATCGTAGAGCAGCCTCGCCTTCGCCTCCTCGTCGAAACGAACTCCGGAATCGAGCAGCTCCGAGAGCACGCCGGTCGCCGCGGCGGTGTCGCCAGCCTGGGCCAGCGCTGCGGCGAGGTGATAGCGGCTCGTCGGTGAATCCGGCGCGAGCGCCACCGCCTTCTCGAGCTGGGCCACGCCCTGCTCGGTTTGCCCGCTCTCGACGAGAAGCCAGCCGTAGGTATCTAGAACGTCCGGGTCCGACGGACTCGCCTCGTACGCGCGACGCGCCGTTTCCAGGGCGCGGCCGTCGCCGGCCTCGTAGTACAGCCAGGCGAGGTTGTTCAGGGCCGTCGCATGATTCGGGCTCAGCTCGACGATCCGCTCGTAGATCCGGATGACATCGTCGCGCGCGCCCCGCTCGTAGGCGAGAAGCGCCGTGACCTCGAGCGCGGCCACGTCCCCCGGGTGTTCGGCACTCCAGCCCTCGATGAACGCGGCGGCGGCCGGGTCGCCAGCTTGACCCATCACCTCGTACAGGCTGGTTGCGACCCGTCCGTCGCCCCCGCGCTCCAGGGCCGCGCGGTAGCTCGCGATGGCCTGTGCCGGCTTGCCGGCTGCGCGCAGGGCGTCGCCCTCGAGCGAATAGCCGACAGGCGAGCGCGACAGAGTCGCCTGAAGGCTCTTCGCATGGGCGAGCGCCTCGTCGTAGCGACCTGTCAAGATCGCGAGCTCAGCCAGCTGGCTCGTCGCCGGAACGTGCCCGGGCTCGCGCTCGAGCGCCGCTTCGAAGGCAGCCCGCGCGCCCTCGACGTCGCCTGCGCTGCGCGCCGCGCTCCCGAGCAGGAACCAGGCCTGCGCCGAGCCGGGCTCGAGCTCCACGAGTCGTCGGTAGGTCGTCTGGGCCTGTGCGCCGAGGCCGGCGCCGATGAGTGTCTGCCCGAGCACCGTGAGCGTCTGCGGATCGTCGGGTGCGATCGAATTCGCCTGGCGGGCAGCCGAGAGCGCCTGTCCCGCCTGACCGAGCCGAGCCCGGTAGCTCGCGAGCATGAGCAGGGGCGCCGTCGCGCGCGGGTTGTGCTCGCGGGCTTCCTCGAGCAGGTTGAGGGCCTCGTCCATCTGCCCCTGGTCCGCGGCGAGCTCGGCGAGGGATGTCAGCGCGAGCACGTCGTGAGGGCTCCGATCGAGGAGGGCCTGCAGCCAGCCGCGGGCGCCCTCGACGCTCCCGCCCTGCACGTCCATGCGCGCGAGCGTGTGCGCGGCGGTCCGCAGCGAGCCGACGTCGGCCGACTCCGATGCCATCACCGCCTCGAGGTGGGCCCGAGCCTCGTCGATCCTCTCCGCGCGCACGTCGAGGTTGGCGAGTCGGACCCGCGCCGGGGCGAACTGCGGATCGATGACCAGCGCTGCCTCGTAGGCCGCGCGGGCCGAGCGGATCTCCTCGAGGCCCTCGTAGGCCTGGCCAGCGTACGTGTCGGGGACGGGGCTGTCGGGCTCCGCTGCGCGCAGCGCTTCGGCGAGCTCGAGCGCCTGCTCGAACTCGCGGCGCTGGAGATGACCCTCGATCAGGAAATATTCGCCCTGCTCGACGGGCATACCGGCGTCCCGCGCCGACTTGACGAGCGCGATCATCTCGCCAGGGGCGCCGGTGGCGAGGTAGGCGCCGGCGAGCCGCGCGCGAATCAGCGGCGCCTCCGGCTCGAGCCGCGTGGCGGTCTCGAGCGTGCCGACGGCGTCTGCGCGCCTTCCCGACCGCATGTAAGCCTCCGCGAGCAGCGCGTACACCCGGGCGTTGGCTCCCACCGTTTGCGCTACCGCCTCGAGCGTCCTGACGGCTTCGCCCGGCTGATTGAGACCCAGGTAGGCGTAGGCGAGCAGTCGCGAGCCGTCGACGAACTGCGGCACCTCGGCGACCAGCTGCCGCGAGAGCTCGACCGCCTGCTCGTACTCCCCGGCGGCGTAGTGGAGCCGTCCCATCAGGTACAGCGCCTCCGGATGGTTCGGCGCCACCCGCAGGACGCCTTGCAGCTTCTCCCGCGCGACGCCCAGCTTCTCGCGCTCCGTGGCGACGACCGCCTCGAGGTAGTCGAGGGTGAACCATGGCGTCCAGAGGACCGCGCGAGCGGCCTCGAGCTCGCCTGCCGCCTCGTCTACCTCGCCCTGCGCGAGGAGCGCCCTGGCGAGGCCGGCGCGTGCGAGAACCATGTCGTCCTCGCTCTCGAGCGCCTTTCGGTACGCTTGCTCGGCCGAGGCGATCTCGCCGCGTCTGAACTCGACGTCACCCTTGGCGACCAGCACGCGCGCGTTCGCGTCATCGACCGCCAGCGCGAGGTCCAGCTGGCGGAGCGCCTCGTCGACGTCACCGGTCCCGTAGGCGACGGCGGCGAGGCCGCGGCGGGCCTCGGTGGAGCCTGGATCCCCCTCGAGCGCCGCCTCGAAGTCGCGGCGGGCGGCTGCGAACTCCCCGAGCCCGGCATGGGCGAAACCGCGATAGAGCGCCGTCTCGCTGGGCGAGAGCACGGACGAGCCATCGACGGCCGAGTCGATGAGGCGCTGCAGGATGTCCTCGTGCCGGCTCTGGAGATCCAGCGCCCGGAGCAGCCCGTGCTCGGTCTCGACGGCGTCGACACCAATCCTCCGGGCATTCTCGAACTCCTTCTCGGCGGCCGCCCCGTTTCCGATCAGGAGGTAGATCTGACCGAGATGTAGGCGCGCGCCGCCGTGCTCATTGTCCTTCTCCAGCGCGTTCTTGAGCTCTATCGCCGCCGCCGGCAGGTTGCGCGCGTTCTGGTATTCGACGCCTCGCTGGAAGTGCTCCTCGGCGCTCGGCCCGCTGTCACAGCCAGCCAGAGCCGTTGCGACGACGCCGCATAGGACAAGTCGAATGAACGGATCGCCGAATCCGACCGCCTGAGTCACTGGTGAGGACGACATCGCGTCTCCGGATGGTCTGTCGGCGAAAGAGCGAAATTGTATGCGCGGCGCGGGGCCATTTGTCGAGGGGCCGTGGTGGGAACCTGGTCACAAAAGGACTCGACCCCGAGAAGACGGGGTGGCGCGCCAAAACGAACAAGCCCCGCTCGAGGCGGGGCTTGCTCAGACAACCGCACCCGCTTTCACGGGAGCGGCTGGGTGAGGCTTCGATCAGGCAGCGCTCTGCCGGCGGCGACGACGCAGCCCAGCGAGCCCGGCCGCCGCGAGGCCGAGTCCTGCCACCGCGACCATCCCCGGCTCCGGTGCGGTGCGCAGCTCGAAGTCGAACGAGCTGATCACGCCGGTGCCCCCATGGCTGATGGTGACAGCCGAGCTGAGCGAGAATGGGCCAGCCGGGATGACGAACGCCGTCCCGCTCGTGGCAGAGAACGCTCCCGGGCCAAAGGCTCCGAGACCGGGAATCGCATCCGGCGTACCACCGGTGCAGTCGAACTCGCCGTTATTGGAGTTCAAGCAGCCAGTCGCCGAGACGGTGCCGCCGGTCGTTCCACCGATTGCTCCGACTAGCGTGCTGCCGGTCCCCGCGCCACCGAGGCTGAAGTCGGTGTCGGTCAGCTCGAGCACAATCGTTCCGGCGCCCCCGCTCGTCACGTTGACGCTGTTGAGGTCGATGTGGGCGGAGCTCGGACCGCCGATCACGGGCTTGCTGACGCCCGTTGTGACGTTGACGCCCCAGACCGTCGCACCCAGTGCTCCACTGAATGTGATCACGCCCGCGGCAGCGCTGAGGTCGCCCGCGCCACCATCCGTGACCACGATCGAGGTCGCGCCGGAGGTCAGACGGATCTTCATCGCCGCGACTGCACTCGAAGAAGCGGTCGCTAGGAGCGCCGCGCCAGCCAGGGCGGCTGCGGCACGACCGACGCTCGATGCCTTGAACAGTTGACTACCCATCATCGCTCCCACTCCTTCGTCACGTCTATTTCGTTTGCTTCGGTTTCGGCTTCGAACGCCGGCCGGTTTTTCCTGCCCCTTACGTAAGCAATCAGCATGCCAGGATTCGTGAATGTCAATGAATTCTGTGGGTTAGGCTTCAGCCGGGCAACGCTGGGCTCTCTTTTCCGGGCCGCGGTGTAAAGTTTCCCGACATCCGGTCCGGGCCCTGAACGGTCCGGTCGCGGTTCGCCCCGCCTCGAGCGCGGGTACCACTCGCGTGGCGTCGCCGAGGTCCGCCGGACGGCCCGGGACGCCTGATCGCCGTCGCCTGGCCGGTCTGCTCGCGAACGCCTCCCCGAGGAGGGGTCCCGGGTCCTGGTCTTCGAGGACTCCGATTCTTCTCTCCCTTGAGAGCATCGACGCACGCCCTGCGACTATCGCCAGAGCTCCGGGCGCTCGCCACGTAGGCGCCGACACCGTTTTGGTGAAATCGTCCGAACTATCGGCTATAAGTCGCTAATCTCGTGAGGAATCGCGCCCATATTCGCCCGAGTCTTCCATGGACGCCGAGGCCTCTCGACGCTTAATATGAGTAATGAGCCGGCTTGTTCGAGGGAGCCATGTGCCGAGCGGCTCGGCGGCGCAGGTGAGCGTTGCGTCAAGATCAAACGAAGGGGTTGGACGATGAAGGTGCTGAGATGGCGATGTGCTCCGACGGCAGCGGGCGCCGGATTGGCGTGTCTGGTGGCGCTCACCGGTTGTGAAACCGCCGGGCCGGGGCCCGAGACCCTGCCGCCCGCCGCGCCGGAGCGCTACGAGTACATCATCGGACCGGGCGACAACCTCAGCATCTTCGTCTGGCGCAACCCGGAGCTCTCGCAGTCGGTGCCGGTGCGTCCCGACGGCAGGATCTCGGTGCCCCTGGTAGAGGACCTGACCGCGAGCGGCAAGACGGCGACGGAGCTCGCCCGGGAGATCGAGGTGGTGCTCTCGGACTTCGTCAAGGAGCCGCTGGTCACAGTCATCGTCTCGGGCTTCCAGGGTGTCTACGACACCCAGGTTCGCGTCATCGGCGAGGCGACGGACCCGAGGGCGATCCCGTACCGCGACGAGATGACGGTGCTCGACGTGATGATCGAGGTCGGGGGCCTGACCGAGTTCGCTGCCGGCAACAAGTCCAAGCTGGTGCGCCGAGCGGGCGGCGAGACCCACACGGCCACGGTGCGCATCGAGGACCTCATCAAGGACGGCGACATCACCGCGAACGTGGCGGTTTCTCCAGGGGATGTGATCATCATCCCAGAAGCGTGGTTCTGATCCGAAGTAGTCTTGTCAGGACGTGGTGACTCCCCGGGAGCGAGCAGGAACTCATGCAGGAGCAACTCGACCTCGTCATCCAGCACACTCGCATGGTTTGGCGCTTCCGCTGGGTCGCGCTCGTTCTGGCGGCGGTGGTAGCGGCCAGCGGCTGGGTCGCGGTGCTGATGATGCCCGACCAGTACGGCGTCTCCGCCAAGGTCTTCCTCGACACGCGTAGCTTGCTGCGACCCGTCCTCAAGGGGCTCGCGGTCGACGCTGCGACGGACCTCGATACCGCGCTGCTGATGCGTCGCACGCTGCTGGTTCGACCGAATCTGGAGGCCGTCGCACGCAAGACCGATCTGGACCTTACCGCCGAGACGCCTCAGCAGTTCGAAGCTCTCCTCAACCGGCTGGCGAACAAGATCACCGTGACGGGAACCCGCCGGGACAACATCTTCGTCATCTCGTACTCGAGCGACGATGCGGAAGTCGCGAAGTCCGTGGTCGACGCACTCCTGCAGATCTTCGTGGAGAAGTCTCTCGGTGACACGCGCAAGGACACCAGCAAGACCCGGCAGTTCGTCGAGCGTCAGATCGCCGAGTACGAGGCTCGCCTGCTCAGCGCCGAGGAGCGACTCGAGGACTTCAAGCGTCGCAACGTCGGGCTCATGCCGCAATCCGGATCGAGCTACTTCATGCGGTTGAGTCAGCTCCGGGGACAGATCGACGGCGCGCAGCTCGAGCTCCAGGAGGCCAGGCGCCGCGCGGCGCAGGTCCGGGAGCAGCTCGGCTCGGTGAGCGAGACGCTCGTCGCGGGCGCGCCCGTCATGCCCGGCCAGGTGGACCCGCGCGCGGAGCGCGTGCGAGCGCTTCAGGAGTCGCTCGACCTGCTCTTGCTGAACTACACGGAGAAGCACCCGGACGTGGTGAGCACCCGTCGGGTCCTGGCGGAGGCCATCGAGGATCTCGAGAACGCGCCGACGGAGCAGGCCGAGGGGCCGCAGTCGGAAGCGCTGCGCGCGCAGAATCCCGTCTATCTCGAGCTGACGGTGCAGCTCAGCCAGGCGCAGGGCGAGGTCGCCGCGCTCGAGGCGCGCGTCGCGGAGTACGAGCGCCGCGAGGAGGAGCTCAAGGGCCTGGTCGACACCGTTCCGCAGGTCGAAGCGGAGCTCGCCAGGCTCGACCGCGACTACGCGATCAACAAGAAGCACTACGAGGAGCTGGTCCAGCGGCGCGAGGGGCTGAAGCTCGCGGACGAGGCGGGACAGACGACCGACAAGGTGCGCTTCAACATCATCGAGCCACCCCGGGTGCCCCTGCTTCCGGACGGTCCCGATCGGGCCTTGTACAGCACCATGGCGCTCGGTGCCGGGCTCGGCGCCGGTGTCGGACTGGCCCTGCTCATCGCGCTCATCCGCCCGGCGGTGTATGCGCGCGAGAGCTTCGCCGAGTTCACGGACCTGCCGGTCATCGGCACGGTCAATCGCATCCTGACGCCCCGGGAACGCCTGCGCCGGCGGCTCGAGATCGGGACCTTCGCGACCGCCTGCGTCGGCCTGTTCGTGGCTTTCGGCGGGCTGCTGCTCGTCTACCAGCTCGGAATCGATCTCCAGGACCAGCTCGTTGGCCTGGCGAGGCGTGTCCTGTGAGCATCATCGAGCGGGCGCTCGAGAAGGCGACGACGGGGGGCGCGGTCCCGCGCAAGCCGAAGGAGCAGGTTAGCCCCCAGCCCGAGAGCGACGTCGCCCAGGAGGCCGTCGCCCAGGAGGTCATGGAGGCGCAGCCGCTCGTGGACGCCGGAGGCGACCGCGACCCGGAGCTTCCCGACATCGACGCCCTCGCGGCCATCGATGGTGCGCAAGACCCGCCCCTCTACGCCGATGGCACGTCGCCGGACGTGCCGCAGTCGACGAGCGGGCAGGTCGAGCTCGACTACCGGCGCCTCGCGCGCGCGGCCATCATCACCCCGGACCAGCCGGAGGGGCTGCTCGCCGAGCAGTTCCGGGTGATCAAGCGCCCCCTGCTCATGAAGTCGGCGGCCGAGCGCCTGGAGAACGCACCGAACGCGAACCTGATCCTCGTGACCAGCTCGCTGCCCGGGGAGGGCAAGTCCTTCACCGCGACCAACCTCGCGATGAGCATCGCCACCGAGCTCGACCGGACGGTGCTGCTGGTCGACGCGGACGCCCATCGGGCCGGTGTCTCGGCGATACTCGGACTCGAGGACCGAGCGGGACTGGTGGAGCACCTGCTCGACGAGGAGCGCGATCTCTCGCGCCTGCTGCTGCGAACGAACATCGACACGCTGACGGTCCTGCCCTCCGGACGACGGGTCGAGCGGCTGCCGGAGCTCCTCGCGAGCCAGGAGGCGCAGCGGCTCATGGCGGAGCTCTCCACGCGCTACGAGGATCGGATCGTCATCATCGACTCGCCGCCGCTCCTGGCGACGACCGACGCCTCGGTGCTCGCCCACCACGCCGGCCAGGTCCTGCTCGTGGTCGAGGCGGTGCGCACCCCCCAGAGCGCGATCAAGGAGGGCATCGGCCGCCTGCAAGGCCAGGGCAACGTCTCGCTGGTACTCAACAAGTCGCGGCAGCGGCCGAGCGCCGCTCACCGCTACGGTGCCTACGGCGCGTACGAGTACGGCGGCTACGGCGGCTACGGCTATGAGCAGCGTCGCGGATCCGCCTGACACCGTGCGCCCGGCGTACCGTCTCGGCGGCTGGGTCGCGAGGTGCCTGCTGGTCCCCGGCGTCATCGCCTCGACAACCTGTGCTCACGCTGGCGACTGGGAGATCACGCCGCGCGTGGACGTGCGCCAGATCTACTCCGACAATATCGAGCTGCTGCCCGAACCCGACGCCAGGCACGACTGGGTCACCGAGGTGGTGCCGGGCATCGATATCCAGGGCGGCGGGAGCCGGGTCGACGCGAGCATCTTCTACTCCGCTCAGGGCCTGTACTACGCGCGAGGAACGAGCGACTCGGACCTCAACCACCGGCTGCAGGCGAACGTGACGACCGAGGTCGTCGAGGAGCTGCTCTTCGTCGACGTCGATGCGAATGCGCGGCAGGAGCTGATCGACAACAGAGGTCGGGTCAGCCGCGACAACATCAACGTGACCGGGAACCGCCAGGACGTCTTCACGGTCGCGATCTCCCCCTATCTCAGGCGCCGCTTCGGTTCCTACGCGGACGCGACCCTGCGCTTCCGCTTCGGCGCTGTTATCAACGAAAGCTCGGACGGCGGCAGCGGACGTGACAGCGACCTTCGATCCGTCGTGCTCAACGTAGACAGCGGGACCTACTTCCAGAGATTCACCTGGTCCTTCGTGGCGGACTACCGGGAGGAGCAGCCACAAGAGTCCGCGGAGTCCGATCGTCAGTTCACCCGCATCCGAGCCAATGGACGGTATCGCATCAACCGAAAATGGGCTGCGCTCACCGGCCTGGGGTACGAGAACAACGACTACGACGGCTCGACAGAGAGCGACAAGGTCACCTGGAGGCTCGGTGGGGCGTTCACCCCGAATCCGCGATTCTCTCTCGAAGGTGGCGTCGAGGACCGGACGTTCGGCATCGCACCGTTCCTCCAGATGCGGTACCGTAAGCGGCGAATACTCGCCACGGCGAGCTACCAGGAGGAGATCACCTCTTCCAACCAGCTCGAGGCCGACCGGCGGCTGGTGAGCACGACGGATGGCTTCGGCCGGCCGATTCCCCCCGATTCCAGCACGCTCCTCGACAACCCCACCGACGTGCCGAGCGCGGACAACCAGGTCTTCGTCCAGCGCCGCTTCAGCGGAACGCTCACCTACGGGGGGCCGCGCAACACGGCGAGCCTGACCGGCTTCTGGGTGACCCGCGACTACGAGGTCACCGGCGACCAGGAGACGGACACGGGCGTGACCGGCTCCATCACGCACCAGTTCAACGCGCTCCTGTCCGGCCGCATACTCGGGAGCTGGCAGGATACGGAGCTGCGCGGCGGGGACAAGCGCACGCGCTGGGACATCGGCGCCTCGATCACGCGCAATCTCGGCAGGACGTTCTCGATCACCGGAGACGTGCGCCACTTCGAGCAGACCGGCGATCGCCCGCTCGACGAGTACGACGAGAACCGCGCGAGCATCTTGCTGAGCAAGACGTTCTGAGACGATCTTTTCGAGACGACGTTCTGGGATGAAGGTCTGGCATGATGTTCTGCGACAGCGTTCCGGGATGACGTTCTGAGATGGCGTGCTGAGATGTACGAAGCGTTCTACAGCTACTCGGCGAAGCCCTTCCAGCTCAGCCCCGATCCCCGCTTCTTCTTCAACAGCCGGGTCCACAAGCGCGCGCTCGCCTACCTGCGCTACGGCATCAAGCAGGGAGAGGGATTCATCATCATCACCGGCGACGTGGGCACCGGGAAGACGACCCTCGTCTCCACGCTGTTCCCCTCGCTCGAACGCGAGAACATCGTCGCCGCGCAGGTGGTGACCACGCAGATGCAGGCCGACGATCTCCTGCGGATGGTCGCCGCGGGCTTCGGACTCCAGTACCAGCGCGTCGGCAAGGCGGCGCTGCTGAAGAGCCTCGAGGACTTCTTCCGCGCGTGCGTGAAGGAGGGCAAGCGCGTCCTGCTCATCGTGGACGAGGCCCAGGGCCTTCCCAAGAAGGCCATCGAGGAGCTGCGCATGCTGTCCAACTTCCAGATGGGGGGGCGCTCGCTCCTGCAGAGCTTTCTCCTCGGGCAGCGCGAGTTCCGGCAGACCATGCGCTCGCCGGGCTTCGAGCAGCTCCGCCAGCGCGTGATCGCCGCCTATCACCTCAAGCCCCTCGACCGCGAGGAGGCGCGCGCCTACGTCCAGCACCGTCTGCGTCTGGTCGGCTGGAAGGGCGACAACCCGGCGCTCGCCGACGAGGTCTTCGACAAGGTCTTCGACTTCACCGGCGGCGTGCCGCGGCGCATGAACACGCTGTGCGACCGGCTGCTCCTGTTCGGCTTTCTCGAGGAGCTCAACGCGATCGGGGGTGAGGAGTTCGACGCGGTGGCCCGGGATCTCATCGAGGAGCAAGGTGGTGGGGTCGACGAAGCCCACCAGGAGGCCCCGCCGCTGGCGGAGCCGGTGCCCGCGCCCGCGCCCGCGATCGAGTCGGCGCCCGCGGCCGAGGGCCCCGCCGTCCAGGAGCCCGGACGGCCGGAGGACCAGCGGCTCGCAGCGGTGGAGAACTCGGTCGCGACGCTCGCGGACGCGATCCGGGAGGAGCTGTCGTCGCTGCGCAAGGTGCTTCTCGAGGAAAGGCGCCGCTCGGGCGAGCACGAGGAGCCCTGACGTGCGCTCGCGCGTCGGCGCCCGCGGCCGCCGCGCGGTCGAGCGGCTGCGTGCACCGGCGCGTGCGCCCCGGCGGGGCGAGTGCCGGTGAGCGTCGACGTCGAGCTCTGGCCCGTGGTGCTCGCCGGAGGCTCGGGAACCCGGCTGTGGCCGCTCTCGCGCATGGAGTATCCCAAGCAGCTCCTGCGCCTGCAGGGCGACGCGAGCCTCCTGCAGGAGACGGTGCTGCGCATGCGCGGACTCGAGGCCGGGCCGGGCGCGCTCGCCATCGGTGAGCTGTTGCTGGTCTGCAATACCGAGCACCACTTCTTCGTCGCACAGCAGCTCGACACGCTGGCCGAGCGCCCGGGGCGCGGCGAGCGCATCATCCTCGAGCCGGTGGGCCGCAACACGGCGCCGGCGCTCACGGTCGCGGCGCTGACGGCGGCCGAGGCCGGTTCCGATCCGTTGCTGCTGGTGCTCGCGGCCGACCACTTCATCCGCGATGTCGCCGCCTTCCACGACGCGGTGCGCCTCGGGGCGCGGCTCGCCCTCACCGGGCGGCTCGGCACCTTCGGCATCGTCCCGACCCATGCCGAGACCGGCTACGGGTACATCCGCACTGGCCCGCCGATCGACTCGACGACCGCCTGCGAGATCGATGCGTTCGTCGAGAAGCCGGACGCGGCGACGGCGCAGTCCTACATCGATAGCGGAGGGTACCTGTGGAACAGCGGTATGTTCGTCGCCCGGGCCTCGACCTGGCTTGCGGCGGTCGAGCGCTTCAGACCGGACATCCTGCGCGCCAGTCGGAACGCCGTGGAGCGGGCGAGTCGCGCCGGGCGCGAGCTCGGGCTCGACCGGGAGGCGTTCGCCTCGTGCCCGAGCGACTCGATCGACTACGCGGTGATGGAGCCTCTCGCCGGAGCGATCTCCGACGATGGCGCCACCGGCGGCCCGGCGCCGACGTTCGTGGTGCCGCTCGACGCCGGCTGGTCCGACGTCGGCTCGTGGAGCTCGCTGCTCGACGTCGGCGAGCGGGACGGCGAGGGCAACCTCGTCTCCGGCGACGTGTTCCGCTACGCGACCCGGGACACTCTCGTGCTCTCGCACCATCGGCTCGTGGCGACGCTCGGCCTCGATCGCATGGTGGTGGTCGAGACGCCGGATGCGGTGCTGGTGGCGAGCCGCGATCACGCGCAGGACGTGCGCCACGTGGTGGCGTGGCTCAACGAGACCGACCGGGCCGAGGCGCGGGTGCACCGGCGCGTCTACCGCCCCTGGGGCTCGGTCGAGTGGCTGGCCGAGGACGCCCGGTCGCACGTCGTGCGGATGCAGGTGAGCCCGGGTGCGCAGCTCGCGACGCGCAGGGGACTGCGCCATCGCGAGCAGTGGCTGGTCGTGCGCGGCAGCGCGCTCGCAACCATCGGTGACGAGGTGCACGAGCTGGCGCCCGGCGAGGCGGTGGTCGTCCCGGAAGGCGTGACACACCGCCTCGAGAACCGGGCAACTACGGAGCTCGAGATCCTCGTGGTGCGGCTCGGGGCCGATGTGCGCGACGACGTCTCCTGGTCGGTGCAGGAGCACTAGCCAGGTGTTCCGAGACAGGCTACATGTCGGGGGTTTCGACCTGCGGTGTATCGGCCGATCCCCCGCCGTGCGCGGCCGATCGCGAGTCACCGGTGAGCGCACGGGTCCGAGCGCCTGCTCCTCGCCCGCGGTGTATCCGGTTGCGAGCCCCGGCCCGGAGTGCCGGTAGTGTCCGAGCCGCCGATCATCAACGCGATGAGCGTCGACGTGGAGGATTACTTCCAGGTCTCGGCCTTCGAGGGTCACATCGATCGCGCAAGCTGGGATCGAATCCCTTGCCGCGTGGAGGCCAACACCGGGCGGATCCTCGACCTGCTCGACCGGCACGACGTGCGCGCGACGTTCTTCACCCTTGGCTGGATCGCCGAGCGCTTCCCTTCGCTGGTGCGCCGGATCGTCGCCTCGGGCCACGAGCTGGCCAGCCACGGCTACGATCACACGCGCGTGACCCAGCAGAGCCCGGAGCAGTTCCGAGCGGACGTCGTGCGGACCAAGTCGATCCTCGAGGACGTCGCGGGCGAGCGCGTGCGCGGCTTTCGCGCCGCGAGCTTCTCGGTCACGCGCAGCACGCTCTGGGCCCTCGACGTCCTCGCCGAGACCGGGCACGAGTACAGCTCGAGCATCTATCCGGTGCGTCACGACCTCTACGGCATCCCGACGGCGCCGCGTTTCCCCTTCCGGGTCGCCGGCAACGGCATCGTCGAGATCCCGGTCACCACCGTGCGGCGGGCAGGACGGAACCTGCCCTGCGGCGGGGGTGGGTACTTTCGGCTCCTGCCCTATGCCTACTCCGCCTGGGGCTACCGCAGCGTCAATCGCGATGAGCGCCGTCCCGGTGTGTTCTACTGCCATCCCTGGGAGTTCGATCCAGAGCAGCCGCGCGTCCCGGGGATCGCCGCGAAGACCCGCGTGCGTCACTACCTGAACCTGCGGGCGATGAGCAGGCGGCTCGACCGGCTCCTCGGGGAGTTCCGATGGGGCAGGATGGACGCCGCCTTCCTGGACGCGCCGGCTCCGCACGGAGCTTATCCGGAGCGGGTCGTGAAGGCGAACGGAGCTGACTGGGAGATTGCCCCGGCGGGGCGAAGCTGACCGGTGGGTGGGGACCCGGGCAGGCGCGCGCTGATCGCACACGTCGTGCACCGTCTGGCGATCGGCGGCCTGGAGAATGGTCTCGTCAACCTGATCAATCGGCTGCCCGAGGAACGCTACCGCCACGCCGTCATCTGTCTCACCGACTACGACAGCTTTCGCGAGCGCATCACGCGAGCGGACGTTCCCGTGCACGCGCTCCACAAGCGTCCGGGCAAGGACCTGCGCGCCTATGGGCGGCTCTGGCGCCTCCTGCGCGATCTCCGGCCCGACCTCGTCCACACTCGCAATGTGGGCACCATCGACTGCATCGGACCCGCCCGGGCCGCCGGCGTGCGGCACGTGATCCACGGCGAGCACGGGCGCGACATGGGCGATCTCGACGGTGAGAACGTCAAGCAGATCTGGTTCCGGCGTCTGCACGCCCCCTTCGTGGATCGGTTCGTCCCGATGTCCCGCGACCTGGAGCGCTGGCTCGTCTCGCGGGTGCGCATCTCCCCGGGGCGCATCCGGCAAATCTACAGCGGCGTCGACACCGAACGGTTCCATGCGGCGCAAGGTGCAAGGGAGCCTTTGCCGGTCGAGGGCTTCGCGGGCCCGTCGCAGATCGTCATCGGCTCGGTGGGGCGCATGTCCCCGGTGAAGGACCAGACGACGCTGGTCCGTGCCTTCCTCGAGCTCCTCGATGCCGTTCCCGACGGGCGCGCGCGGCTGCGCCTCGTGCATCTGGGAGACGGGCCGCTGCGCGCGCGGGCCCTGGACCTGTTGCGAAGTCGGGATGCAGAGCGTCTGGCGTGGCTGCCAGGGGCACGTTCCGATGTGCCCGACCTGCTGCGCGCGCTCGACGTGTTCGTGCTGCCGTCGCTCGCCGAAGGGATCTCGAACACGATCCTCGAGGCGATGGCCTGCGGCTTGCCGGTGGTGGCCACGCGGGTGGGCGGGAACATCGAGCTGGTGAGCGAGCCGGAGACCGGTGCGCTGGTCGAGCCTTCGAACCCGCAGGCGATGTCCGCCGCGCTCGCGAGCCTGGTCGTCTCCGAGGAGCCTCGCCGACGGGCGGGCGCTGCGGCTCGCGCACGGGTCGAGCGTCACTTCAGCCTCTGCGCGATGGTGCGCGCCTACGACGAGCTGTACCAGTCGGTGCTGTGGCCGAGCTCCGTACGCCGGGGCCGCGACTCCTCCTCGGACGTGGGGATCTCGACGTGAGCGGCGACCGGGTCGAGAAGACACGGCAGGTGGAGCCGATCCTGGTCTCGATCATCGTCGAGGCGCTCGGGCTCGCCGAGCACGACCTCGAGCTTCGCACCGAGTCGCGGATCCTCGGCGCGATCCCGGAGTTCGACTCGATGGCCCTGGTGGCGGTGCTGACAGGCGTCGAGGAGCAGTTCGGCTTCCGCGTCGATGACGAGGAGATATCCGCCGAGACCTTCGAGACACTGGGCACGCTCGCGGCTTTCGTGAGTCGCAAGCTCGGCGGGTGACGCGTTGGACGGCGCACGGACCAGCTACCTCTTCCTTCCTGGCTGCCGCGGTCCGCTGTTCGCCGCGCACGACGCGCCGGCGCCGGGGCGCGCGCCCCTCGGCGCGGTGCTCCAGCTGTCCCCCTTCGCCGAGGAGATGAATCGGGCCCGTCACCTCCTCGCGTGCCAGGCCCGGGAGCTCGCGGCCGCAGGCCTGCACGTGCTCCGGGTCGACCCCTACGGGTGCGGGGACAGCGCCGGGGATTTCTCGGAGGCGCGCTGGGAGATCTGGCGTGAAGATGCGCTGCGCAGCGCCGACTGGCTGCGCGAGGAGACGAGCGCGCCGGTCTCGCTCTGGGGTGTGCGCCTCGGCGCGCTGCTCGCCTGCGATCTCGTCGCGCACATGGACGGGCCGCCGGGCAAGCTGGTCTTCTGGCAGCCCGTCCTCGACGGCGCGCTCCTGCTCAACGAGTTCCTCCGCGTGCGGTTCGCGAGCGACATGCTCGACGACGCGCCCACGCGCAGCACCACCAGGGAGCTGCTGGTGCGGATCGAAGCGGGGGAGTCGATCAACGTCGGCGGATACGTGCTCGCACCGGAGCTCGCGAGCGCGATAGGGTCGATGAGGCTCGAGGAGCGGGCGCCGCGAGGCTGGGAGGTCCACTGGATCGAGATGACGCGCGACCGCGCCACAGGGCTGCCGCCGGCGAGCGACGCCGTAGTGCGGGCCTGGAGAGACGAGGGGCTCGACGTCCGCGAGACGTTGATCGAGGGACCGCGATTCTGGAACACCGTCGAGCCTGTCGACGTGGTCGAGCTCCGCTCGTGCACGCGGACCGCCTTCGCCGGGAGCGCGCCGTGAGCGCAGGTGAGCGGGCCATCGCGTTCGACTGCGAGGGCAGCGAGCTGTGCGGCATCGTGCACGTTCCAGAGCAGCCCGCCGAGCGTGGGGTGGTCGTGCTCGTCGGCGGGCCGCAGTATCGCGTCGGCAGCCACCGCCAGTTCGTCTCGCTCGCACGTGCGCTCGCGTCCGGCGGCCATGCGGTGCTGCGATTCGACCACCGGGGAATCGGCGACAGCGAGGGGCCGGGCCAGGGGTTCCAGTCGTTGCGGAGCGATCTCTCCCGCGCGGTGGATGCGCTCTTCTCCGAGGTTCCATCGCTCCGCGACGTGGTGGTCTGGGGACTGTGCGATGCGGCCTCGGCGGCGCTGCTGTTCGCTCACGAGGACCAGCGGATCAGCGGCCTGGTGCTCCTGAACCCGTGGATTCGCACCGCGAGCTCACGGGCGAGGGCATACCTTCGCCACTACTACCTGTCGAGGCTGTTCTCCGCCGCGCTGTGGCGCAAGGTCCTGGCGGGCGAGTTCGAGCTCTCGAGCTCACTGCGCTCCTTCGCCGCCACCGCGCTTGCGGCCGCGCGCGGGGGCGAGGTGCGCGAGCCCGCCGGCGAGGTCGTGACCGATCGGGACGCCGACGAGAGCCTGCCGGCGCGCATGGCCGAAGGCCTCGCGCGATTCACCGGCCCGGTGCTCGTCATCCTCAGCGGGCGCGACCTCACGGCTCAGGAGTTCGTCGACACGACGGGCGGCTCACCGGTGTGGCGGGATCTGCTCGGCGCGAGGAGCGTCGCGCGCGAGCACCTTCCCGAGGCCGACCACACCTTCACGCGCCCCGAGGACAGCGCCAGGGTCGCGGAGCTCACGCTGAGCTGGCTGAACGCCTGGTAGCGACGGCCACCGGAAGGTTTCAGACGAGCACCTCCCGCGGCGGCGGGTGTCCGAGGAACGCCGTGGGGCTGGCGCTCAGGCCGTACGCGCCGGACTGCAGGACCGCGATGAGGTCGCCGGGCTCGGCCTGCGGTAGCGGCATGCGCCGCGCCAGGACGTCGAGCGGCGTGCACAGCGGTCCGACCACCGTGGTCGGCTCCGCCACCGGTGCGTCGAGCCGGTTTGCGACGCAGACCGGGTAGTTCCTGCGCACGACCTGCCCGAAGTTCCCCGTCGCGGCGAGGTTGTGATGCAGGCCGCCGTCGGTCACCAGGAAGAGCTCGCCACGCGAGCGCTTGCGGTCGAGCACCCGACACACGTACACCCCGGCCTCGCCCACCAGGTAGCGCCCGAGCTCGATCACGACGCGGGTGTCGGATCGACGGGCCGAGAGCCTCTCCACGTTCGCCGCCAGGCGTCTCGCCGTGCGCTCGAGGTCGAGCGGCTCGTCTCCGGGGAAGTAGGGGATGCCGAATCCGCCGCCCACGTTGAGCACTGGACAGGCGAGGCCCGGCCCCTCGAGGAGCCGCTCGGCGAGGGCGAAGCTCTGATCCCACGCGTCGCCGAGCGACTCGGCGAGCAGGCACTGCGATCCGCAGTAGAGCTGAAGCCCCGAGAAGGCGACATTCGACGCCGCGACGCGCTGGAGTACCTGGGGGACACGCTCGGCGTCGATGCCGAAGGGGCGCGCGCCGCCTCCCATGCGAAGGCCCGAGGCCCGCAGCTCGAACTCGGGATTGACGCGTACGGCGACCTTCGGGAGGGCCCCCAGCCGCTCGCCCGTCTCGATGACCCGCTCGAGCTCGCCCTCGGACTCGACGTTGAGGACGATCCCGCTGGCGACGGCCCGCTCGATCTCCCAGAGCTGCTTGCCAGGCCCGGCGAACGAGATCGCCTCGGGCGATCCGATCGCGGTCAGCGCGAGCTCGAGCTCGGCGCCCGAGGCGACGTCGAGCCCGTCGACGCGAGCGGCCAGCAGGCGCACGACGTCCGGCATCGGATTGGCCTTGATCGCGTAGTGCACCCGCACGGTGGTGGGCAGGGCCGCACGGAGCCGCTCGACGCGCGCCTCGATGGCGGACCGGTCGTAGGCGTAGAAGGGCGTCCCGCCGGCAACTCGGCAGATCTGCGAGACGGTCGAGTCGCCGACCAGCAGCTCGCCCGCGCGCTGGCGTGGCGCGCGCAGGGCCGCGTGGATCGGCGCGGCGCGCGGGGCCGGCTCAGCCATGGCTCTCCCCGCCGCGCGCGGCGAGCTCCGCCAGCAGGAGCGCCTGCGCGGCGCGTCGGTCGGGCTTGCCATGGGCGCCCTTGGGCAGCTCCGCGCAGGCGAGCACCAGCCGCGGCACCATGTAGGTGGGCATCAGCGCCCGGCACGCGCGCAGGAGCGCGTCGTGGTCGAAGGCGTCACCGCCGCCGCGCGTCAGGAGCAGGCCGATGCTCTGCCCGAGCGACTCGTCGGGCAGGCCGATGGCGAGCACCTCGTCGACGAGGCCGGTCTCGTAGACCACGGCCTCGACCTCGGTCGGACTCACCCGGTAGCCGGAGGTCTTGATCATCTCGTCGCGTCGCTCGACGAAGTACAGATAGCCCTCGGCGTCGCGACGCACCAGATCGCCGGACCAGACCGTGGGCACGGCGTCCTCGGGCCGGTTCGACACCGGCCGGAAGCGCTCCGCGGTGCGCTCGGCGTCGTTCCAGTAGCCCTGGGAGACCAGCGCTCCGCGATGGACCAGCTCACCGACCTCGTCCGGCTCGCACCGTGCGCCGTCCGGGCGCACGACGAGGACCTCGGCGTGCGGTATCGGCTTGCCGACCGAGCCTGGCCGGGCGTCGAGCTCGCGCGGGTCCAGCCACGACGAGCGGAACGCCTCGGTGAATCCGTACATCAGGACCACGTCGGTCGAGGGCAGGGCGTTGCGCAGCCCGGACACGGTGTGCGGCGGCATGCGGCCGCCGGTGCTCGCGACGTAGCGCAGCGACGTCCTCGACGCCTCCGGCCACTCCTGGCCGGCGAGCGGAATCCACACGGGAGGGACCGCGGTGATCCCGCTGATCGACGCCTCGCTCACCTTGCGCACCACGTCCCCGGGCACGAGGTAGTCCATCAGCTCGACGGCGCAGCCGCTGTGCAGCGCCGAGGTCACCTGGCTCAGCCCGGCGTCGAAGCTGAGCGGCAGCAGCACGAGCAGCCGGTCCTCCGGGCGGTGACCGAGGAAGGTGCTCACGCTCTCGGCGCCGAGCGCCATGTTGAGGTGGCTCAGGATCACCCCCTTCGGCATCCCGGTGCTGCCGGAGGTGTAGAGCAGCGCGGCTCGGTCCTCGGGTGAGATCGCGACCGGCGGTGGCCCCGGCGCCGCCGTGGCTGCGGGCCACTCGCGGTAGGGTGCGGCCGGCGCCGCGGGGTGGGGCAGATGTCGGGAATCGACCACGTAGACGCCGGCGATGAACGGCGCCTCGGCCAGGAGGTAGGCAATCCGCGCCAGGCGCTGCTCGCAGGTGACCAGGAATCTCGGCCGGCAGTCGTGAAAGATCTGGCGGACCTGAGGTGCCTTCAGGATCGGGTTCACCGGGACCGCGACGCCGCCCGCTCCGGTCGCGCCGAAGAAGGCCACGAGCGCCTCGGGGCGCTTGGACATGAAGACCGCTACGCGGTCGCCGGCCTCGAGTCCTTCCTCGACGAGGGCCGTGGAGAAGGCACCGACCGCGCGCGAGAGCTCGGCGTAGTCGAGCGAGGTCGCCCCCTGGCTGACGGCGGTCGCTGCGGGCGTACGCGTCGCCGCCCGGTGGATCAGCTCGTGGACGAGCGTTGTGCTCATCTTCTGCGCTGGGCCCTCCACTCGCTCGCGCACTCAGTCGGCCTCGCCGAGCTCGAGGCGCAGCGTCTCGATGATGCGCTCCGCGGCGCCACCGTCCCACAGCTCCGGCCGCTCGCCGATCTGCCGTTCACCGGCCAGCACCTCGTCCAGCGCGGAGACGAGACGCGCCCGATCGCGACCGAGCAGCCGGTTGCTGCCCACCGTCGTGGTGACCGGGCGCTCGGTATTGTCGCGCATCGTCAGGCAGGGAATGCGCAGGTAGGTGGTTTCCTCCTGGATTCCGCCCGAGTCGGTGATCACCACGCGCGCCCGACTCACGAGGCGGATGAAGTCGATGTAGCCGAGGGGCTCGCAGAGGGTCAGATTCGCCGTCGCCTCCAGACGTGCCTCGAGCGCGTGGGCCGCGAGCGAGTGCCGGGTCCGAGGGTGCATGGGCAGGACCAGCGGGATCCGATCGCAGATGGCCTCGATGGTGTCGAGCAGCGCCAGCAGCGCTTCACGATCGTCGACGTTGCTGGGCCGGTGGAAGGTCGAGACCGCGTAGCCGAGCCGCTCGAGGCCAAGCCGCTCGAGGATCGTCGAGCGCTCGATGCGCGGCAGGCTCGCCACGAGGGAGTCGACCATGACGTTGCCGACGAGGAACGCCTTTCCGGGTACCGCCTCGCGCCGCAGGTTCTCCATCCCCGAGACCTCGGTGACGAACAGGAAATCGGAGATCTGGTCGGTCTCGCGCCGGTTGAGCTCCTCGGGCATCGTGTCGTCGAAGCTGCGCAGACCCGCCTCGACGTGAACGATCGGAAAGCCGTGCCTCCTGGCGACCGTGGCGCAGGCGATGGTCGAGTTCACGTCTCCGACAACCAGCACCGCATCCGGCTGCTCGTGCAGCATCACCGGCTCGAAGGCCGCGGCGATCGCCGCGATTTGCTCGTCGCGACTGCCCGAGCCGATGCCGAGGTTCACGTCCGGCTCGGGGATCTGCAGGTCGTCGAAGAACACCCGCGACAGGTTGTCATCGTAGTGCTGACCGGTGTGCACGAGCACCTGCTGCATGCCCTCGCAGGCCTGCACCGCGCGGATGATCGGCGCGATCTTCATGAAGTTCGGCCGGGCCCCGACCACGTTCAGCAGCTTCGTCAACTCCATCTCCCGTTGCCGGGCGCGGCCTCGGCGCGGGCGGACCCGCGGGCGTGGACGTCGGCCCCGGGCTCGGCGAGCGGGTCGCGGCCGAGGAGGCGCGCGAACAGCGCGGCCTGTGCCGCAGAGGTCTCGTCCCAGCTGAACGCCTCCGCGTGGCGACGCGTGTCTGCGCGCTCGGGGCACGCCGAGAGCAGCTCGCGGGCGGCGGCCACCAGGGCGGCGGGCGAGCGCTCGGCGATCAGGCGCCCGGCGGCCGGGGCGGAGACGATCTCGGGGATCCCCCACACGTCGGTCGCGAGCACCGGCGTGCCGCAGGCCATCGATTCGAGCAGGACGTTCGGCCAGCCCTCACGTGCCGAGCACAGCACCGTCGCGTCTGCCGCCCCATAGTAGTCGCGGAGGCTCTCCTGCGGCACGGGCGCGACGAAGCGCACTCGTGGCACGACGCCGGACTGCTGCGCCGAGCGCTCGAGCCTCGCGCGCTCGGGGCCGTCTCCGACGACGACCAGCGTGGTCTGCGGGAGATCGGCGAGCGCGCGGATGGCGATGTCGTGACCCTTGTTCTCGAGCAGGTTCCCCACCGAGACCAGGACCCGCCCACGCAGCCCGAGCCGTGCACGGGCAGCTTCGCGGTCGACGGGGCGGAACAGCTCGAGGTCGACGCCGTTGCGCATGACGTGCACGTGCTCGTCGGGCACGCCGAGGTCCACGACCGCAGCCTTCAACGCCCGGGAGACGGTGATGACCGCCGCGGCACGCAGGGCGGCGGCGACGATCTGGCGGCGCGGACCGGGGAAGTCGCGGTAGAGCGTGATGTCGCTGCCGCGTGCGGTCACCACCACGGGTACTCCGAGCGTCGCGCCGAGCAGCGTCGCGGAGATCCCATCGGGATAGAAGAAATGCGCGTCGATGAGCTCGAACGGGAATCCGTCGTGTCGCAGCCGGCGGAGCGTGCCGAGCGTCGCACGGTACAGCAGCGTGGGCGCCGCCCACATCCCGACCTTCGGGATGACCGGATAGCGCGGGTGCACGATCGCGAGCCCGCCCCGCATCTCCGCCCGCGGTGCCCGGGCGAACGTCGCGTAGCGTCCGAAGGCCCGGTGCCGGAACGGGAACCACGGCACCGGCGCGACCACCCGCGCCTCCACCGGCTGGGTCGAGACGAGCTGTCGCAGGCGGTGCTCGACGAACAGGCCGTGGTTCGGCTGGGCGGCGCTCGGGTAGAGCGTGGTGAAGGTCGCGATCCGAGTGCGCCGCGCAGGAGTCGCCGGGGTCGGGGAGCTCACCGTGGCGAGGCTCACGTCAGACCGAGCGCGTTGCGCTGGAAGGCGGCGAACGCGAGCAGCGTCCAGATCACCGAGCCGTGATCGCGAAGCCCCGACTCGTGCTGGTCGAGGATCTCGCCGACCCTTCCGGGCTCGAACAGGCCGCTGGCGGCGAAGGGCTCGCCGGTGAGCGCCGTGCGCGCGCGCTCGCGCAGCGGGCCCCGGAACCAGCGGGCGAGCGGGATCGAGAAGCCCTGCTTGGGCCGATACAGCACCTCGCGGGTCAGTCGGCTCTCGAGCGCGCGCTTGAAGACGTGCTTGCCCTCGCTCCCCTGGAGCTTGAGGTCCGGCGCCAGGGTGGAGACCCAGTCCACGAACTGGTGGTCGAGGATCGGCACGCGCACCTCGAGAGAGTGCGCCATGCTCGCGCGGTCCACCTTGGTCAGGATGTCCCCGGGCAGATAGGTCTTGAAGTCCACGTACTGGACCAGAGAGAGGGGGTGATCGGTCGGCGCCCTGCGGGCGTGGTGGCGGAAGACCTCCACGGCCGAGTAGCCCTGCAGATCGCGGTTGAGCGACGCGGAGAACAGCCGCCGGCGCATGTCCTCGGGAACGACGCCGACGCTGTGCAGGTATCCGGCCATCGAGTCCCTGGCGATCCCCTGCAGCGTGTACTTCGCGCGCAGGAATCGAGGCGCCCAGTCCGCCTTCGGATAGGCCGCTCCGAGGGCTCCGAACAGCGGGCCCCGGATGGACTGCGGGAGCACCGCGCGGGCCCGCTCCTCGAGCAGATGCCAGCGGTAGCGTCGATACCCGGCGAAGTTCTCGTCTCCGCCGTCGCCCGAGAGCGCGACGGTGACGTGCTCCCGGGCCAGCTCGCAGAGCCGATAGGTCGGCAGCGCCGAGCTGTCGGCGTAGGGCTCGTCGTAGGTCTGCGCCAGGCGGTCGATGAGATCGAAGTCCTCCGCCTCCACGGCGCGGCTGCGGTGATTCGTGCCGAGATCGGCGGCGACCTGCAAGGCGTAGCGCGATTCGTCGAAGCGCGGATCGCCGAACGAGATCGAGCAGGTGTTGACCGGGCTCTCGAGGGCCCGCGCCATCGAGTCGACCACCGCGCTCGAGTCCACGCCACCGGAGAGGAAGGCGCCGAGCGGGACCTCCGAGATCAGCCGGATCCGCACCGCCTCGTCGAGTCGCTCCAGCAGCTCGCCCTCGAGCTCATCGGCTGCCGGCGCCTCGCGGCGCGCGAAGGACAGGTCCCAGTACTCCCGGGGCTCGCACGGCGCTGCGCCGCGCCGCGCCGTCAGCGTGTGGCCCGGGGCGAGCTTGTGCACCCCGCGCAGGATGGTCTTGGGGTCGGGCACGTATCCGAGGGCGAAGTAGTCCTCTACCGCCCGCGGGTCGAGCTCGCGCGGCACGCCCGGGTGCGCGTACAGGCTCTTCAGCTCCGAGGCGAAGGCGAGGGTGCCGTCGGCGAGCCAGGCGTAGTGCAGGGGCTTGATCCCGAGCCGATCGCGCGCCAGGAACAGCACCTCGCGATTCGCATCCCACAGCGCGTAGGCGAACATGCCGCGCAGTCGTTTCACCGACGCCTCACCCCAGGCCTCCCAGGCCCGTAGGATGACCTCCGTGTCCGAGTGCGTGCGGAAGGCGCGCCCGAGCGTCTCGAGCTCCGCGCGCAGCTCGGCGAAGTTGTAGACCTCGCCGTTGTAGACGATCACCACCGAACCGTCGTCGTTGGACATCGGCTGCTGGCCCGTGGCCAGATCGATGATCGAGAGACGCCGGTGTCCGAGCGCCACCCCGGCGGCGAAGTGCGTGTCCGACTCGTCGGGACCGCGGTGGTGCTGCACCGCGTTCATCCGCTCGAGCACCGCCCGGTCGGGCTCGCGCCGCCCGCCCAGGTCGACGATTCCGACCAGGCCACACATCGGTCCTGAAGCTCCTCCACGAGGCGCCGTCGCGCATCGGGCAGCTCTGGCCGCGGCCGCGCGATTCGGTATTCGACAGGGGCGTGAGTATATCGCCTGGGACGGGCCCGGCCCGGGTCCGGCGCGAGCGATAGTGTGACGCTCGCCACAGTGCAGGTCCGCACCGCCCCCTCGGACCTCCGGGCCGGGTTCGGCACGATCGGGAAGCCTGTACAATATCGGGTTGCCGTCGCTGTCAAGGGCGAGCCCATTCGCCCGGGGACCGCATTGGAAGCCATCTTGTCGTTCGGGTTCTGGCTGAGCGCGCTCGCCATCGCGGTGACCTACGGGATCTACCCTGCGGCGATGGTCCTCGCGTCGCGTCTGCCCAGGCGCACATTGCCCGATCAGTCGGAGCTCCCGACGGTCACGATGGTCATCGCGGCTTTCAACGAGGGCACGGTGATCGGCGAGAAGATCGAGAACACCCTCGCGCTCGACTACCCCTGTGAGCTGCTGGACGTGATGGTGATCTCCGACGAGTCCACGGACGACACCGACGCGATAGTGAGCCGCTACGCCGAGCGGGGGGTGCGCCTGTGCCGGCAGTCGCCGCGTGGTGGCAAGTCGCGAGGCCTCACCACCTTCGTCCCGAGCGCGTGCGGTGAGATACTGGTCTTCAGCGACGCCAACTCGATGTACCGGACCGATGCGGTCCGGCGCCTCGTTCGCAGCTTCGCCGATCCTCGGGTCGGCTACGTGGTCGGCCATCAGCGCTACAGCGACGACGAAGGGGAGGTGTCGTTCGCCGAGCGCCTCTACTGGGGGCTCGAGGTGCTCGTGAAGAGCGGCGAGACGCGGGTCGGCTCGGTGGTCGGCGGCGATGGAGCCATCTACGCGGCGCGCGCGCGCCTGTTCGAGCCTCTTCGCGACGACGACCTCAGCGACTTCGTCAATCCGCTGCAGATCGTCGCCCGGGGTTACCGGGGGGTCTTCGAGCCGGACGCCGTGTGCCTCGAGGACGTCGCCTCGACCTACGAGGGCGAGTTCCGGCGCAAGACCCGGATCGTCAACCGGGCCCTTCGCGCCGTGCTGCGCGTCCCCGCAGCGCTCAATCCGTTGAAGGTCGGGTTCTTCTCTGCACAGCTCGTAGCGCACAAGCTGCTGCGCTGGTTCGTCCCGCACTTCTTGCTGCTGCTCATGGCGTGCACGGTGGGGCTGCTCATCGGCGGCGCGCGAGGCCTGATCGTCGTCGCCTTCTGGGCGCAGGTCACGTTCTACGCGCTCGCCGCCCTGAAGTTCGTGCCCGGACTCGGGGCGAGCAAGCTCATCTACGTGCCCTACTACTTCTGCCTCGCCAACTGGGCGTCGTTCATCGGCACCACGCGAGCTCTCGGTGGGCGCACGGTCGCGGTCTGGCAGCCGGAGCGAGGTTGACGTGGCATTCAAGTCCCGACTCGCACGAGCCGCCTGGCTGTTGGGGGGGGGTGCTGCTGGTCGCCCCGGGTGTGAGCGCGAGTCCCCTGGTCTACGTCGGG
>CAJIAT010000004.1_pt1 | contig 59752 bp, 47 predicted proteins | sample 9199161 | NCBI WGS metagenome assembly CAJIAT01 (sample SAMEA7708281, study PRJEB35096) | sediment metagenome | biome: marine neritic benthic zone biome [ENVO:01000025]; feature: sediment [ENVO:00002007]; material: shallow marine sediment [ENVO:03000034] sea grass bed [ENVO_01000059] ... | reverse complement strand
TCGCCCGGGCCCAGGGCCGATCCCTCATGCCGCGCGGGTTCCAGGGATAGTCGCCCCACCACGGCTCTTCGTCCCGGTCGCGCGCCCTGAGCCGCAACCGCGCGCGGCGCAGCGCCCCGCGAAGGCCCATCCCCGAGACCGCGACGCCGGCACCGGCGAAGGCGAGCCCGACGAGGCCGATGACCCAGTCCGGGGCGTTCGCGCCCCGGGGCATCGAGATCGCGCCGAAGCCTGCGAGTGCGAAGTAGCCGCCGATGGCCAGGAACGGCGCGCCGAAGAGCATCGCGCCCACGCCGTGCGCGCTGCCCTGGAGACGGGTGTCGACCTTGCGGATCCGCGCCAAGCGCCGCTCCCTCGCACGGGCCGCGGCGCGCGTGGCGCGGGCCCTCCGCGTCACTGTAGTCCACCCATGCGCCGCCCGTGGCGAGGCGCCTGGGCATGGGTTAGGCTCCCTGCTCCCCCCGGCCGGAGTCCCCCATGAGCCAGCTGCGCAGCGCTTGCCTCGTCGCCGTCCTCGCGTGGCCTGCGCTCGCCGGCGCCCAGTCCAGCCTCGGCGGGCTCCTCGAGCGCTTCGGCTCGAGCTCCGGCTCCACGTCCGCGACCTCGCTCGCCACCGACGAGATCGTCGCCGGGCTCAAGGAGGCCCTCGCCAAGGGAGCCGAGAGCGCGGTGTCATCCCTCGGGCGCGCCGACGGCTTCCTCGGCAACCAGGCGGTTCGCATCCCGCTGCCGGACAAGCTCGCCGGCGTCGGCTCGACGCTGCGCACCTTCGGTCAGGGCAGCTACGTCGACGCCTTCGAGGTGAGCATGAACCGCGCGGCCGAGGCCGCCGTGCCCGAGGCGGGAGCGATCCTCGCCGAGGCGATCCGCAAGCTGACCGTCGAGGACGCGCGGGCGATCCTCGACGGACCCGACGACGCGGCGACGACCTACTTCCGCGAGGTCGGCCAGGAGCGGCTCACCGAGCGCATGCTGCCGATCGTCGAGGATGCGACCTCGAGCGTCGGCGCGACCTCCGCCTACAAGGATCTGATCGCCCGAGCAGGTCCGGCAGCGGGCCTGCTCGGCGACAGCCTCGACGTGGATCGCTACGTGACCGGCAAGGCTCTCGACGGGCTCTTCGCGGTGATCGCGCGCGAGGAGCGACGCATCCGCGAGAACCCGGTCGCACGTTCGAGCGATCTGCTGAAGAAGGTCTTCGGATCGCGCTGAGCCCATGGCGGCCGACTTCGTCGCGTGAGCCGGCCCGGGCTCGCGCCGCCCTGATCCTGCCAGCACAGGCGCCGGACAGTGAGCGCATCGTGAGCCAGCCCCAGCTCGTCGTGCGCCAGTTCTCGGCATTCCCGCCGGTGGTGAAGGGGCTGCTGATCGCGAACGTCCTGATCTTCATCGCACAGTACGCAGGCTATCACTGGGTGCTCACGGCGTGGTTCGCGCTATGGCCCGCGGGCACCGCGGAGGTCGCGCGGGTCGGGACCGAGCTGGTGCCCGTTCCGCAGTTCCACCTCTGGCAGCTCCTCACCTATGGATTCCTCCACGGCGGGTTCGCGCACCTGTTCTTCAACCTCTTCGCGCTGTGGATGTTCGGCGTACACCTGGAGAATCCCTGGGGCTCGCGGCGCTTCGCCGTCTACTACCTGGTCTGCGTCGTCGGTGCCGGGCTGGTGCAGCTGGTGGTCGTGTCGACCCACGATGCGCCGATCACCCCGACGCTCGGCGCATCCGGCGGCGTGTTCGGCGTGCTCCTCGCCTTCGGCATGATGTATCCGAACCGGATCATCCGGCTGCTGATACCGCCGATTCCGATCCGCGCGAAGTGGTTCGTGATCATCTACGGCGCCCTCGAGCTCGCCTTCGGGGTCACCGGCGCGGTGAGCGGCGTCGCGCACTTCGCGCACCTCGGGGGGATGGCCTTCGGATTCGCGCTCATCACCTTCTGGCGGCACCAGGTGCGGCGGCGCCGCGGAGCGGGCTGAGCGTCGACTCAGGTCGGCAGGCTCATCCGATATCGGCCGGTTCCGTTCGCTGGCACCGTCCTCCCGCTCGACGATCGCGCCCGCTACTCGTAACGGGGAAAGCCCGGCTTCAGCGCCCCGCCGGCGTGCGCGCGTGCAGGCGCATGCGGATCGGCTCGCGCGGGCGCAGCGAGAGCCGGCCCGTTGCCTCGACGGGGCGCTCGCTGCAGCGCTCGAGCCGGTAGCGCGCGGCGACCGCAGCGAGCACGAGCATGCCCTCCATCATCGCGAAGCCGCGACCGACGCAGGCGCGCGTGCCGGCGCCGAAGGGGAAGTATCCATAGCGCGGCGGCGCGCCGTGGAGGAATCGCTCGGGCCGGAAGCGCAGCGGATCGTCCCACAGCCCAGGATTGCGCTGCGTCGCGTAGGGGCTGAGCATCACCAGGTCCCCGGGTCGCACGCCGCGCGGGCCGACCTCGTCGGGCACGAGGGCGAGACGGCTGATCGCGATCGCCGGCGGATACAGGCGCAGCGTCTCCTCGAGGACCGCCTTCGCGTAGACGAGGCGCGGCAGATCCTCGTGGCGTGGGGCGCGGCCGCCGAGCACCGAGTCGACCTCTGCGTGCAGGCGCGCCCCGGCCTCGGGATGCGCGGCGAGCAGATACCAGGCCCAGCCGAGCGCCACCGCGGTGGTCTCGTGCCCTGCGACGAGAAGCGTCAGGATCTGATCGACGACGTGCACCTCACCGGCGCCGGTCTCCCGCGCGCCGGACACGAGATCGGTGAGGAGATCCTCGGGCGGATCCGCCTCGGCAGCCCGCTCGGCGACGATGGACGCGACCAGGCGCCGCACCGCGCCGCCCGGCCCGCGCTCGGCGCGACGCGACGATGCTCCGGGCCGGGCGAGCGCATCGCGGATGCGGGGCCGCGCGAGCTGCCTGGTCAGGGCGTTCATCCCGTCGAGGAGCGCATCGGCGCGCGGACCCATCTCGGTGGAGAACAGGCCGCCGGCGACGCTCTCGAGCGCGAGCCGCGACATCGCCCGGGAGACGTCGACGGGCTCGTCGGCGCGTCGCGCCACCTCCCAGGCGGCGAGCATCGCCTCGACGCGCGTGGTGACGACGTCGCCCATCGCCGCGAGGCGCTCGCGCCGGAAGACCGGCGCGACCTGCTCGCGCTGCGCACGCCAGACCTCGCCCTCGGCGGTGAGCATGCCGTCGCCGAGCACCGGGCGCAGCATGCGATTGCTCATCGGGTTGCGCCCGTAACGCTGCGCGGGGCTCGACAGGACGTGCTCGATGGTCGCGGGCACGTTGACGAGCACGAAGCGGCGCGCGAGGAAGCGCCACTCGGTCGTGGGCGCAGCGCAGACCTCCGGCGGGAACAGCGAGAGCGGGTCCCGGCCGAGGAGGATGACGGCGGTCAACGAGGCCATGGGCTGTCCACGAAGCGCGCCTCGGCGCGAGCCAAGAGTGGCTTCCCCGCCGCGGTCGTCGAGCTCGACTCCCGTGAGGGCCTGAGCGGAGCGACGCTCGCCGGGCGCACGTCGCCCGGCAGCGGGGTCGGGGTCAGGCGGCGCGGTCCTTCGCCGCGCGCGCGTGCGCGACGTACATCTGCCCGGTGAAGATCGGCCGCGCCGTGCGCACGACGCCCGCGCGCTCGACGCGTGGGACGGCGCCGTGCGCCTCGAGCTCCAGGGCGATCTCGAGCCTTCCCGCGGCGTGCTCGACGATCACCCGCCCGCCGTCGGCGGCCGGCGCCGCGACCTGCGCGGCCACCGAGCCCGGGATCTGGGACGCCACCGCAACGGCGACCCCGCCGGTCACGGCGTGGCTCGGGTGGGCGCTCCAGGGCGTGAAGTAGCGCGAGAGGAGCGTCCCGCCGCTGCGCGGCGCGGCGACGAGCGCGACCTTCGGGACCACCATCTCGCTGACGTCGCCGAACCCCATCTTGCGTCCCGCCTGCAGACGCATCGCCTCGATGCGGGCCATCAGCTCGGCATCGCCGTCCAGCGCGTCCGGGGGCTCGTCACCGGCGCAGCCGAGCGCATCGGCCCGGACCAGCATCATCGGCATTGCCGCATCGACGAGGGTCACCGGCACGCCGTCGATCGGCTGCGAGACCTCGTCGGTCGGCAGCAGAGCGCCGGTCTTGGAGCCCACACAGTCAAGGAACGCGAGGGTGATCGGTGCGCCCGCGCCGGGAACGCCGTCGATCACCGTATCTCCCTCGTACTCGACCCGGCCGCCGGGCGTGCGCACCGTCGCCTCGACGTAGGAGCCGGTGTTGACGAGTCGGATGCGCACCGAGGTCTCCCCGTCACGAGCCTCGACGAGCCCGCGCTCGAGCGCAAAGGGTGCGATTCCCGTGAGCACGTTGCCGCAGGTCGGGCCCCAGTCGACGATCCCGGCCTGCGGATCGACCTGCGCGAACAGGTAGTCGACGTCGGCGCGCGGATCATCGGAGCGCGAGACGATGGCCGCCTTGTTGGTGACGGAGACCGTCCCTCCAACCCCGTCGACCTGGTTCGAGGCGGCGCTGCCCATGAGGGCGAGGAGGATGCGCTCGCGATCGGCCCGTGCCGCAGGCAGCTCCGTCGCCGGCAGGTACAGGCCCCGGGAGGTCCCGGAGCGCATGAGCGTGGCCTCGATGGTGTCTGTCACTGGCGACGTCCTCCTGACGCCTGCCCGGAGCGAGCCGGCGACGGGCGTCGCGGATCTCAGCGAATGCGATGACGCGAGGTCAGATCGGAGCGGGCCGTGAGGTCCGAGCGCGAGGTCATGTCCGAGCGCGCGGTCATGTCCGAGCGAGACGCGAGATCGGAGCGAGACGCCATGTCCGAGCGCGAGGACATGTTCGAACCCGAGCGGCAGGTCGCGTCGATCAGGATCTCGTCGAGCGTGCCGGTCACGATGTCACATCGCAGGGAGTAGTTGACGCGATCGTACTCCCAGTACTTGATCTCGCGGTCGAAGGCCCAGTCACGGTTGGCCGTGCCGCTGGTGTCCACGCCGAGCGTCGGGGTGTCGGGCCAGCCGGGCTCGACCGGCCGCCCGGCACCGTGCACCAGGAAGACCGCCGGGCGCGGCAGCGCGTAGTAGTTGCCCTCGTAGGTGAAGCCGTAGATGCGGGCGAAGGTCGCCCCGTCGCGCAGCAGCTGGTTGGTCAGGAGATCGAAACTCGGGTCCGGCGTCGGCTCTCCGCTCGTCTTGCACGAGGCGGCAGTGGTGCCCGGGTTCGGATCCACCTGCTCGGCGCCCAGCTTGCCGATGGTGAAGCCGTCGAACTCACGGCCGTAGAGCTTCACCTGTGACGGTGATAGCAGTGTCTCGGGCATCTCTCCCTCTCCGTTCAGGCGCTACGTCCCCGTCGCGGCATTCTTACCCACAGCTCGCCGAGAAGTCCATCGCGGCGCCGGGTCGACGACGGTCCCCGCGGGCGCGCCGATCCGTTCGGTCAGCGACAGCTTCGCGTGCCGTCTTCCACCGAGTCACCGAGCCGCGGCCCCGGCTCGACCGCACCGATCTCGCGCCACGCGAAGCTCTCGAAGACCACCTGCTCGAAGCGTCCCCCGGTGAGAGCGTCGTCGGCGTCGAGAAAGAGGTGGCCGACGTCCACGTAGCTGAGATGGTCGGCGGAGAGCCGCTCCCAGACGAAGGCGAGGCAGGTGCCGACGTAGTCCCGAGCGTCCATCAGGGCTTCCTTGAACGCGCGGTGTCGACCGGCATACGCCTCGTCGAAGGCGCGCTGGATCACCCGGAACTCCGCATCGCCCTCGGGCAGCACGAACGAGGTGTCCGCGAGCGCGCGCGTGATCAGCCCGCGCTCGGCGAGCAGCTCCTGGAACACGTCGACGAGGATGTCGAACAGCGCACCGGTGAGGGGCTGGCTCAGATGGTGCTCCTTCTCCCAGCCGGCGGCGTAGTCCGACATGACGGCCGGATTGCTGGCGACGCGGATCTGCTCCGTCTCCGAGAGCTCCGCCACACGATTCAGCTCGTTCAGCACGTAGAGGTTGCCTGACGTGTCCTCGAGGAGCCGGTCCACGACGGACTCGAAGTGCAGCGCGGCGACGAGCGCGCTCAGGTCGGCAGCCGACTCCTGGAACCCGAAGTACTCCGGTGTCTCCGTCAGCCTGGTCGGCGTTCCGACCTCCGAGTAGATGATGCTGTGGCCGAGCTCGTGCGCGAGCACGTCGAAGTTCAGGCAGAAGAGCTGGACCTCACCCGCCTCGTTCGCACGATAGCCGGTCTCGATGAAGCCGAAGCCCGACTGCGCGTTGTCCCAGTCGACGTGCGGGATCAGCTCGAGCCGCGAGTACAGCTCGCGGAAGTGCCACTCGATGGGGCGACCGAAGTAGCACTCCCAGACGTCGAGTACCCGACGAATCGCACCGTACATGTGCGCCGAGCGGAACTGTCTGGCCAGCACCGGGATCTGGTCGAAGTGCCCGTCAGTGTCCGGCAGGGCGGGGGCGAACGTGGGGCCGCGGTAAGGCGGCATGTAGGGCACGCCGTAGGGCTCGGACTTCCCGAGCGCGTCGGCGACGGCAATGCGGTCGTCCTGCGGTCCTGGCCCGATGCTCCCGGGCGGTCTGGAGAGCCAGACCGTCTCGGGCCGCACGACCGCCTCGAGCACGGGCGGCTGCGGGAAGAGGCGAAACCTCGTGCCCGTGCCGCGGAAGGTGGCATTCAGATCAATCGCCATCTCGCCCGTCCCGGCTCGCGTGGATCTCCTCGCATCGGCTCGCCTCGACGTAGGTGAACTCCCGGGCGAGGGCCCGCAGGAAGTCGTCGCGGCGCGCGTAGCCCAGGCGCTCCGCGTGACGCACGACGTCCGCGGGCACGGCGCGGCCGAGGCGCTCGAAGTGCCAGGCGACGAGCGCTTCATCTCCGGGCACCTCCGCGCCCGGCGCCGCGCGCGCTGCGAGCACCTCGCGCTTGCGGCGCGCCCTGGCGGCGAGTCGAGCATAGTCCCCCTGGACCCGCAAGTGGTCGATGAGATGCGGCGCCAGGGCATCCTCGAGCGCCGGGCGCAGGAGAGCGACGTCGACCTGGCGCTCGATGAGGCGATCGTAGTGGTCGAGCTCGAGGTCGTTGTCCGCGAGCCAGCGGTCGACGGCGTCGCGATCGAGTAGCCCATGGGCCGCACGCAGCGTGTCGCTGGCGCGGCGCAGCGCGTCGGCCGCGCTCGGCTCGACGCGTGCGGGCCCCGAGAGCATCGCCAGGCGCTCGAGCGCCTCCATGCGCGCCTCGAGACAGCGATCACCTTCCAGTCTCAGCTCGTCGATGATCTCCTCCGCCGAGCACGCTGGCGCCTGCGCCCCGAGCTCGGCGTCCAGCGCACGGGTCGCGTTCGACCAGATCTCGGTCACCTCGAAGTGGGCACCGACGCCGCGCTCGGAATCGATCGCACCCGGAGCGGCGAGCGCGGCGAGCAGCTCGCGCGCGTCCTCGCGCTTCTGATCGATGCGCCCGGCCGGGAGCCATCGGCGCAGCGCGTCGATCTGCGCAGCCGACGTACCGGTCTCCCCGGCCCGCGCGAGCAGGCCGTCGAAGGACCGCTCCGGGAAGTGGGTGCCCTTGGCGAGAGCGACGAGGCCGTCCCGGAGATGCGCCGTGACGAGGCCGGCGCGATGCGCTTCGGCGAGCGTCGCGCGGATATTGACCATCGCCTCGGACACGGCGACGTAGCCGGTCTGCGCCGGGCCGTGGACGACCGCCACCTCGTCGTCGTCCTCGAAGGTGCTCGCGTAGGGCTCGAAGACGCCCGTGCGGTAGGCGTCGAAGATCCTGCCGACGCCGAGCATGCCGAATCCATGCAGCTCCGCGGCGCGCAGCGCGCCCATGCTGGCAGCCCCGGCAACGTGGACGCCTCGGTCCATGGCCCACAGGATCTCCTTGTGCCAGACGGACGGCACGCGCTGGAAGTAGCCGTCGACGATCGCGACGCAGCGAGGACGAAGGCGCGAGACGGCCCGGTACACGTCGCCCTGGGCAACCGGCGGCAGGTACGTCGCGTCGAGCATCTCCCGCGCCTCGGCGACGGGAAGCGATGGACCGATGAAGACGCAGACGGTCACCGCTCCGTGCCGGAGCGGCCGCGGGCTCTCGGGCCTGGCACGTAGTCGCTGCCCGGCCCCTTGTAGACGCCTTCCAGACCGGGCACGAGCACGCGCACCACCGGAATGCCGATCTCGGGCGAGGTGAGGTCGACGTAGACGGCCTCGCGATAGCCGGCCGTCCGCAGCCGGTCCAGCATCCACCGCAGGTCGGACTCGAGGGTCGCGCCCTCGAAGCTCGGGGCGGCGCCGAGCGTGCGCGAAGGCCTCGAGGCGCCGGCCAGTGCCTCGCAGCTCGCCGCACGCGCGCGTCGGGCCGCGGCGTCGTACACGTCCGGCCCGAAGTCGTCCCTGGACCCGGCGATGAAGGTGGTGCGCGCCTGGACCGCCTCGGTCACCGCACGCAGCAGCGCGATCTCCCGGCACGGGTGGCAACCGCCCCCGAACTCGGGGTCGAGGTCGTCGGCCTCGCCGCCGCGGAGGAGGCAGTAGTAGACGGGAATGCCGACGTCGGAGGTGACGTCCCACACGGTGATCCCCATCCCCCGCGCGCGCAGGGCGTCGAAGAGCGCCCTGCACTCGGGGTCATCGACCGCGCCGAGGTCGAGCGTGGTGCTGACCTTGTGCTCCAGATCCCGCTGCAGCCAAAGGGTGATCGCGTCGCGCTCGACGACCTCCGCGAGACCGTGGTTGATCGCCTCGAGCAGATGGTTGCCGCTCGCCAGCCCGTTCGTGTTGGCCGGGAAGCAGCCGGAGCCCGTCGGCCTCGGGATCGTGTAGTCGGTGTGAACCAGCTCGAAGGGCAGCCAGAGCCGTACGTCCTCGTTCAGCTCCGAGCCCTCGACCCACAGGATGCGCCGGTCACGGGTGAGCGCTCCCTCGGCCGAGCGCGGGAGGTGCTCCACCGAGACCAGTGAATGACTGGCCTCGAGCTCTCGCCAGGAGCCGAGCTTCAGGGCGAGGCGCACCCGCTCGGCGTGCCAGGTCTCGGCCGCCTCCATGATCCCGGAGATCTTGGCCGCCGCGAGACTCAGCCCTTTGCCCTGGAAGACCGCGAGCGACCGGGAGTTCGGTCGGCACACCATGGTCACGGGGACGTCGAGCCGATCGAGCCCGGTGATGTTCGCGACGCGGGTGATGCCCATCCGCACGATGTGCGGGCTCACGCGCTCGAGCGTCTCCTCGGGCGTGCAGGCGCGGTGGGTCCCGAGGGTGAAGCCCTTCTCGACTCCCTTCAGCAGCTCGAGTGACATGCGCGGGTCACTCCTGCAATCACCGCAGGCTCTCGAGGAGGCGCCTCGCATCGACGAGGTCCGGGGTCGCGTGTCCCTCGACGAACCAACCGTAGAGCGGCTCGACGAGCGCGCGGGCCCGATGAGGATCCGTGGCCGCCTGGATCCCCGCCAGATCGAGCGCCGCGCGAAGCTCCAGGGCTTTCGCCTCCTGCCCCTTGGCAACCGCGAGGGCCTCCTCGAAGCAGGCGCGCGCCGCGTCCCGCTCGCCAGGGCTCGCGGCGAGCAGGATCCTGCCCTTGCACCTCAGCAGCTCCGGCACCCAGAAGCGCAGGCCGCTCTCCTCGATGTCGCCGAGGGCGCTCTCGACGACCTCGAGCCCTTCGTCGAGGATCCCCGCCTCGAGGCACGCCTCGCCGAGCATCTCCTTCCACACCGGCGGATCCTCGCGCGTGCCGATCGGCTCGTGGGAGCGGATCGCCTCGCGCATCATCGAGATGCCGCGCTGCGGATCTCCGCTCTTGGTCAGGGCCCAGCCCACGAACACGCGCGCCTTCTCCCGGTGCTCGGAGAACGCCTGCTCCTCCGCGTACTCGATCAGCCGCTGCGCCTCCGCGGCGACGGCGCGCGCGTCGCGCCGGTAGCGGTGGAGCAGCAGCGCCATGTCCATCACGTGCACGAGGCTTCCGGCCTGGCGCAGCTCCGACGCCCAGGATCTCGCCTCGCGCATGTTGGACAGGGCGCGATCGGGGAAGCCGAGCAGCCAGAGCGCCTGCGCCGCCTCGCCGAGGGCGCACACGCGAGGATCGTGCCCGCCGTATAGCGCAGAGTGGGCCCGATAGTCCCCGCGCCCGTAGAGCTCGAGCCCCTCGTGGATGTGGCGCCGGCACTGCGCGTACTGACCGAGGTGGAACAGCGTGGCCCACTGGCAGTGGTGCGCCTGCAGGCGCATCCCCTCGTCGTCGAGCTGATCGGCCAGCGCCTCGAGCCGGTCGGCGCGGGCGCTCTTCTCGGCGAAGCTCTTGGAGATGCGCCACGCGCCCCAGTGCGTCGAGAAATGGGCGTCTGACTTGCGAAGCGTCTCGCAGAGCGAGAGGCCGTCGGCGTAGACCGCCTCGACCTCCGGCGATCCCGAGCCCTTGGTCGTGATGAGCTGCGGGCCGAGGGCGACGAGGATGTCCAGCTCCTTCGCTCTGCGATCGGCCGAGTGTGGCATCCGTCGAACCAGCGCGAGCGCCTGCTCGAAGTGCCTGACGGCCTCGACGTTCGCCGAGCGCTCGCTCGCCTTCCTACCCGACGCCAGCCAGTACTCGACGGCCTCGGCGGCATGGCCCGACTGGGTGAGGTGGTGCGCGAGGATCTCGGGGCTGGCAGATGTGGTGGCCGGGAAGCGCTGCTCGAGCGTGCGGGCGATCTTCAGGTGCAGCTCCCTGCGCGTGCTGCGCAGCAAGCTGTCGTAGGCCGTGTCGCGGATCAGCGCGTGCTTGAAGCGATAGGTCCGCGCCGGGCGCTCACCGCTCGCGAAGGCGAGACCCGACTCGACGAGCTCGGCGAGACCGGCGTTGAGCGCATCCTCGTCGAGATCCGCGACGCGGGCGATGAGCGCATGGCTGAAGCTCCTGCCAATGGCCGCGCCGACCTGGGCGACGGCGCGCGCCTTGCCGAGCCGGTCGAGCCTCGCCATCAGGGAGGCCTGCAGGGTCTCCGGGATGGCCTGCTGGAGGCTGCGCGTCGACTCGTCGCGCCCGTTGGAGTCGACGTCGAGCAGCACCTTCGAGAGCTCCTCGACGAACAGCGGGATGCCGTCGGTCTTCGTGACGATCCGGTGAACGAGCTCGGCCGGAAGGGCGCGCGCACCGGCGACCTGGCGCACCATCTCGGTCGAGTGGCCGGCGCTCAGCCGGTCCAGCTCGATCGTGCTGACATTCGCTCTGTCGAGCCAGGGCGCCGAGAACTCGGGGCGATGGGTGAGGATCAGCAGCAGCCGGCTCGCCGGGACTCCGGCGACGAGCAGGTCGAGCAGCTCGAGAGACGTCGGGTCCACCCAGTGCGCGTCTTCCACGAGCACCATCAGCGGCTGCTGTCGCGACAGCCCGTGGATCTGCTCGAGGAGCGCCTCGAAGATCGCGAGCTTCTGCCTCGGTGCGCTCATCTCGAGGGGCAGGTAGCGGTTCCCCGTCGGGATCGAGAGCAGGCGCGCGAACAGGGACATGGCGCGATCGATGTCATCGGAGGACAGCGCGATCAACGCCTCGAGCTTGTCGAGCTTGGCCGAGTTGGTGTCCTCGGGCTCGATGCCGGCGGCTCGACTGAGCTGTGCGATGACCGGGTGCAGCGCGGTGTTGAGGTGATACGGGGAGCACTGAAATCTCAGGCGGTAGTGCGACTCCGTCGCCAGCTCCTGGCGCAGCGCCTGCGCCAGGCGCGACTTGCCGATACCTGGCTCGCCGGAGATGAGGATGGTCTGTCCCTCGCCGGACTTCACGCGTTGCCATCGATCCAGGAGCACGCCGAGCTCGGGCTCGCGGTCGACGATGGGAACCACCCTCGCGGCGCGCGAAGCGTCGAAGCGAGTCGCCTTCTCGACCGGCGCGAGGACCCGCCACACGTCGATCGCCGGCGACGTGTCCGTGACCCTTCGCTTCCCGAGGGGCTCGTAGAGGAAGCGGTTGCCGAGCAGACGCTGGAGCGCGGGTCCGATGAGCACCGTGCTCGGGGTGGCGAGCGCCTGGAGCTTCGCGGCGAGGTTCGGCGTCTCTCCGACGATCGCCTCCTCCTGGGAGAGCCCCTCGCCGATGATGTCGCCGGCGACCACGACGCCGGTCTCGATGCCGATGCGCGCGCTCAGCTGGATGCGCCTGCCTCCCTGGGGGCGGAGGTCCAGGTCGGCGACGGCCTGGGCCAGCTCGAGCCCCGCCCGGACCGCGCGCTCCGGGTCGTCCTCGTGAGCGCTCGGGTATCCGAAATAGGCCATGATCCCGTCGCCGAGGAATCGCGAGATGAGGCCGCCGAAGCGCTGGATGATCGGCGTCGAGGCGTCCTGGTAGGCGCGAATGACCTCCCGGAGCGCCTCCGGGTCGAGCTGCTGGGACAGGGCCGTCGACCCGACCAGATCGGCGAACAGGACCGTGAGCTGGCGGCGCTCGGGCCCGCGTGTGGACTTGGGCGCCTCGTCGGCGCGCACAGCCTCGCCGCTGGCGATCGCGGCGCCGCACTGGCCACAAAAGCGGAAACCTTCAGGGTTGTCGAACTGACAGGCGGGGCACTTGGTCGTGGCCATGTATCCGGCGTCGGTGATCCGTCCGCTCGCCTCGAGCGCTCCCGCCCACGCGTGCGCGAAGACCCATCGGCGCGCCCCGCCGCGAGCGCGAATGCGGGGGCGCGATGTTAGCGTACGCTTGCGACCCGCTCCAGAGCGCGCGGGTCACGGGCGGCGACCCGCTCCAGAGCGCGCGGGTCACGGGCGGCGACCCGCCTCGAGGGCCGCAGAGGTCGGACGCCCTCGCCCGTCCCCTTCGCCTCCGGTGCTCGCCTCCGGGGACGATTGCATCGCGTGTCGGTGCACCGCCGTGCGAACCGCCGGTATCGACATCGCGGCCTGACCCAACAGCTGGACGCGCCCCTCCGCCTCCGGAGGGGCGCGTCCGAAGCCCTCAGCGCACGATCATGCAGTTGATGTGACAGAGGTTCACGACCTTGCGCGAGACGCTGCCGAGGAGCAGACCCTCGGTCTTGCTGAGGCCACGGGTGCCGAGGACCACGAGATCGCTCTTGCGGCGCTTGGCGTGGGCGATGATTTGACCGGATGGGTCGCCGGAGCCGACGTGGGTCCGTACCGACTCCACGCCCTGTTTCCTGGCCTTGGCGGCCGCCTCGTCCAGCACCTGGTTGGCGACGAACATCAGCACGTCGCCCCGCGACTCGGCGAGGCTCTCCACCTCGGCCATCTTTCGCAGCTTCGCCGGGAGCTGCATGTCGCGCACCACGTAGATGATGTCCAGCCTCGCCCCGTGCTTCGCGGCGAGGTCGATGGCCATCGCCAGGGCGCGGTTGCCGGGCGGCGACGCGTCGGTTGCAACCAGGATGGATTCGATCATCTGCACGTCTCCTCGGCGACGACGCTCACGCCTGGCCCGCCGCGGACCGCTTGTAGTGGCCCTGGATCACGCGGTCGATCACCATGGCGCAGAAGAGGATGGCGAGCCCGGCCAGCATTCCCTGGCCCTTCGCCGCGTACTGGAGTGCCTCGAGCACGTTCTTGCCGAGGCCTCCGGCGCCGATCAGCGAAGCGATCACGACCATCGACAGGCACATCAGGATGGTCTGGTTGATTCCGGTCATGATCGACGGCATCGCAAGCGGGATCTCCACCTCGCGCAGCAGCATTCCCTTCGTGCAGCCGAAGGCGGTCGCCGCCTCCTTCGTGCCCTCGGGCACCATGCGCATGCCGAGGGCGGTCAGCCGGATCACCGGCGGCATTCCGAAGATGATCGTCGCGAGGACCCCTGGCGGCTTGCCGGTGCCGAAGAAGGCGATGATCGGGATGAGGTATACGAACGCCGGCATCGTCTGCATGAAATCCAGCACCGGCAGAGCCACCTGGTAGGCGCGCTCGCTCTTGCCGAACCAGATCCCGAGCGGGATACCGAAGAGCAGGCACAGGAAGGCCGCTGCGCCGAGGAGCGCGACCGTCGCCATCGACACCTCCCACAGCCCGAGAAAGGCGAGGTAGGCGAGCGAGGCGGCGGTGAAGATGGCGATGCGCGGGCCGGCGAGGCGCCAGGCGGTGACGATGATGACCAGCATCACCACCGGCCAGGGGGTCTGCACGAGCACGACCTCGAGCCCGTCGAGCACGGCGCGAATCGAGGCCGTCACGCCGTCGAAGACGCCCGCACCGTGGGTCGCGAGCCAGTCGAACCAGCTCTCCATCTCGTTGGCCACCGGCGTGAAGACCTGCTTCTTCATCGGGAACTCCATGATGAACTCGGCAGGCTTGGACACGGTGAAGCGGTACAGCGTGAGCGGGACGACGGCGAGCCAGAGCGCGGCGCCGAAGGCGAAGGTCGGCCAGCTGAAGCCCGAGGCCACCAGCGGATCGGCGCGCCAGGCGAGGTAGCGCTTCTCGTAGGCGAGATTCGCGTACAAGCCCTGCACGAGGCGCAGCGCCAGCAGCGCCACGAGGCCGATGACGAGCAGCTTGGTGGCCCCGGCGGCCGCGGCATCGGCCTGCTCGGCGAGACGCGCGGCCGCGCGCTTGAGGTTGCCCGCGGTCGTGATCAGCCCCTGGGCGTCCGCCTCGCCCGCCTGCAGCGCCGCCTGGGCCTTCTCGTAGAGCTCCTGGTAGCGCGCGGTCAGCTTCTCTGCGCGCGCCGCCTTCTCGGCCCCGAGATCGCCCCACAGGCCGCGGCCGATCTGCACCAGCGCCATCAGCTCGATGACGATGAACGTCCAGAAGAAGCCCCAGAGCCCGCGGGCTGGTCCCCACAGGGGCCCGGCCACGGCGGCCATCGTGTTCCAGGTCCATGGAAAACGCGTCGCCGACTGGATCTTGGCGAACACGGCGCCGTAGTAGGCATGATTCTCGCCGACGAACTCGCCGACGGAGCTGTCGAGCGTCTTGGGGCCCGGATCGAATCCCGACTCTGCCATCTCACTCTCCCCCCTGGATGCCCTTGAGCAGCCGGCTCTTGTCGACGACGCCGATGTCGTTGCCCTCGTCGCTGCGCACCACGAGCGGATGCTCGGTGGTGGTGGACACGTCGATCAGGTGACTCAGGTCCTTGTCGTGCTGAACCCGTGGCGCGTGGCTGAGGTCCGCGCCGTTGCGCGCCCGGTACGCATCGATGTCCTCCATGATCGAGTGCGCATAGACCAGGTTGAGCTTCGAGATCCCCTCGACGAAGTCCTTGACGTACTCGTCCGCCGGGTTGGTGACGATATCCTCGGGCGTCCCGATCTGCACGATGAGTCCGTCCTTCATGATGGCGATCCGATTGCCGATCCGGATCGCCTCGTCGAGGTCGTGGGTGATGAAGACCGTTGTCTTGTGCAGCTCCGCCGACAGCGCCATGAACTGCTCCTGGAGCTGGCGGCGGATGAGCGGGTCGAGGGCCGAGAAGGGCTCGTCCATGAGCAGCACCTCCGGATCCGAGGCGAGCGCCCGGGCGAGGCCCACCCGCTGCTGCATGCCGCCGGAGAGCTCACGCGGGTAGCGGTCCTCGTAACCGTCGAGGTTCACCAGCGCGAGGCAGTGCTGGGAGACCTCCCAGCGCTTCGACTTGGGCTCGCCGCGAACCTGGAGCGGGAAGGCGACGTTGTCGCGCACGGTCCGGTGTGGCAGCAGCGCCATGTGCTGGAACACCATCCCGATGTTGCGCGCGCGCATCGCGCGCAGCTGCTCGGAATCGAGGCCCATCACGTCCTTGCCCAGCACGTTGATCGAGCCGGCGGTGGGCTCGATGAGGCGGTTCAGGTGCCGGACCATCGTCGACTTGCCCGAGCCCGAGAGCCCCATCACGCAGAAGATCTCGCCGCGCTTGACCTCGTAGGAGCACTCGGCGATCCCGACCACGCAGCCGAACTGCTCGAGCACCTCGGGCTTGGTCAGGCCTTGCTGCTTGACGGCGCTCATCGCCTCCTCGGCGCGATCGCCGAAGATCTTCCACACGTCCTTCAGCTCGATGACTCGTTGCTCGTCGATGACTGGTTGCTCGTCCACCGCAGCGCTCCCCCGGGGATCACCCGGCCGCCGGGGCCGTGCACGCGCTCAGCCGCGGCTCGGCACCGAAACCGTGTCCTTGCGACCACACGCCCCTCCCCGGGCGCCCGGCAGCATTCAGATGGGACGCGCGGACGACGTGCTCGTCGTCCGCGCGCAGGCCTCCGTCACCGCAGCCACCTCTCCACGGTGCTGGAGTTCTCCGAGACCCAGTTCCTGGCGAAGTCCGCCGGGTCCTCCTTGTCCACCACGAGCGCGAAGGTCATCTTCGACACGGTGTCCGTATCGAGCTTGACCTTGGAGAGCATCGTGGCGACCTCGGGATAGTTCGCCTCGAGCTCGGAGGCGTAGTGGATGTGCAGGTAGGCGAGATCCCAGGCGACCGGGGCGTCGGACTTTGCCAGCCACTCCGGGTCGTCCGTCGGCTGGATCACCTTCCACTTCGACGGATCGTGCTTCGGCTCCTCGAGGATGACGAGGTCGTGGAGCGCGAACATGTGATGGGGCGTGTAGCAGAAGAACACGATCGGCTTCTTCTGCACCACCGCGTTGTCGACCTCGGCGAGGGCGAGGGTCTCGTCCATCTCCTTGAGGTTCATCGTCGCGTCGTAGCCGTAGCTCTTCGCCCGGATCTTCTCCACGTTGGTCGAGGCCCAGCCCGACGCGCCGATCCAGATCTCGCCCTTGCCGTCGCCGTCGGTGTCGAAGAGCTTGGAGACGTCGGGGTCGGTGAGATCGGAGAGCTTGGTGACGCCGTGCTCCTCGGCGGTCCACTTGGTGACGCACATGCCCTGGAAAGCTGCCACCCCGTTCGGATTCATTTTCACCGAGCCCTTGGCCTTCACGAACTTGTCGTGCAGGTTCGACTGGTTCGGCAGCCAGACCTCGGGGTGGACGTGCATGCTGCCGGTGTCCATGGCCTCGAAGACGACGGGGTTGGTGCCGTTCTGGAGCTCCACGTCGAGGCCGAAGTTGTCCTCGATGACGACCTTGAGGACGTTCGCGGTCACGTTGACCGAGGGCCAGTTGGGCACGCCGATGACGACGTCGGCGGCGAGCGCGTTCGCGGACAGGCCGGCGACGACGGCCGCGGCACACAGCTTGTTGACGGTTCTCATGGTTCTCTCACTCCTCCGTATTGACGGGTACACAACAGCACGGCGGCGGGCGCGAGACTCACGCCTCCCACAGCCGTGGAAAGAACTCGCTGTCGAGCGCATCGCCCTCGCGATGGCCGGCGGCCTCGATGAGGGCGCGCTCGCCCGCGGCCCAGTCGCCACGGTAGCGCAGCCGGGCGCCCTCGGCGGCCATGCGCAGGGTGAAGCGGCGCACGGTGCGTCGCGCGGGCCCGGCACGCGGCGCGCCGTGCAGGGTGCGGATGTCGAACAGCAGACAGTCGCCGCGCTCGAGCTCGAAGCGCAGCACGTCTTCCGGGTCCACCTCCGCTTCGACGTCCGGAGGCAGCTCGTAGTGCTCGCCGTTCACCCAGCCCGGCGCCCCGGCGCTGCGGTGGCCGGTGAAGAAGGTGCGCATGAACAGCCGTTTCCACAGATGCGAGCCGCGCACGAAACCGATCGCGCTCTCCCGGTCCACCGCCTCGAGCGGCACCCACAGCACCGCCATCGGGCCGTCGAAGTCGAAGTAGGAGATGTCGTGGTGCCAGGGGGCGCCGGCGGTTGCGCCGGCCTCGCGCAGGAACCAGACGTCCATCACCAGGTTGATCCGGCGCGCGCCGAGGGCCGCTCCCGCGAGGCGCCCCGCCGGCGATTCGCGCACGAAGCGTTCGAACTCGGGGATGCGCGACCACATCCAGGTGTCCTCGCAGTAGCGGCCGCTCCCTCGGTCCCCCTCGTCACGGTGGTCGGCGAACAGCGGGCCGGGCGCCGCGAGGTTGCGCTCGATGCCGCGGCCGAGCAGCTCCAGCCACTCGGCATCGAAGGCGCCCGGCACGTGCACGACGCCGTCGCGCCGGTAGGTCTCGATGCGCTGCGGGCCGAGCCCGGGCGGGGCATCCGGCTCGGCCGCGGCCGGCGCGCTCGGGGTTGCTGCGCGCCGCGTCGTGCTCATGCCGCCGCCATCGCCTCGCGGAGCACGTCCGCGATGCTCCGACAGTCGTCGTCGTCGAGCCACAGCGGCAGCCGGATATCGCACAGGCGCCGCAGGACCCGGTCGGCGTTCGGCACCGAGCGGGCGCCGTCGAGGTAGCGCCAGTGGTCGTGCCGGCTGGTGAAGCCCTGGGGCTCCTCGGCGCCGAACCACTTGATGTGCACGCCGCGTTCGATGGCGCCGGTGACGAATCGCTCGATGCGCCCGGCGTCGAGATCGTGCACCGTGAACTGGAGCGAGCTCGGCACGAAGCCCTCCGCCTGGGGCCTCGTCGGGATCGCCACGTGATCGATCGTCTCCAGGAGTGCCGCGAGACGTCCGTGGATGGCGCGCCAGCGCGCCGCGCGCTCGGCGATCAGCGGGATCTGCGGCCTGAGGATCGCGGCGACCAGGCTCGACATGCGCATCGAGCAGTTGGGCGTGTGGTAGCGGTGACGCTCGAAGATCGCTTCGTCGGGGCGGGCGCGATGCTGGGCGTAGAGCATGTAGCTCCCCGAGAGCAGCACCGCCCGCGCCGCGACGTCCTCGTCGGCGGTCACTATCAGCCCGCCCTCGCCCGAGTTCACGTGCTTGAAGGTCTGGGTGCTGAAGCAGCCGACGCGACCGATGGTCCCGGTCGCACGCCCGGCCCAGTGCGCCCCCATGGTGTGCGCGCAGTCCTCTATCAGGGTGATGCCGTGGCGCTCGCAGACCCCGACGACCGCGTCCATGTCCGGGATGTGCCCGCGCATGTACGACGCGAGCAGGTGGCGGGCGCCGGTGCTGGCGGCCTTGCGCTCGAGATCGGCGACGTCGAGGACGTAGCGGTCGGTGATGTCGACGAGGATCGCCTCGGCGCCGGCGTGGGCGATCGCGCCCGGCACCGGAGCGAGGGTGAAGGCGTTGGTGAGCACCGGGTCGCCCGGGGCGACGCCCGCCGCCTTCAGGGCGACGAACAGCGCGCAGCCGCCGGAGTTCACGCCGATGCAGTACGGCAGGCCAATCCAGTCGGCGAACTCCTCCTCCAGGAGCGCCGCCTCGGGCAGCGACCCCCGGTCCTCGCCGTAGCGGAACAGGCGCCCGTCTCGCATCAGACGCACGGCAGCGTCGATGCCGGCCTGGGGGATGGGCTCGGGCGCGCTCAGGTCGCGCTCGAATCGGGCCGGCGCAGGCGCCTCGACGCTCATGGCGCGCCGGGGTCCCGATTCCGGGGTCTCGCCGTGCGCGGCGTCGGGCAGACGGTGGGCATGATCGGGACCTCGTCTTGCCTGTTCAGGCCCGTCCCCCGGGACCCGAGAGGAGCGGGACGGGACTCGGGCCCCGGTTCTAAGCTATTCTGAAAACGTTTTCAACCTTGCCCTGCAGCAAGGCACGGCAGGCACCTGGCACGAGGGGGCACGCGAGTCGATGCACGGGCGCGACGCCAGCACCGAGCCTTGGACGTGACGGCACGAGGCGCAGGGCGGTGACAGCTGAGCGCCGCGCCACGATCCTCGACGTCGCACGCTCGGCAGGGGTCTCGCCCGCCACGGTGTCGCGCTGCCTGAACCGCCCCGAGGCGGTGCGCTCGGCGCTCCGTACGCGGGTGCTGGCCGAGGTCGAGCGCCTCGGCTACGTGCCGAACCAGGCCGCGCGCGGGCTCGTCTCGCGGCGCTTCTCCACGGTCGGCGCGGTCTTTCCCTCGCTCGACAGCGCGCTCTTCGGCGGCTCGCTCCAGTCGCTCCAGTGGGCGCTCGAGGACGCTGGCTACACCCTGCTCGTGGCCGCGTCCGGCTACGATGCCCGGCGCGAGCGCGAGTGCGTGCGCAACCTGCTGAGCCGCGGCGTCGACGCCCTGGTCCTCGTCGGCGCGAGGCGGGACCCGGACGTCTACGCCCTCATCGAGCGCGAGGGCGTCGAGCACGTGCTCCTGTGGGTCACGACGCACGAGGATGGCCGCCACTGCGTCGGCTTCGACAACCGCGCGGCGGCGAGATCGATCGTCGAGCACCTGCTCGAGCTCGGGCATCGGGACCTCGCGGTCATCGCCGGCGACACGGCTGCGAACGATCGGCAGGAGGCCCGCATCGCCGGCGCCCGCGATGCGCTCGCGGCACGCGGCATCGAGCTGCGGGCCGAGCACGTCTTCGAGCGACCGTTCAGCGTCGACGCCGGACGCGACGTGCTGCGCGCGCTCGCCGCGCGCGAGGGGCGACCGAGCGCGATCGTGTGCTGCGCCGAGCCCTTCGCCTACGGCGTGCTCTTCGAGAGCGCGGCGCAGGGGATCGCAATCCCCGGCGCCTTGTCGGTGACGGGCTTCGACGACTTCGTGCTCTCCGCGCACGTGCATCCGGCGCTCACCACCGTGCGCACCCCCCAACGCGAGATGGGCGAGCTCGCGGCCCACAGGCTGGTGGCCATGCTCGCGGGCGAGGCCGTCGGCCCCGCGGCTCCGCTCGACTTCGAGCTGGTGGTGCGGGACTCGACGGGACCGCCTGGTGCCTCCCGATGAGCCCGTCCAGACGAAGACGGAGGAGCCGATGACGAGCGACAAGCACGAGCGCGATCACCAGGCGATGATGGAGTGCCTGTACTGGTGGGGCGTGCCGACGTTCTTCCGCTGTCCCCACGTCCCGGACCCGGCCGCCTGCGACATCGCGCTCGTCGGCGCGCCCCACAGCACCGGGAACGGCACCACCGAGCGCGACCAGCACCTCGGGCCGCGGGCGGTGCGCAACGTCTCGGCCGTGGGGCGCCGGGCGCACATGAAGTTCGGGCTCGTGCCCTGGGATGCGTGCACGGTGCACGACCTCGGCGACGTGCCGCTGCCGGAGGCCAACGACAACGAGCGCAGCGTCGAGCGCATCGCCGAGTTCTACCGCGCCGTCGACGCGGCCGGCGCCTGTCCCGTCTCTGTCGGCGGCGATCACTCGGTCACCGGCGGCATCCTGCAGGGGATCGCGGGCGAGCATGCGCGCCTGACCGGGGGCGAGCGCGCGGTGCTGGTGCACTTCGACGCGCACACCGACGCCTTCGACCACCTCGACCACTTCCTCGGCGCGCGCAAGTCCGCAGCGCACTGGGCGAGCTATCTCGTGCGCGACGGCCACGTGGACGCGACCCGCAGCGTGCAGATCGGGATCCGCGGCAACCCGCGCACCCTCGACTGGCTCGAGCCGAGCTATGCGCTCGGCTACGAGGTGGTCACGAAGGAGCGCTACGACGCGCTCGGCGCCGAGGCGACCATCGCCCTCACCCGCGAGCGCATCGGCGACGCGCCGGTCTACGTCACCTTCGATCTCGACTGCCTCGACGTAACCGTCGCGCCCGGGGTGGCCAACCTCGAGGCGGGCGTCGAGGGCCTGTTCATCCGCGACGTGATGCCGCTACTGCAGGGCCTTCGCGGCGCCAACGTCATCGGCGGCGACGTCGTGTGCCTGATGCCGACGAAGGACTCGCCGAACCAGCAGACGGCGCTGGTCGCCATGTCGGTGATGTTCGAGATCGTGGCGCTGCTCGCCGACCGGCTCCGCGGGGGCGGGGCCTGAGCGGGGCGGCCCTCACCCTCGCAGACCGAACCGTGCGACTGGTCGCCTCCCTGCCCTTTCCCCGGCGCGGGGCGTATCGTCGGCGCGCGGGCCAATCGGCGGAGGTGCTGGATGGACGCTCCGATCGCGATCGTGACCGGTGGAGCGAACGGGCTGGGTCGCGCGGTGTCCCTCGAGCTCGCCGGCCGCGGTCACGCCGTGACGGTGGCGGACGTCGACGAGACCGGCGCCCGGGAGGTCGCCCTCGCGTGCTCCGCCGCCGGAGTCCAGGGAGTCGCGATCGGGGTCGATCTCGCGAGCGACGAGGGGCCGCGACGGATGGTCGAGGAGACCGTGGCCGCGAGGGGGCGCCTCGACGTCCTCGTCAACTGCGCCGCCGTCGCGCCGGTCGAGCCGTTCCTCGAGATGAGCGCGCAAGCGTGGCGCCGCGTCCTCGACGTGAACGTGCGCGCGGTCGCCCTCGCCATGGCCGCCGCCGGCGAGGCGATGGCCCGCAGCGGCGGCGGGCGCATCATCAACGTCACCTCCGCCGCCGCCCGGATGGCGCTGCCGGGCTATGCCGCCTACGCCGCGGCGAAGGCAGCCGTCGACTCGCTCACCCGCGCCGGCGCCGTGGCGCTCGCACCCCGCGGCGTGCTCGTGAACAGCGTCTCTCCGGGCATGATGGACACCGCCCTGCAGGCCGAGTCCGAGGCGGCGCTCTGCCGTCTCGAGGGCCGCGACGACCTCGAGGCCTTCGAGCGCGAGCGCACGGCGCGCATCCCCCTCGGGCGGCGCACGACGCCGCAGGAGATGGCCGCCGTCATCGGCTGGATGGCAACCGAGGCGCCGGCGTACATGACGGCCGAGCGGCTCAACGTCAGCGGCGGGCTCGATCGGGACTGAGCCGCTTCAGAAATCCGGCTCGGCCGCCGATAACCGGGACGTCGCCTGCACCCTGCCGGAACGCCGTGATCAGCCCGGACGAGACCCAGACCCGATTCGAACCGGTGCACGACGACCGCAGGCGGATGCCGCGCATCCTCCTGCGCTGTCCGGGGCGCGCGACCACCGCCTCCGGTGACGTCGTCGACGTCATCGTTCGCGACCTCTCCCCCGATGGCCTGCAGCTGCGCTGCGATCGCGTGGCGGCGCTCGCGATCCATCCGGGCGGACGGGCGATCAACGAGCGCGAGAAGGCGCCCTACGTCCAGGTGGACTTCGAGGTTCCCCTGCGCGAGGGTCCGGTCGAGGTGCGCGTCCTCGCCCGCCTCGTGTTCTTCTCGCTGATCGCGCCGCACGTCATCGCCATCGGCGTCCGGTTCAAGAGCACCTCGAAGGACGACGAGCGGCGACTGCGCCAGTTCTACAAGGAGGCGCTCGAGCCGGCGCCGGAGGTCGACGAGGCGGAGGCCGAGCGGCGACCACGGAACCAGATCAAGGGCGCCGGCGATCGGCTGGTGATCAAGCGCCGGCGCAAGGGGTGATCGGGTATCGGCCCGCCCGGACGGCGCGACCGGAGCCACTCGAGCCGAGCCCCCGCGGCGCGCGACGACGCGCAGCCTCACTCCCCACCGACGGCGCTCGCCTCGGCGACGAGCCAGTCGCAGACCTCGCGAAGCGCCGGCTCGCCGGCCCGCGGGCAGCCGGCGCGACCCCGTCGTCTCGAACGGTCAGTTCTTCTCACCGATCGCGGTGACCATAGATCAGTTGCCCGAACGCCGCCGTCGCGGCTTAATCGGACCGTCCGGACGAGGATGAGCCGATGAGGGTTCGATCGAGCATGTCGCGCCGGTGGCCACGGTGAGCGCGCGGCGCCGCATGGGTGGACGCGAGGCGCGCCGGCGCCTGCGCGAGTCGCCGCGCGGCGCGGACCGCGCGGCGGTGCGGCCGGGCCTCGCGGGAGGCCGCTATCGGCCGCTAACCGACGCCGAGACCGAAGCCATCCACGACCGGGCGCTGGAGGTCCTCGCGCGCATCGGCATGGCGGAGGTGCCCGCGGCGGTGCGCGAGCGCGCCCTGGAGGCGGGATGTGCGCTCGGGCCCTCCGGCCGCCTGCTCTTCCCGCGCCCCTTCGTCGAGGACCTGGTGGCCGGCGCCGGCCGCGACTTCGTGCTGCACGGGCGCGACCCCGCGCACGACTTCCAGGTGACCGGTTGCGACGTCCGCTTCGGCACCGGCGGCGCAGCCGTGCGCACCCTCGAGCCGGGGGCATCGCAGTACCGGCCCTCGACGCTCGCCGACCTCTACGACTTCGCACGCCTCGTCGATCGCCTCGACAACGTGAGCTGGTTCACCCGCTGCGTGGTCGCGACGGACGTCGAGGACAGCTACGCCCTCGACCTGAACACCGCCTACGCGATCGCCGCGGGCACCACCAAGCACGTCGGCACGAGCTTCACCGCCGGCGAGACCGTGCGGCCGGTGGTGGAGATGTTCGACCTCATGCTCGGGGGCGCCGGCCGGTTCCGCGAGCGACCCTTCTGCAAGGTGCACATCAGCCCGGTGGTCTCGCCGCTACGCTACGGCGAGGACGCCGTCGGCGTCGCGCTCGCCGCGATCGCCGAGGGCATGCCGATCAACTCCATCATCGCGGCCCAGGCCGGCGCGACGGGCCCTGCGCCGCTCGCCACGATGCTCGTGCACACCGTCGCGGAGACCCTCGCAGGGCTCGCGCTGGTCAACCTCTTCGCCCCGGGCCACCCGGTGATCTTCTCCAACTGGCCTTTCGTGAGCGATCTGCGCACCGGCGCCTTCAGCGGCAGCGGCGGTGAGATCTCGGTGCTGAACGCCGCGGCCGCCCAGATGGCGAACTTCTACGACCTCCCGAGCGGCGTCGCCGCGAGCATGTCCGACTCCAAGCTCCCCGACGCCCAGGCCGGCTACGAGAAGGCGATCAGCACCCTCGCAGCGGGCCTCGCCGGCGCCAACCTGGTCTACGAGTCCGCGGGCATGTTCGCGAGCCTCCTCGGCGCCTCCTTCGAGGGCTTCCTCATCGACAACGAGATGCTGTCCCTGGTGCTGCGCACCGTGCGCGGCATCGAGGTGAACGAGGAGACCCTGGACATCGGCGTCATCGAGGAGGTCGTGAACGGCCCGGGGCACTTCCTCGGCCACGATCAGACCATCGCCGCGATGGAGCGCGACTACCACTACCCGGAGCTCGCGAGCCGCGAGAGCCCGGACGCCTGGGTCGCCTTCGGCGCGACGGACATGCGCGAGCGGGCGCGGACCAAGGCGGAGACGATCCTCTCCGAGCACTTCCCGCAGACCATCGACCCCGCCGCGGACGCGGCGATCCGCGCGCGCTTCGACATCCGGCTGCCCGCGGAGCGCATGCGCCGGCCGAGATGACGCAGCGGGACGAATCCACCAGCACCCGGAGCGCCGGATGAAGCAGCACGCCCGCGTCGTCGTCATCGGTGGGGGGATCGCCGGATGCAGCACGCTCTACCACCTCACCTGCGAGGGGTGGACGGACGTGGTGCTGGTCGAGCGCGACGAGCTGACCTCGGGGACCACCTGGCACTCGGCGGCGCAGGTCACCAACTTCGGCCCCGTGCAGACCATGGTCGGCCTGAAGTCGCACTCGATCCGGCTGTACCGCGAGCTCGCCGACGACCCGGACTACCCCATCAACTATCACCACGGCTGCGGCGGGATCCGCTTCGCCGCGACCCGGGATCACCTCGACGGCTACCATCACTTCGTCTCGGTGGCCAAGGGGATGGGCGTCGACTTCGAGGTCATCGACGCCGCGGAGTGCGCGCGCCGCCATCCGCTCATCGAGACTCACGAGCTTCTCGGCGGGCTGTGGGATCCGCTCGACGGCGATATCGACCCGGCGCAGCTGTGCCAGGCGCTCGCACGCCGCGCGCGCCGCGCCGGCGCCGAGATCCAGCGGCACAATCCGGTCGAGGCGATCGAGCGGACGGCAAGCGGTGATTGGGTCGTGCGCACCCGCGGCGGCGACATCGTCTGCGAGAAGGTCGTCAACGCGGGCGGCTACCGGGTCAACGAGATCGGCGCCATGATGGGCGTCGAGCATCCGGTGGTCTCCATGGAGCACCAGTACTTCCTCACCGAGCCGCTCCCGGAGCTCGAGGCGCTCGAGCACCGCGTGCCGCTCATCCGCGATCCTCTCGATGACTTCTACTCGCGCCAGGAGAAGAAGGGGCTGCTCGTCGGGATCTACGAGCAGGGCTGCAAGACCTGGGGCATGGACGGCATCGATCCGGCGTTCGCGAACGCGCTCTGCCCGGACGATCTGGACCGCTGCCTGGACAACATGGAGCGGGTCTTCGCACGCATGCCGTGCCTCGAGCGCACCGGGATCCACACGGTGATCAACGGGCCGATCACCTACTCCGCCGACGGCCTGCCGCTGGTTGGTCCGGTCCCGGGTCTGCGCGACGCCTACTGCATCGTCGGGCTGCGCGCCGGCGTCGGCGAGGGGGGCGGGCACGGCAAGATCCTGGCCGAGATCATCACTCACGGTGAGAGCGAGTGGGACACCTGGTGCCTGGACCCGCGCCGCTTCACCGCCCACGCGACCACCGAGTACACGGCGCTGAAGGCCATCGAGGACTACCGCAACGAGTTCCGCTTCCACATGCCACACGAGCACCGGCCCGCGGGCAGGCCGGCGAAGACCACGCCGCTCTACCCGGTGCTCGGGGCCGCGGGCGCGGAGTTCGCGGTGGTGAACGGCTGGGAGCGGGCCGCCTGGTTCAGGCCGTCACCGGACTTCGTCGAGACCCACACCTTCCGCATGCCGAGCTGGCACGCGGTGGTCGGCGAGGAGGTGCGCGCGGTGCGCGAGGGCGTCGGCATCGCCGAGATCTCTGGCTTCAATCGCGTCGAGATCGAAGGACCCGCCGCACGCTCCTGGCTCGACGGCCTCGTCTGCTCGCGCGTCCCGCGGCGCGAAGGCCGCATCGGCCTCGCCTACTTCCTCACCGAGCGCGGCCACGTGCTCGGCGAGGCGACCCTCGCGCTCCTGGACGCGGAGCGAATCTGGTACGGCTCGGCGGCGGCCGCGGAGTACCACGACCGGGACTGGCTCGCCGAGCGTCTCCCGGCGAGCGGCGTGACGCTCACGAGCCTCACCGACGGGTGGACGATCCTGCTCGTCGCCGGCCCGCGGTCGAGAGAGCTCCTCGCGCGGGTCTCGCCGCGCACGGATTTCAGCCGCGAGGCCTTTCCCTGGCTCTCGGTGCGCAGCGTCCACGTGGGCGCGGCGCGCGTCGTCGCGATGTGCGTGAGCTACTCCGGCGAGCTCGCCTTCGAGCTGCACGTGCCGAACGCGCAGCTCATCGCCTGCCACGCGGCGCTCGAGGAGGAGGGCCAGGACCTCGGGCTGCGCCCCTTCGGGCTCCACGCGATCGACTCGATGCGTATCGAGAAGGGGTTCCGGCACTGGAAGGCCGAGCTCATCACGGAGTTCGACCCGTTCGAGAGCGGGCTGGAGCGCTTCGTCGATCTCGACAAGGGCGAGTTCCCGGGGCGGGCCGCGCTCGTCGAGCGTCGCGAGCGCGGGCCCCGGCGCCGCCTGGTCTCGATCACCATCGACACCGACGAGGCACCGGCCCATCCCGGCGAGTCGGTGCTCGTCGCCGGCGAGGTCGTCGGCGCCATCACCTCGGCGGCCTGGGGACACCGCACGGGCAAGAACGTCGCCATGGCATTCGTCGACCCGGCGCACGCCGAGGTCGGCGCACGCCTCGAGGCGCAGATGCTCGGCGCCCGCTTCCCGGCGACCGTGTGCGAGCGGTGCCTGTACGACCCTGCGAACGAGCGCATGCGTGGATGACGCGCTCGTCGCGCTCGGCTCCTCAGAGCACGCCCGGAACGATGAGCCGAGTCCGCGCGGCATAGGCGTAGAACTCCGGCGCGAAGCGCGCGAGGAGCGTCGCGTCCTCCGCGCGGGCGAGGCGCACGAGCGCGAACGCCCCGACGAGGACGCAGGCGACCGCGAGCGCGGTGGCGCACGTGAGCGCGAAGCCGACCATGAGCACGAGATCGCCCAGATACATCGGATGTCGGACCACGCGGTACAGCCCGCGGCTCGTCACCAGCGCGGCGGGCCGCGAGATGTCGCGGCTCGATGACCTGAGCATCGCGTAGTGGACGAGGGCGATCGCGCCCCCCGCGATGGCGATCGACTGGCCCAGGGCGAGCGGAACGTCCAGACGGCTGACCGGGACTCCGACGCCGAGCACCACGACCACCTGCCCGATGAGCACCAGCCCCGCGGCGACCTTGAGAGACCACCACGCCGGTGCGCCGGCGGGCCGGCTCATCGGTCGCTCGCAGTGGGCATGGGACGCCTCCAGGGCCACGCGCACTCCCTCAGGCGAGGGCCGCGGCCTTGATCGCGTCCGGGGTGAACGGCAGCGCGCGCAGACGCAGGCCGCAGGCGCGGTGGATCGCGTTCGCGATGGCCGCGACCGTCGGTCCGCTCGAGGCCTCGCCGGCGCCGAGGAAGGGCTCGCCGGGACGGTCGAGGAGCACGGTCTCGATCGCCGGGACGTTGTCGAAGCGCAGGATCGGGTAGCTGTCCCAGTCGCGGCTGGTGATCCCCTGCGCGTCGAAGGTGACCTCCTCGTAGAGCGCCCAGCTCGCGGCCTGCACGAGGCCGCCCTCGAGCTGCGCGCGAAGACCATCCGGGTCCACGACCTGCCCCGCGTCGGCGGCGATCACGGCGCGCTCGAGATGCACCGCCGCAGCCTCGTCGACGCGCAGCTCGACGCCGACCGCGGCGTAGGCCTTGGCGTTCTTGTAACGCGCGAAGGCGAGCCCGCGCCCCTGCCCGTCCCGCGTCGCCGCGCCCCAGCCGATCCCTTCGGCAGCTGCCTCGAGCACCGCCCGGGCGCGCGCGTCCTCGAGGTGGCGCAGGCGCAGCTCGAGCGCGTCCACGCCGCCCGCCTCGGCGAGCTCGTCCATGAACGACTCGAGGGCGAACACGTTGGCGAGCGCGCCGAGGGTGCGCAGCGCCGAGGTGCGAAGGGGCAGGTCGCGCACCAGATGCTTCACCACGCGCGGCGCCGGGAACGCGTAGAGCGGATCGGCGTTGCGGTGGATCCCGGCGTGGGGCTCCATCGTCGGCTCCGGGTGATAGACGGGCGCGTCCTCGTCGATGAGCCGCATCGCGAGCAGGCGCGCCGGTCCTGCGCGGTTGGCTCCGGGCCGCGGGCGACCGCGATGGGTGTCGGAGAAGCTCTCGTGCGACCAGGCGACGACGCGTCCGTCGGCGTCGACGCTTCCCGCGAGCTCGACGACCATCGCCGGCCCGTACGGCTCCCAGCCGTGCTCGTCCTCGCGCGACCACTTGAGCAGCACCGGCACGCCCGGCATCGCCCGGGCGACGAGCACCGCGTCGAGGGCCGCGTCGTCGGCGCCGTTGTGCCCGTAACAGCCGGCGCCGCGCACGTGCCGCACGCGGATGGCGTCGGGATCGAGGTCGAGAGCCTCGGCGATCGCCGTGCGCAGCGGGTAGATCCCCTGGCTGTGGGTCCACACCTCGAGCCCGTCCTCGCCCGCGAGGGCGAGGGCGGCGGAGGGCCCGATCGAGCCGTGCATCTGGTAGGGCCGCGCGTAGCGCGCCTCGAGGCTGACGGTCGCGCCGGGCGGCGGCGGCGCACGCGCGGGCACCGGCTCGGCCTGCGGCACCCCACCGACCACGGGCAGGCTCACGCGCGGATTGGAGACGAGACGCTCCGCGACGTCCTGGGGCTCGAGCCCGCGCTCGGGGGCCCAGCGCGCCGCGGCGGCGATCTGCGCTGCGGCGCGCACGGCCCGGTGCTCGTCCTCGGCGGCGACGGCGAGGAAGCTCGCGATGCGCACGAGGCGTGCCGGCGCGATGCGGGCCTCGACGCCCTCCTCGAGACCGGCGAGGCGGGCGTGATAGTGCGGCGGGCGGACCACCCGTGCATGGAGCATCCCCGGGAGCTGGAGATCGTGGATGAACCGGGCGCGGCCCTCGACCAGCTCGCGCAGCTCCGCGGCATCGGTCGGATCGCCCGCCGCGTGCGCGGCATAGGCCTCGCCCGCAGCAGGCTCGACGAGCGGATCGACGGGGATCCCGAAGGGCCTTCCGCCCGTGAGATCCCAGAACGTCACCGTCCGGTTGTGCGCGCGGGTGCGCACCAGCCCATCGGACACCTCGAGCGTCCCGGCCTCGACCGAGAGCGCCTCGGCCGCCATCGCGAGCAGATGCCTGCGCGCCGTTCCGGCGGCGCAGCGAATGGCGATCCCCGAATGCTCCATGGAGTTGCTGCCGGAGGTGTACCCCTCGTCGGGAACGCGTCCCGTCTCGCGCGGCTCGAGGCAGACGCGCGAGAGCGCGACGCCGAGCTCGGCCGCGGCCACGCGCGCGAGGGATGCAGAGATCCGCTGTCCGACGTCGACCTTGCCGCTGCGCACGGTGACGCGCCCGTCGGCGCCGAGGGCGAGCCAGTCGTCGACCGCCGGGTGCCTGACGAGGCTCGGGCTGCGCGCCATCAAAGCGCCTCCGCGAGCGCGCGCACCGCGGCGAGCACCCGGGGGTGCGAGCCGCAGCGGCACAGGTGCCGGTGCAGGGCGGCGCGAATCGCCGCTTCGTCCGGATGCGGCTCGCGCGCGAGGAGATCGGCCACGGCGACCGTGATTCCGGGGGTGCAGTAGCCGCACTGCGCAGCGCCCGCGGCGACGAACGCATCGTGCACGGCCCGGGTCTCGGGACGCTCGGCGAGCCCCTCGGCGGTGCGGATCGAGCGACCCTCGAAGCGCTCGACCGGCTCGACACAGGACAGGACCGCCTCGCCGTCGACGAGCACCGCGCAGGCGCCGCACTGCTCGAGACCGCAGCCGAGCTTGGTCGCGGTCAGCCCGAGGGCGTTGCGCAGCACGTAGACGAGGGGCGTGGCGGGATCGACGTCGAGCTCGTGCCACGCGCCGTTGACCTCGAGCCTCATGAGCGCGCCTCTCTCATCCCGCGACGATGCCCCGCGCGGACCATAGCAGGCGCAGGGCGAGCACCGTGAGCACGGCCTTGAACGCGATCGCGAACACCCGCTCGGGCAGGCGCAGCAGCACCGAGCGCCCCACGACGGTGCCGGCGACGCCGGCGGTGATCATCGCGGCGAGGAAGAAGACCCAGGGGGCGAAGGCGAAGCCGAGGGCGCCGATCACCACGACCTTCAGCGTGTGCTGCATGGTCATGCACGCCGCGTGCGTCGCGACCGTCCCCTCCTTGCCGAACCGGTTCGGGTTGACGAAGCTCGCGACGAAGGGGCCGGTGCCGCCAATGAACATGCTGAGGAAGCTCGTGACCGCGCCGACCGGCACGAAGGCGATCTCGCGAAGGCTCGCCCGGGCGAGCTTCGGCCCCCACACCGAGTAGAGGATGAACACGCCGAGGATGAGGCGCAGCGTGTCCGGATCGAGCACCGCGTAGACGCTGCCCCCGGCGGCGACGCCGAGCACGGAGCCACCCACGAACCAGGCGAGGACCCGCCGGTGCACGTGGCCACGCAGCAGCAGGGCGCGCCCGCCGTTCGAGCCGATCTGGATGACTCCGTGTACGGGGATGATCGCCGCCGGCGGCAGCGCCGATGCGATGCTCGCGAGCATCAGCACGCCGCCGCCGATCCCCGCCGCGGCGGTGAGGAAGGACGCGACGAAGCTCACCGCGAGCAGACTCGCGACGAGCCAGCCGGAGATCTCCGGGGGGAACCAGCTCACCTGCGATCGCGGCTCCCGGCGCGGCTCACCCGCCGGCGGCGGGCACGACGATCCAGTCGGCCTCCACCGGCACGTCGGCGGCACGGAAGAGGTTCATCACCGGGCAACGATGCTCGACGTTGCGCCGGAGCTTCGCCAGGCGCTCCGGGGTCTCGTCCGTGCGGATGCGGATCGTGAGGCGCACCCAGTTGAAGTAGGGACGCACGCCGGCCACGCCGCGCGAGCCGCGGGCGTCGACCTCGCCCTCACCATCGATCTCGACGCCCGTGTAGGCGAAGCGCATCGCCTCGGCGCAGCGATTGATGATCACGCCCTCGCAGCCGATGAGACCGGCGAGGGTGGTCTCCAGCGGCGTCGGCCCGCTGTCCTCGCCGTTCGGCTCGTCGGTGACGACCGTGTGCCCGCGCACCGTCATCTCGGTGCGGCAGGTGGCGACGTTCGATCCACTGACCTTGCGGATGCCGATGCGCGGCGTCTGAGGGTCCACGCTCGGCGCCAGCAGCTCGCCCTGTTCCATCGTGTTCTCCTCAGCAGGCTATTCGCAGGAAGGCCATGCGACCTTCCTCAGCGCTTGAACTCCAGGATGTCGAAGCCCACGTTGCGGTCGAGGAGGTAGACGAGACCGCGCTCGTCGACGTCGACGTCGTTGCTCTGCGGCGCGCTCTCGCCGCCCACCGGCTCGGGAATGAAGTGGCCGACCTCATCGGGCTCGCGCGGGTCGGCGACGTCCACGATGCGCAGGCCGCCGGAGAACCAGGTCGCGTAGACCAGCGTGCCGTCGAGGCGCTCGCGGTACTGGTGCGCGCCGAAGCGTCCCGGCGCCCGGCTCCAGGGCGAGTCCATCTCGCTGACGTCGAAGATCGAGAGCGGCGCGATGGCGTCGAGATCGGTGACGTCGAAGACCCACATGAAGCCGTGCAGGCGGCCCCGTCGATGCTCGTGCTCCTCGTCGATGGCGACCGCGATGCGCCGCCCGTCCACGGGGATCTCGACCGGCATTACCGTGTGCGTCGGCTCCGGGATGGGCGGGTGGTAGTCGTGCGCGCCGACCACCCGCGGCCGGGTGATGTCCGAGACGTCGAGGACGCGGAAGCCGGCGTGCCAGACCGCGGCCCAGAGCTCGTCGCCGACGCGCATGGCGTGGTGCAGGCGCTTGCCGTAGCCCGTCCAGGTCGGCACCTCGCCTCCCGCGAGATGCTGTCCGGGCATCCACCAGCGCGACACCTCGGTGGGGCGCGCGGGATCGGCGACATCGTAGACGACGAGGATGTTGCCGACGTAGCCCTCGGCCTCGGTGGAGATGTAGGCATAGCGCTCGTCGACGTCGAAGCGGTGCACGCCGAAGCCGTGGGTGCGCTCGTGGTGGAGCAGGCGCGGGCTCGTGCGGTCCGAGACGTCCCAGACGCGGAAGCCCCCGTCGCCATAGCCCCGCTCGCGCGCGGCGTCGAGAATCGCTATGTCCTCGGCCTCGACGCCGAGCGCCGTGGCGAGGGCGGCGTCGTCCGGCGCGCCGCCGTCGCGGTCGGTGAGCTCGGCGCGCAGCGCCGGCAGACGCTCACCCTTGCGCAGGAAATGCCGCCGGTTCTGCTCGACGTTGGTGTACATGAGGTCGCCGACCACGCGCACCTTGTGCGTGTGCGACGCGTCCCCTTCGAGCCCGATCTCGCCAGCGACCCGCGGCCGGCGCGGATCGGAGACGTCGATGATGCTCGTGCCGTGCGGCGGCTTCATGTGGCCGACATAGGCGTAGTCGCCCTGCACCACCACCTGGCCGCCGCCCGGCAGGTCGAGATGACCCAGCCGCTCGACGTTGCGCGCGAGGCGCGGATCGCTCATGGCGTTGCCTCCGTTGGCCGGCGCCCGCGCCACCAGCCGTAGACGTAGGGAAAGGCGATGGTCACGACGAGGAACGCCCACAGCGTGTTGCCGAGACCGGATGAGAACAGCACCATCGGATCGCCCTGGGACATGCGCAGCGCGCGCAGGAAGTACTGCTCGAGGAGCGGGCCGAGGATCACACCGATGAGGATCGCCGCGACGTGGTAGCCGGTCTTGCGCGCGATGTAGCCGAGCACGCCGAAGGCGAGCGCCAGGTACATGTCGAACACGTACTCGCGCGAGACGAAGGCTCCGACCAGCGTGAAGGAGATGATCAGCGGGCTCAGGAACACCGTGGGCACCAGCGTCACCCGGTTCATGTAGCGGGCGAGCGGGAGGATCGTGACGATCATGATCGCGTAGGTGATCGCCATCGCGACGAACATCCCGTAGGCGATCTCCGGGCGCTCCTGGAACAGCGCGGGACCGAAATTCACGCCGTGGTACTGCATCACCACGAGCATGATCGCCGCGGTGGCGCCGCCGGGGATGCCGATCACCAGCAGCGGGACGAGCGTGCCCGAGGTCACCCCATTGTTCGCCGCCTCCGGCGCCACCAGCCCGTCCACGTGTCCGGTGCCGTAGAGCTCCGGAGTCCGCGAGAAGAAGCGCGACTGCTGGTAGGCGACGAAGGAGGCGATCGCAGCGCCCGCGCCGGGGACGACGCCGATGACCAGGCCGATGAAGCTGGTCCAGGCGATGTGCCACCAGCGCCGGATGGCGAGCCCCACGCCCTCGAGGGTCGCGCCCCAGCCCCGATCCGTCTCGCTCTCGGCGCGCTCGGCCGAGGAGATCGCCCGCTGCTCGACGATGAGGAACGCCTCGGACACCGCGAAGAGCCCGACCAGCGCCGGGATCAGAGGCACGCCGTCGTAGAGCTCGAGGAAGCCGAAGGTGCCCCGCGGCGTCGCGTAGACGTGGTCGGTGCCGATGGAGCCGATCATCAGCCCGAAGAAGCCGGCGATGAGACCCTTCAGCGTGTCGCGGGCGGCGATGGTCGCGATCAGCGAGATCCCGAAGAGCATCACCACGATCATCTCGACGCTGTGCAGGTGGAAGGCGACCTGGGCGAGCCAGGGCATGAGGGCTAGAGCAAGGAGCGTCGTCAGCAGGCCACCGAGAGTGGAGGAGACGAAGGAGATGGCGAGCGCCTGCTGCCCCCTGCCCTGCTTCGCCATCGGATAACCGTCGAGCGGCGTCGCCGCCGCCCCGGCGGTTCCGGGGATGTTGACCAGGATGGCCGGGATCCCCGCGCCCATGCGCGCCGAGCAGTACAGCGCCACCATGAAGACGAGGCCCGTCTCGATCTCGAGGGCGAGGGTGAGCGGGAGGAGGATGATGATGGTGTTCGCCGCGCTGAATCCGGGCACCGCGCCGACCACGAAGCCGAGCACGATCGCCGGGACGATGACGTACCAGTAGCCGAGCGAGTGCGCGAACAGCCCGGGGAAGATGCTCCAGTCGACGTCCATCAGCCGAGGAACGGCGCGAGCATGCGCTCGAAGGGACCAGCAGGGAATCGCGTGTCGAACAGGGCGACGAACAGCACGTATCCGCCGAGCGCGTAGACCGCCGCGAGGACGAGGGCGATGCGCGCGACCCGCGCACCCCCGAGCACGAAGATTCCAGCGAGGACGAACACGAAGGTGGTGATGGTGAAGCCGCCCCACTCGAGCACGACGATGTAGGCGACCGTGAGCGCCAGGAGACCGGCCCGCTTCCTGCGCAGGTGAGCCGGCTCGAACAGGGTGCGCACCGAGAGGTCGGCTCGGCGGGCGAGCAGCTCGCGGGTCGCGAGCGCGCCGAACAGGAGCGAGAGCGCGATCAGCACGCCGCCGATGAGGTACGTGCTGACCTTGGCGGTCCACGGGGCCTCGTGGATCGACACGAAGTAGTAGACGGTGAAGGCGATCGCCAGCACCGGGATGATCAGCTCACCGCCGATCGCCCGCCTCTCGCGCGTGCCCAAGCTCTCCTCCGCTCGCTGGAACCGCGGGGCCGGTCGCAGCCCGGCCCCGCGGCGCGCCTCGACTCAGCCCTTGCCGGTCAGGTAGCCCTTGAAGCGCTCGCCGAGCGCCAGGATGTCCTCGACGTAGGCTTCGCAGGCGGCGCGATCGCCGTAGTTGATGTACTCGAGGAAGCCCTTCGCCTTGAGCACCGCCGCCTCGTAGTCCGGGTCCGCGAAGACCTTCTTGATCGAGTCGTTCAGCACCGCGAAGCGGTCCGGGTGCTTCTCCGCCGCCTCGCGGTGGATGGCGAATGCGCGCGAGGAGAGCATCGGCGGGACGTCCGTGCCGAAGTGCTCGTTCATGGTCGGGGCGTTGGAGAGCTTCGGCCCGAGGACGTTCTCGTCGTTCCACACCAGCAGCGTGCGCAGCGCGTCACCCTTCGCTGCGACGGAGCCCGAGGTCAGGACGCTGATGTCCATCTCGCCGGTGACGACGCCGGCGATGGTGTTCTTGCCACCGGAGAGCGGGACCAGGTTGAACTTCCCCCCGGTGTGCTCGCCGAGGAGCAGGCAGCCCACGGACGCGGGATGCGCGAGGCGGCTCGTGCCGACGTTCAGCGGACGCTTGCGGGCCTCCTCCACGACGTCGTCGATGGTCTGGAACTTGCTCTTCGCGTCGACGAACAGGCAGCCCGGATCGGTGTCCACGCGGGCGAAGTAGAAGTAGTCCTCGAGGTCGAAGGTCGGCTTCTTGACGACCCAGTTCAGCACCTCGGGGCCCATGTTGCCGAAGAGCAGGCTGTAGCAGTCGGGCTCGCGCTTGCCCATGTACAGCTCGTAGCCCACGCGGCCCGAGGCCCCGGGGAAGAACCCGGGCTCGAACTGCGTCGAGAGATGCTTCTTCCACACCGATGTGAACGCGCGCAGGTTGCGATCGGCACCGCCACCCTCGCGGGTCGGCACCACGACCTCGATGTTGCGCTCGGGGAAACCGGCGGCGCGCGGCGCGCGCCAGGGTCCGAGCCCGAGCGAGGCGGCGCCGAGCGCTGCCGAGGCCTGGCCGAGGAACCGGCGCCTGGGGATGCTGCGACTGGTTCGATGGGTCATGTGATGGCTCCTCCTTCAGCGACGACCGTGCTTCCCGGCACCCTGGTTGTCGTCGGCTCGTGTCGTGCACCGATTCCCCCGGCGCCTCGTTTTAGTCGTGTCGTGTAGTCGTGTCGTGTAGCCGTGCCCGTGCTCGTCTCCGTCACGCGAACGAGCGCGCGCCCCCACGCGGCGTCTGTCAGACCACGTGCACCTCGAGCTCGGCCACGCCCTCGACGCCGCCGCTCAGGACGTCGCCGCTCTTCGTCGGTCCGACCCCCGCCGGCGTGCCGGAGAAGATGAGATCCCCGGCGCGCAGCGTGAACAGCCCCGAGAGATAGGCGATCATCTCCGGGACCTTCCAGATGAGCTGGTCGAGGTCGCCGTCCTGACGCGTCTCGCCGTTCACCTCGAGCCAGATGCGCCCGTGGTCCGGGTGGCCGATCTCGCTCGCGCGGACCAGCTCGGTGCACGGTGCGGAGCGCTCGAAGGCCTTGCCGACCTCCCAGGGCCGGCCCATCTTCTTCGCCTCGCCCTGCAGGTCGCGGCGGGTCATGTCGAGGCCCACGGCGTAACCGTAGACGTGCTCGAGGGCCCGCTCGACGGCGATGTCCTCCCCGCCGCTCGACAGGGCCACCACCAGCTCGATCTCGAAGTGCAGATCCGAGGTGCGCGGCGGATAGGGCATCTCGCCGCCGCCGGGGATCAGCGCGTCGGGATTCTTCTGGAAGAAGAACGGCGCCTCCTTGTCCGGATCGTGCCCCATCTCCACGGCGTGGGCCGCGTAGTTGCGGCCGACGCAGTAGATGCGGTGCACGGGGAACGCCACGTCGGCGCCGCGCACCGGGAGCGTCGGGACTGGATGTGGCTCGAAGGCGTAGGCCATGGCTGCTCTGCGACGGAACCAGAAGCCCAACAATGGTGCTTTTGGTCACGAGAGATCAACCTTGTATAGCCAAGGTTTCTCGGGTTTAGATCCCAGAATCGAGCCGCGGGATGAGACCAATTTGTTGATTGGTGATAGCTTGATCGGTGACGGCGCGCAGACCACCGAGGCGCGGGCCCTGAGCCGCCTGCGCGCGTTCATCGACGAGCAGCAGCTCGAGATGAACGCCCGCCTGCCGCCGGAGCGCGCGCTCGCCGCCGATCTCGGCGTGTCGCGGCCGGCGCTGCGCAAGGCGCTGGCGGTGCTCGAGTCCCAGGGACGCATCTGGCGCCACATCGGCAAGGGTACCTTCATCGGCTCGCGTCCCGCCGAGGAGCCCGGCGGCCTGCCCTCGCTCATGCGGCGCACGAGTCCTGCCCAGGTGGTCGAGGCGCGGCTGTTCATGGAGAGCGAGCTCGCCCGCCTCGCGGCCCTCAACGCGAACGCCGGCGACGTGCGCAACCTGCGCCGGTGCTGCCGCAAGGGCCGCTCGGCGGACGACTGGCGGATCTACGAGACCTGGGACGACCGGCTGCACCGCGCCGTGGCCGAGGCGACGCACAACGCGCTCCTGCTGTCGCTGTTCGACACGCTCAACACGGTGCGCCGCGGCGTGGTGTGGAATCGCCCGCGCGACACGCGGCGCCCGCCGGCGGACCACCACAGCTTCGCCGAGCACGAGGCGCTCGTCGACGCGATCGAGCATCACGACCCGGAGCGCGCGGCGCACTCGATGCGCGCGCACCTCGGGAGCGTCGGCAGACGCCTGGTCGAGCCCTGACGCTTGTCGGCCTCCCCACCCGCAGGCGGCGTGGGCACACCAGGAGAGTTGCATGATGAAGACCCGCACGCTGGGCCGGTCCGGCCCGGAGGTCTCGACGATAGGGCTCGGCTGCATGGGCATGTCGATGGCCTACGGCGAGCGCGACGACGCCGAGTCCATCGCGACGATCCACGCCGCCCTGGAGGCAGGCGTGACGCTCCTCGACAGCTCGGACATGTACGGCGCCGGGGCGAACGAGACGCTCATCGGACAGGCGATCGCCGACCGGCGCGCCCGCGCCTTCGTGGCCACCAAGTTCGGCAACCGACGCGGCGCCCCCGACGGGCGCACGGTCGACGGCCGGCCCGGGTGGGTGGTCGAGGCCTGCGAGGCGAGCCTGCGCCGCCTCGGCATCGAGACGATCGACCTCTACTACCAGCACCGCGTCGATCCGCAGGTCCCCATCGAGGAGACCGTCGGCGCGATGGCCCGGTTGCGCGAGGCCGGCAAGGTGCGCTGGCTCGGCCTCTCCGAGGCCGGACCGGAGACGATCCGGCGTGCCCACGGGACCCATCCGATCGCAGCGCTGCAGACCGAGTACTCACTGTGGACCCGGGACGTGGAGGCGGAGATCCTGCCGCTGACACGCGAGCTCGGGATCGGATTCGTCGCGTACTGCCCCCTCGGACGCGGCTTCCTCACGGCGACCATCGACTCGCCCGGGGCCCTCGTCGAGTCGGACCGGCGCCACGACCACCCGCGCTTCCACGCCGAGAACCTCGAGCGGAACCGGGCGCTGTTGCCGCCGCTTCGCGAGATCGCGGATCGGCTCCGCTGCACGCCGGCCCAGGTGGCCATCGCATGGGTTCTCGGACGGGGCGAGGACATCATCCCGATCCCTGGCACGAAGCGGCGGCGCTGGCTCGCAGAGAACGTCGCGGCCGCGGAGCTCGAACTCACCCCCGAGGACCGGACCCGCCTCGACGAGGCGTTCGCGCCCGGGGTGGCGGCAGGCACGCGCTATCCGGAGGCGCAGCTCGCGAGCCTCGGGCTCTGACAGGGTGTCGAAAAGGTCGTCGTGACCTGTTCAACGTCGCATCCGAATCACGGCCGCAAGCGGACAGTTCCCGAAATCAACGGCTTGCAGCCGTCGGTTTTTTCCAGCACATCCCTTTGCTCGCCGCAGGCGGTCGAAGAACAGCGTACTTCAACGGCCTGCCGAGTCGGACTGCCAATAGAAGCACCGTCCAGCCACGGGGCGTGGAACGTCCCGGAGGCGCGCGGCCACAGAGCGCGCACGCCCGCAGACCACGCGCGTCCAGGCCGAGCCAGCAAGCGCGCGATCGGCGCACGTCTCGCAGAGACAGCGCGCGATCAGATTCACATATACTCGGAACCGTCCACCTCGGGAGCCGAGCCATGGTAAGTCTCTCGCGTTGGGTCCTGCGTTCGACAGTGCTCGCTGCCTTACCGGGGCAGGCAGCGCTTGCTCAGGCACAACTACCAGGCATCGACGCCCGGCTGTGGTGGGTCGTGTACGCCGTGATCTGCGTCGTGCTCGCGATCGGTGCATCGGTCGCCGCGGGTCGGGCGCGCCGGTCGTTGGACGTGGACAGTGAGAGCTCTCGTCCGGCCACTATCCGCGTGCTGGCCGGCGCGCTGTGGATCGCGGTGACCGGCGCGCTGACCCTGGCGCTCGCGACGTTGCTCGTCTTCGCCGCCGGCAGCTTTCTCGGCGCTGCGCCCTGGACGCTGGTCGCGTCGTTCCAGATCGTCGGCGGCGCAACGCTCGGTATTCTGCTCGCCGCGGCGACCGTATACGCGGCTGCCGAGGCGCACTACGCGCTTCCCGACCGGAGCCGGGGGTCTGGGCCGGACTACGCCGGTCCGATACCAGACCCGTCGACGCTCCTGGCGTCCGCGCTCGTGCTAGTCGCGGTTGTCGGCGCGGCTGCGCTGGTGGCCTTGCTCGTTGCGGCTGCCGGGCTCGCCGAGGGGTCGAGCCGCTTCGTCACCGGCGAAACGGTGCGCACGGTGATCGTTGTCCTCGCGCTCGCGGTCGGCACGGCGGTCCCCGGCTGGCTACTGGTGCATAGCTTGTTCCACGGCGGCTCGCTGTCCATCGAGAGCAACTGGGGCGGGTTCGGCGGCGGACTCGGCGGCTGGCGGGTGTCGCCGTCGGTCGCCTATCTAGTCGTCACGCTGATGTTCGGTGGCGCGCTCGTCGGCGTCGCGATCGATCGCGACGGCGGCGCCCGAGGAACCCCGAGCAGCTCTTCGGCCGGAGCGTCGCCCAAGTCGCCGTCCAGCCCCGCCGCCATGACCGCGGCCGAGTCGGCCGCGCCTGCGCACGCCGCCTCGGGAGCTGCCGCGAAGCCGGGCGGCAGCCGATGAGCACGGCAGCGACGGTGCGGCCGCGCGAGGCGCGGGCGACGCGCGCATGAACCAGCAGAGCCCCGGACTGGTCGTCGCCAGCCGTCCCGATCCGTCTGTCGAGGAGTGGTTCTTCAGCTCCGAACCCATACCACTGATCAACACGTCCGCGTACGACCAGCTCCTCAGCGATCTCAAGCGCTACCTCGACGGCGAGGTGCGCGGGATGTCGTTCCTGATCGCGGGCCATCGCGGCTCGGGCAAGACGACCCTCGCGTGGCAGGCCTGCAGGGCGCTGTACGGGCTCGGGCCGAGCGGCCTGCCGCAGTGTCGTTTCCGGCCCCTGGTCATCCCGCTGAATGGGCCGAAGTTCCTGCCTGCTCTCGACGAACGGACCACGCGGGACTCGCTGGCTGGCCACCCAGGGCAGGATGCCGGCACCGTCGGGACCGACGGCGACGCGCAGGGCAGCGCCGAGGCGCCGCCGGCGCCCGGCGGCGCGGGCGCCGAGGTCGGCCAGGCATTCGCTGCGTTCGCCGAGGCATTGAAGGACGGCGCCGCGCCTCCGGCGGCCAAGCAGACACCGACGACCTCCGACGTCGAGCGCGCGCTCGTCGAGTTCACCGTGGCCCTTTACGGCGCGCTGGCGACCGAGGTGACGCGGTGCTTCCGCGAGCGTGCGCTGACCGATGGATCCGGCCGGCGGGCCGACCGCCTGGAGCTCGCGGCGCAGCTCGAGGTGGAGCTCGACATCGCGCCGTCGGCCGAGCAGCTGCGCGAGTTCTGGCGCCTCGGAGGTTTCGTCGGGAACGGCGTGCTGTTCAGCTCGAGACGCCCGCCAGGCAGCTTGCCCGCAGACCAGGGCGTGAGGGAGCTGGTGGCGCTGAGCAGCGCGGCCGACGCATACCGCCGCGTCTCCGGCACGTTCGTCGCGACCACCGAGAGCGACGCCACCGAGGCCGGCCGCTCGAGCGCCGTGAGCTCCGACGTCCAAGCGCGGAGCCAGGACCTGATCGCGCCGCTCACCGCGCTCGCGACCGGTGGTCTCGCAGGCGTCGGCGTCGTGGCCGGGCTCGGTCAGCCGATCACCGGCGTGCTCGTCGGCCTGATCGCGGCGCTTGGCGTCGCCTCGGTGTTCAAGCTCTCCTCGTCGCGCAGCCGGAGCCGGACCATGGCGCGCGCGACTCAGTTCGAGCGTGACCTGACCCTGGCAACGCTGGACCGCGAGGTGCCCCGGCTGCTGCGGCGCCTGCGCGAGGCAGGCCTCGCGCCGGTGTTCATCGTCGACGAGCTCGACAAGGTCCCGCTCGAGAAGCGCATCACCGATCTCGTTCGCGACCTCAAGACGCTGGTGGCCGAGCGCGCGTGCTTCTGTTTCCTCACCGACCGCAGCTACTACGAGTCGCTCCAGACGCTCGAGCTCGAGCATCCCTATCCCCGCGAGTACACGTACTTCAAGCGGCGCCTGTTCATCGCTGCGGGTCACCGCGAGCTGCACGAGTACCTCACCGAGATCCTGGGGGTCAGCGACGGCGCCGAGGAGCCGTCGGCGACCATCGAGAACGATCGTGAGATCCTGCCGTACTGCTTGCTGCACCAAGCGCGCATGCATCCGATCGATCTCGACCGGGCGCTCGCGCGGCTGGTCGGCGAGGACGGTCGCCTGGCTATTCACGGTGGCACCGTGGTCTCGACCAGCGCGTACCAGCTCGACCTGCTGGTGCAGCTCACGGTGGAGATGCTGCTCGACACGCCCGAGGTGACCAGCATGCTCGAACGCAAGCCGGAGTCGAAGCGGCTCGTGCACGACTCGCTGTACTACCTGAGCCGGCACTGGGCGGACCGGGGGAACCAGGACCTGGACCTGACCACAATCGCCACCGAGGAGGCTGCGGTCCGGCTCGAGCAGACCGAGCAGCGCGCTGCCACGCGGGTCGCATACAACAAGGAGTTCATCGACGACCTGCTCACACGCATGGAGAGCACGACCGATGCCGCGCCCCTCGCCGAGGGCACCGAGCCCTCGCAGGACGAGGTCGCCCGTCGGCGCGAGCGCCGCGAGAAGCTGCTCGGTACCATCCCGCTCTACGAACGGAACTGGCTCTTCGAGCTCGTTCGGCGGCAGACCGAGATGCTTTCCGAGCCGCTAGCCTACTGCCGGGAGCTCAAGAGCTGGCTCATTCAGCGCCACGAGGGGCAAGCCATCCAGGCGTGCCTGCGGGACCCGAAAGTCGAGGTGCTCGTGTCCACGCTACCGCTCGAGCTCGACCGCGGCCCGCTGCTGCGCCGCGTCGGCGACGACGCCTTCCGCTGGCGCTTCGACCAGTTCGGCCGCGCGCTCGGCAGCGGCCGGCACGCGTGGAGCGATCGGGTCAGCGTGGTCTGCGAGCTCATGAGCGAGCTGACGATCCAGCACTGGGACCCGACCGGTCAGCAGCAACAACCGGATCGCGAGGCAATGCTCCGGGCGCTTCGCTATCCGCGAGAGCAATGGCGCCGGCATCGCGGCAACGTCGACATCGTCCTCGAGGAGAGCGACGCGGAGCTCACCGCGCACCTGGACGCGGCGCTCGGTCACCCCGACGCGCACCTCGAGCGCGGGGAGGTGATGGCGACGCTCGACACGGCGCTTGGGTTCTACTGCGTCCCGCACACGGCGTTGGCGACCTTCGCCGCATGGCGCGACCAGATGCCGCTGCCGAGCTTCCTGCGCCTCGACCTGGAATCTTTGCTCACGGGCGAGGCCCTCGTCTCGGCGCACCCGACAGACGCGAAACGGTACCAGTGGCGCTTCGACGCGGCCGGAGAGCTCAGGCCCTCGGCGAGCCGCGAGCCAGCCGCCGGCGCGCCTCCCGATGCGACGGGCGCCAAGGAGGTCGGCGAGCTGGCGTTCGTGAGGAACGTCGTGAGCATCCTGCAGGGGCTCTGACGCGGCGCGCCTGGAGGCGGGGACAGACGATGGATCTGGAGAAGCTCTTCAGCACCTACAAGGTGCTCCCTCCGCGCCCCGCCTGGAAGGCGGTGGAGCAGGCTCTGGTCGAGCTGGAGTCGGAGGGCCACGACGAGGAATCCAGCCCCGAGAAGGAAGATCGGCTGGCGATGGTCCGGCAGTTCGCAACCGCGCTGGTCGACCGCGGCGAGACACTGAGCCAGACGCTCGCGTGCACCGCAGTGCTCGGCCGGACCGCCGGCGGCGAGGGTCTCGGGCAGTGGGTCGAAGCCGGCCTCGACGCCATCGCGAGCTGCGCCGCATTCCGCGAGAGCTCGTCCGAGAGCGTCCGTCGCATCGTTGGGACACTGTACGAGCGCCGGCTCGACAAGCCCGACGCGTTCGGGGAGATCGGCGAGCCGGCGACGCTCGCGCCGGGCACGGTCGACGCCTGGCACGAATGGCTGGTGAACATCGAGACCGCGCTCGCGAACGAGACCGTTTGGAGCCCTGTCGAGCTGGACGCGGCACGCGCCAAGGCCTGGGAGAATGCCCGCGAGCGACTGCTCGATCACCTCGAGCAGGTCGCCAGGCCGAGCAAGAGCACGCCGGCGGACCTCGTCCCGCCGACCGCGGACCTGCTGTGCGCAGTGCGCAAGGTCACGCCGGCCACGAGGGTCGCCGCACGGCCGGAATCGATGACGCTCGGCGCGTGGAGCACCCTCGTCTATCTCGCGCTACGCGACGCCGCGCCCGACAGCGAGGAGTACTGCCCCGCTTGGGTCGCTTTCCTCGCGGGCCGACGGCTCGGCCTGCCCGGCCTGAAGCGCTCCGCGCTCGAGGAGCTCGCCAGTAAGGCTGCGAAACGCCACCAGGCGAGATCCGCGGACGAGCGCACGGAGATGGAAGCGCTCGGCATATGCGTGCACGCACTCGATCGGCTCGATGACGGCGAGGACAAGCCGACCGAGCCGGGGCCGGCGCTGCTCATCGTGCGCCCGCCGGCGCACCCGATCTCCGCGTCCTGGTCAGTCGATCCGACCCCCGTCGCAATCACGCTGACCCCGGCCCAGATCCTAGACCTGATGGGGCCGACGAAAATGGAGATCGTGGGGCCGGGCGTGAGCGACGTCGTGATCGAGATCCCCGAGGAAGGATGGCCGGCGGGCGAAAACAAGAAGCTGGACGAGGCGATATCTGCGCTCGACGGCCTGGGGAGGAGCCTCGACATCTATCACATGCCGGCATCGCGAAAGGCACCCCATCATGGAGACGGAACGCTGCCTCGCATCGTGGATCCCGGCGAGGTCGCGAGCCTGCGCAGGCGGATCGTGAGCGGCGATTTCGACACGTTCTCCTGAGCGGTGGCTCGAAGCCGGCCTCGCGGCGGCTCTGGCGCGGGCGCCGGTCTGCGGGCCACGGCCCGCCGCTCACTCGCCGCGGCGCTCGGCGCCGAGACGCAGCTCGAAGACCGGGATCTTCCGCGGGCGCGGCGTCGACGCCACCTCGGCGACGCGCACCGCTCCACGCCGCTCGTAGAACGCAGCGGCGTTCGGATCGGCCTCGATCACCAGACACCCGGCGCCGCGGCGCGCGCACGCCGCGCTCGCCTGCCCGAGCAGCGCCGAGCCGACCCCGCGGCCCATGTGCCTCGGATCGACCCACAGGTGGTCGAGCGACCAGCGGCCCCGATCCACGCTCACCGCCGCCCAGCCGACGGTGCGTCCCTCGCGCCGCGCGACGAGGGCGAGCGCCGAGGCGAGGTAGCCCGGGGTCACCACCAGCTCGTCCCACCACAGCCGGATCCAACGCTCGGGATAGCCCCAGTGGCGCTTGGCGGAGAAGGCGATCTCCGTGAGGCGCCGAGCGTGCCAGGGGCGCGCGCGCTCGATGACGACGGGACGCTCAGCCACCGAGCTCGTCGCGGTCGCGGAACTGCTCGAGCGCCTCGGCGTTCGCGAGCGCCTCCTTGTTCTTCACCTCCCGCCCGTGGACGACGTCGCGTACCGCGAGCTCCACGATCTTGCCGCTCTTGGTGCGTGGGATGTCGCTCACCTGGACGATGCGCGCCGGGACGTGCCGCGGCGTGGTGTTGCGGCGGATCTGCGCCTTGATCGCATCGCGCAGCGCGTCGTCGAGCGCGAGTCCCGGGCGCAGCACCACGAAGAGCACGACCCGCACGTCCCCCTCCCAGTCCTGGCCGATGACCAGGGACTCGACCACCTCGTCGAGCTGCTCGACCTGCCGGTAGATCTCGGCGGTGCCGATGCGCACGCCGCCGGGGTTGAGCACCGCGTCCGAGCGCCCGTAGATCACCATGCCGCCGCTCTCGGTGCGCTCGACGTAGTCACCGTGACACCACACGTTCGGGAACTTCTCGAAGTACGCCGCGTGATAGCGCTTGCCGTCCGGGTCGTTCCAGAAGCCCACGGGCATCGACGGGAAGGGCGCAGTGCACACGAGCTCGCCCTTCTCCCCGACGAGAGCCCGCCCCTCCTCGTCGAACGCCTCGACCTTCATGCCGAGACCGGCGCACTGGAGCTCGCCGCGATGCACCGGCAGCGCCGGGCAGCCGAGGACGAAGCAGGAGATGATGTCGGTGCCGCCGCTGATCGAGGACAGGCACAGGTCGCGCTTCACGTGCTCGTAGACGAAGTCGAAGCTCTCGGGAACGAGCGGCGATCCCGTCGAGAGCATCGCCCGCAGGTGCTCGAGTCGGTGCGTGCGCGCCGGCTCGAGCCCCGCCTTCTTCACCGCGTCGATGTACTTCGCCGAGGTGCCGAAGACGGCCATCGACTCCTCGTCCGCGTAGTCGAACAGGACGTTGCCATCGGGATGGAACGGCGAGCCGTCGTAGAGCAGCAGCGTCGCCTCCGTGGCGAGCCCGGAGACGAGCCAGTTCCACATCATCCAGCCGCAGGTCGTGAAGTAGAAGAGCCGCTCGCCGCGGCGCAGATCGGTGTGGATCTGGTGCTCCTTGAGGTGCTGGAGCAACGTGCCGCCGGCTCCGTGGACGATGCACTTGGGCACGCCGGTGGTGCCCGAGGAGTACATGATGAACAGCGGGTGTTCGAAGGGCAGGCGCGCGAAGGGGATCTCGCCGGGCGGGTGTTCCGCGACGAAGTCCTCGAGCACCACACCGCGCGGCACGCCCGTGACGTCAGGCCGCTCGCTCGCGTAGGGCACGACGACCGCGTGCTCGACGCTCGGCAGCTCGGCGAGGATCTCGGTGAGCTTGCCGAGCGAGTCGTGGGTCTTGCCGTTGTAGTGGTAGCCGTCGGCGCTCAGCAGCACCTTCGGCTCGATCTGGCCGAAGCGGTCGAGGACGCCGCGTACCCCGAAGTCCGGTGAGCACGAGGACCAGATCGCGCCGAGGCTCGAGACGGCGAGCATCCCGATGATGGTCTCGGGCATGTTGGGCAGGTAGCCGGCGACGCGGTCGCCGGGGCCGATCCCGGCGGCCGCGAGAGCGCCCGTGAGGCGCGAGACCGCGTCGTGGAGCTCGGCGAAGGTGAGGCTCCGGCGCACCTTGTCCTCGCCCCGGAACACGATGGCGACGGTGTCGTCGCGACGCCGGAGCAGGTTCTCCGCGTAGCTCAGGCGCGCATCGGGGAACCAGCGCGCCCCGGGCATCGCATCCCCGTCGACGAGGACGCGCTCGCCCTTGCGCTCGGCGACGACGCCGGCGAAGTCCCACAGTGCGTCCCAGAACAGGTCGGGATGATCGACCGACCAGGCGTGCAGCGCCGCGTAGTCGTCCACCGCGGCGCCGTGGCGCTCGGCGACGAGCGCCCCGAGACGGGTGACGTTGGCGCCGGCAACGCGCTCCGGCGACGGGCTCCACAGGATCTTCGCCATGACCGGGCTCCTCGGAAAGTCCTAGATACCTGTGCAGAAATACCGATCAGTGCCGCGCGCAGCAAGTACCCGCCCCCCTTTGGGGGGCGGGACAGGGTGGGGGGATCGGACAATACACCGCGGGTCGAAGACTCCGACGTGTAGCCCATTTCGGAACACCTATATAGCCCAATACTATCAATCGCCGGCGGGCGGGACCGCCCGCTTGGTGCCGTCGTCGTTGAGCGCGACGAAGGTGAACACGCCCTCGGTCACCTTCAGGAACTGCTCGCGCTCGACGCGCAGCCGCCGTCGCGCCCAGGCCTGGACGTGCACGGCGAGGGAGGTCCGTCCGACCCTGACGGTCTCGCAGTAGCAGCTCACCTGGTCGCCCACGTAGACCCGGCGATGGAAGCTCATCGCCTCGATGCCGACCGTCGCGACCCGCCCGCGGGCCCGCTGGATCGCGTGGCTGCCTGCGGCGAGATCCATCTGCGACAGCAGCCAGCCGCCGAAGATGTCGCCGTAGGCGTTGGTGTCCGCGGGCATGGTGATGGCGCGCAGCTCCGCCGGGCAATCCGGCGGCAGGTCATCGGTCATCGGGCTCCTCCGGGCCGGGACCCGGCGTCCCGCCTGCGCTGGTAGTCTGTACCAGGGAGATTGCCCTGGGCCAGGGTAGCCCACCCCCCGCGAGCTCGCCGTGGAACGGGCAGGCTCGTCACCGGCCCGCGGAGGACCACGGCATGAGCAACCCCTACGACACCGGGCTGGACAAGACGCCCGCCAACTACGCGCCGCTCTCCCCCCTGTCCTTCCTCGAGCGCGCCGCAAGCGTCTACCCGGACCACGTCGCGGTGGTCCACGGCGCGCTCCGGCGTACCTGGGCCGAGACCTACGAGCGCTGCCGTCGCCTCGCGAGCGCGCTCGCGCGGCGCGGCATCGGCCGCGGTGACACCGTGGCGGTGCTCGCCCCGAACACCCCGGAGATCTACGAGGCCTCCTTCGGCGTGCCCATGGCCGGCGCCGTGCTGAACACCATCAACGTGCGTCTCGATCCGGCCACGGTGGCCTTCATCCTCGAGCACGGCGAGGCGCGTGCCCTCGTCGTCGACCGGGAGTTCTCCGGCGTCGCCGCCGAGGCGCTGCGAGCGCTCGACCGCGAGCTGCTGGTCGTCGACGCCGACGACCCGCTCGCAGCGGGCGGCGAGCGGATCGCCGAGTGCACCTACGAGGAGCTCCTCGCCGAGGGCGACCCGGGGTTCGCCTGGTCGCTGCCCGCCGACGAGTGGGAGGCGATCGCGCTCAACTACACCTCCGGCACGACGGGCAATCCGAAGGGCGTGGTCTACCACCACCGGGGCGCGTACCTGAACGCGCTGAGCAACGCCGTCGGCTGGAGCATGGGCCAGCACCCCGTGTACCTGTGGACGCTCCCGATGTTCCACTGCAACGGCTGGTGCTACCCGTGGACCAACGCGGCGCTCGCCGGCACCAACGTGTGCCTGCGCAAGGTGGAGGCGAAGGCGATCTTCGACGCCATCGCCGACGAGGGCGTCACCCACTTCTGCGGCGCGCCGATCGTCCTCGGCATGGTGCTGAACGCCGCCGAGGGCGAGCGCCGCGCCTTCGAGCACACGGTCCAGGTGATGACCGCGGCGGCGCCGCCGCCGGCGGCGGTGCTCGAGGCGATGGAGCGATCCGGCTTCCGGGTCACTCATGTCTACGGGCTCACCGAGACCTACGGCCCGGCGGTGATCTGCGCCTGGAAGCCCGAGTGGGATGCGCTGCCGATGGACGAGCAGGCCACGATCAAGGCGCGCCAGGGCGTGCGCTACCACGCGCTGGAGGGCCTCGAGGTCATGGACCCCGAGACGATGCGACCGGTGCCTCGCGACGGCGAGACCCTCGGCGAGGTGATGTTCCGCGGCAACATCGTGATGCGCGGCTACCTCGACAACCCCACCGCGACCGAGGAGGCCTTCGAGGGCGGCTGGTTCCACTCCGGCGACCTCGGCGTGATGGACCCGGACGGCTACGTGCAGCTCAAGGATCGCTCCAAGGACATCATCATCTCCGGCGGCGAGAACATCTCCTCGATCGAGATCGAGGACGTGCTCTACCGCCATCCGGCGGTGCTCGGCGCGGCGGTGGTCGCGCGACCCGACGAGCGCTGGGGCGAGACGCCCTGTGCCTTCATCGAGGCGCGCGAGGACCAGCCCGTCACCGAGGAGGAGATCGTCGCCTGGTGCCGCGAGCACCTCGCCGGCTTCAAGGTCCCGCGCACCGTCGTGTTCGGACCGCTGCCGAAGACCTCGACGGGGAAGATCCAGAAATTCCGGCTTCGGGAGCAGGCCGAGGCGCTGCCGAAGTCCTGACCGACCCCGGCACCGAGCCCGTGGGGAGACCTCGGCTCGCCGGCTGACGCGGGCTCGCGGGCAGGCGCCCTGTCACGCAGCTCGCGGTCGCCGGCGCCGATCGCGCCGGCTGCTCAGCAACCCTCTCCGGAGCTCCGGTAGAACACCATCGCCCGCGAGGTGTCGTTCACGTCACCGTCGCAGAGATAGGTGTCGCCGTGCACCTCGAAGTAGTGAAAGCCCGGGCACTCCACGGGGTAGGCGAGGGCTTCGCTGATCCGGAAGTAACCGCCCCGGGACGTGTAAGGACGGAAGCGGAACTCGACCCGCTGCACCTCCTGGGCGAAGCGCTTCCTCACGATCTCGCGCACCTGACCCTCGCACAGGTTGTTCGGCAACTCGCCGCCCGCCCCGACCTGCTCGGATGCCGAGAGCCCGACCGCCAGCGCCCAGAGCAATGCGCCGGACGGCGCACCGATGCGCGCGCGGATCCGGCGGTCTATCTCGACGGTGTGCGAGTCCATCCGGGGATCGTCGCTCGACCTGCGCAACAGCGTGAGGCTCGCGGGCCGGTTCGCTGCCGCTCGAACCGGGCGTACGATGCTAGCACGGGTGCCCGAGCCGGTCCGCCGTCCAAGGCACGTTCTTATCGAGGTTCGAGCCGTCGCATACTCGGGCGGCCCGCCAGTCGCCCCCCGGGGAGGAGCCGCGATGTCCGACTACTACGATCTCGGGGACTACTCCCGCGCCGTGACCACGGCGTCGGGCGACGCGCAGCGCTGGTTCGACCGCGGGCTGAACTGGGTCTACGGCTTCAACCACGAGGAGGCGATCGCCTGCTTCGAGCGCGCCCTCGAGGCCGATCCGGGCTGCGCCATGGCCCACTGGGGAATCGCCTACGCGATCGGGCCGAACTACAACAAGCCCTGGGAAGCCTTCGACGAGGAGGACAAGGGCGGCTCGCTCGAGCGGGCTCGCGCGTCGACGCGCGAGGCGCTGGCTCGGACCGCCGACGTCTCGGGCTGGGAGCGCGCGCTGATCGAGACCCTGCCGCACCGCTACCCGCCGGACGGCGACCCAGCGGAGCCCGAGCCGTGGAACGACGCCTATGCGAGCGCCATGCGCGAGGTGTACCGGGCGCACTGCGATGACCTCGAGGTCTGCTCGCTCTTCGCCGAGGCGTTGATGAACCGCACGCCCTGGGCGCTCTGGGACCTGCCGACGGGCCAGGTCGCCGAAGGCGCGGACACGCTCGAGGCGATGGCGGTGCTCGAGCGCGCTTTCGGCGAGCTCGACGATCGCGGCTCGAACAGACATCCGGGCCTGCTGCACATGTACATCCACCTGATGGAGATGTCGCCGCACCCGGAGCGCGCGCTGAACGCCGGGGACGCGCTGCGTGACCTGGTGCCGGATGCGGGGCACCTCAGGCACATGCCCACGCACATCGACGTGCTCTGCGGCCACTACCACGCGGTCGTCGACTCGAACCGCAAGGCGATCGTCGCGGACCGCAAGTTCCTCGAGCGCGAGGGCGCGATGAACTTCTACTCCGCCTACCGCTGCCACGACTACCACTTCAAGATCTACGGCGCGATGTTCCTCGGCCAGTTCCGTCCGGCGATGGAGGCCGCCCAGGAGATGATCGAGACGCTGCCGAGGGAGCTGCTCGCGATGGGCTCGCCGCCGATGGCCGACTGGCTCGAGGGCTTCGTGCCGATGAAGCAGCACGTGCTGATCCGCTTCGGCCGCTGGGACGAGATCCTCGCCCAATCGCTCCCGGAGGACGCGGAGCTGTTCTGCGTCACCACGGCGATGATGCGCTACGCGCGCTCGGTCGCCTGCGCGGCGTCCGGCGACGTCGACGGCGCCGCCCGCGAGCGCGAGGCCTTCCTCGCCGCCCGCGATCGCGTCCCCGAGACGCGGATGCTGTTCAACAACACCTGCCTCGACATCCTGGCGGTGGCCGAGCAGATGCTCGAGGGCGAGCTCGAGTACCGGCGCGGCAACATCGACGAGGCCTTCGCGCACCTGCGTCGCTCGGTCGAGCTGGACGACGCGTTGCCCTACGACGAGCCCTGGGGCTGGATGCAGCCGAGCCGTCACGCGCTGGGGGCGCTGCTGATGGAGCAGAACCGGCTCGAAGAGGCCGAGGAGGTCTATCGCGCCGATCTCGGACTCGACGCCTCGCTCAGCCGCGCCTGCCAGCACCCGGACAACGTGTGGAGCCTGCACGGCCTGCACGAGTGCCTGGTGCGCCGGGGCGAGCTCGCCGAGGCGACGCTGGTCAAGCAGCGCCTCGACCTCGCCGCAGCGCGTGCCGACGTGCAGATCGAGTCCTCGTGCTACTGCAGGATGCAGAGCGCGGCGTGAGTGAGAGCCGGCGACGCGCGAGCGCCACGAGGCCGCGTGCAGGCCAGGGAGTGGCAGGGAGCGGTATGACGGATCGAGGACTCTCGCGGGAGGCGTTCGACACCCTGGTCGAGCTCAGCGGTCTGCCGCTCGACGAGGACAAGAGGGCGGAGCTCTACGAGGCCTGCGGCCATCTCGAGCGGATGAAGGCGCGCGTGCGCGAAGGCGCCGCCGACCCGCGCGAGCTGGAGCCCGCGCACGTGTTCGCCCCTCTCGGCCGCCACCCCGGCCGATGAGCGAGGCGGTTCCGACGATCGCGCAGGCGGCAGCCGACATCGCCAGCGGCCGGCTGTCGCCGGTCGCGCTGACCGAGGCCTGCCTCGAGCGGATCGCCGCTCGGGATCAGGATCTTCACAGCTTCATCCGCGTCGAGAGCGACGCCGCGCTCGAATCCGCGCGCAGGGCCGAGCGCGAGATCGAGGACGGACGCCTGCGTGGCCCCCTGCACGGCATCCCCATCGCGCACAAGGACATCTTCCACACCGCTGGGGTGCCGACGACGGCGCACTCGAGGATCCTGCTCGACCACGTGCCGGCCGAGGACGCGTTCACCGTGGCCGGCCTCGCCTCGGCGGGCGCGGTGATGATGGGCAAGCTCACGGCCCACGAGTTCGCCTGGGGCGGGCCGAGCTTCGACCTGCCCTGGCCTCCGGCGCGCAATCCCTGGGACACCGGGCGCTTCACCGGCGGGTCGTCGAGCGGCACGGCTGCAGCCGTCGCAGCGGGCCTCGTACTCGGCGGCACGGGCTCGGACACCGGCGGTTCGATCCGCGGACCGGCGGCGTTCTGTGGGCTCGCGGGGCACAAGCCGACCTACGGCCTGTGCAGCCGCGCGGGCATCGAGCCCCTCGCCTACTCGCTCGACCATCCGGGACCGATGGCCTGGACCGTCGAGGACTGCGCCATCCTGCTACAGGCGATGGCCGGCCACGACCCGGCCGACCCGGCGAGCGCGCCCGGCGAGGTGCCGGACTTCCTCGCGAGCCTCGGGGCCGGGGTCGCAGGCCTCGAGATCGGCGTGGTCAGGCACTTCCACGAGCAGGACGCCTCGGTCTCGGACGAGACAGCGGCGGCCATCGACGCCGCGCTCGGCGTGCTGAGCGGGCTGGGAGCCCGGATCTCCGATGTATCGCTCCCACCGCTGGCGGACTGGCAGGCGTGCTGGTGGATCATCATGCTCGGCGAGGCCTACGCCGTACACGAGTCATCCTTGCGCACCCGCTACGACGAGTACGGCGAGAGCTTTCGCGACCGCTGCGCTCTCGGCGCGTTCGTCTCCGCCCCGGATCTCGTGCACGCCACGCGCATGCGGCGCGCGCTCTGCGAGGCGCTCGGGGCGGCCTTGGAGTCCGTCGACGTCCTGGTCACGGCCGTGACCGGTGGCGTCGCGCCGCGCATCGACGAGGTGCCGAAGTTCCTCGGACTCGACAAGCCGACCTTCACGCCGCCGTTCAACCTGGCCGGCAATCCGGCTCTGTCGCTCTGCACGGGGTTCGGCGAGGGCGGCCTCCCGCTCGCCATGCAGATCGCCGGCCGGCCCTTCGAGGATTCGACCGCGCTCCGCGTCGGGCACGCCTACGAGCAGGCGACCTCGTGGCGTGAGCGCCGCCCTTGCTAGGAGGATGTGCCTCATTGGGCGGACGAGGCGAGAGACAACCGATGCGAGTCGTCTCGCCTGCCGGGGATTGCCGGCAGTCCCCGGCGGTGCCACCATCCATGGCGCTCTCGCGATGACGAGACCGTCACCATTCGACGAGCGAGACCGGACATCCGGCCGCGACGGGGCCGGCAGAGCCGACATGAGCTGCCATGTCTCGTGCGTTCGAGCAGTGCGGTACACGCTCCCGGCGCAGCCGGGATCGATTCCAACCGATCGTGCGAGCGACCATATCTTGCGCGGCTTGACGGAGATGAGCTTCATGAGGTGCTTGCTGTTCTCGACGATCGCGCTCGTGCTGGTATGTGCTCCGGGTGCGGCTCGGGCCGGGGATTCGAAGGAGCACTTTCGGTCCGAGTGCAAGAAGGAAGGGGTCATCCTCTGTGCGGAGTTCGCGAGCACCGAGGAGATCGCTTCCGCGAACGGGCGCGGCCAGGGGGTGCCGAATACGCCGAACAATCCGCTGAAGAACGGCAAGTGCCGGTGGAACGCGGGCGGCCAGCGCGACTGCTATCCGGTGTTCAGAGGTGGCAACTGCGCGGACAAGGACGCACTGCTGGCGACGCCTGGACGCGCGCAGACCGATGACCCGGTTCGCGCCAGCTTGTGGTCGCCGTGCTACGACGCGAAGGTCGACGGCGCCCGGATCACGTCGTGGCAGGACCTGGGCTCGTCGATCGGCACGCAGAACATCGGCTGGCCAACGGGCAAGAAGACATCGTTCGACAACCTCTGGCTCCAGTACGAGCTCAGGCTCGCTCCCGGGATGTGGCGGAGCTTCCAGGGCTCGAACACCAGCAAGCTCTACCGCATGATGCGTCACAAGACGGGGAACTGCCGCGACAAGCGCTTTGCCGACGGGCGGTTCCTCTTGCACAGCGAGTCGACGACCCGCGTCGGCATCGTGACCTATTGCGGCATCGTCAACGCGAGCAAGCTGCGAATCGACCTGGCGCCGGACATGGCGAACCGGTGGGTGCGCATCACGACGCAGTTCGCCATGGCGCAGCCGGGCGGTGACTTCGTGCGGTTCATCGCCCTGGACGTCGAGAGCGGCAGGATCCTCGTAGACGCCAAGGAATCCCGTTCGCGGGAGGGCGGGCAGCTCGAGCTCGAGCCCGTGACACCGAGGGGATGGTTCTTTCTGCACCACGCCAGCAGCCGCAAGAGGGTGCGCGGGGCCCCGGACGGCGGCGCTCACTGGTGGGTGCGCCACAACATCGCGAGCACGCGGGAAATCCGACCTTGACCAGCATCGGGAGGCTGCGGGCCCGGCTCGCGCCTCTCAGCGGGACCGGACCTGACGGGCGCTCGGACGAGCCAGTCCGCTTGGACCGTCGAGGGCGGCCGCGTGAAGTCACGGTCGCGATCCTGGGCAGGGGCGCCGGTCCGTGCGCGGCGTCAGCGCGCCGGCGGCAACCGTCGCTGGCCTCGACGCAGCGCAGGCGCCCGCCATAGCGCGCCGCTCACGCGCGCGCGAGCGCCGGCAGCGCTCGCCGCATGGAGCGTGCGGCGCCGACGAGGTACGTCGCGTCGAGGACCCGGCCGGCCGACTCCCGCGGCGTGGCGGCCGCGAGCCTCCCCATGGCGCGGGCCACGGGCTCGAGAGAGAGGCCGTCGAGGGCGGTAGCGATGCGCTCGGCTGCCTCGGCCGCGCTGGTCCCCGGGCGCAGCCCACCGAGCTCGGCGACGGCGAGGAGCGTATCGGCGGCCTCGTCGAGCGCGCGCGCAGTCCCATCGCGATGCAGCGACCACTCGAAGCCCGAGGCGCCGAGGCCGATCGCGGCGGCGGCCTGGCGGCCGATGCGTCGCAGCATACGTTCCCTGAAGGGCGTGGCGCCCGCATCGGCGTCATCGAGGGTGAGGTTCACGATGTTCGGCCCGCGCCTTTCGACCCAGACCGCGAACGGCTGCAGCTCGAAGTGCCCGCCGGCGGGCGCCGCGAGCGCCGCGACCACGCGCGGGCGCTCGTCACGGGCAATCCGCTCGAGAACGCCGGCGGCCTCGTCGAGGGCGCCGCCGAAGTCGATGGTGAGCCCGATCCACCGTCCCTCCCCGTCCGCGACCGGCCACACGATCTGCTGGCCGAGCTCGTCGAGAAAGGGCAGCGCCTGCGCGGCCGGCGCGAGGAGCACCGGATGCCGATCGGCGGTGCGGCGCCTGAGCGACCAGGCGAAGCGCTCGCGGAGCGCCGCCTCGAGCTCGCCCCAGCCGTCGTGGATGCACTCGGGACGCACGGGGTCGCCGAGGGGCTCCCAGGGCTCGACCTTCGCACGGACCGCACGCGCGAGGGACAGACGACCGTCGCTCGCGGCGGCCGCGCGCGAGAGCGTGACCCGGGACCGGCACAGCTCGGCGAGGCCCGCCGCGCCCCACAGCCTCTCGCCCTGATAGGCGACACGCGGGTCGAAGCGCGCGTCGTGCCCGTGGCCGCGCGCGATGCTCGCGGAGAACCAGCGTCGCTCGGCGGGCGCGTAGAAGTGCGCGGTCACGCCCCGGGCGCCCGCGGCGGTGTGCCAGCGCTCCGCGCCGACGCCGAGCAGCTCCAGGTCGCCGAGCTCGGCGTACTCGCGCTGGACGACGCCCTGTAGCGCGTCGAGGCCGGGAGACGCCTGCTCGTCGTCCCTCGACACGATGGCGGCGAGGGCGCGCGTGAGCGCGTGCGCCTCGGCGAGCAGCTCGAGGTAGGCCTCCGCGTCGAGCGTGAAGTCGCGCTCCCGACGGGCGCGCACGCGCGCCGCGAGGGTGCGCAGCATGGCCGAGAGTCGCGGCAGCGCGTCGGCACGCGACGAGACCGAGAGCGCGAATAGCCGCTCCTCGAGGGCGAGCGGCGCCTGGCCGAAGCCGGTCCGCAGGCAGTCGGCGAGGCAGGCCGCGACGGAGGCGAGGAAGCGTGGATCGGGGCGTGCGGGCGGCGCCTCGCTCGCCGCCTCCTCGCGCTCGCGCTCCGCGCCGCGCGCGCGGCGCACGTGGAGCGCCGCGGCCGCGTGCAGGGCCTTGCGCCGCGCCTTCGAGGCCTTGGAGATCATGCCGTCGAGGCCCTGTCCGGCGAGGTAGCGAACGGTTGGCAGAGCGCCGAGGGTCACGACCAGCGTGCGTCCCTCGGTGCGCACCTCGGCCTCGGCGTTCTGGGCGAGCAGCTCCTCGGCGGCGCGCAGCGTGGCCCGCCCCGCCCACTTCGCGAACGCCCCGCGCGGGATCGCGAGCAGCTCGGCGAGGGGATCCGGCGCCGGCTCCGATGCAGGCAGCTCGCTCGACCCGCCTTGCGCTGCGTCGGGCACATCGGGCGGCGCATCGGCAGAGCCGTCCGTCGATGCGCGGGGTGTACCGGTCGGCGTGCTCGTGGGCACAGGGGCTGCCGTCACCGGCGAGTCCTCCGACGCGCCGCGCGTGGCGCGCGGAGGGTCGCGCGGTCGCCTGGCCGACCCCCTCGACCCCTCCGGCGCGGCTGCGTGCTCGGCGTCTCGCTCCGCCCCCACGACCCCGGCGCGCAGCGCGAGCACCGCCGCGAGGCGATGACGGCAAACGCCGGCTGCCGGGCAGGTGCAGCTCGCCGCCGCGGGACCTGCAGGTCCGATCGCGACGGCCTCGCCGTCGGCGCGAACCGTGGCGGAGTCCTCGGCGCGGGCCTCGACCACGACCTTCCCGTCCTCGACGTCGCGCCGGGCGCGCCGGAGCAGTCCCTTCGAGGCGAGGGTCTCGAGAGCGCCGTCGTCGAACGCCGCGAGGGCGGCGAGCAGCGCGCTGGAGGTCGTCACGCCGAGGCCACCGCGATCAGGCGATCCGCTCGCCCAGCCAGTGCGCGAAGCGATCCGGAGTGAGCGCGGCGATCTGCATCCCGGCGCCGGCGAGGCGCTCGGCGACGCCGACGTCGTAGAAGGGCGCCGCCTCGTCGTCGAGCGCCGCGAGGCCGAGGAGCGTCACCCGCGCCTCGGCGAGGCGGCGCACGGCGCCGAGGAGGTTCGCGAGCGGCGCGCCCTCGCAGAAGTCGCTGACGAGGACGCAGATGGTGCGCGAGGGCTGGGTGACGAGCTGCTCGCAGTAGCACATCGCCTGGCCGATGTCGGTGCCGCCGCCGAGCTGGACCGACATCAGGACCTCGACGGGGTCGTCGACCTTGTCGCTGAGGTCCACCACCGAGGTGTCGAACACGACGAGGTGCAGCTTCAGGGAGGGGAGCCCGGCGATGATCGCCGCCATCACCGCGGAGTAGATCACCGAGTCGAGCATCGATCCGGACTGATCCACGCAGAGCACGATGGTCCAGGGAAGGCGCCGCCGCGTGCGCGAGTGGAAGCGGAGCCGCTCGGCGATGATCCGCTTGCGCTCGCGGTCGTAGTTCACGAGGTTCTCGCGGATCGTCGCGCGCCAGTCGAAGTTGCGCATGTTCTTCAGCGTGCTGCGCCGGAAGCGATTCGGCTGACCGGCGAAGGCCCGGGCGACGCGCGGGCGAAGGCGCCGGACGATGTCGTCGACGACGCGGCGCGCGACCTCGCGGATCTTGGCCTGCAGCGCGGGGTTCGCCTTGCCCTTGAAGGCCATCAGCGAGCGCAGCAGCGCCTGGTTCGGCTCGAGGGCGTCGAGCGCCTTCGGATCGGCGAGCAGCTCGGTCATCTGATAGCGCTCGACGGCGTGGGACTGGATGGTCTCGTAGACCGACTCGGGAAAGAGCGAGCGCGCCTCGCCGAGCCAGAGCAGGGGCGTGAGCTGCGACGGGTCGAGAGAGCCCGCGAGGGACTTGCGCGAGCGCAGCCCGCGGCGCTCGAGCTCGCGCCCGTAGAGGTAGCCGAGCGCCCGGTCCACGCGGCGCTCGTGCCGGTCGAGGCCGGTCCCGAGGCCGCGCTCGGCGTAGCGTCCGAGCACCAGTCGCCAGCGCCTGACCTGCGGCGAATCGCCGCTCACGGGCTCGTCTCCGGGGGCGTCTCGAGGAGGGCCTCGAGCCCGTCGCTCCTGAGCTGCTCGACGAGACGCTCGGACAGGGCGAGGTTCGCGGCCACCTCCTCGGCTCCGACGTCGTAGCGCACCACGCCTGCCACCGCTCCTGCCTCGACGCCGTGCTGATCGGCCACGGCGCGGGCGAGGCGATCGGTCTCGCGCGGGTCCAGCGCCGCGAAGGCGAGGCGCAGATGCGGGAGCATCTCGGTGAATCGATCGGTCTCGAGGAGGGCGAGGATCTCGTCGACCGCCTCGACGAGCGCCGGCACGCGCCACAGCAGCTCGCGCGACATCGCAAGCAGCCCGCGCAGGAAGGCGATGCAGGCCGCGGGGTCCGTGTAGGCTCCGCCGAGCTCGCCGCGCAGGCCCGCGGCGAGGCGTTGCTCGTCCACGAGGCCTGCGAGGAAGCCGAGCGCCGCGACCGCGCCGGCGAGGGCCGGGGGCAGGTCGGCTCCGACGAGCGCAGCGATCGCCTCGTCGAACAGGGACTGGTCGATGACGTCGGTCTCCGCGCCGGCGGCTGCGATCACCTCGCGCAGGCACGCCAGACCGTCGAGGGCCTCCCCGAGCCGATCCTCGGGCACGGTGGCCAGCCCGGGCAAGAGGTAGAGCGCCCGCGCATAGGCGACGCCGATCAGGCGCTCGAGGCTCGCGGCGCCCTGCATCGCGAGGACCTCGCGCGCGCGCCACAGGAGGTGCAGCTCGCGCAGCGCCGCCGCGACGCTCGCGAGACTCGCGTCGGCATTGATCTCGCGCTCGATGAGCGGGAGCACGGCGAGTGCCCGATCGCCGATCCCCGCCCGGCAACCGTTGAGGAAGAGCGCCGCCGCCTCGCTTGCGCTTCGCCCCTTGCCCTCCTCGGCGAGCGCGCGGATGCGCCTGGCGAGCTCGCGCACGCAGGCATCGGCCACCGTCTCCGCTCCTGCCGCGAGATCGATGAGCCGCGCCTCGACCTGCGGCGACCAGGCGTAGCTCCAGGTCTCGAACAGGAGATCGAGCTTCACCCCCGAGCGGAAGTCCGGCCCGGCGCGCAAGGCGCCGAAGTCGGTGCCGAGGAAGTCCATCGCGTGCGCGAAGCGGCTCGCGTCGCGGTGCCGGGGCTTGCGATAGACGTCCAGCTCCCGGTTGCGCCTGGCGCCGTCGCTCACGGTGAAGCCGAGCTTGCGGGCCTGCTCGCGCGCCGCCTCGACGAGCGGCGGCGAGCCGGCCGAAGGCGGGATGTCGCCGATCGTCGCACCGGTCAGCAGGTCGCCGAGCGCGTCGAGCAGCGGCGAGCCGTCGGCGACGAGCTCCTCCTTGACGAGGTTCGAGCGACAGGCGTCGAGGAGATCCTCGCGAGACGGCCCGGGGCGCCCGCGCAGCCGGGCGAGAC
>CAJIAT010000622.1_pt1 | contig 62885 bp, 43 predicted proteins | sample 9199161 | NCBI WGS metagenome assembly CAJIAT01 (sample SAMEA7708281, study PRJEB35096) | sediment metagenome | biome: marine neritic benthic zone biome [ENVO:01000025]; feature: sediment [ENVO:00002007]; material: shallow marine sediment [ENVO:03000034] sea grass bed [ENVO_01000059] ... | reverse complement strand
TCGGATAAGGCCGGTCCGGTGCGGGCTGCGGGGACCGTCGGCCGCAGGGATGCGGCCGTCGAGCCTACATGGACGTATTCACGGCGTGTCCCCGCAGCCCGTACCGGGCCGGCCGACGCCCGGGTAGCCGCTTAACCGACCACGAATGCCGCTCACGGCGCCTGCGTTCATTTCCCCAGGAAGGTGCGACGGAACCACTCGGCGACCGGGAACACGAGGCGGCCGAAGGCACCGCCGAGCTCCGCCTCGCGAGTCCTGCGCTCGCGCTCGAGCTGCTTTCGGAGCTCGGCACGCTGGGCGTTGTTGACGGTGTCTCCGCTCAGCTCGGCGAGTCGGCTCGGCTGGCGCAGAATGCAGTTCGCGATCGCCTCGAGCAGCACCTCGTCGACGCGCTCCGGCTCGAAGCGGTAGCGCTGCCTGCCGAGGGCCTGGAGGTTGCGCGTGAGCAGGCGCACCGCGCCGTCGCTCTCGTCCGTGAGCAGCTCGATGGTGACCGGCACCTCGGGCGCGACCTGCACGACGTGGCGAGCGTGGCCGAGCTCTCGACGGCGGCAGACGACGCCTGCGCTGCGCAGATCGCGCTCGAGCGCCGCGGCCACCGCCTCGCCGCCGACGGTCGCCTCGAGCCCCTGCTTGCCCGTGCAGCGGAAGGAGAGGCGGAAGGAGCGACCGGCCTCGCCCGGATCCTCCACCAACTCGTAGCCGCCCTGCTCGAGATCGGACAGTCGTCCGAGATCGGCAACCGCGTACTCGGCGACCACGACCCGATCGATGTCGTTGAGCTGCCGGCAGAGGTCGTCGAAGTAGGCGCGTGCGCGCGCGACCGCCGGTGCGGCGCGGGCCTCGTTCTCCGCGCTGCTCGCCGCGCGCTCGGCGGCCGCGCGCTTGCGACGGTCGCGCGCGGCGCCGGCTTCCCTTCGCAGTCTGTCGAGCAGGCCCATGAGTGCGATTCTAAATAGCTGATCGCAAATATGCTCCACCATGTAGCCTCCGCGCCGCTCGGCCATGGTCGAACCGGTGGCTTCGAGACACCCATCGTCAGCTCGATCTCCCTTTCTCGCGGGCTCGAACCTCGAAGCCCGCCGGACTCGCGCGACCGGCGACCCGCTGGCCGAGCCGCCGTCTCGAGGAACAGAAACGGTCGCGGCCCCGTGTCAGTATCCTCAATGACGCCGGGCGACTGGAACGCCGGGACGAGCGCCTCGAGGAGATCGAATCGATGCAAGATGCGCGCGCGAGGATCGGCGGGCGAGGTCTGGCCGGCATCATCGGAGCGTCCGGCGATCGCTGATCCCGGCGCCCGAGGAACCGCCTGGCCCGCGGTGCTCGCCGTGGTCGGCGCCGGCGTCGTCGCTGCTTGCCAGATCGGTAAGGTGCCGTCCGCGCTGCCGGCGATCCGTGCCGATCTCGGGCTCGATCTCCCGCAGGCGGCGTGGGTCGTGTCGATCTTCAACTTCCTCGGCATGGTGCTCGGCATGGCCTGCGGCGCGGCGGGCGATCGGCTCGGGCACCGGCGCGTCGTGCTCGCGGGACTCGCGGCGCTCGCCGCGTCGAGCCTGCTCGGAGCGGTGGTCGAGTCCTATGCGGGCCTGCTCGCCGCGCGGGTGCTCGAGGGCCTGGCCTTCACGCTGGTCGTCGCCAGTGCTCCGCCGCTCTTCCTGCGCTTCAGCGAGGAGCGCCACGCCCGCCTCATCTACGGCCTCTGGGGCGGCTACTGGCCGGCCGGCGTTGCCGTGATGGTGCTCGTGACCCCCCTCGTCCTCGACGCGTTCGGCTGGCGCGGGCTCTGGGGCGCCAACGGCGCGCTGACCGCGCTCTACGCTGCACTGGTGGCCTGGGCGACGCGCGGCGCACCGGTGCGCGATCCACGCAGCGGCGCGCCCCCACCGGCGTTCGTCGCTGGAATCCGCCGCACCGTGAGCGCCCCGGGCCCGGTGCTCCTCGCGCTCGGCTTCACGGCCTACGCGGCGATACACGTGAGCCTGGTCGCGCTGCTCCCCACCTTCTATCTCGACGCCGGGATGTCCATCGGCGCTGCGGCCGCGATGACTGCGGTGGCCGCCGCGGTGAACGTCGCCGGCAACCTCGCCGCCGGCGTCGCGATGCACCGCGGCGTGTCACGTCAGCTCCTGCTCGTCGCCACCTTCGCCGCCGTCGGCGTGCTGGCGCTGGCCGTCTATCACGACGCGGTGCCCCTGGCGCTGCGGATCGGGGCTGCGCTGGTCCTGAGCGCGGTAGCGGGGGTGATCCCCGCCTCGTTGCTCTCCGGCGCGCTGGTCCACGCGCCGAGCGCGGGCCTCGTCGGCGCGACGACGGGTCTCGTGATGCAGGGCAGCCAACTCGGGCAGGTCCTCGGTCCGGTGTCGATGGCGCTCGTCGTCGAGGCCACCGGGAGCTGGAACGCGGCGCCGGTGGTGCACGTGGTCGCGGCGGTGGCCGGCATCGCTCTGGCGCTGCGCCTCGGGCGACTCGAGCGCACCGCTCAGACCCCGAGGTAGCGCTCCGTGAGGCCGCTCGCGCTGCGAAACGCCGCCGAGTCGCCGCTCCACACCACCCGGCCCTTCTCGATGATGAAGTGCCGGTCGGCGATGACGAGCAGGTCCTCGACGTTCTTGTCGATCAGGAGGATCGAGAGCCCCTCGCCCTTGAGCCGCCTGAGGCAGTCCCAGATCGCGTGGCGCACGAGCGGCGCGAGACCCTCGGTCGCCTCGTCGAGGATCAGCAGCTTCGGGTTGGTCATCAGCGCGCGCCCGATCGCGAGCATCTGCTGCTCGCCGCCGGAGAGCAGGTTGCCCATGCCGTGGCGCCGCTCGGCGAGCCCGGGGAACATGTCGAAGACGCGGTCCACGGTCCACGGGTCCGGGACGCCCTGGCGGTTGGCCGCCGTTGCGACCAGGTTCTCCAGGACGGTGAGGTTCGGGAAGATCTGCCGGCCCTCGGGCACCAGCCCGATACCGCGCTGGGCGATGCGGAAGGAGGGCAGGCCGCGGATCGGCGCGCCGTCGAAGCGCACCTCGCCGCCGCGAGTCGCGACGACGCCCATCACCGAGTTGACGGTCGTGGTCTTGCCCATGCCGTTGCGACCGAGCAGCGTGACCACCTCGCCCGCGGCCACCTCGAGGGAGACGCCGAACAGCACCTGGCTGGTGCCGTAGGCGGTTTCGAGGCCCGCCACATCGAGCATCTCAGAGCACCTCGTCGCCGAGGTAGGCCCGGCGCACAGCCTCGTCGGCGCGCACCTCCTCGGGGCTTCCCGAGGCGATGACCCGCCCGTAGACGAGCACGGTGATGCGGTCGGCGAGCGCGAACACCGCGTCCATGTCGTGCTCGACGAGGAGCATGGTCTTGTGCGCCTTGAGCGCGGCCAGGCGCTCGACCATCTGCGCCGACTCCTCGGGCCCCATCCCGGCCATGGGCTCGTCGAGGAGCAGCAGCTTCGGCTCCGTGGCGAGCGCCATGGCGATCTCCAGGGCGCGGTGCTCGCCATGGGAGAGCTCGGAGGCGAGCGCGAGGGCGCGGGCGCCGAGGCCCACACCCTCGAGCGCGCGCAGCGCGGGCTCGACCAGATCGGCGTCACGCCGCGCCGGGCGCCAGAAGCGGAACGAGTGCCCGGACCGCGCCTGCACCGCGAGGGCGACGTTGTCGACCACGGTCATCGGGGCGAAGATGCTGGTCACCTGGAACGAGCGCGCGAGGCCGAGCCGGGAGCGTCGATGGGGCGCGAGGTGGGTGATGTCGCGGCCCTCGAAGCGCACCGTGCCCGCGTCCGGCATGAGCTCGCCGGAGAGCTGCCCGACCAGGGTGGTCTTCCCCGCGCCGTTCGGCCCGATGACCGCGTGGACCTCGTTCGTGCCGACCGTGAGCGCCACGTCGTGGGTGGCGGTGATCCCGCCGAAGGCCTTGTGCAGTCCGGTGACCTCGAGCATTTCAGAGGGACTCCGGCGACGGGTGCGCGCCCGGAGACCGTCGGCCGAGCAGGCCGTCGATCCCGCCGCGCGCGAACAGCACCACGAGGATCAGCATCACGCCGAAGACGAGGTGCCAGTAGATGGTGAAGCTCGAGAGCACCTCCTCGAGGAGCAGGAAGGCGCTGGTGCCGAGCACCGGACCGAAGACCGCACCGGCCCCGCCCAGCACCACCATGAAGATGAGCTCGCCCGAGCGCGTCCAGTCCATCATCTCCGGGCTGATGAAGCTCGTGAAGTTGCCGAGCAATGCGCCTGCGAACGAGCACATCGCGCCGGAGATCACGTAGCAGACGAGGCGGTAACGGTAGGTGGCGAAGCCGAGCGCCTGCATGCGGCGCTCGTTGTGCTTCGCGCCCTCGACGACCATGCCGAAGCGCGAGCCGGCGATCCGGCGCACGAGCACGAGGCAAGCGACCAGCGACACGAGCGACACGTAGTAGAGCGTGCTGGCCCGCTCGAGGTCCAGCAGCCCGCCGAGCTCGCTGCGCAGCTCGATCACCAGCCCGTCGTCGCCCCCGTACTCCTCGATGCTCACGAAGGCGAAGAAGACCATCTGGGCGAATGCGAGCGTGATCATGATGAAGTACACGCCCCGGGTGCGCAGGCATACGGCGCCGGTGACGAGCGCGAACAGCGCGCCGACGGCGACGGCGAGCGGGAAGTGCACGAAGCCGCTGTAGACCTCGTGATAGGCGGGGATCCCGACGCAGTACGCCCCGATCCCCAGGTAGGCGGCGTGCCCGAAGCTGATCATGCCGCCGTTGCCGAGAATGAGATTGAGGCTCACCGCGGCGATGGCGAGGATCACGATGCGGTTCGCGAGGTCGAGATAGAAGGCCTGGTCCAGCGCCTCGGCGAGGACGGGGACGAGGGCGAAGGCTCCGAGGACGATCGCCACGACCCACGCTCGCAGCCCTCCCGAGGTGAGAGAACGCACCGGGGTCAGCGCCGCTGGGGCGGGAACAGGCCCTGGGGGCGGAACGCCAGCACCAGGGCCATGAGGATGTAGATGAGCATCGCCGAGAGGGCCGGGGCCGATGTCTCCGCGTTCTGGGCGCTCATGACGAGCTTCAGGAGATCGTCGAGGAACGATCGCCCCATCGTGTCGATGAGCCCGACCAGCAGCGCAGCCACGAAGGCGCCCTTGATGGAGCCGATCCCGCCGATGATGATGACGACGAAGGCGACGATGATGATCTCGTTGCCCATTCCGATGCTCGCCTCGGTGATCGGCGCGATCATGATTCCGGCGAGCCCCGCCATCACCGCGCCCATGGCGAAGACGAGGGTGAAGAGCCGTTTGATGTCGACGCCGAGGGCGCCGACCATCGTGCGGTTCGACGCGCCCGCGCGGATCAGCATGCCGAGGCGGGTGCGGGTGACGACGTACCAGAGCACGCCGGCGACGGTGAGGCCCGTGGCGATGATCGCCACCCGGTAGGTCGGGAACTCGATCCCGGGCAGCACCTCGATGCGCCCGTCGAGCCACGCCGGTAGCGCGATGGCGAGTCCCTCGGGTCCCCAGAGCAGGTGCACGCCGGTGTCCATGACCAGGATCAGCCCGAAGGTCGCCAGCACGTGGTCGAGATGGTCGCGCGCGTACAGCGACCTCACCACGACCAGCTCGACGACGACGCCCGCGACGGCGACGAGCGGCAGCGCGAGCGCGAGTCCGACGAGGAAGGAGCCGGTGAGGGCGGCGATCGTGGCGCAGAAGTAGGCGCCGAGCATGTAGAGCGAGCCGTGCGCCAGGTTCACGAAGTCCATGATCCCGAAGATCAGCGTGAGCCCGGAGGCCAGCAGGAAGAGCAGCACGCCCAGCTGCAGCCCGTTCAGCGTCTGGGCGACGAGGAGGGTCCAGTCCATGGCGAGAGATCCCCGCCGGCGGGTCGGGCCGCCGGCGGGGCGGTCGTCACCGCGCTACATCTTGCACTGCGCGGCGTAGGGGTCCTGGTGGTTCTCGAGGACCGTGCGCACGATCTTCGTCGTCCATACGCCGTCGGCGTCGGCCACGACCTCGCGCAGGTAGAAGTTCTGGATCGGGAAGTGGTTGGGCCCCATCTCGAACTCGCCGCGCACCGACGGGAAGTCGGCCTTCTCGAGGGCCGCGCGGATCCCGTCCATGTTCGACATGTCTCCGTTCACCGCCTCGACGGCGGCCTTGATGAAGAAGATGGTGTCGTAGGACTGGGCCGCGTAGAAGGACGGGTAGCGCCCGTACTTGGCCTTGAAGGCCTCGACGAACTTCGCGTTCTGGGGCGCGTCGAGGTCCGGCGCCCAGAACTGGGTCATGTTCGAGCCGACCACCCCGGTCATGTTGGCGGACTGGAGCTTCGGCAGGGCGATGGAGTCCACGGTGAACACCGAGTACAGCGGGATCTTGCCCTGGAGCCCCGCCTGCTCGTACTGCTTGATGAAGGCGCTGCCCGCCTTACCGGGATAGAAGACGAATAGACCCTCGGCGCCCGAGGACTTGGCCTTGGCGAGCTCCGCGGAGAAGTCGAGCTGCGCGTCCTTGCCCCACTTGGTCATGTCCTTGCCGAGGATCTCGCCCTTGAAGGTGCGCTCGACGCCGGCGACCATGTTCTTCCCGGCCGCATAGTTCGGCGACATGATGTAGATGGACTTGACGCCGAGCTGGTTGAGCACCTCGCCCATGGCCATCGGCGTCTGGTCGTTCTGCCAGGAGATGTTGAAGAAGTTCTCGTGGCAGAGCTTCCCCGCGAGCTGCGACGGACCGGCGTTGGCGCTGATCAGGAACTTGCCGCCGTCGAGCGCCGACTTGCGCGAGGCGAGCAGGACGTGGGACCAGATGAAGCCGGTGACGAAGTGCACGTCGTCCTGCTTGACGAGCTTGTCGGTCTTCTGCTTGCCGGTCTCGGGCTTGAAGCCGTCGTCCTCGACGATCAGCTCCACGCTCTTGCCCGCCATCTTCCCGTCGACGTGCTCGAGCGCGAGATTGACCGCGTCGACCATGTCGCGGCCGATGACGCCGGCCGGCGTCGTCAGCGTGGTGACGAACCCGATCTTCACCGTGTCCGCCCGGGCCTGGGGCAGCGCCGCCGCGCAGAGCGCCGCCGCGGCGGCCATGATTACCGCGTAGTGCCTCATTGGGTGCTCTCCTCCTGAGCCGGGACCGCCGGGCGGCGGCAGCCGGCCGAACCTGTCGGCGTTGGCCCGGGCGCATCATGCACCCCGACCACGCCGTCCGATGCGTCCGCGGTGAACGACGTTCCCGTCCCGCGGCTCCGCGCGCCCGCCGCGTTGTATCCCGCGGTCGGTGCCGAGGTGCGTGGGGCGTAAGACTGCATAACGCCTGCGCGATGCGCAACCGTGTCTCGTCGGCGGCCGCCCCACCCGCTGCCGCGTCGCTCTCGCTCGCTCGTGGGACCGTGCCGGGACCCGGCTACCCGTCGGGCCGTGAGCTTCGCGACGACTCCCGTGCGCCGGGTCGCGACACCCGTGTCAGCGATTCGCGCGCGCTCAGCCCGGCTCGTCCTCCTCGTGCTCGACGACGCCGAGCCAGCGTGCGCAGGGCACCAGGGTGAGGCCCTGGAGCAGCACCGAGGTGAGAACGATGAAGAACACGACGTTGAAGATCGCGTCCGCACCGGTGACGCCGTAGGTGGCGGGGAAGGTCGCCAGCACGATCGGCACCGAGCCGCGCAGGCCGACCCGGGAGACGTAGGCCATCTCTTTGCGCCGCGGGCGAAAGGGCGCCATGCAAAGCATCACCCTGATCGGCCGGGCGACGAACATGAGGAACAGCGCGAGCGCGACGCAGACCGCCGCCACCTGTGGCAGCCTGGTCACTATATGACCCTTCGGACTATATGGGTGTTCCGAAATAGGCTACACGGAGGAGGCTTCGACCCGCGGCGTATTGTCCGATCTCCCTCGCGAGGCACGCCGGCTCAGGCCCCGGCCCGGGTCTTGCGCATCGCGCCCGCGGAGCGAATCATCCCCTCCGGGCGTCGGAGGGATTCGATGGACGACGTGGAGACGGCACTCATCGAGAGGCTCGAGGCGCGCACCGGGCGTCGCCCCGCGCTCGACGACGAGCTGCTGGCGCTCGGCATCGACTCCGTCGAGCTCGCCGGGTTCCTCGTGGAGATCGAGGAGCGCTTTCGCATCCGTGCGGACGAGGAGGTGTTCGACGTCCGCACGCTCGGCGAGCTCGCGGGCTACGTCCGCGCGCGCCAGCGCTGAGGTCGCGCCCAGGCGCGCAGGAGCGCATTCGTGATCGGTTGAGCGGCTACCCGGGCGTCGGCCGGCCCGGTACGGGCTGCGGGGACACGCTGTGAATACGTCCATGGAGGCTCGACGGCCGCATCCCTGCGGCCGACGGTCCCCGCAACCCGCACCGGACCGGCCCTATCCGAACACCGATGCGCAGGAGCGCGCGGGAGCGGCGCAACGCGTGCGCTCACTGCTCGGTGGCGCTCACTCCTCGATGAAGAAGTCGTGCCCGGTGCGATCCATCAGCTCGAGCGCGCGGCCGGCGCCGCGCGCGACGCAGGTGAGCGGGTCCTCGGCCGTGACCACCGGCACGTCGAGCTCCTCGGCGATGAGCCGGTCGAGTCCGGGCAGCAGCGCGCCGCCGCCGGCGATCACCATGCCGCGCTCGGCGATGTCCGAGGCGAGCTCCGGCGGGGTGCGCTCCATGGCCCGGCGCGTCATTTGCACGATCGCGTCGAGCGGCTCGGTGAGCGGCTCGAGGATCTCGGCGCTCGTGATGGTGAACTTGTGCGGCAGCCCGGCGGAGAGATCGCCGCCGCGCACCTCGGTCTCGTCGCTGCGCGCGCCGGGATAGGCCGAGCCGACCTCGTGCTTGATACGCTCGGCGGTCGTCTCTCCGATCACCGTGCCGTACTGGCGGCGCACGTAGCTGGCAATGGCGTCGTCCATGCGGTCGCCGCCCGCGCGGATCGCCTCCGAGTGCACGATGCCGCCGAGCGAGATCACCGCGATCTCCGACGTGCCACCGCCGATGTCGAGGACCATCGAGCCCCGCGGCTCCTCGACCGCGATGCCGGCGCCGATCGCCGCGGCGAGCGGCTCCTGTATGAGGGAGACGGTGCGCACCCCCGCGCCGGCGGCCGATTCCCGGATCGCGCGGCGCTCGACCTGGGTGGCGCCGCCCGGGATCCCGATGAGCACGCGCGGGCTCGGGCGGATCGCCCGGACCTCGTGCACCTCGCGGATGAAGTGCTTGAGCATCGCCTGGGTGAGCGTGAAGTTGGCGACGACCCCGTCGCGAAGCGGGCGCGTGACGCTGATCGCGCCGGGCGCCCGGCCGAGCATGCGCCGCGCCGCGCTGCCCACCGCCGCGACGCTCCGCGGGTCGTTGGCCTGCCCGAGGCGGACCGCGATCACCGAGGGCTCGTTGAGCACGATGCCCTTGCCGCGCACGAAGATGAGGGAGTTCGCCGTTCCGAGGTCGACCGCGAGGTCGTGCGATAGCAGGCCGCGGAGTTGCTTGAGCATCGGTGAGAGTGTCCGTCCGGTCCGTGACGGGAATCGCGCGCCGCGGCGACCGGCGTGCGCGCCGCGATGTCATCGCGTCCCGATGAAGCCGCAGGCGGGCGGGGGAGAAGCGGGAACGGGAGAAAACGGGGACGCGGGAAGCGGCGACTGTCGAGCTCGTGGGCCCGACACGGCTCCGCCCTCTGTCCCAGCCCTTCCCCGGTTCTGTCCCCGACTGCTCCCACGGCCCTGGCCCAGGCGTCTGGGCCGCGGCTCGAAACGCCAATCATCGGGCACCGGGCGTCGGCTGTCGAATCGGATTGGCCGGGACGATCGCCGTTCCTCGTCCGCGACGATCCCGCTGAAACTTTCCGGCGGGCCGCGTGTACTGATCGGGTGATGGGTATCGAAGGCGAACAGAGCGTCGCCCGCACGGGCGAGGTGGTCGACCTGGACGAGCGGTCCTGGCTGCCCCGTCACCGGGGCGGGGACCACGAGGCGTTCGGCGAGCTCCTGTCCGCCTATCAGGGACGCGTCTGGCGCTATCTCGGTCGCTGCGGGATCAACGGCGAGGCCCGCGACGACCTGTTCCAGGAGATTTTCATGCGCGTGCACACCGCGGCGGGACGCTACGAGCCGTCCCGACCGCTCGAGCCCTGGATCTTCACCATCGCGGCGAACGCCGCCCGCAACCACCTGCGCGACCGGGCCGCCCGCGCGCGGGTGGTCGACCCCCAGGTCGAGGCGCCGGACACCGCCGACAGCGGCCCCGGCGTCGAGCGGCGGGTCGCCGCGGAGCGGATGGTCGAGTGGCTCGAGCGCGCCATCGCTGCGCTGCCCGACGGGCAGCGAGAGGTGCTCCTCCTCGCCGGCGTCGAGGGCCTTTCTCACGAGGCGGTGGCCGAAGCGCTGGGGCTGACCGTGGGCGCGGTGAAGACGCGCCTTCGCCGCGGCCGGCTCGCGCTCGCGCGTGCCCGGGCCGCGCTCGAGGGGGTGGAGAGACCATGAAGCCACAGGAGAGCCCGTGCGATCGGGTCCAGGAGCTGGTTGCGGAGCTCGGCGCTGCGGCGCTCGAGCGCGAGGCGGGCGCCCGCCACCACGTCACCGGCTGCGCCTACTGCCAGCGGGTGATCGCGGCCCTCGGGCAGATCGACGCGGCGCTGCCGGAGCTCGCGCGCGAGGACGCGCCGGCGGCGGCCATCGCGCGGGTGCGCGCTGCGGCGGCGGAGGAGTCGTCCCGCGAGGCGTCTAAGGCGTCTACCTCGCGTCGCAGGACCGGCGGTCCGCTCTGGGCTGGCATGGCCGCCTCGGTCGTCGTGGCAGTGGCTGCGGGGACGCTGCTCTGGCCCCAGTACCGGGACTACCAGGCGGGCGTCCCGACGCTGTTCTCCGGCGGCGCCGAGCTCGGCGACCTCGCCCGCCCGCTGTTCGAGTCCGAGCCGACGGGCGGCTACGCCAGCGCCGGGGCGAAGCCGAGCGTGAGCCAGGCCTCCGCACCCGAGGCAGGCGCGGCGTCCGGGGTCGTCGGCCTCGCGGGGAGCTACGACCAGGACCAGTCGCCCCGCGCCCAGGGCGCTGGCACCGACAAGCTGACTGCGAAGAACGCTCCCGGCCCCGATGACGACGCTGCCGAGGAGCGACTGGTCCGTGAGCGGCCGCCGGTGGCCGGGGACGAGGCGCTGCGCGATCTCGAGAAGTCCCTGGCGCTCGGTCGGCCGTTTCTCGGGCCGGTCGCTGGAGGCAACCCAGGGCGCGCCGATGCCAAGGACACGTTCGCCGACGCCCAGCCGCCGACGACGGGGCTCGCGAGTGAGACCGCGACCGAGCGTGCGAACGAGCCCGAGGCCTTCCCCGAGGCTTCCGAAGCGCTCGCCGCGCTCGACGTGAGGTCCAACCTCGCGATACCCGAGCTGCGGGCGGGCCTCGAGGGAGAGCGCCAGACGGCGGCCGGTCCTGCGGTGGGGGCCGGATCGCGCGGAGGCGAGCGGGCGACCGAGGGCAAGGCGCTCCGGGCTCCGGGCCCGGCGTTGCCCGCGACCGCATCCGACGCGGACGCGCGGGCGCTCGCACGCCGGTACCTGAGCGAGCGCGAGCGCCTCGCGGGACTCGCGACGCTGCCGACCAGCGGCTACTGGGCCAACGGCTACCTGCCGGGCGACCCGCGGGCGCGCCTGCTCGAGCTGCGGCTCGCCGCGTGGGATCGCTCGGAGCTGCCGGCGCAGCTCGCGGCGCTGTCCCTCGAGCGCCGGGCGCGGCCGGGCCGGCAGCCCTTCGACGCGCCCTCGGATGCGGCGCTCGCCGCCTACGTGCACGCCGATCGCGCCGCCGTCGCCGGCCCGTCCCGGCTGCGCCTCCAGGTCGGTCTGCGCGGCGCCGAGCGTCGAGGCGGGCAGCGCCCCGCGATGAACGTCGGGCTGGTCGTCGACCGGCGTGCGCCCCTCGCGGCGGCCGAGCTGGTGCGCGTGCGCGCGCTCGTCGCCGCGCTCGCCGCCGTGCGCCAGCCGGGCGACCGGTTCAGCCTCACGATCGCAGGTCCAGGCGGCGGCCTGGCGGTCGCGCCCGAAGCGTTCCGGCACGGTCCGCTCAGCGTTGCCCTCGAGGCGCTCGCAACGCCGCCCTCGGGCGGCGCCGGTATGTCGCTGCGCGGCGCCATCGCCCGCGCCGCGCAGGCCGTTGCGGCGACGCACGACCCGGCCGCCCCGCTCGGCGCGAGCGTGGTGCTGCTGCTCGCCACGGCGCCGCTCGGCGCCGAGGCCGGCGCCATCGAGTCGCTGGTCCACGCGCAGGCGGTCTCGGGCATCGTCACGAGCGCGGTGGCGGTGAGCGCTGGGGCGGATGACGAGGCCATCGAGCGCACGGTGCTGCTCGGTCAGGGGCGGCGCGCGGTGCTGGACGGCGCCGGCGATGCTGCGCGCCTGATCGATCGCGAGCTCTACGCGGCGAGCCGCGCTGTCGCCCGCGCCGTGCGCCTTCGCATCGAGCTCGCGCCCGGGGTGAGGCTCATCGAGGTCCTCGGATCGCGCCGGCTCGACGAGCCGGCCGCGGGCAGGGTGCGCGAGGCCGAGCGCAGCATCGACCGGCGACTGGCGCGCAACCTCGGCATCGCCGGCGATCGCGGTGAGGACGAGGCCGGCGTGCAGATCGTGATCCCGCACTTCTACGCGGGCGACGCGCACGTCGTCCTGCTGGACGTGGCCGTCGACGGACCGGGCCCGGTCGCCGAGGTGTCCGTGCGCTACAAGGATCTGGTGCGACTCGCCAACGGCGTCGCCCGCGCGAGCTTCGCGCTCGAGCCCGGCGAGCGCGCGCCCGGTCCGCTCGAGCGCAACGTGCTCAAGAACGAGCTGGCCCTGCGCCTGGCCGAGCGCATTCGCGCGGCGAGCGTCCTGCTCGAGGCGGGCGATCCTCGCGGCGCGGCCGATCTCCTGGCGGGCCAGCGGGCGTTGATCGCGGGGCTTCGCCTCGAGATCGCCGGGTGGCAGGGCGACGAGGAGCTCGCCGACGACCTCGCGCTGCTGGACGAGTACCTCTCGGTGCTCCGCTCGCCGGTCGTCGCGGGCCCAGCCGCGCCTCGCGTGGCCGATTCCCTCAGGGGCGCCGCCAACCGGCGCCTGCTCACGCCCGCCCCACGCGTCGAGGACGCCGCGGAGCGGTGAACGAGAGCGCGCCCCGAGAACCGGAGACCGACCGATGACGACGATCCAGATCGCGCTGAACCGGCTGCTGGCAGCCCTCTCGCTCGTCCTGCCGCTCGCCCTGCCGGGCGCCGCATCTGCAGCAGAAGCCGTTCCGGTGCCAGGGACGGCGGGCGGCGCGGTCACCCTGCCGCTCCCCGACTACACCCGGCTGATCGAGTCGGCCGGGGACGCCCCGCGCGCGGCGCCCGCGGGCCACGCGATCGGTGTCTCGCGTCTCGGCGTCGAGCTCGTCGAACGCGATGGCGGCGTCACGGCGAGCGTCGGCGCGGAGCTCGAGGTGCGCGTGCTCGAGGACGAATGGACGCTGGTGCCGGTGTTGCCGACGGGCACGGCGATCGTCGAGGCGCGCGTCGACGGTTCGCCGGTGCAGCTCGTCGAGGGCCCCGGCGGGCTGAGCCTTGGCACCAGGGAGGCGGGCGTGCTGCGGCTCGCGCTGCGCTATCGCGTCGATGCCACGCGCTCCGACAGCGGCTTCGTCCTGCCGCTGCCGGTGCCCCGCGCCGCCGCGACCGTGCTCGAGATCGCCCATGCGGGGGACGGGCTCGATCTGGCCGTGGTTCCGGGCACCGACGTGCGCCGGGAGACCCTCGACGGACGCACCCTGGTGCGCGCGAGCATCCCTGCCACCGACGCCGTCACCGTCACCTGGCGCATGCCGAGCGCGAGGCCTTACAGCATGAGCCGGGCGCGCTACGAGGGCGTCCTCGCCGAGGAGGCGCTGGCGCTGCGCGCACGCTTCGTCGTGGACGTCCACGAGGGCGGGGAGATCACGCTCCCGCTGATGCCGATCTCGGTGACCCTCGGCGAGCTCACGGTCGACGGCGAGCCGGCCCCGGTGCTCGAGGAGGGAGGACGCTTCGCGACGGTGCTCACGGGGCGGGGCCGCCACGAGGTCGCGGTCGAGTTCGAGGTCCCGGTGCTCGCGAGCGAGGGCCCGCCCGCGGCGCGGATCCGGATCCCGAAGGTGCCGGTGTCGCGCTTCGAGCTCGTGCTCCCCGGGCGCAAGGAGGTCACGGTCGTCCCCCGTGCGCGCATCGTCGCCGAGATCGGCGACACCGAGACGCGCGTCGCGGCGAACGTGCCCCTTGGAGAGGAGGTGATCTTCTCCTGGGTCGACGCGATCCCGGAGAACCTGCGCGACCGGGCCCGGGCCGTGGCAACGCTCTACCACGCAGCGCGCGCCGAGGAGGGCGTGCTGCACGCGCGGGCGCTGGTGCTCTACGAGGTGAGCCGGGGCGAGGCCGCGCAGCTCGAGCTCGCCCTGCCGCGCGAGGTGCAGGTCAATCGGGTGAGCGCCGAGGGCGCGCGCGTGTCGGACTGGACCGAGACCGCCACGACTTCGAACGAGGCCGACGGCGACGGAGCGAAGCGGCTCGGCGTGTTCCTCGAGCGCGCCGTCGCAGGGCGCATCGTCCTCGACGTCGTCTACGAGCGTCTCCTCGGTCCCGGTGAGGGGCTGAGCGAGCCGATCGCGGTGCCACTGCTCACCGCTCTCGACGTGCAGCGCCAGCGGGGCATGGTCGCGCTGCTCGCCGGCGACGAGCTCACCCTCGAGCCCGTGAGCGAGTCCGGGATGACCCGGGTCGGAGAGAACCAGCTCCCGGCCTTCGTGCGCGAGCGCATCGGCGAGCGCGTCGCGCACACGTACAAGTACGCGGCGGCCGCTCCGGCGCTGGCCGTGCGGGCCGCCGCGCCGGAGCGGGTGGCGGGCAAGTTCGACGCGCAGGTCGACACGCTCGTCTCGATCGGCGAGGTGGCCATGAAGGGCTCGGCGACGGTCACGGTGAACGTGAAGTCCGGCGCGATCGATGCGCTCGAGCTGCGTCTGCCGCAGGGGGTCAACGTCCTCGGCGTCACCGGCCCGTCGATCCGCAGCCACGAGGTGCGCGCCGGAGAGGACGGCGCGCAGGGGATCGCGATCGCCTTCACCCAGGAGATGGCCGGTCAGTTCCGCATCGACGTCGCCTACGAGCGCATCCTGGTCGACGGCGCCGCCGCCGACGTGCCCACGGTGGCAGTGCGCGGGGCGGAGGTCGAGCACGGGCGCATCGCGGTGGAGGCTCTCGCCGCCGTCGAGGTGCGCACCGCCGCGACCGAGCAGCTCTCGTCGATCGACCTCGCCGAGCTCCCACGCCAGCTCGTGCTCAAGACCACCAACCCGATCCTGCTCGCGTTCCGCTACGTGCACGCCGAGCCTGCTCATCGACTCGCGCTCGCGATCGCACGGCACCGGGAGATCGACGTGCAGGTCGCCGCCATCGAGACCGCCGACTACGCGACGCTGCTCACCCGTGACGGGCTCGCGGTGACCACCGCACGCTACGAGGTGCGCAACAGCCGCCGCCAGTTCCTGCGCCTGGAGCTCCCGCCAGGGTCGGAGATCTGGTCCGTGTTCACCAACGGCAAGGCCGAGAAGCCCGCCTACGCGAGCGACAACGAGGACGGCGGCGCCGCGCTCATCAAGATGATCAACTCGACCGAGGGCTTCCCCGTCGAAATCGTCTACGCCACGCGGCTCAGCCCCATGGGCTTCGTCGGCCACGTCGCCGCCCGCCTGCCGCGCCCCGACATGGTGGTCACCCGCACGCGATGGGATCTCTACCTGCCCGTCGGGCCGAGCTACCGGACGCCGGACACCAATCTCGATCTGCGCAGCGGGCGCGGCGTCCTCGCGAGCCCCCGCGCGGCGGGTGCCGGCTCACTCGACCGTGCGCTCGATGCGGCGCGGCCGCTGCTCGGGGAGCCGCTGCGCATCGTGGTGCCCCAGCACGGCGTGCACTTCGCCTTCGAGAAGCTCTACGCCAACCTCTCTCCCGAGGCGGCGACGGCGAGCATCGGCTACGCGTCGGTCGCCGGCAGCCGGCTCGGGCTCGCCGCGACGCTGGTCGGCTCAGCGCTCGTGTGGCTCGGCGTCCTCGCCCTCGCCCGGCGCCGTGAAGGCGCGCTCACCCAGGCCCTGCTCGGATTCGTCGTCGGTCTCGCGACGCTGCTCGTCGGCGTCGGCTACCTCGGCGCGAGCCCCGCGCCGGCAGCTGCGCTCACGCTGGCCGTCGCCGTCGCCGTGACCCTGTGGATTGCCGGCGCACGCCTCCGGAGCCGGCTCCGCCGCCGCGCCGAGGCCTGACCCTGACCCGGGTCGGGCCGTGGTCGCGGACGGTTGTTATGATTCGCACGCGAAGCGATGGAGGGCGCCATGCGGACGGATCGCTACGGACTGGAGCTGAGCACGGGTTCGGACGCGGCGCGCGACGCCTACGGCGCCGGGACCGACGCGATCCTCGCGGCCACCCCCGATCCCGAGCGCTCGCTCGGCGTCGCGGTCGAGGCCGACCCGCAGTTTGCGCTGCCGCACGCGGCGATCGCCCGGCAGCACCATCTCATGGGTCGCTCGAAGGAGGCGCGCGCCGCCGTCGAGCGTGCGGTCGAGCTCGGCGCCGGCGCGACCGAGCGCGAGCGCCAGCACATCGAGATCTTCCGTCTGATGGTCAGCGGCAAGGTGCCCGACGCGCTCGCGCTCACCCGGGAGCACGTGCAGCGCTGGCCGAGGGACGCTTTCGCCCTCGCGCCCTCGTGCGGGGTCTTCGGTCTCATCGGCTTCAGCGGCCGCGTCGACCGGGAGGCGGAGCAGGTCGCGCTCCTCGAGCCCCTGGTCGAGGCCTACGGCGACGACTGGTGGTTCACGAGCCTCTATGCCTTCGCGCTCTCGGAGATCGGTGAGTGGACCCGGGCGCGGGAGCTGGTGGAGGGCTCGCTCGCGCAGTTCCCGCGCAACGCGCACGCGGCGCACATTCTCGTGCACACGCTATACGAGTCCGGCGAGGACGACGAGGCGCGGGCCTATCTCGAGGAGTGGCTGCCCGGGTATTCGCGCGACGGTCTGCTGCACTGCCACCTCTGGTGGCACATGTGCCTCCTGCGCCTCGCCGCCGGCGACGTCGACGGCACCTGGCGCGCCTACGATGAGAACTGCGCGCCGGGCGTCTCGCAGAGCCCGGCGATCAACATCATGAGCGACGGCGCCGCGCTGCTGTGGCGCGCCGAGCTCGCCGGCCAGCCCCGCGATCGCGGCCGCTGGGAAGCGGTGCGCGAGTACTACGAGACCACCTTCCCGAAGCCGATGGTGTTCATCGACGCCCATGGCGCGCTGCCGTACGCGGCGCTCGGCGAGCGCGAGGGCCTCGAGCGCCACGTCGCCCAGGTCGAGGAGCTCGCGGAGCGCGGACGGCTCCCGGCGGGCGAGGTCGGCGCGATCCTGAGCAGGGCCTACGCCGCCTTCGCCGCCGGCGACTGGGCGGGCACCATCGCGATCCTCGAGCCCGTCATGGACCGCGTCGTGCGCATCGGCGGCTCGCGCGCGCAGCGAGACCTGGTGACCAACACCCTGCTCGCGGCCCTCATCGCAGATGGCCGCGCCGACGATGCCACGGCGCTCGTCGAAGCGGTGCACGACCGGCGCCCCCACGTCCAGGTGGCCGGGCTCGCCTGAGGGCGTGTGGGCCGCGGCGGCGCGGCCGGGTCACGACTCCGAAGGCGCGCGCTCGCTCGGAAACGGTTATCGTTCCGACCTGGCGTGCGTGCCACTCGATGCGACGGCACGAACGCCAAGCCGATCGTGCATGGTCTGGCCACCCGGCCCGGCCCGCCAACACAGCTCGCGAGGACGTCCGCTCCATGAACCTGCACAAGCTGCTCCGCGCCCGCGCCGAGGCGGGCAACCCGGTGCGCGTCGGCCTCATCGGCGCCGGCAAGTTCGGCGCGATGTTCCTCGCCCAGGCACGCCTGACGACCGGGATGCACGTCCTCGGGATCGCCGATCTCGACCCCGAGCGTGCGCGCGCGAGCTGCCGCACCACCGGCTGGTCCGACGAGCAGCTCGCCTCGCCCTCCATCGCCGCCGCCCTCGGCGCCGGGACCACCCACATCGGCGACGACGCCGAGGCGCTGATCGCCGCCGACGGGCTCGAGGTGGTCATCGACGCGACGGGCGATCCCGCCGTCGGGATCCGACACTGCCTGCTCGCCATCGAGCACGGCCGCCACGTGGTGATGGTCAACGTCGAGGCGGACGTGGTCGCGGGGCCGCTCCTCGCGCGCCGCGCCGAGCAGGCTGGTGTCGTCTACAGCCTCGCCTGGGGCGACCAGCCCGCGCTCATCTGCGAGCACGTCGACTGGGCGCGCGCCGCCGGCTTCGAGGTCGTGTGCGCTGGCAAGGGGACTCGCTACCTGCCGAAGTTCCACCAGTCGACGCCGGACACGGTGTGGGACTACTTCCACGTCGGTGCGGACGTCGCCGAGCGCGGCGGCATGAACCCGAAGATGTTCAACAGCTTCATCGACGGCACGAAGTCCGGGATCGAGATGACGGCCGTTTGCAACGCGACCGGCCTCACGCCACAGCCGGACGGGCTCTCCTTCCCGCCGTGCTCGGTCTACGATCTCTCCACGGTGTGCAGGCCCGAGAGTGCCGGCGGCACCGTCAGCCACGCGGGCACCACCGAGGTCGTCTCATCGCTGCACCGCGACGGCAGCGAGGTCGAGAACAACCTCATGATGGGCACCTACGTCGTCGTCGAGGCGGACAACGACTACGTGCGGCACTGCTTCGAGGAGTACCGCATGCTCCCGGACGAGAGCTACCGCTACGCGACGCTGTTTCGCCCCATCCACATGATCGGCCTCGAGCTCGGGATCTCCGTCGCATCCGCAGCGCTGCGTGGCGAGCCGACCGGCGCGCCGACGGGATTTCGCTCCGATGTGGTCGCGACCGCCAAGCGCGATCTCGCGGCCGGCGAGGTGCTCGACGGCGAGGGCGGCTACTGCGTCTGGGGCAAGCAGATGCCGGCGGCCGCATCGCTCGAGCTCGGCGGCCTGCCGCTCGGCCTGGCGAGCAACGTCAAGCTCGAGCGCGACGTCGCCGAAGGCGAGCAGCTGCGCTGGGAGGACGTCGAGATCGACGAGACCAGCGAGGCGGTGCGCATCCGCCGCGAGATGGAGCTCGCCTTCGGGCGCCCGAACGTCTGAGATGAGCGGTCGTCACCGGCGCGGTCGACAGGGAGTCGGCGCACCGTTGAGAGGGTGCGGATGGCTACCGGCGAGCCTGCTCGTACTGGCGAGCGTCGCCGCCCAAGCCGCGGGCGATGCGCCGGGCGGCGCCTTCACGACGACGCGCGCCGACGCCGAGGCGTATCTGCAGCCCGCGCCGGTCCTGTCCGGCGAGCAGCTGAAGCGCTTCAAGCGCGGGCGCAAGGGCTTCGAAATCCGCTGGGTGGTCTTCCCCTCTCTCGGCGGTGAGTGGGGCCTCGGTCCGACCTTCATCGCCGAGCGATGCGTGGATTGCCACGTCGCCGCGGGCCGTGGCGCGCTCCCCGCGCCCCACGAGCGCCCGGTGTCGCTCCTCGTGCGGGTGAGCGTCCCGGGCCGCGATGCCCACGGCGGCCCGAGGCCCCATCCCGCCTACGGCGATCAGCTCCAGAACCGGGGACTCATGGGCGAGGACCCGCGCAACCACGGCTACGGCGAGCGCGTGCAGCCCGAGGCCGATCTGTTCGTCGAGTGGGTCGAGGAGCCCTTCGAGCTCGCGGATGGTGAGGTCGTCTCGCTGCGAAGGCCGGTGCTGCGCATCGAGAACCTGCGCTACGGCGCCCTCGACGCGGAGACCATGCTCTCGCTCCGCGCGACGCCGCCGGTCTTCGGTCTGGGACTCCTCGAGGCCGTGCCCGAGTCGACGGTCCTCGCCCTGGCCGAGGCCCAGCAGGCAGCCGGCCTCGATGGGCGCCCGAATCGTGTCCACGACATGATCACCGGCGAGAGGGCCCTCGGCCGCTTCGGCTGGAAGGCCAACGTCCCGAGCGTGCGCCAGCAGCTCGCCGCCGCCTACATCGGCGATCTCGGCGTGACCTCCTCTCTCTTCCCTGAGGAGAACTGTCCGCCGGTGCAGACCGACTGCGCCGCCCAGCCGCCAGGCAACGACCCGGAGATCATCGACGCCAACCTCACGGATGTGGAGATCTGGACGCTCGGTCTCGCGGTCCCGGCCAGGCGCAACGCCGACACGCGCGAGGTCCTGCGCGGGGAGCAGCTCTTCGCCGACGCCGGCTGCGCCGGCTGCCACGTGCCGGAGCTGCGCACCGGGCCGCATCCGCTGATCCCCGAGCTCGCGGATCAGGTCATCCACCCTTACACCGACCTCCTGCTCCACGACATGGGCGACGGCCTCGCCGACGGGCGCCCGGACCTCGACGCGGGGTCACGAGACTGGCGCACGCCGCCGCTCTGGGGGCTCGGCCTCTCGGAGACCGTGAACGGCAACGCCCAGCTCCTCCACGACGGCCGGGCGCGAAACGTCACCGAGGCCGTGCTCTGGCACGGCGGCGCCGCGGTGCCGGCGCGCGCCGCCTTCGCTGCGATGCCGAAGGAGGATCGGCGCGCCCTCGTCGCGTTCGTTCGCTCGCTCTAGGGGTAGGCGCGATGGTTTCTCATAACCGGATCAGGCGAACTTGCTCGTTACCGACTGCGAGGGAGGAATGACCAGTCTGAAGGAACGCGTTGAACGCAATGCGGCAATGTGGCTTCTCGGGAGCCTGGTTCTCGGCTTCTCTGCCGGGATCGGCACCTATCGAGGCATCCAGGAGATCGCGGGTCTAACCGCTATTTCGCCAAAGCAATACGATGAGTACGAAGCGGCCAAGCAACGCGTGGTCGAGCAAGAAAGAGAACTGGTGGACCTTGCGGAAGAGAATGATGAGTTGACGAGAGAGCTCAGAGCAGCAAGAGACCAGGGTGCATCGGATCTCCAAGACGAACTGGATACTACTCGCCGCGCGCTCGAGAACGAGACGCGTGCACGCGAACGTCTAGAAGCTGAGATCGCCTCGCTGCGAACTGAGGGAGGGTCTTCGCGAGCTCGAGCAAGCCGTCCTACCTCGGACCAAGGTGCCGCCTCTGACCTCGTGAGAACCATCGAGAAGCCCGGTCAGTTCCGTCTGGGTCGCGGGGAGGAGACCGTATTGCTGACGACAGCTGGAATTCCCATGACGGTCAGCGGGCAGCCGAATTCCGCGGCCCTGTACGTCAACGTTGGCGAGGAACCCGCCGTGCACCTCGGCCAGGGAAGATCCCTTCCGTTGGCGGGGACCGATTGCAGGGTGAGATTGCTCGACGTGGACAGTCCCTCTGGCCACGTGTTCGAGCTGCGCTGCGAATAGCCGCGTTGTCGAGAGCTCTCGACTCTCGAGGAACAGAAGCGAATCGATGATCGAAGCAGCGTCGCGGATCTGCAAGGCTCCGCGGACTTCTTGCCGACTTCGAACCGCCGAAGTCGCGAGCTCGGCCCTCACGGAACCGGCCTGTCCAGCGGTTCTCGGACCAACACGGAGCTCGAAGCTCTGGACGCCGTACATTCGGCGTCGTCGAACGACGACGCGCTCGCCGCCGGCGCTCTGCGAGGCACCGGCAGCGAACGACGGTCGATCACACGCTCAAGCGCTAGCGCGCTTCGCCACGTACCCGTAGTACCGGTTGTCCCGCTCGCCGCCCTCGGCGTGGTACTCCTCGCGAATCGCGACGAGCTGGTCCTCGCTCAGGCGCTGCTCGGTCTCGGCGAGGTTCATCGGCAGGCTGTAGAGCTTGGCCGAGTTCAGGCCGAGGATCTTGCGCTTGACCTCGCTGTTCGGCCCGCCGAGCGGCGTCTTCCAGCCCTGCCCCGCCATCATGTCCTCGGGGATCTCGAGGCGGCGGAGCGCCTCGATCTGCCACTGGGGGCTCCCGTACCAGACCGAGTCGGTGCCCCACACGACGCGGTCCGCGCCCATGTCGTTGACGAGCTGGCCGAGGAAGGCGGCGCAGAATCGCGGGTCGGTGACGCAGGTGCTCGCGAAGGTGGTGCCGAGCTCCGCATACACGTTGTCGACGCCGTACTTCTCCGGGATCTTCGCCAGATCGGTCGACCAGGCGATGTAGCCACTCTTCTCGAACTCGGCCATCTCGAGCTCCGGCGTGTCCGCGAGCCACGGGCGCAGCGCCGCGTGGTAGATGACGAAGTTCATGTCCGGAAAGTCCTTCGCGGCCTGTCCCAGGTCGTTGACCGTCGCGCTCTCCCAGGTGCCGGCGAAGGCCTTCTCGTAGTCCCGCGGCATCAGGCCCTTGTGGATGCAGATGGTGTTGATCCCGGCTTCGAGCGCGCGCTCGTAGAACGGGTAGATCAGCTTCTCGTCGTCGAGGCGCCAGGAGTACTTCGAGGGACCGAAGGGATCGCCGATGGTGTAGGCCTTCCAGCTCACGGGCTCGAGCTCCTCGATGGCGCGCTCGACCTCGTCCATCCAGTTCGGATAGCGTGGCGCGATGACGCAGTGCCCGAGCATGCGCGTGCTGCCGGCGATCTTGTTGATGGATCGACAAGCGTGCTGGATGGCGTCGTTGGAGAGCAGCCACCACGCCGGGTCGTCGAACACCGCGCCGGAGAGGATCGTCACCTTGGTGTCGCTGTCGAGGAAGATGTCCTTGACGTACTGGTCGAACTTGAAGGCCGCGAGTGTCGGGTTCTCGCCCTCGAGGAGCGGGTTGACCTCGGCGCCGATCGCCCACTTGCGTAGGCCCACCAGACCCTCCTGCTCGAAGTCGTCGCGGATGAAGTGGGTCTGATCGTCGAAGATGAACTGACCGGCGAGCTGGCGTGCGCGCTCGTCGGCCATCTCCGGCGTCGCGGCCTCCGCCTCGGAGACCATGAAGTGCGGCCCGAAGACCTCGTTCATCGCGACGAAGGCGCTGGCCATCCCTGCGCTCGTCGCGAGAAAGCGGCGCCGGCTCATGTTGTGACGCTTGGCCTCGCGGTCTGCGATCTCCTTGACGCGCGCCTCGACCGCGCGCTGGCTGCGCGTCTGGGGCAGTGGGTTGTACTCGCCGTTGGACACGACCTGCGTAGGCACCGGCGACGGGAAGGCTGCGGTCTCGGCCGCCTCGACCTGCCGCATCTCGCGGTCGGACATGTGTACACCGAAATGTCTTTCCATCCCTCTCACCTCTCCCTTGGATGTGGCGCCGTCGGGGCGCCTTGTTGATTAGTGGTGTGCTCCTCTCGTCGATCGAGTCGGTGCGCGATCCGCGCAACCCCCTTCGTCGGCCCGTCCTACTGATACGTGTGGTCCTTGCCCTTCTTTCCCTCGCAGGCCTCGAGCACGTTGCGCTTGGCGTTCTCGCACTCGAGCCCGGTCTGGATGACGGTCACCCGCTGTCGCTCCTCGCACCAGTACTTCTGCTGTGTCTTCGCCTCCTCGCAGGTGCCTGCCCGCTCGGCGGTCTCGGCGGCCTCGGCGGCCTGGGCCTTGACGGGCTCTGCCGCGCCGGCGCGGCAGACGACGCCGGCCGCGAGGAGCAGGCCGGCCAGGGCGGTGATTCGCATGCTCTTCCCTCCCTCGTGTGACGGAAGCTTTCGCTTTTTTGGGAAGGATATTACTCGCCTCCTCGACCGGGCAGAAGCACCCTTCCAGCCTGTCCCGACCCGCCAGTCACTTGGCCCGCCCCGCCGAATTCGTGACCTGGATCGGTTTTTCGGGACCTTTATGCTGCGTCGCAGCATCAACTGGGTCATAAAGGGCCCGATGAAGGGGCCTCACATCGACGGTCTCAACCGGAGGTTGCGGCATGAAGATCAAGGACAAGGTTGCGGTGATCACCGGCGCGGCCAGTGGCATCGGGCGCGCGGTCTGCGAGGAGCTGGCGAGCCGCGGCGCGCGGGCCATTGCCGTGGTCGACATGAGCGAGGTGGCGGCGAGCACGGCGGAGGCGCTGAACGAGAGCGCCGGGCGCGAGGTGGCTCATCCGTTCCAGGGCGACGTGACTGACAGCGAGTTCCGCGAGCGCGTGTTCGACGTCATGGTCGAGCGTCACGGCCGCGTGGACGTCTGCGTGCCGGCGGCGGGAATCGTGCGCGACGCGCTGGCGATCAAGGTCGACAAGACCAGCGGCAAGGCCAGGCTCTATCCGGTCGACACCTTCCGCATGGTCACCGAGATCAACTACATCGCCCCGATCTACTGGGCGATGGAGATGATCGCGCGGGTCGCCGAGAGCCGCCACGCTCGCGGCGTGAAGCGCTGGGGCCCGGAGGAGGATATCGAGGGCGCGGTGATCTTCATCGGCTCCGTCGCCTCCCAGGGCAACAAGGGCCAGATCTCCTACGCGTCTGCGAAGGCGGGGCTCGAGGGTGCGGCGGCGACGCTGATGAAGGAAGCGATCTTCCACGGCGTGCGCTGCGGGGTGATCCACCCTGGCTTCACCGACACGCCGATCCTCCAGGCGATGGGCGAGGAGTACCTGCGCGAGCACGTGCTCCCGGAGACCCAGCTCGGCAGGCTGATCCGGCCCGACGAGATCGCCGACGCCATCTGCTTCATGATCACGAACCAGGCGGTGAGCGGCGAGCTCTGGGCGGACGCCGGCTGGCATCCCGCCGCCGCCTGACGCGGCGCGCTGCACGGCGGCGGAGGCGCGTTCCGCCGCCTTGGGCGGAGCCCGGCGCACAGTCGCGAGCGGCGGGAGTCGCCGCGCCCGAGTCTCGTGGGCCCGTGGGCTCGTCGCCGGGGTGAAAGAGGGCGGATTCGCCCGCAGCCAGGGCAGCGGTGACGTGGCGCGCGAGTGGTCGTCGACCCGACGTCACCCGGGAACAACGCCACGGGATCCATCGACGGGCGGCAAGCTCAGCGACGGCCCTCCGGTCCTACCCGGCCGAATCTCCGGTCGCGCTGACCGCGTCGCCGCCTGCCGGCCGGTGCTATCGCCCGACCCTTGCCTGCCCGCTCCGTCGCGAGCTTGGGTGCCTCGTCTCCCGATTTCCTGGCGGCCTGCTCGATCTCGGCCTCTCCCGCGCCGGCGATTCGGCTGACCGGGTCGCTGGCCGAAGTCATGGGCGGGTCGCTGGTCGACGTCATGGTCTTCGGTCCGAAGCTCTCGAGCAGCTGCCTCGCGACCTGGGGTGCCGCCACGCTCGTGCCGTTCATCGTCACCTGCGTGCCGCTCCTCGAGCCTGCGCCGAGCACGCCCGGCCGGACCGGGGACTCGTCGGACTCGGCGAGGACCGACACGCCGACGTCGCCGGTGCGGGTCGGCCCGCTCGCCGAGTAGCGCGCCGGCTCCAGCTTCGTCCGGTCGTATCCGGCGACGACGATCACCTCGTTCCCCGTGGCGAGACCGTTGATCGTTCCACGCCGGGTCACCGGCGAGGGCGCGGTCGCGGGGTCGACCTCCACCACGGCGCCGATCGGGATCCGGTCGCGCCGGTACCCCTTGTCGGCGCGGACCGAGCTCCGGGCGGGGTAGTAGCGCAGATAGTCCGCGTCGTCGAAGAAGGACTGGCGCCCGCCGCGGGGAAACGCGTCGAGCTCGTCGTCGCGCTCGATCCAGGCGTCGACGGTGAGCGGCTCGGACGAGGTGTTCTCGATGGTCACCGTCCACTCGCCCGCCGGGGCGACGGGCCCGCCGGGCGCAGCACGGCGGGTCGGCCGCACCGCGACGAGGAACATCCCCGTGGAGCTCCCCGCGCCGAGCGCCTCGCGGAGCTCGAACGCCCGCACGCCGGGCCCCGGGCGCGCGACCCCTCCGCCCCCCTCGGTGAGGCTCTTCGCACTCGCGCCGGCGGGCGGGGTCACCGTCACCGTGAAGCGCGGGGGCTCGGAGCCCCGAGGCGGCAGCCAGATCTCGACGAAGCTCGGCGTCGCGTCATCGGGGAGTATCCTCCAGGCGAGCGAATGGGCGGACTTGCCGTTCGTCGGGAGCTCCAGCTTCGCGTGCGTGCGCGACAGGTGGCCGTTGCCGGCCGGCACCGTGACGTGGAGCGGCTCGCCGGCCTTGGAGCGCAGGGCGATCAGCTCGTCGAGGGCGCGCTCGAAGACGGACGAGCCGTCGTGCGGCCCGGCGTAGTTCCCGTAGCTGAAGTTCACCACCACCGGCAGCGACGCGGGCGTGCCGGCGATCGCGTCGGCGCGCTCGAGGATGTGCCGGAGCCCGTCGAGGACGTAGCTTCCGAGCGAGCCACCCGAGGTGTCGGCCGTCACCGTGGCCGGCAGCTGAACCGCGACGATGGGGTAGCCGGTAACGGCCTCGGCCGGGTCGAAGCCCGCGGCGAGGTCCATCACCAGGGTGCCGTGCGCCCGCCGGTGGGCGACGCCCCGGCGCCTGCCCGGGTGAGGCTCGCGCGCGCTCGCGCGTCGATACAGACGCGTCTCGTCCACGCGGCCGGCGCGGGTGCAGTCCGCCATCAGGGCGTCGATACGGGCCTTCCCGATCTCGCGGCCGTACGGCACCGCGTGGGTGGGACCGCGTGCCGCGCCCTGCAGCCAGACGGACTCGACCCGTGAGCCCTGCGCGTCCTGGCCCTCGACCGTGATACGGAACCGCTCGTGCGCGAATGCGATCGCGTCGTCGATGATCCCTGCCAGCGCGAGAGCCCCGGATTGCACCGCCGGCAGCGGCGATGCGGCTTCGGGCACCTCCACGTCACCGAGGACAGGTCGTCCGATCTCGAGCCGGGCGACGGTCTCGGTCACACATGCGTCGTCGACGCGTGCGAAGAATCCGGCGTCGACATAGGCCGTGCAGTGGCTCGCGTCCGCGAGCCACCGCGGCGGATGGGTGTACCACCGGGGAACGCGGACCGAGCTCTTCCAGCGCTTCTTGTCGGTAACCGACAGGCCGCGCCCTTCGGCGAACTCGGCGGCGGTAACGCCGTCGGCGAGCTCGAGCACCAGCGGGATCCGCACCGTTACCGCCTCGTCGTCGGGAGCCGGGTCGTAGTGTGGCCAGCCCGCGCCCAGCACCCAGCCGAGGTAGGGGTCGATCCCCTCCCGCGCCGCGAAGTCGTCGAGCGGCTTCGCGGGGTCCCATGGCGACGCCGTCATGGCCCCGCCCTTCGTGCGGTCGGTTGTACGGTCATGGCTTCGGGAGAATCCACTCGCTGGTCGCCTTGCCCCACAGCCACGCCAGCATGCTCGAGTGGGCGGAATCGGCGGCAACGGTCGTGTAGCCCAGGAAGGGCGTCTGGCTCTTCAGCCCGTTGCCGGCGGACACGGCCGTCTTGCACAGCGCGTCGAAGTCGAGGAAGACGTCGGGGTCGAGATCGGTCGTGACCATGCCTTCGGGAAGAGCCGGGTCGCTCATCGGGTACTTGCTGCCGTCGAACGTCGTCGAGCTGAAGCTGCTGAGGTCGGTTGTCTTCGTCCCGCAGCTCGCGACGAGATACTCGCCGAGGGCGAGTCCGAGCACCGCCCCGGCGACGTTGTCCACCGGGAAGTGGACCCCGGCGATCGTGCGGTTCGTCGCGATCCGCGCCGCCAGCTCGACCAGCTGCTCGAGCAGCCCGCGCATGTACCCGGGTTCGTTGTAGGGCGTACCGTGCTTCTTCGGGCTCGCCTTCCTCCCCGCGGCCGCGAGCACGTGCCAGAGGACGATGGCGGAGATGAAGGCCTCGGTGGCGTGGCCGCTCGGCAGGGTCCCGTGGAGCGGGGTGTAGATCATGGGCTGGACCTGCGGCGAGAACTCGCACGGTCGCCGGCACGCGAGCGCGTGCTTGAGGCGCTGCTCGACGTGAAAGGCGAGGCGCAGCGCCGCCTTGAGCAGGTGCACCGTCCAGGGCGTGCGCTCGGGGCGCAGGTAGACGATCGAGTCGATGAACGCGAGCGGCCCCGGGATCTGGGCGACGATCTCCGCGGTGCGCTCCGGTCGCAGGGGGGCGTAGCTGTCGAGCCAGGCGAGCTGAGCCGCGAAGATCTCCTTCGTCGGGCGCGTGATGCTCGCGAGCCGATGTGCCGCGGTCTTGGCCGGATCCGCGAGGTCCACTGCCTGGTGGTAGACGCTCGCCTCCCCGTTCTCTGCGTCGACGGAGAACCCGATCCGAGAGAAGATCTCGGCGTCGAGGACCGCCTGCAGGACCGGCTCGTCGAGCCGCTCCAGGCTCGCAGGCACGTCCATGTACGCCAGCTCGGGCGGGGCCAACGGCTTCCAGCTGCCGACGATGCCATCGCGCGTCGTGATCCACGCGTTGCCGAGGAAGGCGTCGCCGCCGCCCATCCCGCTCATGCCGGACATCCCGCTCATCCCGGACATACCCGACATGCCGCTCATTCCGGACATGCCGCTCATCCCGCTCTCGGTCGCCATCGTGCTGCCTCTCCCCTCGATGATGGTCCGCGTGTGCCGCGTGTGGCCTCGCTCAGGCAGGCACACCCACCTCGCGCAGCAGCGCTGCCCATTCCTGTCCGATCGGATGGTCGGCGGACGGCGAGCGTGCCAGCCAGCCGCTCACCGTGAGCGACGGCTCGAGGCGCATCAGCAGGTCGACGGTCTCCCTCGCCGCCTTCCGCTGTCCGAGCTTCCACTGTGCGCTCGCCATCACGCGGAGCGTGGAGGTGTGCGCGCGGTTGGCGCGGTACGACCGCCTCGCGAGCTCGAGCGCCTTGTCGTAGCGCCTCGCCGCGAGCTGCGCGGTCGCGGCCAGTGAGTCGTAGTAGTGCTTGTGGGGATCGTAGGGCGAGAGCGTCAGCGCGCGTTCTGTCGCCTCGACGGCCAGCGTTCCCTCGCCCTTGAACGCGTGCATGGTCCCTCGGAGCAGCCAGGCCTGCGCGTCGTTCGGATTGAGCTCGAGCGCGCGGGCGTACTGCTCGCCTGCCACGTCGAGCTGGCGCAGCAGATTCGTGTGCACCAGCCCGTCCATCGCCAGCGCGAGCGAGCTGTCCGGGTCCGCGTCGAGGGCGGCCTTGGTGCAGTCGTGCGCGAGCTCGGCGTCACGGGCCGGGTTCTCGGACCAGCCCTGCTGCACCTGCATCACGTACCACTTCGCCAGCCAAGCGTGTGGCAGCGGCTGGCGACGGGCACGCTCGATGAGCGCCTCGAGCAGCGTGCGCGAGTCGTCGAAGTCCCTCCGGGACAGCCGATGCAGCAGCCCGACGGCCCCGAGCAGCAAGCTGTAGCTGTCCAGGGTCGGCAACGGCGCCTGACGCACGCGCTCGACCTCCCGCGACATGATCGTCTGCCCGACGCGCCGCACGACCTCGCTCGTCAAGCTGTCCTCGTGGGCGAGCAGGTCGCCGATCGCGTCGTGTAGCCTGCCCGACCACACGACCAGGGAGCTCGCGGTGTCGACGAGCTGGACCCGCAGCGTCAACGCCGTGCCCTGGACCGAGTAGGCGCCGGTGAGCACGTAGTGTGCGCCGAGGCGGCTCGCCAGCTCGTCGAGCGGGAACGGTCGGTCGCGAAACGCCGTCGTGCTCAGGCGCGAGATCACGTTGAGCTCCGCCGTTCTCGACAGGGCGTGGATGACGTCGTCGGCGAGGATCTCCCCGAGGATGCGGTGCTCGCGCTCGATGCCGAGGCCGGAGAACGGAATCACCGCAACGGTCGGCAGCATGGTGCCGACCGCGATCCGCCCGGTGAGCACCGGCACCGGTCCGCACGGGCCGATCCGGAACAGCCGCACGGGCGTCGGCAGGTGCTTCACGTAGACCTCACCGAGATCTTCGACTTCACCCTCGATTTCGCCGAGATCCTCGATGTCGGCGTCGAGGCCGTTGGTGAGCCGGTCGGCGACGCCGGCCGAGGCGACGATCTCTCCGGGTCCTGCCATCGGCAGGATGCGCGCGGCGATCATCGGCGCGCGACCGTAGGCGTCCCGCGTGTCGGCGAAGACCTCGCCCGCGTCCAGCGCCATCCGCGGGACGATCGCCTGGTCGTGCGGGAGGTTGTCGTTGAAGCGGCGGCACAGCTCCTGGAACGCGCGCGCCGCGGTCAGCGCGGCGTGCGCGGTGGCGAAGTCGAGCTGGACGCCGTCGCCCAGGCTCTTGTCGATACGACCGTCCGTCTCGGGGAGGATCTCGGTCTCGAGGCGGTCGATCAGCTCGCGCCAGCGCGACACGAAGCCCCGCGTGTCCAGCTCCAGGAGCCGGGTGGATTCGTGGACGTCGACGAGCAGGATGGTCCGGTCGGACCAGCCATCGGCGAGGAGGGCGGAGCCGTTCTCGGCGCTCATCAGACGAGTGATCCGCTTCCCGTGATTGTTCGATGTTATCGCAGCGGCGAGACGAGACACATCGAGCGGATCGAAATCACGCAGGACTCTCGTTCTTTCTTTCCGACTGCGCCCGGGCCTGGTCGCGGCCACGATTCGGGCCCTGCTTGCGTGCCGCCGGCCGAGGGTCGGCCACCACTGGATGGCCTCGCCTGCGCGCAACGCGCGTCGAGCTTCGGGCGCGGGGCGCGACGCGTTCGAGCTCGACTTCCTCGCCGACGCGCGCCGTTGCCTTGGCGGCGACGATGGAGAACGGGCTCGTTGCGATGCGTCGTGGGTCTGCACGCGCAGGAAGCTACGCCGGCTCCCGCGCGGGCGGGTATGACATTCCGCACGCGGCCAGCGCTACTCGCGTGCGGGCGTACGCGCCGTCTCGCCGGCAGGCTCGCCTGCCAGTTCGAAGGCTACCGGTCGTCGAGAACTACGGTGCGTCGAGATAGCGCGGCGCATGCTCTGCGCGCCACGCCTCGAGCAGCCGGTAGGCGCGCGACTTGGACATGCCGTGCGCGCTCGCCAGCTCGGTGAGCGATCGGGCCGGGAGACCGAGCGCACGCTTGATCGACTCCTCGACGTACGCGGCGCACCACTCGGAGTGGGCGCGTGCCTCGTCGACGAGCCCCTCGCAGTCGAGCTCCCAGCGGGCGCGCTCGTCCTCGGCGCCGACCACGTCCTCGAGGCGCCAGCCGCCGTCCGCGCCGAGCGCGTCGTGCAGGCTCACCAGATGACCAGGGTCGCGGGTCGGACCCTGGTGGTGGCGCCAGAGGTCGGCCGCGTGGTTCCGGGCGATCTGCACCAGGTAGGAAAAGGGATCGGCGATCGCCGACTCCCCGGAGACGAGCTCGGCCCAGAAGCGCTCCCAGGCGGTCTGGGCGACGTCCTCGACGTCCTCTGGCGCCCGGGCGTGCGGCTTGCCGAGCAGGCGCAGGAGATCCGGGGCGCGCCAGAGGTGGAACAGCTCCATCGCGTGGGGCTCGCCGGCTTTCGCGAGCGCCAGAACCTGCCGGTCCCGGCTGCGCTTCAGCGCGCCGACCTGACGGCGCAGGGCCTCGTCGCGACGCGCGCCGGATGCGGTCCGGGACAGCTCGTCGAGCGTCTCGACGGTGGTGAAGACGCGCTGCCAGGCGGCGGCCCGATCGTCCCGGACCCGATCGTCCGGCACCCGACCGTCCGGCACCCGGCCGTCCAGGAGCCGGGCCAGCGGGGTACGCTCCGGGTCCTGCGCCGCGCTCGCTGACGCGGCGTCCAGGCCGTAGCGCGCAGCGATGCGCGCACGCCGCAGCTCCACCGGTCCGCGCTCGCGGGCCGGCGTGAGCGTGCTCGCGAGCGCCGGCAGCGATTGCGCGCCGGCCGCAGGGCCCGAGGCGGGCGACGGCGCGGCGACCGCCGGCGTCGCCGCCAGCGTGACAGCCGTCGCCACCCCGGCGAGCACCTGACGCCGTGTCCTGCCCGTCACTTCGCTCATCGCTCTCTCTCTCGCCTCGAAGCGTGCGCCCGCTCTCGTCCAGATGGGTCCGCCGTCACCGGAGCGCAACCGGGGTTGGCGCCTTTCCTCGTCTAGACGCGATTCCATGCCGCAGTTCCCAGGTCATTTCCCACGACGCGACCTCCGCTCGCGGCCCCGGGCGCGATCCCGGCGCGCGAGGTACCGAGGTCCCGGCCGCGGGGCTGCGGGCTCTGCCTGCAGGGTTCCGGCAGCGAGGTCCCAGCCGCGAGGGCTCGGGGCGCCGGGAGCGGTTGTCCGCGCGCCCCACGGGGGGTCATCATCACCTGGCGAAGGAGTCGAGGGAGGAACGACGATGCTCGAGCAGTTCGAGATGCCCGCCGAGGACGCGGTACGCGTGCCCCAGGAGACCATGCGCGAGACGGTCGAGGAGGTCTTCCAGGCCCTCGGCCTCGCGGAGGCCGATGCGCGTCTGTCCGCGGACGTGCTGCTGTACGCCGATCTCCGCGGCTGCGACACCCACGGCGTGTCGAACATGCTGCGTGTCTACGTCGACTGGTTCCGCGACGGGACCATCGATCCGACCGGCGAATGGCACATCGTGCGCGAAGCGAGCGCCGCCGCGACCATCGACTCGGGGGGCGTGCACGGCGGCGTCGTCGGACCGCAGGCGATGAACGTCGCCATCGAGCGCGCGAGGAGCCACGGCGTGGGCGCGGTCAGCGTCTACAACGGGGGCCACTTCGGGGCCGCCGCGTACACGGCGGCGATGGCGCTCGAGCACGACATGATCGGCGTGTCGATGTGCAGCGGCGGCATGGCGATGACGCCGACCTTCGGCGCCGAGCCGCTCGTCGGTCTCAACCCGCTCGCCGTCGCGGTGCCCTCGCGCGACGAGCCGCCCTTCATCTTCGACGCGTCGATGAGCGCCGTCGCGGGCAACAAGGTCCGCATCGCCGAGCGCCTCGGGCGCGGGGCGCTGCCCGCGTGGATCGCCGATGCCGACGGTAGCCCGATCATGGACGAGCGCGCGATCCCGGAGGGCTTCCTGCACCTGCCGCTCGGCGGCACGCGCGAGATCGGCTCGCACAAGGGCTTCGGCCTGGCGATGATGATCGAGGTGCTCGCGAGCGTGCTCTCCGGCGCCTCGGCGGGACAGGCGCGGCGCGTGAGCCAGTGCCATCACTTCGTCGCCTACCGCGTGGACGCGTTTCTCGACACCGAGCAGTTCAAGGACGACATGGACGCCTATCTCGTGCGCCTGCGCACCGCGCGCACGGCGCCCGGCGCCGAGCGTGTGCTCTATCCGGGGCTGAACGCCCACGAGACCGAGATCGATCGCCGCGCCAACGGCATCCCGTACCATCGCGAGGTGATCGGCTGGTTCGCCGGTATCCTCTCCGAGCTCGGGCTCGACAACCGGCTCCCGGCTGCCTGATTGCTAGCAGGAGCGCGACGGGCTCGCGCGTCTGCTGACAGGGAGGTCGACGCACCCCCGCGGCGCCGTGCCGCGCGGGCGCGTCAGCGCCGCCGTGCCGCGACGTGGAGCCGCGCGCGCGCCGCCGGGTCATCGGGGCTCTCGATCCCGCCGCGCAGCGCCTCGAGGTGCGCCTCGCGCAGCCGCGCGATGCGCACGCGCAGCTCCTCGTAGCCCGGCTCTCGCGCTTCCTCGGGCTCGCGCGCGCCCAGCCTGCGGCGCAGGGCCTGCGGGAGCGCCACCTTGCGCACCGCGATCTCGAGCACCAGGGCGAGGAGGGCGAGGAGCACGAAGGGTCGCCACACGCGCCAGCGTTGCACGGCCCGGTCCTCGCCCGGCGCGAGGATCGCCTCGAGCGAGTCGGCCGCGAGGGGCAGCACCCGCCCCCCGGTCGCCTCGGCGAGCCGGGCGAGGTGCTCGCGGTCGACGCCGGCGCCGTCGAACTCAGAGGAGTAGGGGACGGCGAGTCCGAAGGTCCGCGGGCCGACACGAAGCGCGTCGCGCGCCCCGTTCACGCTCACGCCACTTATGTTCACGTAATACCGGCCCGAGCCGGAGATCTCGAACGCGCCGCCGTAGCGCCCCGGGGCGATCTGCTCGAGGGCGACGCGCTGGCCGTCCTGGCCGGGGCTCGCCACCGTCGCCTGCGCGTCGAGACCGTTGACGAAGCGCTCGTCCCGGTCGAGCACGTCGACGATCACCTCGGCCTCGCGTCCGCGCACGCGAAAGGTCGGACGGATCGACTCGTTGCCCGAGCGGCGCATGGTCCAGCGCGCGGCCTGCGCGACGAAGCGTCCGAACTCGGGCCAGGCGACCCAGTCCCGGCTCCAGCGCCCGGAGAGATCGGACATGAAGGCGGCGGAGCGCCCGAGGCCGTAGCGCCAGGAGACGAGCAGCGGATCGTCCTCCGCCGCGCCGAGCAGGACCTGCGCGGCGGGCTTGGGGAAGGTGCGCTGGTAGCCGGCGAGCGCCGGGAACGCGCCGGGCCCGAAGCCGCGGAGCATCTCGCCGGGATAGAGGATCGCCGGCACGGTCTCGCGCTCGACGACGAGCCCGCGCGAGACGACCATGGTCTCGCTGGTGAAGATGCGCGGGATCGTCTTCGGATCTGCCGTGTGGTAGGCGCGCCCGCGTCCGGCGGCGGCGATGCGCGCCATCAGCTCGAGGTTCGCGTCGTCGCCGAAGGCCACCGTCGACACCGTGATGCCGTCCTCGGCGATCGCAGCTCCGAGCGCATCGAAGCTCGCATCGCCGTCGGTCAGGCCGTCCGAGAGCACGATGAGGTGCTTGACCTTCGCGTCGATGGCGGTGATGACACGATGGGCTTCGCCGAGCGCGTGGAACAGATCGGTGCCGCCGCCGGCGCCGATCGCGCGCAGCTTGTCCACGATCGGCTGGCGGTCGGCGGCCGCGATCGGCTCGACGCTCCACTCGAACTCCGCGTCGAAGGCGAGGACGCCGATCCGATCCTGGGGATTGAGGACCTCGATGGCCGACAGGGCGGCGACCTTCGCCACGGAGAGCTTCTCCGCGTTCGCGATGCTCGAGGCCATGCTCGCGGACTTGTCGATGATGACGATCATCGCGAGCGTCGGGATCCGCACCTCCGTGCGCACGTCCATGGTCACCGGCAGCGCGCGCTCGACCGGCGTGTCGTGATAGCCGCCGGCGCCGAAGCTCCGGCTCCCGCCGAGCTTGAGGATGCCCCCGCCGGCATCGCGCACGTAGGCCTCGAGCATCTCCATCTTGGCGAGCGAGAGGTCGAAGCCGGAGACGTTGTCGAGGATGACGAGGTCGTAGTCGGCGAGCCCGTGCATCGTCGAGGGCAGCGCGGTGCCGGGCACTTCCTCGACGGCGAGCCCCTGGGTCCGGAGCGCCTCGGCGAGGACGCGTCCCTCGCCCGGCTCGCCGACCGCGTGCAGCACGCCCGGTGCGCCACGCGCCTGGACGAAGGCCTGGTAGCGGTTGTTCTCGAGCAGATCGTCGGAGTCCGCGTTCACGATCGCCTCGTACTCGTGCAGCCCCGGGCGCGCGACCTGATCGACGATGGCGATCTCGTTCGCTCCGGGGCCGAGCGCTACGTGAGCTTCGTGGATCACCTCACCGTCGCGCAGGATGAGGAGATCCCCACTGTTGGCGCCTGAGCTGCGCAGCGTCATGCGCACCTCGAAGGGCTCGCGCACGCGCACCTGCGAGGGCACCGCGATCCCTTGCACCGCGACCTCGTCGCGCCCGCCCGACGCCTCGAGCGGCACGGCGAGGATCTCCACCCCGACCGCGCGCGCCACCGCGGCCGCGGCGCGGGCCCGGCCGAGGGTCTCGCGGCCGTCGCTCAGCAGCACCAGCCGGCGCTGCCGTCCCGGGGCGAAGGCGCCGACGGCGACCTCGATGGCACGGCCGATGTCGGTGCCGTCGCGCGGGACGTCCACCGAGATCCCGGCGAGCGGCTCGACGTCCCTGCGGGGCAGGATCTCGACGGCTGCATCGGCGCCGAAGGCGACTAGGCCCATGCGCGCGCCTGCCGGCTTCGCCGCGAGCGCCCGGTTGACGAGGTCGAGGGCCTCCTCGGCGGTCGCCCGGTCGATGCTCCGGGAGACGTCGAGGGCGAAGAGGACGTCGGTCTCCCGGGTGCCCTCGCGCTCGAGGGGACCGGCGAGCGCGAGGATCCCCGCCACCAGGGCGACCGCGCGCAGCGCCGCCGCGGCGATGCGGCGCACGCGCCCGTCGCGCACGCGCACCCGCACGCCGAGCGCGGCGAGCGCGACGGCCACGGGCAGCAGCCACAGCCAGCCGGGTGCGGTGAGCTCAGGCACTGCGCTGCGCCCGCGGCGCCGAGCGCACGCAGGACTCCCCGGCGAGCAGGGTCAGGGCGAGGGCGAGGAGGTAGGGCCAGAGCGGCCGGGAGGCGCGCGCAGCCTCGAGCTCGGGCGCCGGCGCGGGCGTCGCCGGGATCCGTGCCCGCGCGGCAAGGTTCGACTCGCCCTCGTCGGTGAGGTTGACGGCGAAGTGGCGGTGCACGCCGGCGATGGTGTAGCGGTAGAGCCCCGCCCGTGCGGTCGCCTCGTAGACGAGGGGGCTGCGGTCGACGCGGTGGATCGCGCCCTCGCCGCTCGGGTCGCGCACGATCACCTCGCTGCGCCCGCGCGGGACCCGGATCGTGAACGGCGCGCCGGCGGGGAGCTGCGTGCTCTCCAGGCGCGTCTGGCGCGGCCGGAGCCAGTCGACGCTGCGCGTGACGAGGAGCGGGAACGCCGCCTGCAGCGGCAGGTTCGATTGCAGCAGATCGAAGCCGAGGAGCACCACCTTGCGCTCGCCGTCGAGGAACGCGAGCGCGAGGGTGGTCTCGTCTGACCAGAACAGTCGCTGCACGCCCGGTGCCTCGGCCGCGATCTCGATGCGCCGCGCGCTGTCGATGCGCACCGCGCCGAGGTCGACGCCGTCGACGAGCGCTGCGTCGCCGGTGCCGCCGAGCACGGGGCCGGCCACGGTGCCAGCGTCGCGCAGGGGCAGCGAGGCGGGCACCGCGTCGATCAGCAGGTAGCTCCCGGGCGCGAGCGCGCCGACCGGCGCGCGGTCGACGACCACGACGTCGTGAAGCCGCGCGAGGCGGGCGAGGGGTTCGTCGATCGAGGCGCGCCGCTCCACGAGCACGTTCGCCATGGCCTCGAAGACGCTCTCGAGGTAGGCGTTGCCGGGCCCGACGAGCAGCACGCGCAGCGCCTCGTCGACGCCCATCACGGCGAAGGCGACGTCGTCCGCAGCGAGATCGTCGTCGACGTCGATCCGCGCCTCGGCGCGGCCAGCGGCGGCGTTGCGCACGGGCATGACCAGCGTTCGCCGCGCGCCGGGCCCGAGGGCGACCGTGCGCGCGACGAGGCGCTCGCGCTCGAGGGTCACCGCGAGAGGGACGTCGACCGCGGCGTCGCCGTAGTTGCGCAACGTCACCAGCACCTCGAAGCGGTCGTCGCGACCGATCTCCGCGCGCAGGTCGAAGCGGGTGATGGCGACGTTGACGACGTCGCCGCCCCCGACGCGGTGGAAGACGATCCCCGGGGCGCCGAGGTCGACGTCGTCGTCGAAGGCGGCGTCGGTGAAGAAGTGGATCTCGCCGCGCTCGCGATCGCCGAGCAGGGCGAGGGCGAGCTCGAGCGCGGCGCGCGGCCGCCCCGCCGTGTCCGTGGGCTCGATCTTCGCGAGCGCCCGCCGCAGGACGTCCCGGTCCGCCTCGAAGGCGGTGCGCGGCGTCGCCTCGCGGGCGCTGGTTACGAGGAGCGCCCGCGCGCCGTCGGGCAGCGTATCGAGCAGCCGCGCCGCACCCTCGCGGGCCCGCGCGAGGCGGGTCGACGTGCCGTCGCGCGCCTGCATGCTTGCGCTCACGTCGATGACGACGACCGTGTCGCCGCGTGCGCGCGAGGCGCCGAGCCAGCGCGGATCGGCGAGGGCGAGGGAGGCGAGGAGCGCGGCGAGGAGCAGCAGGAGCAGGGCGAGATCGCGCATCAGCCTCTGCAGGCCGAAGCCCTTGCGCCTGGCCCCGAGCGCTTCGCGCCACAGCTCCGTCGTCGCGACGTGCACGGTGCGCCGCCGCGGCCTGAGGCTGTACAGGGCGAGGATCGCAGGGATCGAGGCGAGCGCGAGGAGACCCCACGGCTGGGCGAGCTCGATCACCGCAGGCTCTGACCCTGACGCAGGTAGCGCAGCACGATGTCCTCGAAGGCGATGGCGGTGCTCGCGCGCAGATACTCGATGCCTGCGCCGCGACAGCTCGCCGCGATGGCCTCGAGGCGCTCGGCGAGGCGGGCGCGGTACAGCTCGCGGAGCTCCACGTCGACGGTGACACGCAGCGCGCTGTCGTCCTCGGCGTCGACGAGCTCGAGCGCGCCGTCGAGCGGCGGATCGATCTCGTCCTCGCCGAGGAGCTGGAGCGCGACGACCTCGTGGCCGCGGTTGCGCAGCGCCGTGAGTCCCTCCGCCGCGCCGCCGTCGCCGAGGAAATCGGAGATGACCACCACCAGGCCAGCCTTGCCGAGATGCGCCGCCGCCTCGCGCAGCGCCGCGGCGAAGCGGGTCTCGCCGGCGGCGCCGAGGCTCGCGAGGTAGGCGAGAACGGTCGGCATCTGGCGCTTGGACTTCAGCGCCGGCAGCGCCGGGCCGAGCGCTCGGGCGAAGGTGCCGACCCCGACCCGATCGAGGTTGGCGAGGCCGATGTAGGCGAGCGCGGCGGCGACGCGCCGGGCATGGTCGAGCTTCACCGGCTCGCCGAAGCCCATGCTCGCGCTGGTGTCGACGAGGACGTGGAGCGTGACGTCGTCCTCTGAGGTGTAGAGCTTGAGGAACAGCCGGTCGAGCCGCGAGAAGATGTTCCAGTCGATGTAGCGCACGTCGTCGCCGGGGCGATAGCGACGGAAGTCGAAGAACTCCACGCCCGTGCCCCTGCGCCGCGAGGCGTGCTCGCCGCGCAGGTGGCCCCGAAAGACCTTGCGCGCGAGCAGCTCGAGTCGCTCGAGCTTGCGCAGGAAGGCCGCGTCGAAGACGAGGGCCGCGGCGGTGACGGCGTTGCCAGCGTCGCCGTGCCTGGCGCCGGCATCCGCGGCGCCGGCGCCGGGCTGCTCGACCGCCGGCGGGCTGCTCAACCGACCGCCTCGCCCGTCGTGACCGGCGTCTCGCGCAGGACCTCCCCGATCAGATCCTCGACCTCGATCCCCTCGGCCTCGCCCTCGAAGTTCAGCAGGATGCGATGGCGGAGCGCCGGCGCCGCGGCCTCTCTCAGGTCGTCGAAGCTCACGTTCAGCCGCCCGTCGAAGAGCGCGAAGGCCTTGGCGGCGAGGACGATGCTCAGCGCGCCGCGCGGGCTCGCGCCGTGGCGCACGTAGCGCCGGACGAGGGCCGGCGCGCCATCGTCGTGCGGATGCGTCGCGAGCACCATGCGCACCGCGTAGGTCTTGACGTGGCGCGCGACGAGGATCGAGCGGGCGAGCTCGCGGGCCTCGACGAGCTCCGCGGCGCTCATCACCGGCTCGACCTCCGGGGTGTGACCGCCGGTGGTGCGATCGATGATGCGCAGCAGCTCCTCGGCGTCGGGGTAGGCCGCCTGGAGCTTGAGCGCGAAGCGGTCGAGCTGCGCCTCCGGCAACGGATAGGTGCCCTCCATCTCCAGGGGGTTCTGCGTCGCGAGCACCATGAAGGGCTGGGGCAGCGGGTGCCCGGTGCGACCGACCGTCACCCGCTTCTCCTCCATCGCCTCGAGCAGCGCGGACTGGGTCTTCGGCGTGGCACGGTTGATCTCGTCCGCGAGCAGGATCTGCGCGAAGACCGGTCCCGGCTGGAAGCGGAACTGCCGCGAGCCGCCCTCCTCGTGCATCACCATCTGCGTGCCGATGATGTCCGCCGGCATGAGATCGGGGGTGAACTGGATGCGTGAGAACTCGAGATGCAGCGCGTCGGCCAGCGTCTTGACCAGCATCGTCTTGCCGAGCCCCGGGACGCCCTCGAGGAGCACGTGCCCCGAGGCGAGCAGGCTCGCGAGGATCCCGCGCACCAGCTCCTGGTGCCCCACGATGCGGCGCCCGATCTGGGTCGTGAGCGCGTCGAGACGCTCGCGTGCGCCCTCGAGTCTCTCCTCGTCGATCATCGGTACTCGGTCATCGTCGCTCGGCCGCCCGTGTCCGTCATCGGTCTGGTGTTCCGGCGTCGGCGTTGGTCGTCCGCGTTCCGCCATCGGCGTTCGTTCGTCCGTCCTGGTCACCGGTCCCCATCATCGATCCGCGGCCGCGGCCGGTGCGCGGGCACCCTCGCTGAGATTGAGGAAGTAGCGGCGGATGAACGCCTTGTAGTGCGCCGGGTAGTCGTCCCGCGCGAGGACCTCCTCGAGCTGGGGAGCGAAGCGCGCCTCGACCTCGCCCGCCTCGACCGTCGGCGCGCCGGCGCGCGGCAGCACCCGCGCATCGGCGCGCAGCACCGCGCCGGTGCCCGGGAGGCTCTGGGGCCGCACCACCGGACCGGGGAGCCCCGACGCCCCGGGGAGCGCCGCGGGCTCACCGGTGCCCGTGCCCTCGCGGCCGAAGGTGCCGGCGCGCCGATCGCCGCCGTCGGCCCCGGCATCGCCCTCTCCCGCGTCGGCACCGCCGAAGCCCTCGAAGCCGTCCTCCTCACTGGGCAGGCCCGCCGGCGCGTCGTCGGCGCGGTCCCGCGCATCGCCCTCGCCGTCGCCGAGGTTGCGCCGGCTGCGCTCGATGCGCGCCTCGGCCTGGCGGAGCTCCTCGCGCTCGCGACTGGCGGCGCCGTCCGCGTCGAGCTCCTCGAGGAGGCTGCGCAGCTCGCCCGACTCCCCGGCGGCGAAGCGCCGCAGCGCCCGCTCGATCAGCGCCGGGTCCGGGCCGCCCTCGGCGCCGAGGAGCCGGCGCAGGTCGCTCGCTTCGAGGAGCCCGTCGCGCAGCGCCTCGAGGATCTGCTCGGCGCCGAGGCTCGCGAGCCGCGACGCGGTGCCCCGCCCGTCGCCGGCGGCGTCGGACCGAGGCGCCTGCCCGCGCGCGCCGTCCCGCGCCTCGAGCGCCCGGCGCTGCTCGCCGAGGGAGGCGCCGAGCAGGCGCAGCCGCGAGAGCGCCTCGCCGCGAGCGAGGGTGCCGGTCTCCATGCGGCTCCCCAGGCGTTGCATGCGCCGCGACTCCGCGAGGCTGCGGGGCAGGGCGTCGCGCAGCGCACGCGCCTCCATGCGGCGCGCGAACTCGCGCAGGCGCACGCCTTCGCCGACCACCGCCTCGTCGGCGAGGATCGGCGCTGGCGCCTGCGTGCGGCCGACGTCGACGATCGCGACGAGGATCAGCGCACCTGCCGCGATCGGTGACAGTCGCCCGAAGCCACCCGGGCGCAGCGGGAACACCCCCTCGGCGCGTAGCCGCGATCGGGGACCGACGACCCGCGCCGCGAGCTGCTCGGCGAGCCCCGGGTCGTTGCCCGCCCGCGCGAGCTCCCACGCCGTGCTGAGCTTCTGCTGCAGGTTCAGCCGCAGGTCGGCGAGGATGGCCGTCTCGAGGTCGTCCGGGCGGCGGCGCCATGCGAGGAGCGCGCTCGCAGCGACCGCGAGCGACACCGAGACGGCGGCGAGCACCGCCGCGTGGTCCTCCAGACCCGCGAGGCGCACCGCGACGACGCCGACGCTCGCGGCGACGAGGCCGAAGAACAGGCCGTCGAGCACGACCGCGACGGCGATCTGGGCCGAGCGGGCGCGGGTGAGCCCGCGCACCAGCGCCTCGAGCTTGTCGAGGGCCGGCGCGCCGTCGTCACCGGTCAACCACCTGGTCGTCGCCGACAGCTCTCCCACCCGCTTCGCGCTCTCACAGGTTGCCGGGAAGGGCCATCCTGACCACTTCGAGGTCGGAACCGCAACACGGCTGTAAACGGACCGCCGGACCCGGGCTCGAATGACGGCGACCTGCCCGGCGGCGCCGACGGCGGCGCGCAACACCAAGAGTGAGAACGACTCCCCGGGGTGTCAACCAGGCGTGCCGCCGGCTGCGCTGCCGCGCTCGCGCGCGAGCCGCCGGCCGAGGGCGAGCCAGAGGCCCGCCCCGAGGAGTGCGTAGAGCGCGAGGAAGGTGACGTGGTCCGGGAGCGCGCCCGCCGGGATCTCGCCGCCGAGCAGCCGAGCGCAGACGATCGGATGGCTCGCAACCGGCAGCCACACGGCGGTCGCGACGTAGCCTGCAACGAGCCCGGCGCGCACCGCCCAGAAGCAGAGCTCGCCCCGGTGGCCGATGGCGAGGTAGACGAGCGCCGCACCGAGACGGTAGCAGGTCGACTGCACCACGATGATGAGCACCGCCCAGCCGAGCGCTGGCCACTCGCCGCCGCTCACGGGCAGTGCGGCGAGCAGCAGCGGCGAGGATAGCGCAACGGCGTGCAGCGTCTGTAGCAGGTGCCCGACGAGGTAGCCGCGCGCGATGCGCCAGGGCGAGAGCGGCGTGGCGTCGAGCCACTCGCGGAGCGTGTGCTGCAGCGGCAGCAGCAGCTCCTCCGCGCCGGAGCGCACGGCGTGGTAGGCGGTGGTGATGCCACAGGCGACGAGCACGGCGAGCAGCGTGTCCGGTCCGTCACCGCTCTGCAGCGCGCCGAAGACGCCGCCCTTCGGCCACCACGCGATCACCGCCAGCGCCTGCACCACGAGGTAGCCGAGATAGGCGCGCTGGCTCGGTCCCGCGCCGGCGAGGCCGATCGCCACCTCGTGGGCGATGGGATCAGTGCGGGCCATCGTCGATCGCTTCCTCCACGGCTTCGTCGGTGGCCTCGTCCGTGGCCTCCTCGAAGGCGTCGAGCCCGACCCCGTCGGGTCCGCTCGCCGGCCGCGGGCGCGGTGTCGCGCTCAGGCGCACCAGGGCGAGGGCGACCTCCTCGCGGGGCCAGGCCACGGCCTCCCCCGCGAGGCGCAGCGGTCCCCTCGAGAGCGCGACGAGCTGCGCTGCGTAGGGGCTCCGCGCATCGTCGAGGCCCTCGATCCATCGTTCGACGACGCGCTGTGCGGCGAGCTCGCGCGGCCCGGGCTCGCCCGCGCCCGCGAGGACGTGTCGCCAGGAGTCCCGCTCGAGGTCGAAGGCGGGGGCCCCGACGTCGAGCGCGAGGGCCAGCGTCGCATCGGCAGCGATCGGGCCGAGCCGGTGCACGCGGCCGAGGTAGACCAGCCAGGCGTCGCGCAGCGCGTGCCCGGACCGGTTCTCCACCGTGACGTCGAGCGTCGCCGCGGACTCGACGAGCGTCCCGCGGATCGCGTAGGGGACGACGTCCTGTCCGACGATCCGGCGCAGCCGGTAGCCGGCAGCATCGAGCGGCGCGACGTAGCGTCTGCGACCCTCGCCGAGGACCCAGCCAGCCGCCGGCCCGTCGCCGGTGGTCGCCGGCCGGAACGCCGGTGTCGCCCCCTCGTAGTCGAGCCGCAGCGCGCTCGCGCGGTTGGAGAAGACCGCGACGTCGACGCCGAGATCCGCATAGGGACCGTCCCGGTGCGGCTCGACGGTGGAGATGACGACAGCGCTCGCGCCCATCGGGAACAGCCCGGGGCCGAAGACGAGGTACGCCGCGGGCGCGAACGCGACCGGGGCCGCCCACGTCATCCACGGCAAGAGCCAGCGCACGCTGCGAGCGTCCGCGGCGCGGTAGCCGCTCGCGAGCACGCCGAGATAGAGCGCGCAGAACACGAGCAGCGGCCCGTGCCCCGGGAAGTAGCGCTCGTCGGCGCGGACGATGTCGACGATCGGGCTGCGCTCGTCTAGCTGTGGACCGGCGTGGATCGCGCGCTCCGGGTCGCCGAGCTCGAGGAGATCGCGCCACAGATTGCCCATCCCCTGCCACCGATCGAAGGGATAGCGCGCCACGTCGAAGGCGAGCTGGACGACGGACCCCTCGCCGAGGGGGCGTAGGAGGACGAGGGGGACCCCACGCGCCGAGCGCAGCGTCTCGCCACGGTGCGCGTCGATGCGGTTCACGTCGAAGGGTCGCGGTGCGTGGACCGCTTGCCCCAGCGCCGCGTCGAGCGCATCGCCGCCGGCGAGACGCATCGTGCCCGTCGGCACGCCCGGCAACAGCCGCGCGAGGCGCGGCGTGCCGAGCGTTGCGTAGTCCGGCCCCCCCGACACTGCGAGCCTGCCCCCGCGCGCGAGCCAGCGCTCCAGCGCCGAGTGCTGCGCCTCGCTCAGCGCCTCCAGAGACACGCCGTGCACGATGACCGCCGAGAGGCCGTCGTAGCCGTGCCAGTCGTCGGGCAGGAGCTCGGGGTGCAGGTAGACGACGCGCACCCCGTCGCCGTCCCCCTCGTTCAGGTAGTCGAGATCCGCATCTCGACTGAGCACGAGCACGAGCTCGGCGTCGGTGAAGCCGCGGCGAAGCGCCACCTCGCGCTCGGCGACGACGCGCTCGCCGCTCGTGACCTGCACCAACAGCGGGCGGGTGAAGCGCTCGATGAGCACCGTGAACCGGAAGCGCTTGCGCGAGCCGCGCGGCAGGTCGAGCGTGCGACGGTGCACCGTACGCTCGACGGTGCCCTGAAGCTCGTCGCCACCGGTGACCACGACGTCGAGCTCGCCGACGAGATCGCGGCCGCGGTTGGCGACGCTCACGACCACCGGGGTCCACCGTCCGAGGCGGTACACGCCGGAGAAGCCGACCGAGGCCTGGAGGTCGAGCTGGCTTCGGCCGCCGAGCGCCGGCTCGCCGTCGGATGCGGGCGCGGGCTGCGCAGCGCCGGGCCTTGCAACGGCCGCTACGACGGCCGCCGCGCAGGCGAGCACGCGGATCGCTCGGCCGACCCCCGCGCCGATGCCGCCTGCCGCTCGCCCCTTCGCCTCACCGTTCACAGGGGCTCTTCGCTACTGCGAGGTCCTGCGCGGCGCGAGACGAGACGAGGGGCCCGGGCCGCAGCGATCCTGAGCAGCGCCTCGGTGCTCCACCTTCCGCGGCTCTGCGCCGCCTCTCGTAGCCCCTTGTGCGTTCTCACGATCGCGCCGCTGCCCACCGTCGCCGAATAGTGCCAAAGCGACCACCGCCGAGGCACGGTCCCGAAGGCTGCGCATGCTGCGGGCGGATGCGCGGCGAGGAACGCCGCCGCGCGGCCCGCAGCGGCGCGAATGGGAATCGGTGCACGTAAAGGAGTCGGCCACAGCGGCCGATACACGTGGTCGCGGAGCCCGGGTCGAGGCCGCGACAGGCCCACACCTCGATCCGCCCTTGAACCCGCACAGTGACTGCGTACTGGATACCTATGAACATGAACCGTTTCTCACCTACCCACAGTGAAGACAGCGACCGATCTACCGCCGCGCCCGTCCGGAGCAGGGAAGAGGCGTGGGCAAGGCGTGTCGTCCTCGCCGCTGTCGCGTGCGCGGCCCTCGCCGGCTGCGAGACGATGAATCCCTACACTGGGGAGAAGCAGATCAGCAAGGCCACCATCGGCACCGGCGTCGGCGCGGCCGGCGGCGCGGCGGTCGGCGCGCTCGCCGGCGGACGCCGGGGCGCGCTGATCGGAGCCGGCGTCGGGGCGCTTGCCGGCGGCGCGGTCGGCTACTACATGGATGTCCAGGAAGCCAAGCTGCGCGAGCAGCTCCAGGGCACCGGGATCAGCGTCACCCGCGAGGGCAACACCATCGTCCTCAACATGCCGGGCAACGTCACGTTCAACACCAACTCGAGCGCCGTCTCTTCGCGGTTCTACCCGGTGCTCGACTCGGTCAGCGTCGTGGTCAACGAGTTCGATCAGACCTACGTCGACGTCATCGGACACACCGACAGTCGTGGCGCCTCGGCCTACAACCAGGAACTCTCGGAACGCCGCGCATCGAGCGTCGCCGAGTACCTGGTCACCCGGGAGGTCCTTCCGCAGCGGGTCGTGATCCGGGGACTCGGCGAGCACGCGCCGGTGGCGACCAACGAGACGTCCAACGGCCGTGCGATGAATCGTCGCGTCGAGATCCATCTCAGCCCCTTGACCTGAGCCGGCGCCGGGGGGCCGTGCTTGCACGGCCAAGCGCCGGGGCCGGCATCTGCACGCGCGGTCCACGCTGCGCGGCGCCAGCTCGCCTCCCTGCTCCGAGGGACAGGCCATGGCAGCCTGTCCCTCGGCAGTACACGGCTACCGGGTCGGCCCGTTCCCGTCGTGGGTCCCGCGTCTCGCATCGACGTCGTCTGGGATGCTCAGCGTGCTCGCCCATGGGCTGACGGCGAATCCCTTCACCGGCCTGCTCGCGGCCCGGGTAGGGCGCAGGGGAGGCGCCACGCGAAGGTGCTCGAGGCGCCGCGCCTACAACGGCAGGTGGTCTGCGTAGACCATTCGGGCCTCGACACCCTGGGGACCCGTGCCCGGATCCGGATCGGCGGGCAGACGCTCCCACTCCTCGACGACCACGCGCCAGGTCTTGCTCGAGCCGGGCCGTCGTGGTGACAGGGAGGAGGGAAGGTCGAGCTCGCCGGACCACGAGACGACCGTGCCGTCGACCCCGAGGATCGGCAGCTCCCTGGTCTCGACGGTCCGCCAGCCGAGGTCGCCCGGGACATCCGGCACCTTGCGCTCGAGCCGTGCCCGTATCACGCGCGAGGCGGCGACCATCTGCAGGAAGCCAGGAGACGCGGTCATGCCGGCCGGCGCACCGACGGGGCCGGTCAGCACCACGCGGGCGTGCCGGTCGTCGGGCCGGGAGAGCGTCGCGGTGCGCTCGGGCGGCAACGGCACGAAGTCGCATCGGACCACCGGCGAGAGGTGCAGCCCCGGGAGGGAGCTCGGCTGATAGCGCGCCACGGCGAGGCGCACGAAGGGCCAGATCGCCGTGCCCGGATCGAAGGCGACGTCCACGAACCACATGCTGCGCTCGGTGGAGAACTCGGGCTCGTAGCCGAGCACCCAGACGGCCGGATTCCCGGGCACGTCGACGAGAGTGCGTGGCACCGGCGGTCCGACCGGCCGGGCGCCCTCGCGCCGGTCGTCGAGACCGATGAGATGGGCGATGTCGATGAGCGGCAGGACCGAGCGGGACGCGGGCCCCTGCTGCCAGAACACCGGGTCGCCGCCCCACTGGGAGACGTGGTCCTCGACCGGGACGTCGCTGCCGAAGGCGAGCACGAGGCCGAGGAGCTCGCCGTCGCCGGAGGAGTACCAGGGCCGCTCGAGATACACCCGCAGCCCGGCGCGCCGCGTGCGGCGCAGGCCGAACGGCTGCTCCGGCTCGGTCTCCTCGTACCAGCGAAAGAGCGGCACCACGTCGCGGACGATGGGCTTGGCGGGGCGCGCCGAGCTCGGGACGTCGATGCGCCGCTCGGGGCCGACGACCGACAGATCGTCCGGCGTGGGCACGACCCTCGGGTCGAAGTACTCGCGGTAGCGGGTCGTCGCCCGCATGCGGTAGTCGATGTCACGATGCCGGGTGTCGCCGAGCTGATGGACGGCCTCGTGCAGTCGCAGCACCGTGCCGTCGGGCAGTGGGAGGTCCATGTCAACGGCGCTCAGCACGACGATGTCCTCGTCGTAGCGAACGGTGGTGTGCGCCGCGGCGGCCACGACGTCGACGCGGCTCGGCGCCGGCTTGGTGAGATCGTCCACCCACTCGCTCCAGGACGCCTCGACGTCGAGGCGCTCGGTGCTCGGCCCGTGCAGATCGACGCCGCCGACGAGGGCGACGGCCGTGTCGCCCGGGGCGCGCAGCGGCACCAGGACCGTGGGCCGGGGCGATTCGACCGGTCGCGGGACGGCGTGCACGAAGCGCACCTCGATGGATGGGGTCAGCCACCAGAACCAGCCGTCCGCCGCGGCCTCGGCGATCACGTCGATGTTGCGCAGCACCTCCGGAAGCGAGCGCCACAGTCCGAGGAGATCGAGGGACGCGCGATCGAGGGACGACGAGAGCCGCATGCGGAGCTGCTCCCCGGGCGGCACCTCGAAGCGCACGACGTCGCTGCTCGCCCGGGCGGCGAGCTGCTCCCCGGACTCGAGGAGCAACCGGTAGGGGCGCCGCTCCGGCCAGGCGCCCGGGTAGCGCAGCGTGACGCCCTCGGTCGCGAACAGCCCGAACAGGTGATGATCCTGACCTGCGTCCGGGAACACCATGGAGAGCCCGCTGGCGAGTGGGTCGGGCAGGTACGGCACCACCAGCGCGTCGGTGTCGTGGACGACGTACTGGCCGCGGCCGAGCGGCTCACCGCGGTCGAGATCGCCCGGCGTCTCCACCGTCGGCTCCTCCGCGGTGGGGCCCGTGTGGAAGGCGATCCCCGGCTGCGGCACGCGTGCGCCCGGGTTGGCGATGTCTGCGACGGTCGGATCGAGGAAGGTGCCGGACTCGCGTAGCGCGACCGCGAGCGCCTGGCGTACCGCCGCCTCGCCAGCGCTCCCGAAGGCCGCGTCGAGCATCCCGTGCATCTCGGCCTCGAGCTGGCTGGTCTTCGGAGGCGCGACGTGGCGCTGCGAGTCGGCGCGCCACTGCAGATCGAGCGTCGGGTGCTCGCCGAGCACCTGGGCGCTGTACTGCGTCGGCGGGATGATGTCGAGCTGGAGGCCGGCCTCGTCCGTCGGTCCCTCGACGCCCGAGCGGATCACGAGCGTCTGCAACGACTCCGCCTCCGTGTAGGGGTGGCGGGGCACGAGGACTGGCTCGATCACCGGGTCCCAGCGCAGGAAGGGCCGCGGCGTGGTGACCACGTCGGCGAGCGCCGAGACCGCGACGGCGGTCCACTCCCCGAGCGCCGAGTGGGAGATGGCTGCGGTCGAGAGCGCCTTCGCGTAGACGCCCGAGGGCGTCTGCGCGTCGGTGCGATCCATGAGGCGGGTCAGCCGGCTCGTCTGCTCGTTGAAGCTCGCCTCGATGCGTTCGCGGCGTGTCTGACCGCGGGCAGCCCGCCGGTCGCGCCGGCTCACGAGGCGCTGGCGGACCAGCTCGTCGACCTCCTCGCACTTCGTCGGCGCGAAGGTCGCGAGATCGAGCCCGGGGGCGCCGGCATCGTCTCGCGGTCCCGGCTCGACCGGCGGATGGAGGCGGCACAGGGACTCGCGGATCTCCGAGCCGGCCGCGCCGGTCTCGTCGTGGCCCGGCGAGACCGTGGCGTCGCGCGGCAGCTCGGCGAGGCGCGACTCGGCGACCTTGCGCGCCACGGTCTCGAGCCGGTCGCGGCTCTGGTCGCGGCGCGGCGGGCGGCGCCGAGGCGGCCGCTCCGTGGTATTCGTCGGGCCCGCGCCCGGCGGTCCGGCGACGTCGTGCGGCGCGCTGTTGCCGGCGAGGTCGACCGCCCAGGCGCGCATCGAGTAGCGACGTCCGTAGCGAAGCCAGGGCAGGGTGAGCGGCTCGATCCGGCTGCTGAGCGCCACGGGATTGACCGGATTCGGGTCCGCCGGCGGCGCGTCCTCGAGGCGCTCGTTGCCGTCGTCGTGCACGACGACCTTGCCCGGGCGCGGTGCGGACAGCGACCAGCCGTCCCAGCCGGCCAGCACCTCGTGCGAGTGATACGGAGCGCCCGGCGGCACCTCGCCGTCCGGGGCCTCGGCCTGGGTGAGGGCAGCGCCCTGGAGGAATCCGGTGTCGGGCTCGTCCTCGAGCACGAGGCCCTCGCCCTCGACCTCGACGTCGATCCGGCGCCGGTGCAGCGAGTGCCACTCGCTCGTGACGTCGTCCCAGACCTCGAGGCGCAGGCCACGTGCGAGATCCTCGAGGCCGAGCGGCGGCGCGGTCCCGGAGACGACCGCGGCGTCCCGCGTCGGCGCGCCCTGGAGCCGGTCGTGGAGCGACTCGGCCCGGTCGACGCGCGCCACCGCGAAGCCGGTGGCGCGCAGCGTCGGAGGCGCCGTGGACGTCGGGTCGCCGTTGTTCTCGGTGGCGAGCAGCCTCGGCACGGTGCGCACGTACTGCTCGAGCTTGAGCGCCGAGGCGTCCGGATCGAGATCGACGACCCGGAAGCGCTCTTCGTCGCCGAGGCGCAGGAGGTGGCCAGCGTAGTCACCGGTCGAGGAGGTGGCGAAGAAGTCGGTGCCGCTCACGGTGCAGGCCGTCGCCGGCTGGCTCGACACGGGGTTGGCGAGGTCGGGCACGAGGATCGTGGCCCGGATCTCGGTCAGCCCGGCGAGCGCGGAGAGGTCGTCGACCTGCAGGTCCACGACCAGCCCGAGGCGGCGCAGGAGCGGCGACATGTCGCCGATCAGCGAGGCCCGCTCGTGGAAGTCGGGCGCCGGCTTTGCGACCGGGGCGCCCTCGGCCCCTTCGACGGGCTCGGCGAGGTAGGGATGCTGCTGCTCGGGCCGCTGGTAGTAGCGGCGCGCGCGGTGCGCGTCGGCGGTGAGCAGGACGAGCGGGCTCGGCGCGGACGTCGTCGAGCCCGAGGTGCCGATCCCCTGTCCGACCAGGCCCGCGCCGGACCACTCGTCGAGGAATCGGGTGGCGATCGCGTCGATGTCGAGCTTCTCGCCGAGGAGCTGCTCGACCGTGAGCCGCCTGGAGAAGTCCCCGAGCCCGAGCGCTTCCATCAGCGGGCGGGTCAACGCGTTGCCCGTGGCCGAAGGCGAGTCGACCGGCGAGGAGAGCACCGAGGCGGCGTGGGCGAGCAGCGCGTGCTGTTGCATGCGGTGCGCCGGGAACGTGCGCCAGGGCGCGCTCGTCGGGTCGGGGGTCTGCCACGGACGCACCACGAGCTCGGGCGGGAAGACGCGTGACCACAGATCGGGCTCGACCGCGTCGAGGCTGGCCGTCGCCGGGATCGCGACGGTGGCGCCGCCGCCGGCGCGCCCGCTCAGCGCGATCTCCGCCTCCGCGAGCCGGCTCGTCCACTCGACCACGTTGGGGAAGTCGGCGAGGACACCCTCGGCCCCGTCCGGCGTCAGGCGATGGGTGACGAAGAGCGAGGCGTGCGCCGTCTCGCCGGCGTCGGCGCTGCGGGGAAGGGTTGTGACGAGGAACGATTCGGTAGCCATCTCACGCCCCCACGAACGCTGAGCAGTACTCGGACCAGGCGGCAGGCACGTCGGCGACCGGCGTGCCGTCCTGCGGGATCCCCAGCATCTGCGCGAGCGTCGGATCGCCCTTCGAGCCCGCCAGGCGTCGCTCGCAGCTCACCGACACGCTGAACGAGAACATGAACACCTCGACCTCGATGGTGATCGAGGCCCGGCCGACCATCTTGCCGGTGTGGAACTCGTAGGTGAGGGACAGCTCGAGGGTGATCGACGCGGAGATCAGCCCGAGCACGTCGACCTCGCCCCGGATCCGGAAGTATCCGGTCAGCGACCCTTCGTCGCTCTCCAGGCGCATGTACACGCCGACCATCACCGACACCGATCCGGAGGCGACGCCGAGGTCCACCGAGAGGCTCGCGCCGGCCTCGAGCGCCAGCTCGAGTACCACCAGCCCCTTTGGCGACAGGCGCAGCCCGACGAAGCCGCCGCCGCCGATCATGGAGACGGTCAGGCGGAACGGCTTCTCCCGGGTGCAGAAGTTGAAGCCGACGGTCAGCGCGTCGCCGAGGAACGGGACGCGCACGTCCGCGCCGAGGCTCATGTTCTCGAGGCTGAACACGCCGACGGAGACGTTCGGCAGCGCGAGGTCGAAGCCCGCGGTCACGCCGTCGGCGCTCACGTCGACGTAGGGCGGATCGGAGAACCCGTCGAAGGGGATGAGCTGCTGCAGCGTCTCGATGAAGCCGAGGATGCCCTGCCACTGCATCCCGGTGAAGATGACGTCGACCTCGGGCTTGCGGCCCGTGGAGGCCCGGAACGCGAGCCGGTCGAAGCGCATCTTCAGCAGCGACGCGCCCGGAAACAGGTTGAGGCCGAAGTCGCGGAGCTCGGCCAGCACGTCCGCGCCCACGCCGTCGCTGCCCGATGCACGTGCCTCGACCGACAGCACGAAGCCGTCGCTCGGGACGAAGAACAGCGCGTCGTCCTCGCTCGTCGCGCTCGCCGGGAAGTTGGTGAGCTCCGGACGCCACTCGAAGCGCGCCCGCACGGCCAGCCCCGAGGGGTCGAAGCCGTTCACGAAGTCCGCGATGGCCTCGATGGTGCTCGCGATCTCCGCCGCCGCGAGCAGCGGCGACAGGGCGCCGGTCAGTCGCTCGAGCTCGGCCTTGGCGGTCGGTGGCAGGGGCAGCGTGGCGGCGGTGCTCTGCAGATCCGTGACGAAGCCGGCGATGTCGTCGAGGATCGTGCTCACCGCGCTCGACACGGACGCCAGATCGCTCTCGGCGTCGAGGGCGAGGAGGGCGTTGACGGCGTCGTTGAGATCCTGCACCCGGGCCGAGTAGGTCGCCTGCACCGCCTCGACGGCGGCCTTCGCCTGATTCGCCTGGTCGCGCAGGGCCGTGGTCGGCGCCGTCGTCGCGTCGCTCGCGAGTCGGGTCACCGCCCGGTCGATGGCGCCGGAGAGATCCTCGAGATCGGCGAGCAGCGCCGCGACCTTGTCGAGCTGATCGGTGATGAAGGACGGCGCCTTGTCGAGACCGGCGATCGCGAGGATGTCGGTGAGCTCGAACAGACCGAAGAGCTTCGGCAGCACGCCGGCGAGGAACTTCTGCGGGTCGAAGGCCGAGGCGGGATTCGGCGGGTTGACCACCGAGTCGATGTCGCCGACGACCCCGATCGCGCGCGAGAGCCCGCGCACCGGCAGGTCGGGCTGGACGAAGCCGCCGGCCTCGTCGCTGCCGCCGCCGAAGGAGATGGAGGTCATGCTCGTCAGCTCGAGCAGCACCTGGGGGCTCGCATTGGCGCCGGTGAAGCCGTCCGTGAGGTAGGCGGGCGCGTACTTGACGGTGACCGTGTCGCTGCTCGGCGCGAGGTGGCGCATCGCCGGCACGACGACGTCGGACTCCTCGAGGTGCGGCGTGGAGGTCTGGGCGCCAGGGTTCCCGGGATCGCCGGTGAAGCGGAGCTCGCGCGTCTCGTAGGCGGTGTCGCCCGGGCTCGCGCTGCTCGCCATGGCGACCATCTGACCCTCGCCTGCGATCGGGCTCTCCGGGTCGCCGGTGTAGGCCGCGCGGATGTCGCTCTTGTGCTGGACCGTGCCGAGGTGCGCGCCGACGGCGAGCAGCGGCGCGCTCATCACGACGCGGCGTCCGTCGTGGTCGAGGCAGTCGAGCACGAAGCGGAACTTCACGCCGCCGATCGTCGGCCAGAAGAGATCGTCGCCGTAGGCGAGGACCGAGCCGGCGACGTCCGGAGGGAACGGTGGCGGCAGCCGGAAGTCGAGGTTCGGGGTGACGAGGGGGCGGATGCGCACCTGCTTCAGCGGCATGGTGCGCCCGCCGAAGGTACGCACCGGCTGCTGGATGACGATGAACTTGCGCTGGTAGAGCCGCGCCTGCGGGTTCACCGGCTCCTTGATCTTGCGCTCGGTGATGGTGATGAGGCTGCAGCGGTGCCCGAAGGGGAACAGGTAGTAGGGCTTGACGACCCGCACGTAGTTGTCGCGCCCGCTCGTCGCCTCGTGATCCCAGGCCTCGATGCTCTCCAGGCCCGCCGTGGTGTACGGCTCGACGTTCCAGCGACCGTGCAGCTCGAGCCACGCGCCGACGGCGCTGAGATAGAGACGATCCGCGGCGACGGGCTCGGGGGCGGCGATGGTCGGATCGGCGCTCTGGCGCACGAGCGCCCGGCGATCGTCCTCGACCAGCGAGGCGAGGAACGGGATGACCCCGGGCGCCGGGCTGTCCATGTCCCTGGCCCAGATGGCGCGCACTGCCTTCTGCGGGTCGGCGGTCTCGTCGATGGTCACGCCCCCTTCGGCGTCGACGCGCCGCACGCCGAGGCGGCTGTGCCAGAGCTCCACGCGCTCGGGATCGTTCGGCCGGCCCGGGTCCGGCGCCACCGCCTGCGGGCGCGTCGCGTGGGCGAACCCCCCGAGCGTGCTCGGTGAGAGGATGACCCGGAACGGCGCCTCGATGGCGGTCTCGCCGACCCGCGGCGCCCGCGGCCTGCGGCGCCGGGGACGCACGCGCTCCGGGCGCACGATCAGCCGGTCGAAGCCGCTCCTGCCGGTGTCGAGCTCCACCCCGCTCAGGTTGATGCCCCGCTCGTTGCTCAGCATCACCCGGGCGGTGCGCAGCCCGTTGGCTGCCTCGATCAGCGATCGGGCGCCGGGCGCGTCGCGACCGCGCTCGCGCTGCGCGCGCGCGAGCACCAGCCCTGCGTCGGCCCGGAACAGCTGCAGTCCCCCCGGAAGCGTCGCCGCCGCTACCAGGTCGCCGAGCTCGCCGATGGCGAAGCGCTGGGGCAGGGCTCTCGGCGTCGCGAGCGGCGCGACGAGGAGCGGCAGCCGGGAGAGCGCCGCGAGCACCCCTTCGGCGGTGAAGCCGATGCGCTCCTCGATCGGCACCGCGAACACGAGCCGGCTCCCGTGCGCGGCCCGCGACGCGATCGGGATCGGCGCGGGCGGTGGCGGCGACTCCATCTCGGGCTCGGCCGCCTCGAGCAGGTGCTGGAACGTGTAGCGGACCTCGAGGCGTCCGTCGGGTCCGACTGCGCGCAGCGCGAGGCCATCGTCGTCCTTGCACGGCTCGAGGTCGTAGCCGATCACGTCGAGGACCACGAGATCGGCGGGGCGAAGGATGCGGAAGTGGTGCGTCGCGCCGCTCGGAGCGCCGGCTATCGTACCCGCAACCCCGAGTGGCTCGGGTGCGAGCTCGGGCGGCGACCCGCTCGACGAGGCGGCGCGTTCGCGCCTCCCCGATCTCCGCGGCGCTCGTGGCATGACACCCCCCTCTCCGTAGGACTCGGGTGTGACGACCCCGGCGGGATCACGGCACATCTGCCCCGCGTTCACAAGGCTGGTTTCCGCCGCTCGCTCGTGTCTGCCGGCCGGCAACGATCGAGCGAGCGACGGGGCTCCGTCCCCCTGCGTCGGGTGGCGCGTCGTCGCCGATGCTCTGCACCGCGTCGTCGTTCATCAGGGAGCCCTGCGGGGCGCTGTGTGAAAGGTCACAGAGCCGACGGCCGAGCGATCGGACACTCGCACCCACGCGACGTGCCCGGATGGTTGGAATGATCCTGAACATCGCTCTTCTCGTGACCGTGACGACCGTGGTCCTCGTGCTGCGCGCCCTGACGAGACGGGGCGCGGATGCGGCACGCTCGCGGGATCCCGGCGAGGTCCTGCTGGGGATGTGCAACGGCGACTGGAGGCTCGTCCAGCGGCTGATCTCCTTCGAGCTCAGCCGCGCGCCCGGGATCAGCGAAACCGAGGCGGCGAGGCGTGCCGCCGACCGGTTGCGGCGCGATCGGCGCTGAGACCGTCGCGTGCGCGACGCATCCGCGTGAGCCGCACCACGGAAAGCGGACAACGACAGAGCGTGGCCGCGCCGCGGCTCAGGCTCCGCTCGCGAGCAAGGTGTTGTGCACGATCACGATTGCGGCGCTGGCGACGAGCCCCGCGCCGAGCGGCTTGCTCAGGTGCCGGCCGGCCGGCAGGTTCTTCTCGAGCGCCATCACGGCACCGAGCAGCAGCATCCAGCCGACGCTTCCCGTGCCGACCACGAACATCAAGAGCATGATGGCCCAGCAGCAGCCCACGCAGTAGACGCCGTGGTCGAGGCCGATGGCGAGCGCCTCGCGCCGCGCGTCCCCCCCGCGCCAGCGCCGCAGCACGAAGCCGATGGGCGTGCGGCACTGCTCGAGACAGCGGTACTTGAGCTCGGAGAACTGGAACAGCCCCGCGAGAGCGAGGACGGCCGCCCCGAGCACCCAGCCGTTGAAGGTGAGCCAGACGCTGCGCCGCGCGACCTCGTGCAGCGCCGAGTCCAGCACGTGCGCCAGGATGCCGAATGCGAGCCACGCCGAGACGTAGCCCGCGACCACCAGGCCAACGAGACGCCGGCGGTCCGGCCTCGCGCGGGTCAGCCGGCGGAAGATCTCGAGGAGCGGCAGCGTCGTCGGCAGCATCATCGCCGCCGTCATCAGCACCCAGCCCCCGACGTAGAGCAGCGCCGGCAGGACGACCCCGCCGAGCGGCAACGTGCGGCAGATCGCTCCGGCGAGGCCGATCTCGGTCCAGCGTCCATGGTCGAGGTAGCGCCCGTAGGGCGAGTGCTCCCAGATCCAGAGCGTGAGCCACGCGAGCGCCACCAGCGCGAGGACGATGACGAGGAAGCGACGCCGACCTGCGAGCGCCGGCGCGCTCGCGGACATGTCGACCGCCTCACCGACCGGGACGGCCAAGGCTCAGGCCTCGAAGACGAACTGCCCTTGCACCGAGCTCTTTCCCTCGATGTCGAGACTCAGGCCGAGCCCCGCATGCGACGCCTTGAGATGCCTCGCCTTGCCGACGTAGGCCGGTGCCCCGGGAATGACCGAGAACGCCGCGTCGTGCAAGGTCGTGCTCCGACCCGTGGCGCCCTCGAAGGGCTCGACCTCCGCGTCGAGGCTGTCCCCGATCCTCAGATGCCCCTTGCCCTCGGTGATGTCGAAGGTGATCGGCGAGCGCTCGACGGCAACGACCTCGCCGATGAGCTGCGCGAGATCGGCGACCGGGCCACCCTTCTTGCCGGTGTAGACCCCGAGGATTGCCTCCTCCTGCTCCGCGCTCGCCTTGTCGTCGACACAGGCGACGACGCGCCACTTGCCCGCGAGCGCGTTGCCCGGGACGTGCAGCAGGACCGCGAACGTGAGATTCGAGACGTCGACGCCGTCGACGGTGCCGCTGTCGAAGGCCATGCGATCGCGCCATCGCAGGTGCCGAGATCCGGATCCTGACCGACCCAGCACGGACAGATCGCGTTGCAGGTGCACGCCTCGAGCATGGTGCCTTCCAGTCGATAACCCATGGCTGTCCCCTCCTCTGCATGGGTGGGCGACAGCACCGACCGGAGCACCTCGGTGCGCCTCGTCGCGGCGCCCTGGAAGCGCCTCGGCCGAAGCTGTCGCGAAATCATGCGCGCCTGCCGGGAAGATGTCACGACGCGGTGCGGCGACGGGTAGACGTCGGTAGCCACGAGATTCCCAGGGATGTCGCTGCCGGACACGCGTCTTCGATGGGCCGGGCGAAAACGCTATCGTGCGGGCGCCGACCGGAAGGCCCCGAGCGTGGGCTCGAGGCGGGGGAGGTCCTCTGTCAGGAATCGCGCGTCGGGGGAGAACAGATCGAGCTGGTCGATGTCCGTCAGCTCGACGAGGCGGATCTGTCTGATCTCGGGCGATCTCGGCACTACGGTGCCGACCTCGAGGCCCTCGCGCAGCGCGGCGAAGCCCCCCGCTGGCTCACAGCGGAAGTAGAAGTCGAGCCGATAAGGCCCCGGCTCCTCTCGTACGTAGGGAACCGCGTCGACCCTCAGCAAGCGGATGTTCTCGATGTCGATCCCGAGCTCCTCCCACACCTCTCGGCGTAGCGTCGCTTCGAGCACGTCGTCGGGCGAGGCATCCCCCCGCGGCGTCGTCGGACTCCCTGCGACCGACTCGAGCGAACCCCCGGGCAGGCCCCACGCTCCGCTTCGTCTGTAGCTGTGCTCCGCGACCAGGATCTGCGCAGGCGCAGCCCCTTCGTCGATCATGACGGCCACTGCCCCGACCACCCAGTTCCGGGCGAACAGACCCTTGCCGAATCCGGCGAGCCGAGGTGGAAACATCCGCCAGATGCGAAGGCACGATCGATGAACGCGGGGGTGCGCTTCGATGAGTCTGGCCAGTCGAGCGAACATCCTTCGCAACTACCCTCGAGTGACGAAGTGGCTCACCGTCTCCATGGGGCCCGGACCTCGTGCACCGGGACTCGTAGCGTCCCGTGAGCCCGCCAAGCCCGTCGGCGGTCCGCGTGCCTCAGGCCAGCAGCGCCCCGCCGTCCACCTCGATGGTCGTGCCGGTGACGAAGTCGTTCCGTCGCTGCGTGATCCGCAGACTTTGACACCGAGCCGGGGGGAAGTCTCGTGCCGCGTGGGAAGGCGTCGCCTACCGGCGGCGCGGATACGAACCGAATGGCGGCTTCCAGCCCCTTCGGTGAGGCTTGACGGAACGTCGTCGGCGCTCCGGCCGCCTCAGCTGTCCAACGCCCTGGCAAGGCGCGCCGCGTCCCGGGAGAGGCGCCCGATCGCTTCGTAGTCGCCGTCCGCAAGCAGCGCGGCGGGGACCATCCACGATCCGCCGAGGCAGGCGACGCACGGGAGTGCGAGGTACTCGCTGGCACGCTCCGGGGTGATCCCGCCCGTCGGAAAGAAGCGCACCTCCGGAAGCGGCGCGGCGAGGGCGCGGAGCTGGGCGACGCCGCCCGAGAGCTCTGCGGGGAAGAACTTCTGGAGCGTGTAGCCGCGCTCGAGCAGGCGCAGGATCTCCGACGCGGTCACCGCGCCCGGCACGAAGGGCAGGGCGACGGCGTCGGCCTCGTCGAGGAGGCGCTCCGTCGCGCCGGGGCTGACCGCGAAGCGCGCGCCGGCGTCGCGCACGCGAGCGAGGTGCTCGGCGCGACGCACGCTGCCAGCGCCGAGGACGAGGTCGGGCACCGCCGAGGCGATGCGCTCGATTGCCTCGAGCGCCGCATCGCTGCGCAGCGTCACCTCGATGGCGCCGAGGCCGGCCTCGAGCAGGGTCTCGGCGAGCGGCACGGCGCTCGCCGCGTCCTCGATGACGACCACCGGGACGATCCGCTGGCCGGCGAGCAGCTCGCTGGCGTCCATCAGGCGACCTCGAAGATGCTGGCGCCGTGCTCGGCGCCGCCCACTCCCGCACGGAAGGCGCCGAAGAGCTCTCGGCCCATGCCGGCGTGGGCGTCGGCGAGATCGACCTCGGGCGCGGGCCGCGTCTCGAGGTCGGCGTCCACCTCGAGCAGCCCGCGGTCCGCGTCGATGCGCACCCGGTCGCCGTCGCGGATGCGCGCGACAGGACCCCCGTCCGCGGCCTCCGGCGTGACCTGGATCGCCGCGAGCACCTTGCCCGAGGCGCCGGACATGCGCCCGTCGGTGAGCAGCGCCACCTTGTGGCCGCGGTTCTGCAGCACGCCGAGGTAGGGGGTGAGCTTGTGCAGCTCCGGCATCCCGTTCGCGCGCGGCCCCTGGAAGGGGACGACCGCTACGAGGTCGCCCTCGAGCTCGCGCCGCGCGAAGGCCTCGAGGAAGGCGGCCTGTGACTCGAACGCGCGCGCCGGCGCGTCGATGCGCCGGTGCTCCGGGGCGACGGCAGAGACCTTCACGATCGCACGCCCGAGATTGCCCGCCACGAGCTTGAGGCCGCCGTCGGCCTGGAACGGCTCGTCCGCGCGGCGCAGCACGTCGCGATCGGCGGGCTCGCGGCGCGCCGGGTGCCAGGCGACCTCGGGACCGTCGAGCCGCGCCTCGACCGCGTAGCGGCGAAGGCCCCGTCCCATCACCGTCATCACGTCCTCGTCGAGCAGCCCCGCATCGAGCAGCTGGCCGACGAGGAAGCCAAGCCCGCCGGCGGCGTGGAAATGGTTCACGTCGCGCACGCCGTTCGGATAGACCTGCGCGAGCAGCGGGACGACTGCCGAGAGATCGGAGAAGTCGGTCCAGTCGACGACGATGCCGGCGGCGCGCGCGACGGCGACGAGGTGCATCGTGTGGTTGGTCGAGCCGCCGGTGGCGAGCAGCCCGACGATACCGTTGACGATCGCGGCTTCGTCGACGATGCGACCGATCGGCGCGTAGCGGTTGCCGAGGCGCGTGATCGAGAGCGCCTGCACGACGGCGGCGCTCGTGAGCTGGTCGCGGAGCTCGGTGTCCGGATTGACGAAGGAGCTCCCCGGGAGCTGCAGCCCCATGAGCTCCATCAGCATCTGATTGCTGTTGGCGGTGCCGTAGAAGGTGCAGGTCCCGGGCGAGTGATAGGCCGCCGACTCGGCCGCTAGCAGCGCGCTGCGATCCGCCTTGCCGGCGGCGTGGGCTTCGCGCACGCGGGCCTTCTCGTCGTTCGCGAGGCCGGAGGGCATGGGCCCCGCCGGGACGAACACCGCGGGCAGGTGGCCGAAGGCGAGGGCGCCGATGAGCAGCCCAGGGACGATCTTGTCGCAGATCCCGAGGTAGAGCGCCGCGTCGAACATGTCGTGGGAGAGCGCGACCGCCGTCGACAGGGCAATCACGTCGCGGCTGAAGAGCGACATATCCATGCCGTCCTGTCCCTGGGTCACGCCGTCGCACATCGCGGGCACGCCGCCCGCGAACTGGGCGACGGCGCCGGCCGCGCTCGCCGTGCGGCGGATGAGATCCGGGTAGCGCTCGTAGGGCTGGTGTGCGCTCAGCATGTCGTTGTAGGCCGAGACGATGGCGACGCTCGGCACCGCGTCGCCGGCCAGCAGCGCCTTGGGGTCCGCGCCGCAGGCGGCGATGCCGTGGGCGAGATTGCTGCAAGACAGCGCCGTGCGCCGCGGGCCGCCGCGCGCTGCCGCGTCGATGCGCTCGAGATAGCGCCGCCTCGACTCCGCGCTGCGGTGGCGGATGCGCTCGGTGACGCCTTCGACGATCGGGTTCATGGATGCTCCCTGCGAGTTGTGTCTTTGGATACGTTCGCGTTGGATGTCTGTTCGCTCTCACGGCTGGCTCGCGTGCTCAATCTCCCGAGTGCCACGCGCGTCCGTCCCGGTCCAGGAGCATCGACGACGCCGTTGGTCCCCAGGAGCCCGCGACGTACTGCTCCACCTTCTGCCCGGAGGCCTCCCAGCCGGCGAGGATCTGATCGGTCCACTGCCAGGCCGCCTCGACCTCGTCGCGGCGCATGAACAGCGCCTGCTTGCCGCGCAGCACCTCGATGAGCAGGCGCTCGTAGGCGTCCGGATAGCAGATCCCGAAGGCCTCCTCGAAGCTGAGATCGAGCGAGACCGGCCGCAGCTCGAATCCTCCCGGGCCCGGCTCCTTGGCCATGATCGAGAGCTTCACGCCCTCGTCGGGCTGGAGCTTGATCGTCAGCCGGTTCGGCTGCGCCTCGGCGTGCAGGCCCTCGAAGATCGCGTGCGGCACGCGCTTGAACTGGATGACGATCTCCGAGTGCTTCGTCGGCAGGCGCTTGCCGGTGCGCAGGTAGAACGGCACGCCGGACCAGCGCCAGTTGCGAATGTGGATCTTCAGCGCGGTGAAGGTCTCCGTGTCGCTCGATGCGCCGAGCTCGTCGACGTAGCCGGGTACCGCCTCGCCTGCGATCGCGCCGGCGGTGTACTGGGCGCGCACGGTATGCGTCTTGACGGTCTCGGCGGTGATCGGCTCGAGGGCGCGCAGGACCTTGAGCTTCTCGTCGCGCACCGCGTCGTCGTCGAGGCTGGTCGGTGGCTCCATCGCGACCAGGCACACGAGCTGCAGGAGGTGGTTCTGCACCATGTCGCGCAGGGTGCCGATGTCGTCGTAGAACTCCACCCTGTTCCCGACCCCGAGGTGCTCGGCGACGGTGATCTGCACGTGGTCGACGACCTCGCGCCACCACAGCGGCTCGAACAGCGAGTTCCCGAAGCGCAGCGCGAGCAGGTTCTGCACGGTCTCCTTGCCGAGGTAGTGGTCGATGCGGAACACCTGGCGCTCGGGGAAGCAGCGGCCGACCTCGTCGTTGATCGCGCGGGCCGAGGCGTGATCGTGTCCGACGGGCTTCTCCAGGACGATGCGCATGTCCGGGACCATGAGCCCGTTGGCGCGAAAGCCCGCCGCGATCGCGCCGAAGAGCGTCGGTGCGGTGGCGAGGTAGACGGCTCGGATCCGATCCTCGTGGCCGGCGAGGCGCCGGGCGAGCGGTCCCCAGCTCCCGTGGTCCTGGGCGTCCACCTGCAGGTAGTCGAGGCGCTCGGCGAAGCGCGCCCACACCGCCTCGTCGACCCCGTCGTCGCCGAGGGCCGCGTGCATGGCCTCGGCGACCCGCGCGACGTAATCGGCGCGCTCGGTCGCACGCCTGCCGACGGCGATGATACGGCTGTCCTCCGGGAGCTGGCCGTCCCGGGCGCGGTGGTAGAGCGCCGGCAGCAGCTTGCGCAGCGCCAGGTCCCCGGCGCCGCCGAAGATGATCAGGTCGAAGGTCCCCGCGGGGAGCAGCTCTGCCATGTGCGGTTCCTGTAGAATAACGTAATTAAACTACATATAAGCAGAATTATCCAAGATATATCTGTATTTAACGGAGAGATTTACGTAGTATTACTACGTGACTGTAAACCTACTCGAGTGGATCGCGCGCGCCCGCGAGCGTCTCAGCCGCTCCGAGGCGCAGGTCGCGGCCTGGGTCCTGGCGAACCCGCGCCAGGCCGTGGAGGCGGCGATCTCGGACGTCGCGAGGGCCGCGCAGGTGAGCGAGCCGACGGTGGTGCGTTTCTGCCGCAGCGTCGGCACCTCCGGCTTCCGCGAGTTCAAGACCCGCCTCGTGGCCGCCCTCAGCCAGCCCGAGACCCACGTGCACGAGGACGTGAACCCGGGCGACGCCACCGTCGACGCGGTCGGCAAGGTCCTCGACAGCGCAATCCGCACGCTCATCGACGTGCGTGCGCTCGCCGCGACGATGCCCTTCGAGGCCGCCGTGGCGGCGATGGAGAACGCCCGCCAGCTCGTCTTCGTCGGCCTCGGCGCGTCGGGCTTCGTCGCCCGCGACGCGAGCCACAAGTTCTTCCGCCTCGGCGTGCCGTGCGCGACCGCGCTCGACGGGCAGACCATCCTGCAGAGCGCGGCGATCGCCCGGCCCGGCGACGTCTTCGTCGCGACCTCCCACACCGGGGCGTGGCCGGCGATGGTACGTGCGATGGAGCTCGCCTGCGCGCGCGGCGCGACGGTGATCGCGCTCACCGCCCCGCACGCGCCGCTCGCCACGGCCGCGAGCCTCGTCTTCGAGTGCCACCCGCCGGAGGACACGAACCTGTTCACGCCGATGAGCTCTCGACTCGCGCAGCTCGCGCTCCTCGATGCGCTGCAGGTGACCCTCGCGCTGCGGATCGGATCCGCGGCCGAGGAGAGCCTGCGGCTCAGCAAGGAGGTGCTCGCCGGGCCGCACGCGGCACGCCCGCAGGACCCGGGCGATCAACGATCCTCGTGATCCGCACCGCTAGCCCGGATATCTCACCGATCGCACGAGCGCTCGCTTGTCCCTTGAATCTCCGCCGGATTCGTCGAGCTTGGAAGTACGACCTGTACATCCGGCGCGTCGGCGAATCCACTGGAAATCCAAGGGTCTTGCGCGATCATCTCGCGGATCGGTGAGATATCCGGGCTAGTGCGGGCCGCCGGCGTGACGTGCCAGGGATAGTCGGGCGTGCAGGGGACACCGCCTCGCCGCCACCGCGCGTAGCGCTCTCGCATGCACGCGCCGCAGGGGCGGAACCCGCATGCGATGGCGGCATCCTCGTCCGCGAAGAAGACCCGGTGCCGGGCGTAGTGGCCGCGAGCGAGGGCGCGGCTCGCC
>CAJIAT010000084.1_pt1 | contig 63844 bp, 56 predicted proteins | sample 9199161 | NCBI WGS metagenome assembly CAJIAT01 (sample SAMEA7708281, study PRJEB35096) | sediment metagenome | biome: marine neritic benthic zone biome [ENVO:01000025]; feature: sediment [ENVO:00002007]; material: shallow marine sediment [ENVO:03000034] sea grass bed [ENVO_01000059] ... | reverse complement strand
GTCCATGGCAGGGAGTGCTCCCGGCACTCCCACTGCATTCCCGCCATCCATGGCGGTCAGTGGACGAGGCAGGACGAAGCAGGCCTGGATTGCTCCAGGCAATCCAGGCACTTCCTCCAGTCCCTGGGCGCCGGATGCCCGAGTCGAGACGCCTGTAGTTCCAGGCCGCACGGAGCGAGGAACGACGACCGCGTACTTTTACGGTACGTTGAGGAGTCCGCACGAGTCCATGGATGGACGAGGTAGGGCGAAGCAGGAAGCCCGAGCCGACGAGGCCATGGCAGGGAGTGCTCCCGGCACTCCCACTGCATTCCCGCCATCCATGGCGGTCGGTGGACGAGGTAGGGCGAAGCAGGATGCCCGAGTCGAGCGAGTACGGCCTGGAAATGCAGGTGGATCGGCGGCCGCAGCAGAGAATTGGTGCAATATCCGGGCTAGTGCGCCGCAGCGCCGTCGCCGCGGCCTGCTTGCTCGCGCTTCCGCTCGCCTACGTGGGGATCTCCTTCGCGCTCCTCGCCTTCCCCGCCAACGACGACTGGGACCCGGCGGCCGGGACCATCCTCGCCTTCGTCACCAGCAACGGGGTCCACGCCGATCTGGTGCTGCCGGTGCGCACCGCGGACCGGGACTGGCGCACCACGTTCCGGCCCGAGCACTTCGCGGTGAGCCTCGACGGCGCGCGCTACCTCGCGATCGGCTGGGGCGACCGTGACTTCTACCTCCAGACACCGACCTGGGCCGACCTCACCGTGCCGACCGCGCTGCGGGCGCTCTCCGGACGCAACCCCTCTCTCGTGCACGTGACCTACCTGCGCTCGGTGCGGGGCATCACGAATGGCGCGCCGATGCCTCTGACCGAGGAGGCCCACCGCGCCCTCGCCGCCTACGTCGAGCGCACCCTCGTCCTCGCCGACGGTCGCGCCGTGGCCGTGCCGGGCTCGTACTCGCGCGCGGACGCCTTCTTCGAGGCCCACGGATCCTACAGCCCCGTGAGCACCTGCAATGCCTGGGTCGGCGAGGCGCTCCAGTCAGCCGGGGTGCGCGTCTCGAGATGGACCCCCTTCGACCTCCAGACCATGTGGCACCTTCCCGGCTACCGGGGGAACGGTCCCCTTCTTCGATGATGAAAAGGGCACACCGTCCCCCTGCCCTGCGCTTGCTTTTAGTTGCTTTTAGCATATAAATAGATGCTCGATGCAGGGGCTGGCGGGAAGCAGGCGATGGCGCTCGATGTGGACGTAGACGGGGTTCGGGCCTTCAACCGCTTCTACACTGGCTGGGTCGGCGCGCTCGGTGAGGAGCATCTGGAGACCGGCTTCTCGCTCACCGAGACCCGGGTGCTCTACGAGATCGCGCACCTGCCGGAAGCCTCGGCCCGTGCGGTCAGCGAGGCGCTCCGGCTCGACGCGGGCTACGTGAGCCGCATGGTCGGGCGCTTCCGCAGGGAGGGCTGGGTCGAGGCGACGGCCGCGGCCCGCGACGCGCGGGTGCAGATCCTACGCCTGACCGAAGCCGGGTGGCAGGTGCTGAACCCCCTGCAGGAGCGCGCCAGGGCCGCGGTCGCGGCGCGCATCGAGCCGCTCGGCGCGACGGGCCGGGCGCGGCTCCTCGGCGCCATGGGCGCGCTCCAGGATCTCCTGGATCCGGACGCGCAGCGCCCGTACCTGCTCCGATCCCATCGACCCGGGGACGCTGGCTGGGTGGTGGCGAAGCACGCCGAGGTCTACTGCGAGGAGCTCGGCTGGGACTCGGCCTTCGAGGCGACCGTTGCGCGCATCGCCGCCGACTTCGTCGAGCACTTCGACCCCGCGACCCACGCCGCCTGGATCGCCGAGCGCGACGGGGAGCCGATCGGCTCGGTCTTCGTCGTGCCCCACGACGCGCGGACCGCGAAGCTGCGCATGCTCGTGGTGGACCGGCGCGCGCGCGGTCTCGGGATCGGCCGGCGGCTCGTCGACGAGGCGATCCGCTTCGCCCGGAGCGCGGGCTACGCTTCGATGACGCTGTGGACCTTCGACGCGCTGACGGCGGCCGGCGCCATCTACCGCGGTGCCGGCTTCCGCTGCACCCGCAGCGAGCCGACCCGCGCCTTCGGCAAGGAGATGGCCGAGCAGATCTGGACCCTCGATCTCTGAACGGAGCTCGAAGGCCACGCGCACACCAGGCTGCACGGACCGACATGCGCGCGCGGAGGCTTCCGCGTCCGGGCTGATGACGAGCCCCGGCCGGCGCCTCAGGGCTCTATGAGCTCCCGGGCCTCGTCTGCGAGACCGGCGAGCAAGGCGCTCGTGGGATCGCCGTAGACGAGCACCCCGTAGCGCGCGCCCTGGTACAGCGCCGCGTGCCCCTCCTGGAACAAGAAGCTGTCGGGGACCACGCGCACGCTCGAGCCCTTGCGCCGGTAGCGCACCAGCCGCTCGTCCCGCGCCAGCGCCGAGCCGTCGTCGACGCGGACCAGCCGACCGACACGGTCCTCGCCAACGCGCACCACCAGGCGACCGGACCTCGGCGCATCGTCGCCGACGAGCGCCGTCGCCTCGCCCGCGATCGCGAAGCGCAGCCGCATGTAGTCCCCCTGCATCAGCGAGCGCGGATCGGCGGGCGCCAGCTCGAGAAAGACCTGCTCGCCACCGGCGAGCACCCGCTCCTTGACGAGCACCTGAGCCGCCAGGATCGCGAGCACGAGCACCGACCAGGCGACCAGCGCTGCGCGCCTCACGAAGCGTGCTCCCCGGCCGGGGCGGGCTCGGAGACCTGCGGCACGCGGACCGTCAGGTACCAGCGCGCGGCGAGCAGGACCAGGCCGCTCGCCACCAGCACGCCGGCCTTCGTCGCCAGGTCGAGATCCAGGCTGTAGTAGTACAGCCCCAGGAATGCGGGCAGCAGCACCAGGCCGCCGGCGACGAGCACGCGCTCGTGGCGCCCGTGTCCGAGGGCGAGCATGGCGACGGCGAGGGTGACGCCGGGATCCGCGACCAGGGCGAGGGCGAGCGCCGCCACCGCGCCCACCGCCGCGAGATCGGCGTGCATCCGGGCCGGCACCGCCTCGCGCGTGATCCGGGCCGCGGCGACCCCGATGGTCAGCGCGAGGGCGGCGCGCAGCGGCCACTGCGAGAGATCGGCGAGCGGCCGCCAGCCCATGAGCGCGTCGGGCGTGGTCAGCATCACCACCAGGGTGACCAGGGCGAAGAGCATCGCGAAGGCCGCCGGCCGCGTCCAGCCTGGCGCCCGGGGGGCCACGAGCAGCGTCGCCGACCCGCCGAGACACGCGATCCCCACCAGGTGCACGGCGACGTCGCGCGCGAGGGCGCTATCGACGTCCCACAGGACGAGCGCGACGAGCACGCCGGTCGTCGCGTAGACCGACGCGAAGCGATCGATGGGCGAGGGATAGAGCCGGTACGTCGCCACCGTGGCGATCGCCGCGCCGATGGCGAGGCCCCACTCGGTGTCGAGCGCAATGGCCACGCCCCAAACCGCGAGGAGCTTGCCGGCAGCCATGGCGAAGAAGGAGAGCTGGAGCACGAAGCTCGAGACCGCGGTCCCGGGCGAGGCGAGCCCCGCCCTGCGCAGCGGCAGCGCCAGCGCGGCCAGCGGCACGCCGATGAGGAGCAGCGTGGCGGCGCTGTCGAAGTCGACGACGTCGAGGAGCGCGACCGCGAGGGCGAAGCACAGCGCCGAGATGAACGCGCCGAGCCCGGCGAGGACCCGCGCGTAGATCGGCAGGCCCGCCTCCACCGAGCGTCGGGCCAGGGCGCCCTCGGCGCCAGGGCGATCGTCCAGAGCACCGTGCGCCTCCAGCGCGTCGAGCAGCGCCGGTAAGCTGAGCCGGCCAGCCGCGGGCCTAGCCACGGGCCCGCTCCGCGTCGATGTGCGCCGAGACCTTGCGCAGCCAGCTCACCGCGGCGGCGAAGATGGCGATGGTGATCCCGGCCATCGCGAAGAACGCCAACGCCTCGACCGATCGCCACCAGTCCTCGAGCACCTGGAACAACGCGACCTCGAGCACGATGCACGCCGACAGCGCGATGGCCCCGAGCATGCCGAGATCCGGCTGGCGACGACGGTAGAACCACGCGACGGCGACGTGCGCACCGAACGCGACCAGGCCGGCGACCAGCTCGCCGGGCCCGACGCGCTGCGGGCGCAGGGCGATCTCGAGCAGCGGCAGGAAGGCGAGGAAGACGACGGCGTAGCCGAGGACGTAGCGCGTCCAGCGCGAGGCGAGCCAGTGCGCGCCGCGCGACACCGCGACCTCGCGCGCCGCGAGCGCGGCCCCGTCGAGCGCGATCAGCAGCGCGATCACGAGCGCCTCCCAGCGCGGCGAGAGCGGCGCGGTCTGGTCGACGTAGAGCACCACGGCGAGGTTCACGATCACCGCGAGCAGGATCCACAGCGGCGCCGATCGCGCGAGCGCCGCCCAGCCGAGGATCAGCGCGCCCCAGGCGACGAACAGCTCGTAGGCATCGGCCCCGGTCTGGTAGACCTGCCCGAACACGGCGAGGAACACGCCGACCATCATCCCGGCGGCGCACACGAGGATCTTCCCCACCGGGTCCTCGGTGCCGTAGACGAGCGGCCGCGCGAGGGTCAACAGCAGGCCCAGGCCGGCGAGGGCGAGCTTGGCGTGGCGCGAGAGCTCGGCCCAGTTGAAGGCGAAGAAGTAGACGACCCCTGCGAGCACGAGGACCGCGCCGAGAGCTGCCAGGAGCCGCTCGGTCCACAGGGCCCAGCGCCGCGGCTCGAGCACGAGGTCGAGCGCGACCTGGCGCCCGCCGGCGTCGAGGAGGCCCGCCGCGTGCAGGCAGTCCGCCGCCGAGCGGTCGGCAGGGGCCTCGGCCGCGTTTTCTGGTCGGGACGGCGTGCTCATGCCTTCCACCATCGCAAGCTGCGTGCCAGCCCCGCCCTGTTGCGCAACCAACTGATCTTCAGAGACTTTTCTGGAATCGGACTTACGCCTTCGCGAGCTCGAGCGTGCACGATGCGTCGTCGGATGTGCAGATCCTGCACATCGGGCCGCGAGGCGACCTGGCCTCGCGGTTCGAGCCGGCCTCGAGGCGCCAGCCCCCGCCTGCCGGACTGCCCGCCGCGCGCTCGACCGATCGCGTGGTCTCCCGGACGCATCGGCATCCCCGCCCTGCCGGCGCGCCGGGGAGCGAGACGCCCCGCGCCGCTTCGCGACACCGGTGCCAATCTCCTCGCCCGTGCTCGTGGCGGATCGCACACCCGGAATGTAGACGGAACGGCGGGAGACGGCGCGAGAGAGATCCTCAGAGCTCCACCACCTGCGCGGTGCGCACCGAGGCGTCCGCAGCGAGGACGATGCGCAGGCCGTTGACCGCGTCTGCCAGGTGCTCGGTGAGGTCCAGATCCTCGAGGATCGCGCGCAGGAGGTAAGCCTGCTCGCGGCGGCACAGCTCGTCGTGATCGGGCTCGTCCTCCATCTGGAGGATCTCGTCCTCGCGCTCGAAGCGCCCGTCGGCGTCGAGGGCGCCGTGGTGCACGCGCAGCGTCTCGGTGCGGGTGTGGGCCGCCACGTCGTCGGAGCGATGTCCCTCGCCGGACTGCTCCGCGGCGACGATGCTCACGCACCCGCGCGGACCGACGACGTCCTTCACGAAGAAGGCGGTCTCGCTCATCATCGGGCCCCAGCCCGCCTCGTACCAGCCGACGGAGCCGTCGTCGAAGACGACCTGCAGCTGGCCGTAGTTGTACATGTCCTCGTCCACCTCCTCGGTCAGCCGCGCCCCGACGGCGTGCACGCGAACGGGCCTCGCGCGCGTCATCAGGCACATCATGTCGACGTAGTGCACGCCGCAGTCGACGATCGGCGAGAGGCTGCGCATGAGGTGTCGGTGCACCGCCCAGGTCTCGCCGCTGCTCTGCTGGTTGAGGTTCATGCGCATCACCAGCGGCTTGCCGAGCGTGCGTGCGACCTCGACGAAGCGCGCCCAGGAGGGGTGGTGGCGCAGGATGTATCCGACCACGAGCTTGCGGCCGGCGCGCTCGGCTGCCTCGACCACCCGCTCGGCGTCCTCGACGGTCTCGGCGATCGGCTTCTCGAGGAACACGTGCGCGCCGGCGTCGAGCGCGCGCAGCGCGTACTCCGCGTGGGTGTCCGGCCAGGTGCAGATGCACACCACGTCCGGCGCGAGCGTGCGCAGCGCCTCGTCGTAGTCGTCGAAGCGCGCGATGGCTTCGAGATCGGCCGGGAGGTCGTCGAGAGCGCTCGCGTGGCGCGAGCACAGGCCCACGACCTCGAAGTCGTCGAGACGCACGTAGGCCGAGGCGTGCGAGCGCCCCATGTTGCCGATCCCCACCACCAGCACCCGCAGCGCGCTCGTCACCCTCTCACCCCTCCGTGTCCCGTTCCCTCACCGACGCCCCCGATCCATGTCGCGAGCACCCGGAGATCATCGTCGAGCAGCACGAGATCCGCCTCGTGGCCCGGCGCGATGCGTCCGAGCGCGCCGTCGAGCCCGAGGAATGCCGCCGGATAGCTCGAGGCCATGCGCAGCGCCTCCTCGAGAGACAGCCCGAGGCGGCGAACGCAGTTGCGCACCGCGCTCGCCATGTCGAGGTCGGAGCCGGCGAGCACGCCCGCGGCGGTCGCGCAGCGTCCGTCGACGGCGACGATCTCCTCACCGCCGAGGCGAAAGATCTTGCGCTCGTCCCCGACCGTGGGCATCGCGTCGGTGACGAGGAAGATCTTGCCCTGGCGCTTGGCGCGGATCGCCACGCGCAGCGCCGCATCGTGCACGTGATGGCCGTCGGCGATCACGCCGCACCAGACCCCGTCGTCGTCGAGGGCGGCCCCGACCGCGCCGGGCTCGCGGCTCGTGAGCGGCGTCATCGCGTTGAACAGATGCGTGAAGCCGCGCACGCCCGCCGCGATCCCGGCGCGGGCCTCCTCGTAGGTCGCCGCGGTGTGGCCGGCGCACACGCGTACTCCCGCGGCCGCGAGGGCGGCGATGAACGCGGTCCCGACGCGCTCGGGCGCGACGGTGGCGACGACGACGCCGAGATCGCCGGCGCTCATCAGGGCCAGGGCGTCGCGGTCCACCGCGCGGATCGCCCGCTCGTCGTGAACGCCCTTGCGCAGCGGATTGAGATAGGGGCCCTCGAAGTGCACGCCGCGAACGCCCGGCACCCCGTCGGCGAGGGCGGCGCGCACGGCGTCGGCGGCGCGGGTCATGACCTCCCGGCGATCGCTGATCAGGGTGGGCAGCACGGTGGTGGTGCCGAAGCGCCGGTGCGCGGTGGCGATCGTGCGGATCCCCTCGACGCTCGGCGCATCGTTGAACATCACGCCGGCGCCGCCGTTGACCTGGACGTCGACGAAGCCCGGCGCGAGCAGACCGGGCCCCGCCTCACGGCGCTCTACGCCCGCGGGGATCTGCCTCGGATCGGCGAGCGCCACGATCCGGGACCCGTCGACGAGCACCGCGCGATCCTCGACGATCGACTCGCCGTCGAAAAGGCGCTCGGCGCGCAGGGCGAAGCGGATCATCGAGCGCACGCTCGGCCCCGATCGCCCGCGGCGACCGTGAGCCGGTGAGCGCCCTGGGCGACTGCTCGGGCGCAGCCTCTCATCGCGTCTCGGTGACCTTGTGCAGGTGCGCCGGCCGGTCCGGGTCGAAGCCGCGCGCACGGGCGATGGCATCGGCCAGCAGGTAGAACGACTGGACCATCGCGACGGGCGCGGTGGCCGGGTGCATGTCCGGCACGACCGGCAGCCGGTATGGCGCTCGCGGGCCCGCCTCCGCTGCGAACACGCGTGCGCCCTTCTCGCGCAGCGACTCGATGAGCGCCTCGACGCCGGGCCGCGTCTCGTCGGCCTGGGACAGCACCAGCAGCGGGTAGCGCTCGCGCACCAGGGCGAGGGGGCCGTGCATCAGCTCCGCGGCGCTGAACGCCTCGGCGTGGATCGCGGCAGTCTCCTTGAGCTTCAGCGCACACTCCTGGGCGATGCCGAGGGCGAGACCGCGGCCGACCACCAGCAGGTCGTCCGCGGCGGCGAGGGGCACCACGGCCTCGGACCAGTCGAGCCCGACTGCGGTCTCGAGCTGTGCGGGCAGGACATCGAGCGCCCCGAGCAGTCCGGCGTGCTCGCCGATGTGCGCAACCGCCTGCAGCGCCGCGGTGAGCGCGCCGATGAACGACTTGGTGGCCGCGACGCTGCGCTCGGGCCCCGCATGCACGGGCAGCACCAGGTCCGAGACCTCGGCGAGGGGCGAATCGACCTCGTTCAGCAACGCCACCACGTAGGCTCCGTTGCGCTTCGCCCACCCGGCGTTGGCGAGCAGGTCGGGGCTGCGACCGGACTGGGAGATCACCACGAACAGCGCCCCGTCGTAACGCATCGGGCGGCCGTAGACCGATCCGATCGAAGGCGCTGCGGAGGTCACGGGGACGCCGAGCGCGGTCTCTACCAGGTACTTCACGAACGTCGCCGCGTGGTCCGAGCTGCCCCGCGCGCAGGTGCACACGAGGGCCGGTGGCCGCTCGGACAGCACTGCGCGAAGCTGCTCGCAGATCGCACGGTTCGCCTCGAGCTGACGCGCGACGACGGCGGGCGCCTCGCGCGCCTCGGCGGCCATCAGGGTGGACTGACTGCTCATCATCGGCCCGCTCAGACCTGCAGCTCGGCGACGAAGTCGTACGCGTCGCCGCGATAGTGGGATCGCACGAACTCCACGGGGCGCCCGTCGGACAGGAACGAGCGGCGCTCGATGTACAGGCACGCGGTGCCCGCGGGCACGTGCAGCCGCCGCGCGTGCTCCTCGCCGAGCAGCTCGGCGCGCAGGCGCTGCAGCGCGCGCACCGGGCGCGTGCCCCTTGCCTCGAGGTGCTCGTAGAGAGAGCCCCCGACGAGCTCGGGGTCCGGGAGGATGGCCTTCGGCAGCGTCGCCTGCTCCAGGCACATGGGCTTGCCGTCGGCGAGCCGCACCCGATACAGGCGCGACACCGCCGTGCCCGGCGAGAGGACCAGCGCGAGGGCCTCGGCCGGCGTCGCCGCGCCGGTCGAGCGGTCGATCCACTCGACGCCGGCGCGCATGCCGCGCGCGTTGATGTCCTCGGTGAAGCCGGTGAGCTGGGACAGCGGCTGCTCGACCCGCGGCGCGACGAAGTTCCCCGCCCCCCGGCGCTTCTCGAGCAGGCCCTCCTCGACCAGCTCGTGAACCGCATTGCGCACGGTGACCCGTGACACGCCGAGCGCCTCGGCCAGATCGCGCTCCGAGGGCAGCGCGTCGCCGACGCCGACCACGCCCTCCTCGACGGCGGCGCGCAGCCCGCGGCCGAGGCGCCGGTAGATCGGCGTCGCGCTCGCCGCGTCGAGATCGGCGGTCCGTCGAACGACGGCGACGACCTGGTCGATCACGCCCGGCTCCTCGCCAACGCCATTGCGAGCGCGCCGTCGAGCGCATCGCCCCGCGGCTCGACGAGCAGCGGGGCGACCGCCTCGGGGAGCCAGGAGCCGAGCGCGCCGGAGAAGCCGCCGACCAGTGCGATGCGCGGCGCACCACCCGCATGAAGCGCGCGCAGCAACGCCGCGGCATCGGCGGCGGCCGCGCGCATGATCGACACACCGATGGCGTCGCCGCGCCTCGCGTGCTCGACCACGAGCGGCGCGAGCTCGCCGTAGTCAGCCGGGCGCGCCTCGATCGCCCAGGCGACGACGCGCTCCGGGTCGTCGTCGAATCGCGCCATGATCGCGCGCCCGAGCTCCGAGGACGCGACGACCGACTCGTGGGCGAGCAGCGCCGCGCGGACCGCCTCGCGGCCCACGGTCGCCCCGCTCGCCTGATCCGATACCAGGAATCCCCAGCCGCCGACGGTGAAGGCGCGCCCGCCGACGATCGCGCACCCGCAGCTCCCGGTGCCGAGCACCAGGATCCCGCCGTCGGCCCCGTCGTGCGCGCCGAGACAGGCGACGTAGGCGTCCGACTCGACGGCCAGCGAGGCGAAGGGGTGCGCAGCGGCGCGCAGCCGCTCGAGCTCGGAGCCGAGCGTGAGGCCGGCGAGCCCTGCCCCCGCGTGCAGCGAGGACAGGCAAGACCGGTCGAGCCCCGCGCCGCGCAGCGCCTCGACGGTCGCGTCGACCATCGCACCGAGGGCGCGGTCGATCCCGAGGAGGGTGTTCGCCGGTCCGGCGACACCCTCACCGACGGTCCGGCCGTCGTCGGCGACGAGCCGCGCCCGGCAGCTCGTCCCGCCTCCGTCGATGCCCACGAACATGGTGACACGCCGCGCGATGAGAAGATGCCAATCTAATACCATTCTCGATCGAATGTCGAGCAGGAGCGACCCGCAGCTCCGATCGCAGTCGGTCCGGCATCTGGAGATCAGCCATCAACATGATGATATAAATCAAAATTTATGATTTCCGCGGGATTCTGGCGGCACCGAGGCAGCTCAGGGCTCGCATTCCTATAGAAGTTGGTATTATAGTGGTATCACACTTGTCGCACCGAGCACCCATGTCCGAGCCGACGCCCACGGAACGCTTCTCGCCGCGCTATCGCGGGCTCGACACCTGGGCCGACGAGGACGTCCTGGCGGCGCTGTGGGACGGTCAGATGGGTGCGGTCGCCGCGGTCCGGGCGGCGTTGCCGGCGATCGCGGCTGCCGCCGCGGCGATGGCCGACGCCCTGCGCGACCCGGCGTCGAGGCTGGCCTATGCCGGCGCCGGCTCCTCGGGGCTGCTGGCGATGCAGGACGCCATGGAGATGCACCCCACCTTCATGTGGCCTCCGGAGCGGCTGGTCATGATGATGGCCGGCGGCGACACGGCGCGGCTGCGTCCGGTCGGGCTCGCCGAGGACGATGCGGCGGGCGCGGCGCGCGACGTCGAGCGGCACGCGATCGGCGCGGGCGACGTGCTCGTCGCCGTCGCCGCGAGCGGCACGACGCCCTACACCCTGGCGGCCACCGAAGCCTGCGCCGCGCGCGGGGCGACGACCATCGCGATCGCCAACGTGCCGGCGACGCCGCTCCTCGCAGCCGCCGACCACCCGGTGCTCGTCGATAGCGGGCCAGAGGTGATCGCCGGGTCCACCCGGCTCAACGCGGGCACCGCGCAGAAGGCGGTTCTCGGCATGCTATCGTCGCTCGCGATGACCCGGCTCGGCCACGTCGTGGACGGGCTGATGGTCGGTCTCGTCGCAGACAACGACAAGCTGCGAGGACGCGCGGTGCGCATCGTCGCCGCGCTCGCGGAGACCTCGCCACGGGAGGCCGAGCGCGCGCTCGAGGCGAGCGCGGGCGTGGTGAAGACCGCCGTCCTGGTGGCAAGGGGGATGTCCGCCGCCGCTGCCGAGGCGCACCTCGCCGAGCACGACGGCGACCTGCGCTCGGCGCTGGCCGGGGTGCCGCACGACAGGCCCGAAATCGGTCCGACCTCATGACCGTACACCGAGGGAGAGCTCCAACCATGAAGAACCGACTCACCGATCACCTCCTCCGCCCGCTCCTGGTCGCGGTCGCGATCGGAGTGAGCACGCCCGCCGCCGTTGCCCAGAGCCTGCAGATCGAGAGCTGGCGCAACGACGACATCGACATCTGGAACGACACCATCATCCCGGCGTTCAAGAAGTCCCACCCGGACATCGACGTGACGTTCGCGCCGACGCCGCCCGCCGACTACAACGCGAGCCTGAACGCCAAGCTCGCCGGCGGCACCGCCGGGGATCTGATCACCTGTCGGCCCTTCGACGCCTCGCTCGACCTGTACAAGAAAGGGCGGCTCCTCGACGTGACCGATCTCGCCTCCATGGGCAACTTCTCGGACGTCGCGAAGAGCGCGTGGCAGACCGACGACGGGGCCGTGACGTTCTGCATGCCGATGGCGTCGGTGATCCACGGCTTCATCTACAACAAGGAGATCTTCGCCGAGCTCGGGATCTCGATCCCGAAGACCATCCCCGAGTTCATGACGGCGGTCGAGAAGATCAAGTCCGAGAGCCGCTACACCCCTCTCGTGATGGGCACCGCAGACCAGTGGGAGGCGGCGACGATGGGCTTCCAGAACGTCGGCCCGAACTTCTGGAAGGGCGAGGCCGGTCGCAAGGCGCTCATCGACGGCGCGCAGAAGCTGAGCGACCCGCAGTACGTCGCCGTCTTCGCGCACCTCGCCGAGTGGACGCCCTATCTGGGCAGGGGCTTCAAGGCGCAGAAGTACCCGGACAGCCAGAACCTGTTCTCGCTCGGCCGCGGCGCGATCTATCCGGCCGGCTCCTGGGACATCACCACCTTCAACAACCAGGCGGACTTCGAGTTCGGCGCCTTCGCGCCTCCGGTGCCCGAGGGCGCGTCCGAGTGCTACATCAGCGATCACACCGACATCGCCCTCGGCATCAACCCCGCGTCGAAGAACGTCGAGGCGGCGAAGAAGTTCCTCGAATGGGTCGGTAGCGCCGAGTTCGCCGATCTCTACTCGAACTCCCTGCCCGGCTTCTTCTCGCTGTCGAACCACGAGGTGAGCGTGAAGGACCCCGTGGCGCAGGAGTTCGTGAGCTGGCGCGGCAAGTGCAAGTCCACGATCCGCAACTCCTACCAGATCCTCTCGCGCGGGACCCCGAACCTCGAGAACGAGCTGTGGAACGTGAGCGCGCAGGTCGTCAACGGCACGCTCACGCCGCAGCAGGCGGGCGACAAGGCGCAGGGCGGGCTGGCCAAGTGGTACGAGCCGCAGATGTGAGCCGGTCGCGTGCGCCGGCGCAGGCTCCGAGCCCCCACCGGCGTACGGCGTCTCGCCGGGAGCCCAGCTCCGCTCGCACCGCCCGTCCCATCTGGATAGCTGTGCAGACATATCGATCACCGCCGCCCGCAGAAAGCGCCTGCCCCCTTGGGGGCGGGACACGACTGCAGGGCAGGGATTGCTCCTGCAATCCTTTCGCATTTCCTCCATCCCTGGAGGGCAGCGCGGAAGGTACGAGTCCACGGCAGGGAGTGCTCCCGGCACTCCCATTGCATTCCCGCCATCCATGGCGGTCAGTGGACGAGGTAGGGCGAAGCAGGCCTGGATTGCTCCAGGCAATCCAGGCACTTCCTCCGGTCCCTGGAGGTGGGATGCCCGAGCCGAGGGCAACGCACGGAGCAGTTGCCGAGGGAGGGATTCGATCATGGCTGAGCGGCGCGGAAGCCATACGGGTGGAGCATATTCGCGATCACCGATAGAGCGTCTTTCGGAATACCTCGAATGAGCAGCCGGGCACGATTCCCGACCCATATCGTCGTCTTCCTCGCGCCGGCGACGATCGTGTATACGCTGTTCATGATCTATCCGCTCGCGGACTCGATCCGCCTGAGCCTGTACACGAGCGACGAGTCGGGGGCGAACCACTTCGTGGGCCTCGCCAACTACGCCGTGATGGTCTCGGACCCCGAGTGGTCAGGCGCGTTCTGGAACGCGCTGCGCAACAACCTCGTGTTCTTCCTCGTCCACATGCTTGTGCAGAACCCGATCGGCATCGCGCTCGCCGCCCTGCTGAGCCTGCCGAAGGTGACGGGGCGGGGCACCTACCGCACGCTGCTGTTCATGCCGACCATGCTGTCGGTGGTGGTGATCGGCTTCGTCTGGCAGCTCATCCTGAGCCCGCTCTGGGGCGTGAGCGAGACGCTGCTCGACTACGTCGGCCTGGTCGACTGGTTCCGGCCGTGGCTCGGTGAGGAAGGGTCGGCGCTGATCACCCTCTCGCTGATCTCCGTGTGGCAGTTCGTCGGCATCCCGATGATGCTGATCTACGCGGCGCTGCTGAACATTCCCGAGGACGTCGTTGAAGCAGGGGTGATCGACGGCGCGAGCCAGTGGCAGATCTTCTGGTACATGAAGCTGCCGCTGATCCTGCCCACCATCGCGATGGTCTCGATCCTGACCTTCGTCGGCAACTTCAACGCCTTCGACCTCATCTACGCGGTGAAGGGCGCCCTGGCGGGCCCGAACTTCTCCACCGACATCATGGGCACGCTGTTCTACCGGACCTTCTTCGGCTTCCAGCTCCAGCTCGGCAATCCGACGATGGGCGCGACGGTCGCAACGCTGATGTTCTTCATCATCCTGGTGGGCGTGCTGTTCTACCTGCTCGTGATCCAGCGCAGGCTCAGGCGCTACGCGCTGTAGGGACGGGGACAAGATGGCGCGAGCAACCCGATCGTTCAACGCCGCCGCGGTGCACGTCGTTCTGATCGCCTACACGATCATCGCGCTCTGGCCGATATTCCTGATCCTCATCAACTCCTTCAAGACCCGGAAGGCCATCTTCCGGGCGCCGCTCTCGCTGCCGGACGCTGAGACCTTCAGCCTGATCGGCTTCGAGAAAGTGCTGGGCAAGTCGAGCTTCGGCCTGTACTTCTCCAACAGCATCACCGTGACGGTGGTGACCCTCGTGGTGGTGCTGCTCGCCGGCGCGATGGCGGCCTGGGCGCTCTCGGAGTACCGCTTTCCCGGGAACACCTGGCTCGCCCTCTATCTCGCGATCGGCATCATGGTGCCGATCCGCCTCGGCAGCGTCAGCATCCTGCAGCTCATCGTCGATCTCGGCCTGACCAACACCCTGACGGCGCTGATCCTCGTCTACACGGCCCAGAGCCTGCCGCTCGCGATCTTCATCCTCTCGGAGTTCATGCATCAGATCCCGAAGGATCTGAAGGACGCGGCGCGCTGCGACGGCGTGAGCGAGTACAAGATCTTCTTCCAGGTCGTCCTGCCGCTGACCCGGCCCGCGATCGCGACGGTCGGGGTGTTCACGATGATCCCGGTCTGGAACGACCTGTGGTTCCCGCTGATCCTGGCGCCGAGCGGGAACACGCAGACGATCACCCTCGGCGTGCAGCAGTTCATCGGTCAGTACGTCACCGACTGGAACTCGGTCCTCGCGGCGTTGACGCTGGCCATCGCGCCGGTGCTCGTGCTCTACCTGGTGCTCTCGCGCCAGCTCATCCGAGGCATCACCTCCGGCGCGGTGAAGTAGCCCCCGCCTGCATTCGGAGCCCACATGGCCGACATCCAGCTCAGCAGCGTGCGCAAGGCCTTCGGCAGCACCGAGGTCCTGCACGGGGTCGACATCGACATCGAGGACGGCGAGTTCGTGGTCTTCGTCGGACCGTCCGGCTGCGGCAAGTCGACGCTGCTCAGGCTGATCGCGGGGCTGGACGGGATCACCGAGGGCGAGCTGCGCATCGGTGGCGAGCGCGTGAACGACATGAGCCCGAAGGAGCGCGGTATCGCGATGGTCTTCCAGTCCTACGCGCTCTACCCGCACATGACGGTCTACAGGAACATGGCCTTCGGTCTGAAGATCGCGAAGAACGACCGAGCGGAGATCGATGCGCGGGTGCGCAAGGCGGCCGAGATCCTGCAGCTCGGGGAGCTTCTCGACAGACGCCCGGCGCAGCTCTCGGGCGGTCAACGTCAACGCGTCGCGATCGGCCGGGCGATCGTGCGCGACCCCCGCGTGTTCCTCTTCGACGAGCCGCTGTCGAATCTCGACGCCGCGCTGCGGGTGCAGACCCGGCTCGAGATCGCGAAGCTCCACCAGCGCCTCGGCAACACGATCATCTACGTCACGCACGATCAGGTCGAGGCGATGACCCTCGCCGACAAGATCGTGGTGCTCAACGGCGGGAATCTCGAGCAGGTCGGCACGCCGCTCGAGCTCTATCACCGGCCCCGGAACCTGTTCGTTGCCGGGTTCATCGGCTCGCCGAGGATGAACTTCCTGGAGGCGCGCTGCGCCGAGCGCGTCGGGCAGGCGGTCACCGTCGAGCTCGCCGGCGGCGAGCGGCTCACGGCTCGGTGCGGGGCGAGCGAGGTGCGCCCGGGCGATCTGCTGACCGTGGGCGTTCGCCCGGAGCACGTCTGCGAGCCGGCGGCGGCGGCGGTGACGCTGCGCGGATCGGTGGACGTGGTGGAGCACCTCGGCACCGTGAGCTACGTCTACGCCTCCCTCGCCGACGGCACCAGCCTCGTCGCGAGCACCGGCGGCACCAGCCGCACGCGCGCCGGCGAGGGGCACGACTTCGGCCTGGAGCTCTCCACGGTGCACCTCTTCGACGCCGAAGGGATCGCCCTCGACAACCTCGATCTGCATCCGGAGCACGAGGACGTGCGCTCGGGAGCCTGAGGGGTAGAATCGGGCCCGGTCCGGTATCGGGCACAGGCACGGGCGACGACGATGGAGATCCGCAGCGTCGAGGGCGAGGCGCTCTTCCCGACAACCGTCTGGTACGTGCGCTTCGCGGACGCGGAGGCGGTGAACCGGCGCATCCTCGAGGAGATGGACGCCGTGGACTGGGAGGCGTCCCACGCGCGTCGCGGGCTCAGCGAGCTCTACGAGAAGCGCTACCGCGAGGACGTCTTCATCACCGCCAACCAGGTGCCCGCGGCGATGGAGGTGGTCGCGGCCTTCGGCTACTGCTGCCTGCAGATCGCCTCGGAGTACGGCTGGGACCTGGAGCGCAACGAGTTCCGCATCACCTCGATGTGGGCCCACGTCACGCCGCCGGGCAAGAACACCCAGCTCCACCACCACTACCCGTCCGACCTGAGCTGCGCCTACTACGTGCGGGTGCCCGAGAACGCCGGCGCCCTGCGCTTGATCGACGATCGCAAGTACCGGGCGCTCGAGCCGGATTCGCTGACCGGCCACCTGAGCTGCCGGCGCAACGTCGACGTGGACCCGGTCGAGGGCCTGATGGTGGTCTTCCCCTCCTGGGTCAGCCACCAGGTCGCGGAGAACCTCTCCGGCGAGCGCCGGGTCTCGTTGAGCATGAACGCCAAGCTCACCGCCCTCGGCGAGGCGCCGCCGTCGGGGACCCGCGTGCTCCCGGACGGGTCCCTGGAGGTCCTCGGCTGAGCCGCAGCACGGGCCGCTGACGAGCGGCCCGTCCAGCCAAGCACCTGTTTCGAGTCGCGAGACATTGGTGGCGACGGCCGTGACTCGATCGGCCATCTCGCGACGCGCCGTGAACACGTCCCTGTGGGCTCGGGCGCAGCATCCATGCTGCGCACGGTCGCGAGATGGCCGATCGAGTCACGACCTCGAGCGTGTTCTGCACCTCGGAACGGGTATTGGGCCGAACACGACGGGCTCGACCGAGAGCCCGGCGCCGTGGGCCGTGCCGCCCTCGACTCAGACTTGCGGACGACGCCCGGCGCGGCGGGCCAGCTCCTCGAGATCGCCGATGATCGGGGCGAGATCGCGCTCCGGATCGGCGCGGAGATCGCGCATCCCCGCGACCGAGCTCGCGATGTCGACCAGGGCGGCGATCGCGGTCTCGTTCTCACGGACCATCGCCTCGACCGCGGCGCGCTCCGCCAGAGCGTGCTGATCGGTGCCGCTCAGGCGCTCGAGGATCCGGAGCCGATCCACGGCGCTCGAGAGATTGGCCACGATCGCCTCGTGAGCCTCGGCGACGGCGCCGACGTAGCGCAGATAGGTGAGCTCGCCCACGTTGAGCTTGCGGGCGAGCAGCCCCTGGAACGCGTCGTGCTGCCCGCGCAGCATCTGGTACTGCTCGAGCCCCTGGGCGGCGAGCTCCGCTGCCGGGCTCTCGATCTCCGCGAGGTCGAACAGGGCCGCGCGCAGGCCGCCGAGCGCCTCGAGGCGCTCGCGCTCGCGCAGGGCGGTGACCGCGTCGACGTGGCGCCGCACGTAGCGGCCACGGCGCGCGAAGTGGTTCACGCAGAACGTGCCCGCGCCGGTCGCGAGGCCGACGGCCGCGACGCCCCAGGCGAGCGCCCCGCCGACGGCAATCGCGAGCGCGCTGGCGCCGACGCCGACGGCGCAGGAGGCAACGGTCAGCGGATCGGTGCAGCTCTGGCGCAGCACCGCCCGGTCGACCGCCTCGCGCGCGAGCTGCGGGTCGGACACGCGGCCTCACCTCCAGCAGTTGACGCGCTCCGGACGACCCGCGGAGCGCCAGGATCGAGCCCGGGCGCGGAGCAGCGCGAGCCGGCCCTCGGCGCTGCGAGTGTAGACGAGCTCGCAGCGCCCGAGGTGGCGGCGCCAGTGCCGGGCGAGGGCCTCGGCAGCCTGCTGCACACCGAGCGCCGCGGGCACCGCGTACCAGGACGCTTCCTCGGGCCCGCCGCCGAGGGGAGACACGGCCCGCTGCGCGAGCAGGTAGCGCGGGTTGTCGACCGGTGAGAGGACCTCCTCGAGGGCGAGGTTGAGCGCATCGGACTCGTAGCGCGTGCCGCCGTTCAGGCTCGCGCGGACGGCGCCGTCTCGATCCTCGACGCTCTCGATCCGCAGCGCCTCCCGGGACGTCTCCAGCCGTGCGAGCTCGGCGAAGGCGTCGAGGAGGCACTCGCCGACCCTCGCGACGAGCTCCGCGCCCCAGCCCTCGCGGTGCGCCCGGTAGGCGCGCAGGAGATGCCGCGGCAGGCGCAGCGCAGCGGCGACGCCGCCGGTCACCGCGACCCCCGCCATCCCGCCCGGAGCGAGGCCGGTGAGCGTCGCGAGGCCGAGCCCCGCTGCGGTGCCCGCACCGAGCGCGAGCGCGCTCCGGGCGGCGGCGCTGCGGGCAGGCCGGTAGCGGACGTAGACCTCGCGCAGCGGCCCGCTCTCGCAGCGCAGCTCCTCGACGAGACCTCGGCCCGCCAGGGCGTCGCTGCCATCGAGGGCGCGACGCCAGGCGTCGGCGAGCAGCCCGCGCTCGCGCGCGCGGGCGCTCGTCTCCCGATTGACGCCTGCGACAGCCTCCGCCGTCCACGCCGCCGGCGGCACGTACAGCCGCGAGAAGCCGCTCTCGATGATCGACCCGTCGTAGCTCACCCCTTCGAAGGCGGCGAAGCGTCTGCGCACGGTCTCGAAGTCCGCGCCGCCGCCGGGCGCTCCGGGCTCGATGCAGGCGAGGTGCCAGATATTCGAGGCCTTCGCCGGGTTGTCCGGGTCGATGCGGATCACGCGTCCACGCATCTGGTTGCTCAGCACGTGCGTCGACACCGCGCTCGCGATCACGAGCGCGTTGGCCGACTGGGCGTCCCAGCCCTCGGCGAGCAGCGCCGCCGTGCCGACGATCGCGCGCACGGCGCCCTGCTCGAAGAGCTGCGTGACCGCCTGCACGACGCCCTGGCGCAGGCGCTCGTCGATGCTTGCGAGGAAGTAGCGCTCGTCATCCGGGTGCGGGACGACCCGTGGCGGCTCGACGCCCAGGGCGGCGAGGGACTGCGCCAACGGCTCGCGCGCGGCGCGCGGGAGGATCGCCAGGCGCCCGGTCAGCAGACACAGGGGCACGTCGTGGGAGCGGTCCGCGCGCAGCGCCTCGAAGATCGGCACGGCACCGAGGCGCACCCGGCGCTCTTTGGCTCGCGCCGCCCCGAGGTACTCCCGGCGCACGTGGTCGGTGAGCACCACGAGGCGGAGCTCCGCGCCGAGCGCGTCGCGCTCGAGGTCGAAGATCCGCTGCACGCTCCCCACCTTGGCGTCGCTCGCCCGCAGCCGCCTGAGGTGGCGCTGGCCGCCGCCGAGCCTCACCCGGCGGTGCTCGATCGCGTGCGCGCGCCGCAGGCGTCGCTCGAGGTCGCGTCTGAAGCGCTCCTCCGCGTCGTACAGGGCCGGATTGGCGAACAGGAGGTCGGCGAGGAGCAGCTCCAGCCAGCGGTCGTCGAGGTCCGGCACCGGCGCCTCGGCGGCGCCGAGAAAGGCCCGCTGCTCGGCGCACTCGTGACCGGCAGCGACCAGGAAGACGACCATGGCCGAGAACAGGTCCGGATCCCCGAGCACCGCCTCGCGGTGGGCGTCGTCGTCGAAGCTCGCGAAGCGCGGGTTGCCGAGCACGGCCCGCACCAGCTCATGGGAGGATGCGAGCTCGTCCCTCAGCGCCGAGACGGCCCGCCGGTCGGCGCTGATCGCGTCCCACTCCTCGGTCGTCGGCGTCGACAGATGCACGTAGTCCTGGTGCGGGCACAGGTTGCCCGCGGCCACCAGCTCGGGCACCGAGATCTCGGCGTCGATGGGTCCGCACAGCGTGACGTAGCGGTTCCACTCGGCCACGGTGACGTCGAGCGGCGGCGTCGCAGTCAGGGCGACGACGGTGAGCCCGGGGCTGGCCTCGACCAGCTCGACGAGCACCTTCCACCACTCGTTGCGCAGGTGGTGCGCCTCGTCGAGCACCAGGGTGCCGATCCCCGCCGGCCCCGTCTCGGCACCCGCCTCGCCTCCCGCCTTGGCTGCCGCGTGCAGGCTCTGGTAGGTGCTCACGACGATCGGCGCCGGCGCCTCGAGGCGATGGTCGATGAGCGCCGGGAGCGGCTCCCCGCCGGAGAGGAACGCGCTGCGGAAGCGCTCGACCCACTGGTTGCGGATGGTCAGCGTCGGCGCGAGGACGAGCGCACGGCGCCCGAGGCGGCGCACCACCTCGAGGCCGAGCACGGTCTTGCCGGCGCCGGGGGCGGCGACCACGTGCAGCCGCGCGTCCCCGAGATGCGGGTCCAGCTCCTCGAGCAGCCGGGCCTGGTAGGGGCGCCAGGGGTGGGCGAAGCGCAGCTGCGGGGGGAAGGGCGAGGGCTCGCTCACGGGGCCTCCCGGAGGAGCACTGTCCCGCGGCGCAGCGCGAGTGCCCGGACCGCGACTCGGAACAGGATTCAGGCGACCACCCCGCCGGCGGCGATCGCGAGCTGCATGAACCAGGCGGTCAGCATCAGAACCCAGATCCACAGGAGCTTGCGCTTGTAGGCGACGGACGCCCGCATCGCGTCCTTGACGGCCCAGCGCGTCGGTCCGGTCAGGGCGAAGACCATCGCGACGAAGAGCAGCGGGACGCCGAAGAGCGCGATCTCGAACAGCGTCCATCGGATGCTGCTGTACATGGCGCTGTAGAGGATGGGGACCCGCGGCGCGCCGAGCGCCGGCCCGAAGGCGACGAGCACGAGGGCCGCGACCGCACCCATGGCCCAGTGAGCGGCGATCACGATGCGCGCGGCGGGGACCGTGGTGGCGCTCTCGATCGATTCGCTCATGGACTCGCCCTTCCCGGGGCTGGTCACGCGGGCACCGCCTGGTGGCGCCAGTGGGCGAGCAGCCCGGCCTTCCAGACCGCATAGAAGACCGCTCCCGGCCAGAACAGCACCAGCAGCACGACGAACAGGAGCGGCGAGAACGGCGACGGGCCGCTCGCCCCGCGCTCGGCGCGGATGGCGCGCAGCGCATCGCGCTTGAGGCGGTTCACGTCCTCGCTCGACGCGTCGGCGCCGCAGTACTGGCACACGGGAGAGACGGCGAGGTCGAGCGGGATCCTCGCATCGACGTGCGCCCCGCAGTTGCCGCAGCGCTCGAGCACGACGAAGCGATCGCGCAGGCGACCGTCGACGATGGCGTCGGCCTCGCGATCGTAGACGAAGTGGGCGTTCGGCTGGGCGTTGACGAGGGCGAGCAGGGCCGGGATCTCCGCCCGCGCGATCCCCGTCGAGTCGGCGAGATCTCCGACGTCGACCTCAACGCCCTCGTCGAGGAAGTTCCACATCAGCACCGCGCGGTTCTCCTGCCGGTGCAGGTAGGCGCCGAGCGCGACCATGACCAGGGCGGCGGCGAGCATCCAGTGCCAGAAACCGCGCCCGCCCGCCGGATGCTCCTCGATGGATATCGCGTCCCGGTGCTGGGCGCGCATCGCGCGCTCGGTGCCGAGGATGCGCCAGTGGTAGGTGGTATGCGTCTTGCCGTCGGCGCCGCGGCGCACGACCTCGTAGACCTTCGAGTCCGCCGCGCACGCGTTGCCGAGCAGCGCCAGGGCGAGCAGGATGATCCCTGTGCGCAGGAGGTACTTGTCGACCTTGTGGATCTCGCGGTCCAACGGGCTCGTTTCGACGGCGCACGGCCCTCGGCCCGGCGCGACCGGGCTGAGGACACCTCCGGCGGGTGCTCGGTGAGTTACTCGCGTCCGAGTATAGACACTCGACACGGAGGACCCCGGGACCCGGCGCTCCGGGCCAAGAACCTGTTCCGGGTCGCGAGACACTGGTGGCGACGGCCGTGACTCGAGGGTGTTATGCGACTCGGATCAGGTACTTGGCGCTCCGCCAGCCGAGGCGGTGCCGGGTCTGCGACACCGCTCATCGCAGCAGCGCCGCGAAGTACTCGTTGAGCAGCCGACCGTCCGGGTCGAAGGTCCGGCGACGGGCCTCGAAGGCGTCGACGCGCTCGCCGAAGGCGGCCAGCACCTGCTCGCGCGTCAGCCCCGGCGTCTGATTGAACAGCGGCTTCCCGCCGCGCGCGGCGGCGAACTCGTTGTAGGCGGCCAGGAACTCGACCCAGCCCCTGTTGCCCGTGGACACGGGGTCGATGGTGATCACCGGCCCGTCGTGGGCATAGGAGAACCAGGATGTCCTGTCCTCGAGGATGTAGTAGCCGACGTTCGGCATGTTCGTGCGGTAGCCATGCTGCTCGTAGTAGCGCTCGCAGAAGTCGAAGTACTCGCGAAGGGTCGCCGCGTACTGCGCGGCAGGGAACGCCCACAGGCTGAAGGTGTAGCGGCTCTCGTCGGAGACCTCGGGATAGCGGATGGTCTGCTGGTAGGCCAGCGTGTGGTCGCTCCGCACGAGGGTCTCGAGCTGGAAGCGCAGGATCTTGTTGAAGCCGTCGATGACGGCGTAGCGTACCGTCGGATTGGAGACGTTCTCCTCGACGTCGTGGCAGAACCTCGGCACCGAGTTCTTCCAGGCACGGTTCCTGAGCTCCCACACGTGCTCCTCGACGTCGCCCTCGGCAGCGTCGAGGTAACGCCGATATTCGACGGTGATTTTCCCGTCGAAGGGAAACAGGTAGAGCATCACCGAGCGATCCCCGTCGAGGAGCGCCGGCAGCGCGTCGGCGAACTCGTCGAGATCGAAGGTCTCGTGGTGGACGGCCATCGGCTGGACCGGCCGGGTGCGCATCGTCACCTCGTGCACGACGCCGAAGAGCCCGTAGCTCGAGCGCACGAGCGCCAGGAGCTCCGGCTCCGACTCGTCGACCTCGAGGAGATCGCCGCCCGGGGTGATCATCTTCAGGGCGCTCACGTAGGCGTTCACCTGCCCGAACTCGCCGGGCATGGAGGCGTCCTTGGTCCCCGCGCAGGCAGCGCTGCCGAGCGTCAGGTTGCCGATCTCGGTGTTGACGTGGAACTGGCGCCCGCGCGCGAGGAGCGCCTCGGAGACATCGAGGTAGAGCGCGCCGGCCTCGGCGGTGACGAAGTCGTCGCCGATCTCGACGATGCGATCGAGTCGGCGCACGTCGAGGACCGTGCCTCCTTCGGCGAGGCCGCAGCGCGTGGTCGAGTGGCGCGATCCGGCCGGGCGCACCGGCGAGGGGTAGATGTCCGGCGCGCCGAGCACGGATGCGATGTCGGCGAGGGAGTCCACCTCGACGAGGCGGGCTGGCTGCGAGGCGAGATCGCCGAACCAGTTGGTGACGGTGGTGGACACTGGCCTTCTCCTCCGGTAACCGCTGCATTCTAAAGGGCCGCCGCGAAGACCGCGCCACGCCCGAGCGCGCCGGCCCCGGGTACGACGCGCCGCGATCTTGCGAGGCACGTCCCGAATCCCTGTCCAATAGTGGCGCGGATCCTGGCAACGCGGCAGCGCCCTGCATACACTCGCCCGCATGTCCAACTGGAACAGCTGACTGTGCGCGAGATGCGCTCAAAGGAGACGAGCGATGAGGATGCACTGGACAGTGGCGGGCCTGGCGGCCCTGGTGCTCGGGGGCTGCGCGGGCCCCGAGGAGGAGAGGGACTCCGACTCCGAGCTCGCGGCCTGCGCCCGCGTCGTGAGGGACGGGCTGCGCCCGGTCGCGGACGAGCCGCAGGACCGGTTCCTCGGCAAGGTCGACTCCGATCGACTGGTGTGCCGCGGCGGCGAGGGGGCCCTCGAGTCCGCAGACACTCCCTGGGTTGACTGGGCGTCGTACTACGCGACAGGCGACGCGAGCTCGAAGTCCGACGGCCGGGAGGCTACCACCGCCCTCGGCAAGCACCTGAAGGACAACGGCCGCGGGATCGACGGCGCGCTCCTCGACCTCGAGTACCAGCGCGTCGAGCTCATCAAGTTCAACCTCCGCGACAACTACACCTACTCCGACTACGTCACCGGGCGCGACGGCGTCTCAGGCCGCTCTCTCGATGTCTGGGACGAGATGCGCCTGCCGCCCGATCATCCCCAGTTCCAGGCGGTCGGCGGAGCCGGTTCCCAGCTCTGCCAGGGAGAGCTCATCCGGCACCGCAACCTCACGGGGATCTGCAACGACATCCGCAACCCCCTGATGGGCTCGACCGGCACGGAATTCGCGCGCAACGTGGCCTTCGAGTCGACCTATCCGCGCCTCGGCAAGGACGAGCTCGCCCGCAACCGGCACGGCGACCGCCTCGACCTGATGACCCCCGATCCCCAGGTGATCAGCCGCGAGCTGTTCACCCGCGATCAGAGCCAGCCCGAGCTGTGCAATGCCGGCGCCGGCGTCGGCGGCTCGCCGGACGCGCGCTGCGACTATCTCAAGGCGCCGTTCTTCAACGTCCTCGCGGCGTTCTGGATCCAGTTCATGACCCACGACTGGTTCACGCACCTCGACGAGGGGCGCAACGCCGACAAGATGATCCGCACGGGCTGCGACCACGAGCTGGTCGACGGAGTCCGGCGGCCGATCGGCCCCGCGCGCGCGGCCGAGCTCGGCTGCCGGCCGGGAGAGCTGGTCGAGGCATCGCTCGAGTCCCGCACCGACTCGCCCCCGACGGTTCGCAAGAACGGGCACAGCGTGCTCGCCCGGTCGCCGCGCACGACGGCCAACGGCGTCACCGCGTGGTGGGACGCCTCGCAGATCTACGGCTTCGACGCGCGCTCCCTGCGCCGCGTCAAGCGCGACCCGAGGGATCCGGCCAAGCTGCTGATGACGAAGCGCACCGACCACGGTGGCGCGGGCGAGGTGCTCGGCTACCTGCCGCTGTTCGAGCCGTCGGATCCGATGGCGCCGCAGTGGGCGGGTCAGGAAGCGACGGGCTTCCCGGACAACTGGACCGTGGGCCTGAGCTTCTACCACAACCTCTTCTCGCGCGAGCACAACACCTTCGTCAGGGTGTTCCGCAAGCGTGCGCGGGAGATGCCCGACGCCGACTCGGGGCTGCGCGACCCGGCCGACCCGGAGCGGGTCATCACCTACTCCCAGGTGAGCGACGAGGAGCTGTTCCAGATCGCGCGCCTCGTGGTCTCGGCGCAGATCGCCAAGATCCACACGATCGAGTGGACCACCCAGCTGCTGTACGGCGAGCCGCTCTACCGCGGCCTCAACGCCAACTGGAACGGCCTGTTCGAGGAGTACGAGACGCTGAGCAGGATCCTCGCCGAGATCGTCCGCAAGAAGGGCGAGTCGGACGAGGAGGACAAGACCACCCAGTGGTACTCGATCCTCGCCGCCGGGCCGGGCATCGTCGGCGTCGGCAGCCGCGTCGGGGCCACCGTGGACCGCTGGGATCTCACCAACCCGGATCACGTCAACGGCGGGGTGAACCACTTCGGGTCGCCCTTCAACTTCCCCGAGGAGTTCGTCACCGTCTACCGGCTGCACCCGCTGCTCCCGGATCTCATCGAGCTGCGCGACCTGGAGACCGATCCGAACGCGGTGAGCGGGACGCTGCCGGTGGTCACGACGTTCCGCGGGCCGGCCACGGCGGCGACCACCGAGCACGGGCTGGCCAACCTCGGAGTGAGCATGGGCCGCCAGCGCCTCGGGCTGCTCACGCTCGGCAATCACCCGCAGTTCACCCAGAACATCCCGATGCACCATCTGGGGACGCCGACCGGCACGGTGGACATCGCGGCGCTCGACGTGCTGCGCGACCGCGAGCACGGCGTGCCGCGCTTCAACGAGTTCCGGCGTCAGATCGGGCTGCGCCAGCTCACGAGCTTCGACGACTTCGTCGACACGCGCCTCCCCGAGGGCTCTGCGGAGCGCCGTCGCCAGGAGGCGGCGGTGGTGAAGCTGCGGCGGGTCTACGGGCAGCACCGCTGCGACGCCTCGAAGATCATCACCGACGCCCAGGTCAATGACGACGGCACGCCGATCAACGACTGCCTCGGGCACGCGGACGGCTCGGTGGTCGACAACATCGAGGACGTCGACATGGTCGTCGGCATGCTCGCCGAGTTCCGTCGCCCCCACGGCTTCGCGATATCCGAGACGCAGTTCCAGATCTTCATCCTGAACGCGTCCCGGCGCCTGTTCAGCGACCGCTTCTTCACCTCGAGCTTCCGCCCGGAGTTCTACAGTCACCTCGGGGTCGACTGGGTGAACGACAACGGTCCTGATGGTCCGATCTACGAGCCGGAGGAGTCGAACGGGCACAAGGTGCGGGTCTCGCCGCTCAAGCGCGTGCTGCTGCGCAACGTACCCGAGCTCGGCGACGAGCTCGATGGCGTGGTCAACGTGTTCGACCCGTGGGCACGGGATCGCGGCGAGTACTACTCGCTCGCGTGGAAGCCGCGCCCCGGCGCCGACAGCGACCCCGCGTTCGCGCAGTGAGCGCCGGCTGAGCACCGACTCGCGGCGCGCCCGGCCTTGGCTAGCCCGGGCGCGCTGATGCGAGGCTGCGCCAGAAGACCAGCAGCCCGAAGCCGAGGAGCGCCACGAAGACGCACGAGCCCCAGTACCTCGCCTCGGGCACCGCGAATACCTCGATGACCTTGTCGGCGAAGACGATCCGCTGGACGATCCGCACCGCGACGAACGCCGCCGCCACCAGGAGCATGCTGCGATAGCGGTGGGGATCGCGCGCGACGAGCGCCAGCATCAGGCCGAAGGCGATCATGTAGCAGCCGAGCACTTCCCCGGCGACGCCGAGGGCCGGGTCGGGCTCGATGGTGTAGCCGAGCGCCACCGAGGCGAAGCGAATCGACGCCTCGCCGGAGACGATCAGCAGCGCCCCGACCAGGAAGTGGTACGCGGCCATGAACCACAGCAGAGCCTTGCCGGCCAGCAGGGAGTTGCGCATCGTCACCCTCCTTGCGGCGCCCTCACCGGCCCGGCGCGGCGCCTCGCTCTCGGATCAGTTGCCCCCGGGGACTTCCCTCTCGCGGATGACGACGGGGGTCTCGTCCATGGTCCGTGCAGCCCACAGGAAGCGGGCGACGAGGGCCAGATAGCTCGATCCGACCACCCGCCGGGGGAGCCGCGGCTCGAGGAGGCGCCCGAGCTCCGGCAGGTTGTAGCTCGGGACCCTCGGCAGCAGGTGGTGCTCGAGGTGGTAGTTCTCGTGCAGCATCAGATAGGAGACGAGCACCGCGGGCCGCATCGAGCGCGCGGCGAGCAGCGGCTCGGACGGGTCCGTGAGCGTGTGCTGGGCGAAGGCGCGGACCTGGGTGATCGCCGCGACGACGAGCATCGGCACGAACCAGGCGCCGAGCAGGACGTCGCCGGGGACCCAGAGCGCCACCGGGATCGCGAGCGCGAGGAGCACCGCGTATTCCTCGAGCAGCCGCCGGCGCACGGGCCACCCCCCGATTCGCCAGGCGAGGACCGGGATCGCGACGAGGTAGAGGAACGACGCCGCGGCGAGGCGCGCGCCGTGCATCAGCCAGAGCGCCGGCTTGCGCTCGACGTAGTTCTCGTAGTGGTCCGGATCGCCCGCGGTGCCCACGTGCTTGTGGTGGCGGATGTGCAGCAGCTGGTAGGCGGTGAAGCTCAGCAGGTGCGTGCACGAGAGCAGCACTGAGAGGGCGCGGTTCGCCCGCCCGTTCCCGAGCAGCGTGCCGTGCATGCCCTCGTGCACCAGGAGCACGAAGCCGTTCAGACCGAGCGCGGCGAGGAGCGTGCCGCACACGCGGAGCCAGGGCGCGCCGCCGGCGCGCGTCTCGGTGAGAATCAGGGCAGCGCCGGCGATCCAGAGCAGCGTGTACAAGGCGAGGTCCCGCGCCCGGCGGCCGGGGCGCAGGACGTGCAGCTCGCGGATCCGCGCCTCGAGCCCGTGGAACAGGTCCTCGGGGATCCTGCCGACGATGCCGGGCTCGATGCCGTAGGGGAGACTCTTGCGCCGCGCGGTGCTCAATCGCGCCTGTCCCTGGTGGCGGTGGCCGCATTGTGCGCGCGCGCGCACGATCGTGTCACCCGCCGCCGTCGAGCTCGCCGTCGCGGACGAAGCGATAGATCTCGGACTGGTCGGCCCCCGGGTGCGCACGGGCGAAGGCCTCGACCACGCGCAGCGAGGCCTCGGCCAGATAGCGCGGCGCACCGTCGCGGGCCGCCGCGTCCACGAACAGCCCGAGGTCCTTCGGCAGGATCTCGCTCGCACCGTTCACGTCGTAGCGGCCGGTGAGCACGTGCCGGGGGAAGGTCTGGCTGGTGGTGAAGTTCTGACCGGTCGAGGCGTTGACCACGTCGAGCATCGCGCCCATGGCGAGGCCGCGACGCTCTCCGAGGGCGAGTGCCTCGCTGGTGGTGACGAACGACGAGATCGACAGGTAGTTGTTGATCACCTTCATCAGCTGGCCCTGTCCGGGTGACTCACCGACGTTGAAGACGTTCGCCGCGATGCAGTCGAGGATCGGCCGCACGCGCTCGAAGATCCGCGGCGGGCCGGAGAACATCACCGACAGCGTCCCTTCGATCGCCTTGAACGCCTGGCCGGAGACCGGCGCGTCGACGTAGTCGATGCCGGCCGCGGCGAGGCGCCCGTGCGCGTCGCGCGCGACGTCCGGCCCCACCGTCGAGGCGTCGACGACGACCCGGCCGGCCGGCGTACCGCTCCCGGCGATCTCGTCGACCACCGCGAGCCCGGCCTCGATGCTCGGCAGGCTGAGGAGCACGATCGGGGCAGCGCGCGCGACCTCGGCGGCCGAGGCGGCGCTCACGGCGCCCTGCGGCGCGCGCTCGGCGGTGCCGGCGATGTCGAAGGCGACCACCTCGTGGCCCCCCGCGGCGATGTTGCGGGCCATCGGCCCACCCATCGCGCCGAGCCCGATGAACCCGACAGGCTCTCCCATCGACGCCTCCCCACCCGTGGACGCGGCCGTGCCGCCAGACTCGCCATGTTGGCCGAGTCTCGTGAACCGTGCCACGTCCAGCGCTCCCTAAGCGCCGTTCTTCCTGCTCGCCCCGCCGATCGCGCTGCTCACTCGCCGACCACGAGGGTGCCCTGCATGGTGAAGCTGTGCCCGGGCATCATGCAGCCGAAGCGGTAGCGGCCCGGGGCCGGCGCGACGAGCTCGACCGCTCCCCGGCCGCCCGCGCCCTGGGCCATGATCCCCGCGAGCACCTGCTCGTGGACCGGGAGGAAGCCGCTGTCCGGGGCGCCGAGCGCCTCGTTGCTCACCTCGTCGTAGGCCTCGGCCTCGCGCACCAGCACGAAGTTGTGCGTCTGCCCGGAGGCTGCCGGGTTGTCGAGGACGATGCGCAGCCGCTCGCCGGTGCGCACGGTGATCTCCGCCTCCTCGAAGCGCAGCTCGGTGCCGGCCGGGCGCAGAACGATCTCCCGGTCCACGGGCCCCGCAGTGTCCTCGGCGGCGGCCGCGCCGCCAGCTTGCGGCTCGGCCATAGCGGCGCCCTCGCGCGCCGCGTAGGTCGCTTCGAGATAGGCGATGATCTGGGAGAGCTCCGCCTCGCTCGCCTGCAGGCCGTTGCGGACCATCCGCGCAACGAGGGTGGTCGCCGCCTCCGCCGAGCGCGGCGGATTGGCCTGCACGAGCACGGCGCTGTGGCACTGGGAGCAGCGCGACTCGAAGGTCGCCGTCGCGGCGGCGAGGTCGAGGGTCTGGGGCGCCTCGCCCATGGCGCTGCTCGCCATCAGCGCCTGCTGCGTCTCGGCCGATGCCATGTCCTGCCGTCGGCGCATCTGCGTCGAGCGCTGGAGCGTCGGCGAGATGGCGATGAGGTAGGCGGTGACCCGCAGCTGCTCCTCCTCGGAGATGCGGTCCAGCACCGTCGAGCGGTTCGCCATCCGCTGCACGGTCTGGCGCCAGGTCTCGGGCGTGCGCGGGCGCACGAGGATCGTCCTCAGGTCGTGGCACTGGACGCACTTGGAGACCAGCACCGAGCGCCCCACGTAGAGCGCGTCCTCGGTGGCGAGGCGCTGGACCGTCGTCGGATCCTCGATGCCCGCTCGCGGGAGCTGCTCGCGGACCCGCTCGAGGCGCTCCGCGGTCATGTTGCCACCGGTCAGAGCCTGCTCGCGCAGGAAGGCTTCGCGGAAGGTCGTCGGCAGGGCCAGCCCGAGCAGGAGCACCGTGCACAGCAGCAGCGAGGTGCCGAGCATGGGCGCCAGTGTCGCCTCCATGTGCTTGAAGAAGCGCACCACCGCGACCTTCACGATCAGGATCGCGCCGATCGCGAGACCGAGCAGCAGGTGCGCGACGGTCCGTGCCGGCAGCTCGACCTGATAGGTCCAGAGCCTCGGGACCATGTCCACCATGAGATACAGGTACACGGCGACGAACACGTAGCCGAGCACCCGATGGAGGTTGACTAGCCCCCTCGGCGCCTCGCTGGCGAGGCGCTCCTTGTCGTAGGGGAACTTCCACAGGTAGTACATCAGGAAGGTCAGCACGAGTGCGAGGACCAGGAAGGCCCCGCCGAAGATCTCGTTTCCGAGCGGTGTCATGGCGGCTCTCCTCGGCGTGATGCGGGGCAGCGCGAGTCCCGCCCGGCGACCGTGCCGGCTGCGCCCCCCTCGACCTTCGAGCGCCGGGTTGCCGGGAAAGTTGCACCGCCGGGCCTCGGCGCCCGGCGCCGGTCCCGTCGCGCCGAGACGCGCCGAAAGTGCGACGGCGGGCCCAGTTCGGCAAATAAGACCGCGTGTATCGGGGGAACCTGCGGGGTAAGCTCAAGGAAGGGCGATCCTCACGGCGCACCGCGCCGCCGGGAAGCCCTGGCGCCGGCCGCCTGCCAGGCGCGTGCTCCTGTGACTTCCTGGTGCTGGTCGTCGATGACAAAAGCCTCCCCCGATGCGCGTACCCTCGCCCGGACGCTGCGATCGCGCGCGGCGGACAGCGCGGACAAGCCGTGGATCGTCGCCGGCGGGCGCCAGGTGAGCTACGGCGAGATGGACCGGTACTCGAACCGCCTCGCCCTGGGGCTCTCCCGGCTCGGGGTGCGGGCCGGGGAGACGGTGCTCCTGCTGCTCTGCGACCCGGTCGAGCTCCTCGCCTGCTGGTGCGCCCTCGCCAAGCTCGGCGCCGTCGAGGTGCCCGTGAACGCGCACCTGCGCGGCAACGTCCTCGCCCACGTGATCGACGACTCGCGGGCGCGGACGCTGGTGGTCGGCGCGGAGCATCTCGAGCGGCTCGTGCCGCTGGCCGGGGGCCTCGGCACCCTCGAGCGGCTGATCGTCCATGGCCAGCGCCCGAGCCATCGCGAGCTCGAGCGCTTCGACCTCTGCGCGCTGGACAGCCTCGCCCAGGGCGTGGAGGACCACGACCCGCCGGGCGGACCGTCCGAAGCGGACCTCATGGCGGTCATGTACACCTCCGGGACGACCGGGCGGTCCAAGGGGGTGATGGTCAGCCACCTGCACGCGTTCGAGTACGCCTCGGGAATCGTCGAGATGCTCGAGCTCACCCGCGACGACGTCTACTACGGGCCGCTGCCGCTCTATCACATCGCGGGGCAGTGGGCCGTCGCCTACGCGAGCTGCATCGCCGGCGCGACGGCGGTCATCCGCGACGGCTTCAGGCGCTCGCACTTCTGGGCTGACGTGAATCGCCACGGCGCGACGGTGGGCTTCCTGCTCGGCGCGATGGCCGCCTTCCTGCACCGCCAGGCGCCGGGCCCGGACGACGAGAACACCCTCGAGCGCACGCACATGGTCCCCCTCCTGCCCGAAACGGAGGCCTTCGAGCGGCGCTTCCGCTGCCGGGTCTCGACGAGCTGGGCCTCGACGGAGGCCAACGTGCCGATCCGGGCTCCCCGCGAGCTCGCGAACAGCCGGAGCTGCGGGCGCCCGGTGGCGGACCGCTACGAGGTGAAGCTGGTCGACGCCGCCGGCGCCGAGGTCGCGGCGGGCGATGCGGGCGAGGCATGGATCCGTCCCCGCGAGCGCGCATCCATGATGATCGGCTACTGGAATCGCCCGGAGCTCACCGCCCGCGTCTGGAAGGACGGCTGGTACCGTAGCGGCGATCGCTTCACCCGCGACGCGGCAGGCAACTACTACTTCATCGACCGCATGGCCGACGCGATCCGGCGCCGCGGGGAGAACATCTCGTCGGTGGAGGTCGAGAACGAGATCGCCGCGCACCCCTCGGTGCTCGAGTGCGCCGTCGTGCCCGTGGTCTCGGAGAACACCGAGCAGGAGGTCATGGCCGTCGTCGTTCCGCGCGAGGACGCCGCGCTGCGCCCCGAGGAGCTCGTCGAGTTCCTTGCTCCACGCGTTGCGGGCTTCATGGTGCCGCGCTACGTGGAGCTCTGCGACGCGCTGCCGAAGACCCAGACCGGCAAGGTCGAGAAGTACCGCCTGCGGGAACGCGGCCTGAGCGAGTCGACCTGGGATCGCGAGGCGCCGCCGGGGCAGAGCCGCCGCGACGACGCGCGATCCGGCGACCGATCGGGGCACGCCTGACGTCATGGCGAACGAGCGGCGGCGAGTCTCGACGAGTGACGACCCCGCGGGCGCGCGCCAGGCTGGTACCGGGGCGCCGACCACGCCGGTGACGCCCCGCGACCCGCCGACGACGCCGCAGAGCACGCCGGGCGGACGCGCCTCGATCGGGATCTGGGAGGAGGACTGGTCGGCGGCACACGCCGCCGCCCGGGAGCTTCGCGCCTGGGGCGTTCGCGACTTCCGGGCGTTCCTCGAGAAGCGACGGGACATGGTTCTCGATCTCGCCGGACGGGTCCCCGTGCGCGACTTCAACATCCCGAGCGCGCATCGCGCGGCGCGGCCCGGCCGCACGCGCGCCGACACCCTCGGCGACGAGATCGGCTTCGAGGCCTTCCTCGGTGCCTTCTCCACCTTCGCCGAGGGTGAACGTCACGTGGTGGTGCAGGAGCTCGAGCAGCTACACGACGGGAAGAAGATCCACGTGCGCGACACGGTCTTCTTCCCGGACGAGCGCCGCGACGACTGGAAGCGCGTGGTGCACACCACCGAGGACATCACCGACCAGTACCGGACCGAGCGCGCGCTGCGCGAGAGCGAGGAGCGGCTGCGTCACCTGATCGAGTCGGTCAACGCGATCCCCTGGGAGGCGGACGTCGCGACCTGGCGTCACACGTACGTCGGCCCGCAGGCGGCGTCGATCCTCGGCTTCCCGCAGGAGGACTGGTACCACGGCAATTTCTGGCTCGAGCGCGTCCACCCGGAGGACCGGGCGCTCGCCGCGACCTTCCTGCAGATCCACACCTCGGATCGGCGCCATCACGAGTTCGAGTACCGGATGCGCGGCGTCGACGGGGAGACCGTGTGGATCCACGACATCGTCTCGACGGCCCGGACCGAGTCCGGCCACCAGCTCCTGCGCGGCGTGATGATCGACATCACGGACCGCAAGCGCGTCGAGCTCGAGCTCGAGCGCCAGCGCCTGCTGTTCGAGGCGATCTTCGAGAGCGTCCCCGACGGGCTCGTCGTGGAGAACACCGACCGTGAGATCATCCTGTGCAACGCAGGCTTCTCGCGGATCTTCGGATACTCGGAGGACGAGCTCATCGGAACAATTCCGCGGATGCTCTACGCCGATCCCGAGGAGTTCGACCGCCAGGGCCGGCTGCGCTTCAATCCCGACGCTGAGCCTCTGATTCTCCCTTACGTCAACAGGTATCGCCGCGCCAACGGCGAGGAGTTCCCGGGCGAGATCGTCGGCTCGCTGCTCAAGGACCCGGAGGGCACAACGCTCGGCTACTTCGCCTTGGTGCGCGACATCAGCGAGCGACGCCGGGCGGAAGAGGCGCTCGAGTTCCGTCGCGAGTTCCAGGCGCTCATGGTCGACATCTCGAAGCGCTTCATCAACATGGACGCGCACGCGATCGACGAGGGCATCAACGAGGCTCTGGCCGCGATCGGCACCTTCGCGGGCGTGGACCGGGGCTTCGTGTGCCTGTTCGATCCCGAGCGCGAGGTGGTGACCAACACCCACGAGTGGTGCGCCGAGGGCGTCGAGTCGAGCATCGAGCGCTGGCGCGACGTCGGCTTCAGCGCGATGCCCTGGATCACCACGCGCCAGCGAGAGGGCGAGACCGTGCACGCACCGCAGGTCTCGGCGCTGCCGTCGGCGGACCGCGAGCGCCTCGAGGCCGAGGGCATCCGCTCCTTCGTCACCGTGCCTCTCGTCGCCCACGGCGAGGTCCTCGGCTTCCTCGGCCTGGACACGCTGCGCGATGAGCGGACCTGGTCCGACGACACGATATCGCTCCTGTCGATCGTCGCGGAGATCGTGGTCAACGCACTCGATCGCAAGCGCCAGGACCAGGCGCTGCGCGAGAGCGAGGCGCGGCTGAAGTCCATCATGGACAACTCGCCGGCGCTCATGTACCTGAAGGACACCGACGGCAGGTTCCTCCTGGTCAACCGCAGCTTCGAGGCCGTGACGCGCACCACCTCGGCGAAGGTCGAGGGCAAGACGGTCTTCGACCTGATGGGCGAGAGCGAGGCGAATCGCGCCACGGCAGACGACCGCGACGTCGTCGAGGGTCGGCGCGTGCTCGAGCGCGAGCGCCTGCTGCCCGGGCCGGACGGAAAGCGTGCCTACGTCTCGGTGAAGTTCCCGGTCGTCGACAAGGCGGACGAGGTGGTCGGGATCGGTGGCATCGACTACGACATCACCGAGCGCAAGCGCATGGAGGATCAGCTCCGTCAGGCGCAGAAGATGGAGGCCGTGGGCCAGCTCACCGGCGGCGTGGCCCACGACTTCAACAACCTGCTGACGGTTCTCCTGGGCAACCTGCAGATGCTCCAGGTCGGGGTGGCCGAGGACCCGGAGCTGCGCGAGATCGCCGACACCGCGCTCGAGGCGGCCACCCGTGGCGCCCAGCTCACCCAGCGCCTCCTCGCCTTCTCGCGCCGCCAGCTCCCCCAGCCCGAGCTGGTGGACGTACGCACGGTCGTCGACGGGATGCGCCCGCTGCTGCACCAGACCCTGGGCGAGTCGATCGAGGTGGCGCTGAGGACGGGCGGGGACGGCTGGAGCACGCTGACCGATCCGACCGAGCTCGAATCGGCGCTCCTCAACCTCGCGATCAACGCCCGCGACGCGATGCCGGGCGGCGGACAGCTCACGGTCGAGACCGGCACCGTTCGTGGCCGCGGCCGCAGGACGCGCAGCGGGCAGCGCCTCGAGGGTGAGCTCGTCACGGTGAGCGTCTCGGATACCGGCGACGGCATCCCGGCGGAGATCCTCGACCGCGTCTTCGAGCCCTTCTATTCCACCAAGGAGGTCGGGAAGGGCAGCGGTCTCGGGCTGAGCATGGTCTACGGCTTCGTCCAGCGCAGCGGCGGCCACCTCGACATCGACAGCCGCCCGAGCGGCACCTGCGTGACGCTCTACCTGCCCCGGGCCCACGAGCGTCGGGCGGCGCGCCGGGACCGGGCAACCGTCGACGCGGACCTGCCCGCCGGGAACGAGACCGTGCTGGTGGTGGAGGACCAGCCGCTGCTGCTGCGCACCGTCTCGCGGATGCTCGAGCGCCTCGGGTACCGGGTGCTCCAGGCAGAGCACGCGGCCGCAGCCCTGGCGCTGCTCGACGCGCACCCGAGCATCGACCTCCTGCTCACCGACATCGTCATGCCCGGGGGGATGAACGGGGTCGACCTCAGCCGGGAGCTCGCCACGCGCCGTCCGGAGATCAAGGTGCTCTATACCACCGGCTATGCCGACAACGCAGGCATCGCGCCGACGCCGGCCGGTGAGCACGGGGAGCTGGACCTCCTGAAGAAGCCCTACGAGAAGGAGGAGCTCGCGGCGAGGATACGCAGCATCCTCGACCGCTGACCCGGCGCTCGCCGCGCCGGCACGAGCCGGACTTCTGCGCCGCCGGCGACGCGGCGACAATGCCCCCTCCCCCTCCGGAGGCAAGGCAATGGACATCGAACGATTCCGCGGCGACTACGTGGGGCGCAACCGCGCCGTGGCCTACGGCGATCTGGTCTTCACCGTGGCGACTGCCGACGGGGCCGACGTCGAATCCCAGACCCAGGGCACGCTCGCCAGGCTCGACCGCAACCTCGCGGACGCGGGCAGCGATCGCAGCCGGATCCTCTCGGCGACCGTCTATCTCACGGACATGGCCACCAAGGAGCAGATGGACCGCGTCTGGTGCGAGTGGATCGGCCCGCCCGAGTGCTGGCCCCAGCGTGCCTGCGTCGAGGCCGCGCTCGCCCCGGGGCATCTGGTCGAGATCACCCTGGTGGCCGCGCGCCGCTGAGCGCGCGCCCAGCGCCCGCCCAGGTGCCCACCGGGCGCGCCGACAAGGTGGCTGTCCCGGTTGCCTCCGTCCTGCGCGCCGGTTAGAGATAGGGAGGCCATCCGGAGGAGACGATCATGAAGACGATGAGGGGTCCGGCGATCTTCCTCGCGCAGTTCGCGGGCGACGAGGCACCGTTCAACAGCCTCGACAGCATCGCGGACTGGGCTGCGGGGCTCGGCTACGTGGGGATCCAGATCCCGAGCTGGGACGCGCGCCTGTTCGATCTCGAGACCGCGGCCGAGAGCGACGCCTACTGCGACGAGCTCCGCGGCAAGCTCGCGGACAAGGGGCTCGAGGTGACCGAGCTCTCCACGCACCTGCAGGGGCAGCTCGTCGCCGTGCACCCCGCCTTCGACGAGGCCTTCGACGGCTTCGCCGCCGAGGCCGTGCGCGGCAACCCGGCGGCCCGCACGGAGTGGGCGACGAACCAGCTCCTGCTGGCGGCGCGGGCCTCCCGGCGCCTCGGCCTGAGCGCCCACGCGACCTTCTCGGGCGCCCTGCTCTGGCCCTTCGTCTACCCCTGGCCCCAGCGCCCGCCGGGCCTGGTGGAGGCGGGCTTCGCGGAGCTCGCGAAGCGCTGGAAGCCCATCCTCGACGCCTTCGACGAGGCAGGCGTCGACGTCTGCTACGAGGTGCACCCGGGCGAGGATCTGCACGACGGCGCGACCTTCGAGATGTTCCTCGACCAGGTCGGCGGCCATCCGCGCGCCAACCTGCTCTACGACCCGAGCCACTTCGTGCTCCAGCAGCTCGACTACCTCGAGTACATCGACCTCTACCACGAGCGGATCAAGGCCTTCCACGTCAAGGACGCCGAGTTCAACCCGAGCGGGCGGGTGGGCGTGTACGGCGGCTATCAGTCCTGGGTGGATCGCGCGGGACGGTTCCGCTCCCTCGGCGACGGCCAGGTCGACTTCAGCGGGATCTTCAGCCGCCTCGCCGCCCACGACTACGAGGGCTGGGCGGTGCTCGAATGGGAGTGCTGCCTGAAGCACCCGGAGGACGGGGCACGCGAGGGCGCACCCTTCATCGCCGACCACATCATCCGCGTCACCGAGCGCGCCTTCGACGACTTCGCCGACGCCGGCACGGACGAGGCGGCCAACCGGCGCATGCTCGGGATCGCCTGACCGGGGGGGAGCGAAGTCATGACCATCGAAGGAAGCACCGCCGCGGGGCCGAGCCGGCGCCTGCGGCTCGGCATGGTCGGCGGCGGCCAGGGCGCATTCATCGGCGCGGTGCACCGTCTCGCCGCGCGCATGGACGACCGCTACGAGCTCGTCGCCGGCGCTCTCGCCTCGGATCCGGGCCGCGCCCGGGCGTCGGCGGCAGAGCTCGGCCTCGATCCGTCGAGGAGCTACGGCACCTACGAGGAGATGGCCGAGGCGGAGGCCGCACGCGAGGACCGCATCGACGCGGTCTCCATCGTCACGCCCAACCACGTCCATCACCCCGCCTCCAAGGCCTTCCTGGAGCGCGGGATCCACGTCATCTGCGACAAGCCGCTGACGACCACCCTCGAGGACGCGCTCGACCTGGTCGAGACGGTCGAGCGCACCGGCCTCGTCTTCGGCCTGACCCACAACTACGCCGGCTACCCGATGGTGCGCCAGGCCCGCGAGATGGTCGCTGCCGGCGAGCTCGGCGAGATCCGCGTGGTGCAGGTCGAGTACGCGCAGGACTGGCTCGCGACGCGGCTCGAGGCGACGGGCCAGAAGCAGGCCGAGTGGCGAACCGATCCGGCGCGCAGCGGCGCCGGCGGGTGCATCGGCGACATCGGCACCCACGCCTTCCACGTCGCCGCCTTCGTCACCGGCCTCGAGGCGAGCGAGCTCTCGGCCGAGCTCAGCACCTTCGTCGAGGGCCGCGCCGTCGACGACAACGTGCAGGTGATGCTGCGTTACGGCAACGGTGCCCGCGGCATGCTGTGGGCGTCCCAGGTGGCGCCCGGCAACGAGAACGCGCTGCGCCTTCGGGTATACGGCGAGAAGGCCGGGCTCACCTGGCACCAGGAGCACCCGAACCAGCTCCTCGTGGCCGAGCTCGGCCAGCCGCCGCGCACGGTCTCCCGCGCGGGTCCGGGCGCCGGCGGCGCCGCGGCGCACGCGACGCGGGTGCCTGCGGGCCATCCGGAGGGCTACCTCGAGGGCTTCGCCAACCTCTACACCGATCTCGCCGAGGTGATCACCGCGCGCCTCGAGAAGCGAGAGCCGGCGCCAGAGTCTAGGACCGTGCCGACGGTGGTGGACGGGGCGCGGGGGGTGAAGTTCATCACCGCCGCGATCGAGTCGAGCAGGGCGGGCGGCGCCTGGGTGGATGCCCGTCTGGAGCGCTGACGCCACCCCGAAGCGGAGCAACGAAGGCGACGCCAGGCCCGCCGCGCGGGCGCACGGGGTCGGCGGGGAGCGAATCATGGAATACGGCATCAACCTGCTGCTGTGGACCAGCCACGTGACCGAGGCGCACGACGGTGTGCTCGAGATGCTCCGCGAGGCGCGCTACGACCGGGTCGAGATCCCGATCTTCGAGCTCGACGTCGAGCACTACGCGCGGCTCGGTCGCCGGCTCGACGAGCTCGACCTGAAGCGCACCGCATCGACGATCCGCACCGAGGCGGACAACCCCATCGCGCTCGACGCGGACTGCCGGGCACGCGCGCTCGCGCAGACGAGGCGCACCATCGACTGCGTCGCCGCCCTCGGCGGCACCGCCCTCGTCGGGCCCTTCCACTCGGCGCTCGGAACGTTCAGCGGCGCGCCGCGCACCGACGACGAGTGGCGCTTCGGCGTGGAGCACATGCAGCACGCTGCGGAGCACGCGCGCGCTCACGGGATCCGGCTCTCGGTCGAGTTCCTGAACCGCTTCGAGTGCTACTTCCTCAACACCGCCGAGGACACCGCGCGCTTCTGCGAGGACGTGGGCGCGGACAACGTCGGGATCCTCTACGACACCTTCCACGCTCACATCGAGGAGAAGGACCCGGCCGGCGCAATCGCCGCCCACGCCGGCTGGATCAACCACGTCCACGTGTCCGAGAACGACCGCTCGACCCCGGGACGCGGCCAGGTGCGCTGGGGCGACACCTTCGACGCCCTCGCCGGGGTGGGCTACGCGCAGCACCTCGTGGTGGAGGCCTTCGGCGGATCGCTGCCCGACATCGCCGCGGCGACCAAGATCTGGAGGAAGATGTTCGACAGCGAGGAGCAGCTCGCCACCGACGGCCTCGCCTTCATGCAGGCCGAGTGGCGCCGGCGCGGCGGCTGATGCAGCGGTCGCGATCCGACCCTCGGACCGATCAGGCGCCGGACAGGCGCTGATCGAGGACCTCGAAGGCGAGGCCGAAGGTGCCGTTGGCGACGGCGTCGACGACCTCGGCCTCGTCGCCGTCAGGGGTAACGGTGAACTCGGCCTCCCACACCCCGAGGGTCCTGTCACCGACCGTCACTGGGTAGAGCGTGAGGCGCGCGACGTAGCCCTCCACCGGGAGCGGCGAGTCGAGGATGCAGTACTCGAAGCTGTGCTCGGCATCGGAGAGCATCAGCAGCCGCTCGCGGATGGTCCCGCCGTCGTCGACGATGTCGAAGTTGCGCACGCAGCCGATGGCGTCGGCGGCGCGCCCGTCCTCGATGTGGCTGCGCGAGAAGCGCGGGTGCCAGTCCGGCATGCCGTTGAAGTCGCGGACGACGCCCCAGACCACCTCGATCGGGGCGTCGACGACGGCGCTGACGAAGATCTTGGTCATCATGGCTCCCTCTTCGAACCTAGCCCGAATATTGCACCAGTTCTCTGCTGCGGCCGCCGATCCGCCTGCATTTCCAGGCCGTACTCACTGCGGACTCCTCAACGTACCGTACAGTACGCCGTCGTCGACGATGTCGAAGTTGCGCACGCAGCCGATGGCGTCGGCGGCGCGCCCGTCCTCGATGTGGCTGCGCGAGAAGCGCGGGTGCCAGTCCGGCATGCCGTTGAAGTCGCGGACCACGCCCCAGACCGCCTCGATCGGGGCGTCGATGACGGCGCTGACGAAGATCTTGGTCATGCTGGCTCCCTCTTTGAAACCTATCTAGGTGACTGGAAATGCGCTACACCCCGTCGCCTTCGACCAGCGGTGTATCGTCCGATCCCCCCACCCTGTCCCGCCCCCCAAAGGGGGGCGGGTACTTGCTACGAACGCAGGTGGCTCATATTTCCGCTCTGCTATTAGTCCGCGAGCAGCGCGGCCAGGCTCTCGAACCCGACGACGAAGACGTTGTCGCCGATCTCCTCGAGCCAGTGCTCCATGCGCCCGTCGGTCACCTCGAACTCTGCCCACCACTCGATGAAGGTGGCGCCGGTCGCGGTGACGGGGATGAGCCGCACGCCGGCGACGTAGCCGGTGACGGCCATCGGCGACATGAGGATGTTGTAGGTGAATGCGTGGCCCGCGTCGTCGAGGGACAGGAGCTGCTCGCGGAGCACGCCGCCGTCGGCCAGGCGGAAGCGCCTGACGACGCCGACGCGATCGGACGGCTGGCCGTACTCGATCTCGCTCGATGCGATCGCCGGGTGCCAGGAGGGCAGCGCGTCGAAGTCGCGCACGAGCCCCCAGACCCGATCGATCGGCGCGTCGACGACCGCGCTCCTGTAGGTCCTACCCATCGAACTCGCTCGCTGCTCTCATCGTGCGTGGCTCCATAGAGTGCGCGTGTGCTCAGGCGGCGATCTCGCGAAACGCGCGCACCGCCGCGTCGGCGAACGCTGGGTCGTTGAGATGGCAGTCGAGGCGCACGAGACGCTTGCTCTCGCCCCAGACGACGGCGCTCTCGATGGCATCGAACAGCGCCGCGTCGGCCTGGGGGTCGAAGAACTCGCCGCCGTCGACGTCGAGGGCCGAGACGCCGCGCTCCGGGACGAGGAATCGTACCGGCCCGGTCATCCGCTCGAGCTTCGCGCCGATCCACTGCCCGATGCGCACGCACTCCTCGCCGGTGGTGCGCATCAGCGTGACGTTGGGGTTGTGCCGGTACAGCAGCCTCGCCGCGTAGCGCGGCGGCACGGAGTCGGGCGCCCAGAAGTTCACCATGTCGAGCGCGCCGACGGACCCGACGTAGGGCAGGCCGGAGCGCGCGATGGCGTCCATGCGGGTCTCGCCGGCGCTCAGGACGCCACCGAGGAGATGGTCGCAGACCTCCGTGGTGGTGACGTCGAGCACCCCGACCAGCATCCCGCTGTCGACGAGCTTCTCCATGGCCCGACCGCCGGTGCCCGTCGCGTGGAAGACCAGGCAGTCGTACTCGTCCCGCAGCCGCTCGACGATCGCGGTGACCGCGGGCGTGGTGACCCCGAACATGGTCAGACCGAGCGCTGGCTTGTCCGCGCCGGCGGGGGCGGGGTGCGCGCTCATCCCGGCGATCGCCGCGGCGGCGTTGTGCAGGATCGTCCGACTCAGCCTGTTCAGCCCCGCGAGATCGGTGACCGAGGGAACGAAGCTGATGTCGGAGACGCCCACGTAGGGCCCGACGTCGCCCGAGGCGAGGGTCGACACCATGACCTTCGGCAGGCCGAGGGGCAGGGCGCGCATCCCGGCGGTCACGATCGAGGTGCCGCCGCCGCCGCCGATGCCGAGGACACCCCCGACGTCCTCCCGGGTGACGACGAAGGCGGCGAAGGCCTCGCCCATCGCCGTCACCGCCGTGCCGCGATCGTCGCTGCCGAGCGCCGCCTCGGCGCCGCCCGGGCCGTGCGCCGCGACCTCGCGCCGGGAGACGTCGACGGCGATTGACGGCTCGCCGGTGCCGACGTCGACGACCACCACGGCGCGCCCCAGTGCCCCGAGGGACTCGCGCAGGTAGGCCAGCTCCTCGCCCTTGGTGTCGGCCGTGCCGACGACGTAGATGCGACTCGAGACGGTGGACACGGGGCGGTTTGCACGGCTTGTGAGATTGCGATACCGTAATGATATGACCGTCTCACGTCAAGACAGTCGTCCCAAAAGGTCGGGGGGCGGCCCCGGGGAGGACGGCGGCCCGCAGGACCGGGGTCCGAGAGCACGCACCCGGCGCCTGATCCTCGAGACCGCCATCGAGCTGATGCAGCACGGGACGGTGCCCTCGGTGAGCGAGCTGGCGGAGGCGGCCGAGGTCTCGCGGGCCACCGCGTATCGCTACTTCCCCGATCAGGCGCGCCTGGTCGACGCGGTGGTGGGCGAGGCGCTCGGTCCGATCCTCGACTGGGAGCGCACCAGCGACGACGCCGAGACGGCGGTCACCGATCTGCTCGAGTTCTCGCTCCCGCGCATCGGGCAGTTCGAGGCCACCTTCCGGGCCGCGCTGAAGCTCTCCCTCGAGCAGTGGGCGAGGCGACAGGAGGGCGCGGCAGCGGACGCAGACGCGCCGGTGCGGCGCGGCCACCGCATCCCCCGTCTCGCCTACGCCCTCGCGCCGCTCGCCGAGGAGCTCTCCCCGGAGCGCTTCGCGCGACTGCACCACGCGCTGGCGGTGCTGTTCGGGATCGAGAGCTACATCACCCTGAGAGACATCTGCCGGATGGACCACGACGCGGCGCAGCGACTCGTCGTGTGGTCGGCGCGCGCCCTCATCGAGGCGACCGTGGCCGAGGAGCACGCCGAGGCGCGCGACGCGGCGCAGCAAGAGAACCCGATCGAATCGCGGTAGATTAGCGCGGGTCCCGACCCGCTAATCACGCGGTTCCCGCCCCGGCGGGTCCGAAACAACCGACGCGCAACGCGCGCATCTCGAGGAGGAGGAGGATGAACCTTACGAAGAAAGTGCTCGTCTCACTGGTGGCCTCGCTGGCGCTCGGCGGCGCGGCGCAGGCCCAGCAGCTCACGATCTTCTGGGCCGAATGGGATCCGGCGAACCAGCTCCAGGAGCTCGCCGACATGTACACCGAGGAGACCGGCGTCGAGGTGGTGGTGGAGACCACCCCCTGGCCGGACTTCCTCACCAAGACGTTCACCGAGCTCGCGGCCAAGGGGACGAGCTTCGACATCGTGGTCGGCGACTCGCAGTGGCTCGGCGCCGGCGTCAAGGGCGGCCACTACGTCGAGATGACCGAGTTCTTCGCCGAGCACGGCGTCGACGAGTCCATGACCGCGGGCACGGTCAAGGCGTACGCCGAGTACCCGAAGGGCTCCAAGCGCTACTACGCGATCCCGACCGAGGGCGATGCGGACGGCTGGGCCTACCGCAAGGACTGGTTCGAGGACCCGAAGGAGATGGCGGCGTTCAAGGCCAAGTACGGCTACGATCTGGGCATCCCGGAGACCTGGGCGCAGCTGCACGACATCGCCGAGTTCTTCCACCGCCCGGACCAGGGCCGCTACGGCGTGTCCATCTACACCCAGAAGGACTACGACGCTCTGACCATGGGCATCGAGAACGTCCTGTGGGCCTACGGCGGCAGCCTCGGGAACATGTCCACCTACGAGGTCCAGGGCCTGCTCAACAGCCCCGGATCGGTCGAGGCCATCGAGTTCTACAAGTCCCTCTATCAGTTCACACCGCCCGACTGGGGCAACACCTTCTTCATCGAGGGCAACCAGGCGATCACCCAGGGCCAGGTCTCGATGGCGATGAACTATTTCGCCTTCTTCCCAGCGCTGACCAACCCGAAGGTGAACCCGCACGCCGCGAACACCGGCTACTTCGCCAACCCGGCGGGACCGAAGGGCCGCTACGCCGCCCTCGGCGGCCAGGGGATGTCCATCAACGCCCACATCTCCGAGGAGCAGAAGCAGCACGCCTGGAAGTTCCTCGAGTGGTTCGTCCAGGAGGAGAACCAGTACAAGTGGGCCGAGGTCGGCGGCTTCACCTGCAACGCCGTGGTGCTGAAGTCCGAGGCGTTCCTCGACGCAACGCCGTATAACCGCGCTTTCATGGAAAGCATGTTCATGGTGCAGGACTTCTGGGCGAACCCGGAGTACGCCGATCTTCTCGAGTCGATGCAGCGCAATCTCCACGAGTACATCGTGGCCGACAAGGGAACGGCCAAGGAGGCGCTCGACCGGATCGCCGCCGACTGGGACGCAACCTTCAAGAAGTACGGCTACCGCAAGTAGCGCTCTGACCGGTTGCCGGGAGGGGTCATCGCGACCCTTCCCGGCATCGCAACCGCACGCAGCCGCATGCGGTCGAGACGTGCCGATCCGGAGGGCCTCGTCGGCTCTCCGGACGGCTCCTCGCGCAGCAACGGGAGTCACACATGACGACCTCGGGGCAGATGGTCCGCACCGGCATGAGCGACCTGACCATCCGCAACCTTTTCGTGATCCCGACGATCGCGTTCCTGATCGTCATGAACGTGTTCCCGCTGCTCTGGTCGCTGTTCCTGAGCTTCCACCAGTGGCGCGCGAACTCCGCAGACGACCCGGTCTTCGTCGGCATCGCCAACTATCGCGCGATCCTGAACGACCCGAATCTGTGGTCGACCTTCGCACTGACCGCGCAGTACGTCGTCTATGCGGTGATCGGCGAGCTGATCGTCGGCTTCGGAATCGCGCTGCTGCTCAACCGTCAGATGCGGGCGAAGGGACTCGTGACCACACTGCTGCTGCTGCCGATGATGATGTCACCGGCGGTGGTCGGGCTGTTCTGGAAGCTGCTCTGGAACCCGTCCTGGGGCATCGTCAATCCGATGCTCGGGCTCAGCAAGGACTTCGCGTGGCTCTCGAGCGCCGAGCGGGCGCTGTGGGCGGTGGTGATCACCGATATCTGGATGTGGGCGCCCTTCGTGATGCTGCTGTCCCTCGCCGGTCTCTCGGCGATCCCACAGCACCTCTACGAGGCGGCGGAGGTCGACCGGGCGTCGACGTGGTTCACCTTCCGGCACATCACCCTGCCCCTGGTGGCGCCGCTCCTGCTCATCGCCATCATCTTCCGGACCATGGAGAACTTCAAGCAGTTCGACATGATCTTCACCATGACCGGCGGCGGACCCGGGATTGCAACGGAGGTGAACGCGATCAGGCTCTATCGAATGGCGTTCCAGCAGTGGGACACGGGGCAATCTTGCGCCTTCGCCTACATCATGCTGGTGATGGTCATCGGTATCAGCAACATCTACATCAAGTACCTGAACAAGGTGAAGGAGCGCTAGCCGGTGCCCGCCGTCACCTCCGCGCGCCGCAGGCTGTCCAATCGGATCGCCATCGCCTGCGTCATCGCCATCACAGTGATCATGCTGGTGCCGATCTACTGGATCGCCACCACCTCGTTCAAGTCCTTCAACGACTCCGTGGCGATCCCGCCGAAGGTCTTCTTCGAGCCCGAGCTGACCGGGCTGGTCAAGGTCTTCACCAAGCGTACGCAGCTCCGGGCGCCGTATCACAAGATCAGCGCGGACGTCCTCACCGCGCTCGATGAGGCCGGGCTTCCCGACGACCTCCTCGAGCGTCTGTCGACGCTGAAGAAGCGCTACCGTATCGAGGAGCAGTTCGTCGACGCGGTGACAGAGCAGATCGGCGACGGCGTCGCGCCCGAGCAGGTCGGGCGCTACCTCGAGCTGGTGCTCGACCTCGCCAGGGTGGCGGACCCGAGCCCGAAGAAGCTCGCCGAGGCCACCTGGTACGAGAAGATCGTCTACGACAGCGGCGAGAAGGTGCTCCGCGCATCACCCTATCCGAATCGCCTGTGGAACAGCATCGTCATCAGCGTCGTGAGCACGTTCCTGTCGGTGGCCATGGGAACGCTCACCGCCTACGGCTTCTCGCGCTTTCGCGTGAAGGGCGAGAACGACTGGCTGTTCTTCATCCTCAGCACGCGCATGCTGCCTCCGATCGTCGTGATCATCCCGCTGTTCCTCATGTACCGAGCCGTCGGCTTCATCGACACCCACATCGGGATGATCATCCTGTACACCGCCTTCAACCTGTCGTTCTCCGTGTGGCTGATGAAGGGGTTCATCGACGAGATCCCGCTGGAGTACGAGGAGGCGGCGATGATCGACGGCTACTCGCGCTTCGAGGCGTTCTGGAAGATCGTCCTGCCGCAGTCGGTGACGGGCATGGCAGCCACCTCGGTGTTCTGCTTCATCACCGCCTGGAACGAGTACGCGTTCGCGCTCGTGCTCACGGCCCGACGGGCACAGACGGCGCCTCCGTTCATCCCGTCCCAGGTGGGCTCCGGCCTCCCGGACTGGACCGCGATCGCAGCCGGGACGATGCTGTTCCTCGTGCCGGTCGTCATCTTCACCTTCGTGCTGCGCAACCACCTGCTCCGAGGCGTGACCTTCGGGGCCATTCGTAAGTAGAGCCGGACGATGTTTCGGGAGTGGAGCGTCAGATACTTCGAGCCGATCTCCATGTGGCTCATCATCCTTGGGATCTTCGGCATCAGCCAGCCGTGGTGGCTGTGGCTGCACCGCTATGGCTTCACGATCACCCTCGTCGGCCTCATCGCCTTCATCGTGTTCTCCCACATCAAGCCGCTGCCCAAGGGTCGCGAGCGCGGCGACGGCAAGCAGACACGGTCCGACGGCTCGGAAGGCTGATGTAGATGGCGCAGATCCAGCTCATCGACATCGTCAAGCGCTTCGGCGACAACGAGGTCATCAAGCGTCTCAACCTCGACGTCGCCGACCGCGAGTTCGTCGTGCTGCTCGGGCCCTCGGGATGCGGCAAGACCACGACGCTGCGCGCCATCGCAGGGCTCGAGACGATCGACGGCGGGGAGATCCGCGTCGGCGGGCGCGCGGTGCAGGATCTGCCCGCCCGCGAGCGAGACATCGCCTTCGTGTTCCAGCTCTTCGCCCTCTACCCGCACATGGACGCCTTTCGCAACATCGCCTTTCCGCTCCGCGCGGTCGGGGTCCCCAAGGATCAGATCGAGACGCGGGTCCGCGAGGTGGCAACAATCCTGCAGATCGAGCCGCTGCTCTCGAGCATGCCCTCGGCCATGAGCGGCGGCGACATGCAGCGGGTCGCCATGGCCAGGGCGCTCGTGCGCGACCCGATGGCCATGCTCATGGACGAGCCGATGGGCACGCTCGACGCCAAGCTCCGCGAGGAGCTTCGCGCGGAGCTCAAGCACCTGCACATCGAGACCGGGTCGACGACCGTCTACGTGACCCACGATCAGGTCGAGGCGATGTCGATGGGCGACCGGATCGCGATCATGGACGACGGCGTCCTGCAGCAGATCGGCAGGCCGAAGCAGGTCTACGACAATCCGGCCAACATCTTCGTCGCCCAGTTCATCGGCAGCCCGGTGATGAACCTGCTGCCCTGCCGCTACGACGGCTCCGGCGGCGGCACGAAGGTGGCGGTCGGCACGCAGCGCACCGACAGCTTCGACTTCTCCGCGGAGATGCACGCGAAGCTCGAGGCGAGCGGCGCGGCGAACCGGCCGCTGGCCCTCGGCGTGCGACCGGAGGCGGTGCTGGTTCGTCGCGAGCCCGCGCAGGACTACCTGAAGGTCGAGGTCGAGGGCATCGAGCCGCTCGGCCCCTTCGACATCGTCGACCTCAAGGTCGGCGACGGCATCCTGCGCGGGAGCACCCGCAGCCAGTTCATCGAGCGCGCCGGGGAGTCGGTCTGGGTCCACCTCGACGAGCGCAGACTGCACTTCTTCGACACCGAGACGGGCGCGTCGATCGGCGTCTGAGCGGAGACCGGAAGAGATGGCGTCCATCGGTCTGGAAGGGCTGAGCAAGGTCTTCGACGGGCTCGTCGCGGTCGACGATCTCAGCCTGGAGATCGCCGACGGCGAATTCTACGTGCTGCTCGGACCGACCGGCGCGGGCAAGACGACGACGCTGCGCTGCCTGTCGGGGCTCGAGCGCGATCACGAGGGCCGCGTCTCGATCGGCGGCACGGACGTCACCGAGTGGAGCCCGGCCAACCGCGACGTGGCCATGGTCTTCCAGCAGTACTCGCTCTACCCGCACTTCACCGTGCGCGAGAACCTCGAGTTCTCGCTGAAATCACGCTTCCGGGCGGTGGCGCCCGAGGAGCGGAGCCGGCGCGTAGAGCGCGCCGCCGCCACGCTGCGCATCGATCACCTGCTCGACCGCAAGACCGACAAGCTGAGCGGCGGCGAGATGCAGCGGGTATCCATCGGGCGGGCGATCGTGCGCGAGCCACGGGCCTTTCTGATGGACGAGCCGCTCTCGAACCTCGACGCGAAGCTGCGCGAGGCGCTGCGCCTCGAGCTCAAGCGCCTGCAGCGCGACCTCGGCGCGACGCTGCTCTACGTGACCCACGACCAGGTCGAGGCGATGAGCATGGCCGACCGGGTCGGCGTCATCAAGGATGGCACGCTGATCCAGAGCGACACGCCCTACGCGGTGTACAACCGGCCGCGCAACGTCTTCGTCGCCGGCTTCGTCGGCACCCCGGGGATCAACCTCTTCGATGCGGTCGTCGCCGACGGCCGGATCAGGCTCGCGGGCAGCGCCGACGCCTTCGATCTCGAGCCCGACCTCGCCGGGCGGCTCACCGGGGTCGCCGGAGACGTGATCGTGGGCGTGCGCTCCGAGGACATCTTCCTCAGCCGCGAGCGCGAGCCCGGGACCTGCGCGTCCTCGGTCTACGTGGTCGAGCACATGGGAATGGAGAACCTCATCTCGTTCCACGTCGAGCACCACCACTTCAGGGCCGCCACCGATGCAGGCTTCGACCCCGCGGTGAACGAGGCCATTCACTACCGCTTCGCCCAGGACAAGCTGCACTTCTTCGACAAGCGCACCGAGGAGAACCTGATGGGGAGCGCGTGACGGGCCCTGGCCGGACGGCGCCGCGCCCGCGCGGCGGGGCGTGGCCGGAGCCATTTGCGCGCCGAAGGGCGGCCTCGTACCCTGGCCGACGCAGGGCCCGTGCCAGGCCCGGCCCCACGCCCGACAGGAGGAGGAGAACATGGGCCAGACCGTATTCACCAACGTGAAGATCCTCGACGGCTCCGGCGCGCAGCCCTTCGAGGCCGAGGTGCTCGTGCAGGGCAACCGGATCAAGTCCATCGCCCGTGACGGTGCGAGCGTGCCACGAGACGGAGCGGACGTCGTCGACGGCGGCGGCGCCACCGTGATGCCCGGGCTGGTAGAGGCCCACGCGCATCCCTCGTTCGTCAACACCCCGACGCTCGAGGGACTCGGCGACATCCCGGTCGAGGAGCACACGCTGCAGACCATGAAGTGCGTGCGCCAGATGCTCGACCAGGGCTTCACCAGCTTGTGCAGCGCAGCAGCAGCGAAGGCGCGCCTCGACGTGGTCATGCGCAACGCCATCAACGCCGGCGACATCCCGGGCCCGCGCATGCTCGCCGCCTCGCCCGAGCTCACCGTGACCAGCGGGCTCGGCGACGTGAGCCTGCGTCACATGCACCGCGAGACCTTCGCCCTGGTCTGCGACGGCGCCGACGAGTTCCGCAAGTGCGCGCGCGAGATGGTCCGCGAGCAGGTGGACACCATCAAGATCAAACCCTCCGGCGACGAGTTCATCCCCTTCGCCAAGGCCGAGCACACCGTGATGACGGAGGCCGAGGTGGAGGCGGTGTGCGAGGTCGCGCACTCACGGGGGATCCGGATGGCCTCGCACGCGCGCAGCGCCGAGTCCGTGAAGATGTCCCTGCGTCACGGCGTGCAGGTGATCTACCACGCAACCCTCGCCGACGAGGAGGCGCTCGACCAGCTCGAGGCGGTCAAGGACACGGTCTTCGTCGCCCCCGGGATCGGCATCCAGATCACGACCCTCTACGAGGCCGGCGACTGGGGGATCACCACCGAGTTCGCCGAGAGCATCGGCATGCGCCGCGAGCTCGAGATCGGCGCCGAGAACATGAAGGCGCTGAAGGAGCGCGGCGTGCGCGTGCTCCCGGGCGGGGACTACGGCTTCGCCTGGAACCCGATCGGCACCAACGCCCGCGACCTCGAGCACTTCGTCGAGTACCTCGACTACACGCCGATGGAGGCCATCGAGGCGGCCACCCGGCTCGGCGGCGAGCTGATGATGATGGGCGACGAGCTCGGCATGGTGCGCGAGGGCTATCTCGCCGACCTGCTCCTGGTCGACGGCGATCCGCTCCAGGACATCAGCATCCTGCAGGACGCGGACCGGCTGCTCGCCATCATGAAGGACGGCCAGTTCCACAAGGCGCCGAGCGCCCGGGCCGCGAGCCAGCAGGCCGCGGCCTGACGCGACCCGTCCGCAGCCGGTCCCGCTCGAGCGCAGCGCCGCCTCGACGTGGACCGGCTCTACGTGTGCCAGACCTGCGAGCGGGATGCGCCGCTCGCACCCGGGGAGGCGAGCCGCGGCCGACGGCTCGCGGACGCCGTGGCCGAGGCGCTCGAGGCGCACGGCGGGGCGCAGCGGCTCGCGCTGCGTCGGGTGAGCTGCCTCAACGGCTGCCCGAGCCCGTGCAACGTGGCGCTGCGCGGTCAGGGGAAGTATCGCCTGCGCCTGAGCCGCATGGGCTCCGAGGACGCGCCGGCACTGGTGGCGCTCGCGCTCGCCTATGCCGCTCACGCGACCGGCGATCCGCCCCGCGAGAGCTGGCCGCCGGGACTCGCCGAGCGGCTCACGGTCCGCGCGCCCCCTCCAGGCCTCACCGCCTCCTGACCCGCCGCCGGGTTGGCCGGAGACGGGCAAGACCAAAGGGGACCGTTGTGGGATCCCTCAGCCGTCCCCTTCCCGAAGGGGCTGGGGGACCGGGAATGGACGGTCTCCTTTGGTCGGAGGTGACGCGGGACATGACTTTTCGCGAGCGGCGCGGCGACCATGGAGCCACCCGGCTCGTCGCCGGGACGCGTGGTGGGATTGTCGCAAGACCAGCGAGGGACGACGCCATGACGATCAGGATCATCGAGGAGCAGTACCGCATACTGGTCACCCAGTACCCGGATCGACCGCGGATCATCGCCGAGGGGGACTCGTGGCTCTCACCGCTGCTCGAGGACAACCTGCTGCGGCACGTCGACCAGTACTTCGACTTCCACATCCTCAACCTCGCCGAGGCGGGCGACAAGGCCAGTGACATCTTCTCCGGCGCCCAGCGCAACCGGCTCGCCTATGCGCTCGACGACAAGACCGGCTTCGGGTTCGACGCGCTCCTGCTCAGCGCCGGCGGCAACGACCTTCTCGAGGCCCTGAACGACCCGCACGCGGACCTGTTGCTGGTGATTCCCGAGGACCGGCCGCCGGTGGACGGGGCCGACGCGGTGGATCGGGGCGTCGACAAGGCTGCCGTCATGCGCGCCGTGGGCGACGTCGTCGACCACTACCGGTCATTCCTCGACCTGCGCGCCCGCATCTGCCCTTCCATGGAGGTCTGGTTCCACGGCTACGACGTCCCCTTCGCGAGCGGCAGGGCGGCGGACCTCTGGGACCCGATCGACTGGCTGCCGGTCGGGCCGTGGCTCGACCCGGCTCTGCACCGGGCGGGTATACACGAGGACGACCACCAGCGGGCGGTGCTGCGCTACCTCGTCGACACGCTCCAGGCGGCGCTCTCCGCCCTCGCCGACCCGGCCGACGGCGTGCACTACGTGGATCTGTCCGGCGCGCTCGCGTGGGAGGGCGCCTGGAACGACGAGCTCCACCCGAGCCGCGCGGGCTACCAGTCGGCGCTCGTGCGCCTGCGGCCACGCCTCGACGCGCTCATCGACAGCTGGCGCGCGCAGCGCTGAGGACCGGAGCGAACGCGGGCATCAGCCCTCGGGCGGACCGGCTGCGGCTTCGACCTCCGCAGACACGTCGCGCGGCACCGTGGGCATCATCACGATCTGCTCGACGAGCGTGCGTTGGGGCATCGTGGCGCACAGGACGATCGCCTCGGCCACGTCCTCGGGCTGCATCATCGTCTCGCGGGCCTCGGCGGCCGGCGGCTGCGGCCGCTTGTCGAGGATCGGGGTGTTCGCCTCCCCGGGCGAGATGACGCAGGCCCGGATGCCGTACTTCCGGAGCTCGGCGTTCATGCCCCGCGTCAGGTTGTGGGAGGCCGCCTTCGCCGCCCCGTAGGGAATGCCGCCGAGCAGGCTCGGGGAGAGCCCGGCCATCGACGATACGGTGATCACCGTCCCCTCGCCCTGGGCGATCATCGGCTCGAGCAGCGACTGGGTGAGCCGGTAGACGCCCTCGACGTTTACCCGGAAGACCGACGTCCACTCCTCCGGATCGACGTGGCGCAGGGATCGGACCCGCGTGCTGTGCCCGGCATTGTTGACGAGCACGTCGACGCGGCCGCGCTGCTCGATCGCCCAGCGGCCGAGCGCCGCCGCCGCGTCGCCGTCCTCGAGGTCGACGCTGCGCGCGAGCGCGCCTCCGCCCGTCGCCTCGATCGCCGCCACGGTCTCGGCGAGCGGCGCCTCGCGCCGCCCTGCGACCAGCACGTACGCCCCCTCGCCCGCGAGGGCCAGGGCGGCCGCACGGCCGATCCCACTGCCCGCGCCCGTGACCAGCGCCGTCTTGCCGTCCAGAGCCCCCATCATCCCCTCCTCTCCCGCACCAGGCTCCATGCTACCGCGCTCGCCGCTGCGCCGGCCTCGGGCGGCTCCGCTCAAGATCCGGACCACGCGGCCGATCGTTCTTCTCGAGCGCCGAAGTGCCGCTCCGAGCCCGCCCAAATCCAGCGAGCCGAAAGCACCATGCGATCGTCCCCCCAGCGACTCCACCCCTCCGGCACCGGCCGGACGACCCCGGCAGACGCCGCACGTGGCGACCCGGCCCCACCTGTTCCCGACGGCGTCTCTGCCCTGCGCGCCGAGGTCGAACGCCTGCGCCAGCGGGTCCGCGAGCTCGAGGCTGCGCGAGCCGACGAGGTCTGCGCCGAGCGCGAGCGCGTCGAGCAGTTCGCCGAGACCACGGCGGGCTGGTTCTGGGAGACCGATGCGGCCCTGCGCTTCGCCTACATGACCCCGAGCGTCGAGCGCGTCACGGGCGTCGAGCCCGAGTGGCACTACGGCAAGTCCCGCGAGGACATCGGCGTGCCCGAGTCGGTATCGGAGAGCGCCTGGCGCGAGCATCTCGACACGCTCGAGCGCCGGGAGCGCTTCAGCGACTTCGTGTTCCGTCGCGACGGGCCGGACGGCGCCAAGTGGCTGAAGACGAGCGGGGTCCCTGCCTTCGACGGCGAGGGCCGCTTCCTCGGCTACCGCGGGACGGCGGTCGACATCACCGCCGAGATCACGGCCAGGCACACCGCCGAGCAGCTCCTGTCAGCGGTGGAGAATCTGAACGACCTGTTCGCGCTGTGGGACGAGAACGACCGCCTGGTGATGTGCAACGAGCGCTTCCGCGAGATCAACGCCGCGGTGGGCGAGACCACCGAGCCGGGCACCCCGTTCGCGGACCACATCCACGCGGCGCTCGCGGCCGACCTCTACCCGCAGGCGGCCGGGCGCGAGGAGGCGTGGCTCGAGGAGCGCTTCGCCCTGCATCGCCAGCCCGGAGCCGCTTTCGAGATCGAGCGCCAGGAGGGGCGCTGGCTGCTGATCCAGGAGCACCAGCTCGCCGACGGCGCGACGGTGACCATCTCGACCGACATCACCGAGCGCAAGCGGGTCCAGCTCGCGCTCGAGAAGCAGCACTCGGTCCTCGAGACGACGCTCGCCACCATCCCGGACGGCGTCCAGGTGCTGGACGCCGAGGGACGGCTCGTCGCGTCGAACCCGAGACTTTGGGAGATCATGGAGCTCGACGACGGGGCGATCCTCGGCGCGTCGGACCCTGCCGGGGCGCTGCGCGAGGCGCTCGCGGCCCGCGGCGAGCAGGGCCCGGGCGCGGGGGACTCGGACGCACCGGACGCGAGCACCCGCGAGCCGGCCCGCTACGAGCGCCAGCTCGCCTCGGGCCGATGGGTGGAGTGCCGCTGGACCCCGGTGCCGGACGGCGGCTCGCTCGCGGTGTACCGGGACATCGACGAGAGCAAGCAGCTCCAGCGCGAGCTCGAGCGGCTCGCGACCCACGACGAGCTGACGGGGCTCGCCAACCGGCGGCTGCTGTTCGAGATCCTCGACCACGAGCTGGCGCGGGTGACCCGCTTCGCAACGCCCGTCTCGGTGCTGATCATCGACGCCGACCATTTCAAGGACGTCAACGATCGACACGGCCACGCGCTCGGCGACGAGGTGCTCCAGCGGATCGCCGCGGCCTGCGAGCACACCGTTCGCGGGATCGACGCGGTCGGCCGGCTCGGCGGGGAAGAGTTCGCGGCGGTGCTCCCGGGCACCACCCTCGACGAGGCGCGCATCGCCGCCGAGCGCGTGCGCACCGCGGTGGCCGCGCTGCGCATCGAGCACCGGGAGGCCACGATCACCCCGACGGTGAGCATCGGCGTGGCCGAGGCCGCCCCCGACGAGTGCGCAAAGGCTCTCCTCGCCCGAGCCGACGAGGCGCTCTACGTGGCGAAGCGCGACGGTCGGAATCGAGTGGCGAGTCGCTAGCCCGCATATTGCACCACGCCGGCAGCAAGCCGGCTGCAACTGACTGACTCGCCGAGAGAAACTCTATCGGCGCGACGAGCTGCAGTGGCGACGTTCTGTCCTCGGCTCGCTGCCTATCGCGGCCCTGGGTGGTCCATGCACGCGCGAGCCAAGGTATGCTCCGAGCGTGCTGCGACAGCGACCAGTGCGCAAAAAATGGCCAATCGCGTCCTACCCCGAACCCTGCTGCTCGCCCTGCTCTCGCTCGGCGCCCATGGCGCCGCGAGCGCCTGTGACGGCCGGGAGCCCACCCGCGAGACCAGCCCCGGTCCCCACGACTACTCCGCCGGCGTGCCGGACAGCAAGCTATGGCGCGAGGGCGACGCCGGCGAGCCGCTGTTCCTGCGCGCGCGGGTCCTCGATACCTGTGGCAGGCCGGTGGCCGGCGCACGGGTCCGGATCCTGCATGCGAACCAGGACGGGAATCACGAGGCGGACCGCTGGCGGGCGGACCTCGTCACGGACGAGCAAGGCGCGTTCGAGATCGTGACGGTCTTCCCCGGCTACACGGGCTACATCCCGCGGCACATCCACTTCAACATCACCCACGCCGAGCACCGGGAGCTCATGACGCGCCTGTTCTTCAAGAACGACCCGTCCGTGGACCACGGGATCGAGGATCTCGCCGTCGTCCTCGAGGAGATCCCGCGCGGCGAGAGCCGGAGCTGGGCGGCGGGCTACGAGTTCGTGCTCGCACCGCGCTGAGGTTTGCGCAGGCGCGCGCCCCCTGAGTACCTCGCCACAGTGGTTTGGCGGGTCCAGCCAAAGCATCCATGCTGCGCACGGTCGCGAGACGGCCGACCGAGTCACGACCTCGGGCCTGTTCTGCAGCTCGGAACAGGTATCTAGTCGCATCGCGTCTCGCCGGGGCCGAGATCGGGCCGGTACTCCGCCGCGCTGTCGATGATGCCGCGCTGGGAGAGTGAGCGGGCCGGATCGTTCCGGTTGCGCTCGAACAGGGTCCGGTGCCCGCTGCCGAGGTACTCGGTGAGCCTCTCCCCTTCCGAGCTCGCGTCGTAGAGCCAGAACCTGCCGTCCCGCCACAGCAGCGAGAAAGCGAGCGGCATCGCCCGCTGCCTTCCATCGCGCCGGACGCTCGCCCGCACCAGGAATCGCCCCTCCTCGCCAGGCTGACCGGGCTGAACCCGGAACGTGTCCGGATCGAATCCGGCCGCGTAGTCGAGGAACAGCTCCGCGAGCTCGCGCTTGACGAGATCGCCGTAGCGCGCGCGAAGGATGCGCAGCTTCTCCGGGGCGTAGGCGCAGCGCGGTCCGGTGCCGAAGAAGGCCGCCTCGTAGCGCTCGGCGCCGAGCGCCACCGCGCCGAACGCCTCCGCGTCCACGGTCTCGTCGAGGACCTCCAGCAGGCGGCGCCGGTAGCGATCGCGGGTGCTCTCCACGACCTCGCCGCCGCCGGCCCCGCCGATCCGGAGCACCTCTCCCATGTGCTCCTCGACGAAGAGGCGCGCGCTCTCCCGCGTGTCGGACCGCGCTGGCGATGCGGCCATCGCGCCGAGCGCGACGAGAACCACGAGCCGCGTCACTGCGCGATGCCCGTCCCCGGTGACCGGGCTCATGGTCATGCTCATCCTCGGCGCTCCCCGATCAATGCTCCCCCACGACTGTACCGGCGAGGGGAGTGCGGCCGACCGTGGCCGGGCGACCGGGCGCTGGCGCTCACCAGCGCTCGCCGAAGGGCCGGAGCTCGACGGTGAACGACCACGTCGAGCGATCCTGGTGCGCGACGTGGAAGATCTCCTCGGCGATCGCCGACGGCCTGGCAAAGAACTCGTCGGGCTCGTCCGGAGCGAGCACGGGCCGCGTGCGCGGCGTGTCGATCGCCGCGTCGATCACGAAGTACGCGACGTGGATTCCCTGGGGGCCGAACTCGCGGGCGATCGACTCGGCGAGGATCCGCTGGGCCGCCTTGGTCGAGGCGAAGAATCCAAAAAGCGCCTTGCCCCGCGTCGCTGAGGTGTTCCCGGTCACCATGATGGCGCCGCGCCCTGCGCCGAGCATCGCCGGGATGGTCTCGCGGGCGAGGTGCAGCAGCGCCGTCACGTTCACCCGGAAGTTGCGCTCCAGATCTTCCGGGTCGAGATCGAGGATGCTCCCGCGCACGGCGCGCACCGCGTTGTGCACGACGACTGCCGGGTCGCCCATCTCGCTCCGCACCTGCGCGAGCGTCTCGACGAGGGCGCCCGTGTCGGCCACGTCGCACGGAAAGGCGCGAGCGCCCTCGCAGGCACGCTCGTGCGCGGCGAGGCGCTCGCCGTCACGCGCGAGCATCGCAACGCGGTAGCCGCCAGCGGCGAAGCGCCGCACGACCTCTGCACCGGTGCCGCCCTCGGGCCCGACGCCGGTGACCAGGCACACGCCGCGGTCCGTCGCAGCGCTCACGCGCTCGCGCTCGGCCGCTGGGCGAGCTCGCTCGCCCAGCGGTGCACGTTCGGGAAACGGCTCTCGATCTCGACGTCGATCCGGCCCGCCATCTGCACCATGAAGTGTCCGGTGATGTCGGCGATGCTGAGCCCGGGTCCGGCGACGAAGGCGCTGCCCGAGAGATGCGGGTCGAGCCGCGCCAGGAACACCTCGAGCATCGCCCTGCCCCGATCGACCAGCGCCGGGAGCTGCGGCAGGTCCGAGCGGGTGCCCGGCACGACCCGGCCGGCGAAGGGCGGCAGGTGGTTGCGGACCGCGTGCAGGGTCGGCATGAAGCCGTCGAGCTCGATGCGCCGGTTCCACATGTCGATGCGCGCCCGCGCCGCGGCGTCACGGCCGAAGAGCGATGGCTCGGGATGCAGCTCCTCGAGATAGCGGCAGATGCTCACGGACTCCGCGATCACCGTGCCGTCGTCGAGCTCGAGGAATGGCACGCAGTGGAAGGGATTCATGGTCGCGAACGGCTCCTCGTACTGCGCGCCCGCACGCACGTCGAGCTGGACGGTGGGGATCTCTAGCCCCTTCTCGGCGAGGAACATGCGCACCCGCTGCGCGCTGGCGGCGGGCTCGAAGTCGTAGAGCTTCATGGTCGAGGCCTCGGTGGGGATCGGATGGACCTGTCGTCCGACGGTGGTGATTCTACGCCGGCGACAACGCGGGCGGCGTGCCGGAAGGAGGCGAGCGATCGATGCGCTCGACGCGGGCGCCCCGTGGCGGGGCGCCCTTCCCGCTTCCTTCATCCCATGCGCAGGAAACGCATCTGATCCGCCAGGATGCGGCGGTTGGAGAGGATCAGCCACTCGGCCATGTCCGGCGCGTACGGCACCGCGAGCAGGGCCATACCGGCCACCTCCGGGGTCCGCGCACCCTTGCGTCGATTGCACGGGCCGCAGGCGGTCGCGACGTTCTCCCAGGCATCGGCGCCGCCGCGCGCCCGCGGCACGACGTGGTCGCGGGTGAGCTCCGAGTCCCGGAAGCGTCCGCCGCAGTACAGGCACAGGTGCTGGTCGCGACGGAACAGCGCCCGGTTCGTCAGCGGTGGAACCAGACGTCGACGGTGGCGACGCGGCGCGTGACCGGTCACCGCCACGATCGAGCTGACCAGCAGCTCGCTGCGCTCCCCGGTCACCCGCGACCGGCCGCCGCGGACGCGGATCACGCTGTCGCCCGCCTCCCAGGCGATGCGCTCGCGGCAGTAGAGCACGGCAGCTTCCTGCCAGCCCATCCACCGCGCCGGCCGCCCGGCGACGTCGAGCGAGAGGACCCGCGGATCCTCCCGGCAACTCACGATGTCCATGATCACCTCCGATCCGCGCTCCGCGAGACGAATTCGCGAACTCTCGCTCGCACCCTTGACGCTCGGATGACTTCGCTCTCCGAAAGCTGGCCGGATCGCCTCGCGATGGTGCCCACGGGAGGATTCGAACCTCCGTCCTCTCGGGTCGAAACCGAGCGCTCCGATCCACTGAGCCACGTGGGCGATGCGGAAAGCTGGTGCCGACGGCAGGAGTCGAACCTGCATGGCCCGAAGGCCACCGCCGTCTCGGAGCGGCGTGTCTACCGTTCCACCACGTCGGCGTGGGTGGGCGAGCCCGGCACGCTACCGGCTCTCGTCGACCAAGTTGGTTGAGCCTCGGATCTCCGGGTCCGAATCACCAGGCACTGCGCCGACGGCCGTGACTCGTTTCGCCTTCTCGCCACGCGCCGTGAACACATCCATGTGGGCTCGGGCGCAGCATCCATGCTGCGCACGGTCGCGAGAAGCTGTCAAAGAGCGCCGGGGCACGCGCTCGCACCGCGGGACCGGCCACAAAAAAGCCCCGGTCAGGCCGCACGCCTGCCGGGGCTCTCTTCCCGGGAGGCGTGCGGTCTTTCTCCGCAAGCCTCCGAGTCGATGTCTGGAGGCTTACGTCATCCGCTGCGTGGCACCGGCAAGCAGGTGCACGAGCGCGAACCGTAGCCGGCGACGCTCGGTCGCTGCTCCGCGCGCGCGCGGGCACCGAACCGACCGGAGGTCGGCCCAGCGGTGTACATCGCTTCGTTCACTCTCGCGTTCATCGCCTTCGCGTATCGCTCGAAATGCCGCTGTCTCGTTCCCGCCGAGCACGAGGACTCGGCCAGGGGGGCGGCAATTCTAGTCATCGACGGCGCCAAGTCAAGCGCACGGCTCACACTCGCTCGCGAATCGTCGCCGTGATCGACCCGGCAGATCGATTCATGTCCGGCGTTCTCTGCCGCTCAGCGCGGGCGTTGCGCATCCTCGCGGATCATGTCCGCGGCCTTCTCCGCGACCATGATCACCGGCGCGTTGATGTTCCCCGAGGGCATGGTGGGCATCACCGACGCGTCGACCACGCGCAGGCCATCGAGGCCGCGCACCCTCAGCCGCTCGTCGACCACCGCGAGCGCGTCGCCGTCGGGCCCCATGCGGCAGGTGCCCATGACGTGATACGTGGTCGCGCCGGTCCGGCGCGCGTAGTCGAGCAGCTCGTCGTCGCTCGCGCAGTCGATGCCCGGCTTGATCTCGACGTCGCGGTAGGGCGCGAACGCCTGCGCCTCGCCGAGCCCTCGAACCAGGTGCAGTCCGCGCACCAGCGTCTCGCGATCGAGCGGGTCGCTGAGAAAGTTCGGACGGATCAGCGGCGGCGCGTGCGGATCCGCGGAGCCGATGTGGATGCTGCCGCGGCTCTCGGGCCGGCACTGGTAGACGCCGATGGTCATGCCCGGCTCGCGGTCGAGCGCGCGGGTGACGTGATCGAAGCTCGCGTGGGCGAAGAAGAGCTGGAGGTCCGGCGTCTCGAGCTCCGGCCGGGTGCGTATGAACCCGTGGCCGATGCCGGCGGTGTAGGTGAGCGCGCCGCGTCGGGCGACGACGTAGCGCGCGAGCTCGCGCAGGAAGCGAAGCCCCCGCGTGTCCTCGTTGAGGGTGATGCGCTGGCGGATGCGCCAGGCGATCCGCGAGGCGTAGTGGTCGCGGTAGTTCTCGCCCACGCCCGGCAGCGCGTGCAGCACCTCGACGCCTTGCTCGGCGAGCACCTCCGGTCGCCCGATGCCGGAGAGCTCGAGCATCTGCGGCGACTGCACGGCGCCGGCGCTGAGGACGACCTCGGCGCTGGCGCGCGCCTCGAGTAGCGACCCGCCGCGCTCGTACTGCACGCCGACCGCGCGAGTGCCCTCGAGCAGCACGCGGCGCACTCGCGCGCCCGTGAGCACCTCGAGGTTCGGCCTGCGGCGCACGGGCTCGAGATAGGCCGTCGCCGCGCTCTCCCGGCGCCCGTTGCGCTGGGTCACCTGGTAGACGCCGAAGCCGTCCTGACGCTGGCCGTTGTAGTCGGGATTGCGCTCGTAGCCGCACTCGACGCCGGCTTCCACGAAGGCCTCGATGAGCCGGTGCGACTCGCGCATGTCGGCGACGTTGAGGGGACCCGCATCACCGCGCAGCTCGTCCCCGCCGCGCTCGAAGCGCTCCGCGCGCCTGAAGTAGGGCAGCACGTCGGCGAAGGACCAGCCGCGGTTTCCGAGCTGGCCCCAGGTATCGTAGTCGAGGGCCTGGCCGCGCACGTAGAGCATGCCGTTGATCGAGCTCGAGCCGCCGAGCACCCGGCCGCGGGGGATCGGGATGCGCCGGCCGGCGACGCTGTCATCGGGCTCGGTCTCGAACAGCCAGTTGAGACGCCGGTGACGGAGCAGCGTCTGGAACCCGACGGGCACCACGATGTAGGGGCTGCGCGCCTCGCCGCCCGCCTCGAGGAGCAGGACCGAGACCGCAGGGTCGGCGCTCAGACGGTTGGCGAGCACGCAGCCGGCGGACCCCGCGCCGATGATGATGTAGTCGTGCGGCACAGTGCGGCTCCCGGCGGCCTGCGACCCCGATTCTATCCGGCCCGCAGCCTACCGGTGCAGCAGCGCCGGGTGGAAGGCGACGGGGCGCCCCGCGACGACCGTCGCCGCCACCCGCGGTGGCCATGGCGGACGGTCCTCCACGAGCACCAGGTCGGCGCGAAGTCCCTCGGCCAGCTCGCCGCGGTCGTCGAGGCCAAGCGCGCGCGTGGGATTGGCGCTGACGAGGCGCCATGCGTCAGCGAGCTCCGCGGTGCCGCCGCGATGCAGCCTGAACGCGGCCGCGAGCATGGCCGGGTGAGCTACGAGTTGATGCTCATCGCGCGATCGTGAGGTGGCCGGAGCCCTCGATGCATTCGCTCCAACGGGAGCGCGCAGACCTGGGCAGCAACGCGGGGCCTCGTCTCAGCGTTCGACGTCCCGCGCCACCGCGGCCGAGCGTGCCGAGCCCGGGTCCCGGGCGAGGAAGTCCGAGGTGCTGTTGACGTGCGGGAAGGGCTCGTCGGGGACATCGCATCCGAGGAAGGCGCACAGCGGGGGCCACCCCTCGCGCGGGTCGAGTTGCAGAAACCTGCCCGCCGGCACCGTGTCGCGCACGCGCCGATTGTGCGCCTCGTAGACGGCGACGACGTGCTCCCTGTCGTCCATCCGGTCGTCGAACAGCCCATGCCAGACCACCTCCAAGACCATGGCGCGATGGGCGCGGCGCTCTGGCGTGTCCTGCTCGAGCGGCGCCCTCGAGACGGCGTAGATGGTCTGCATGATGCTCTCGTACCAACGCTGGGAATCGCGCACGGTGAGGATGACCTTCGCGTCGGGGAAGGCGGCCATCTGCTGCTCCCAGAAGTTGCACGAGGGCCAGTCGACAGCCGAGCGGTAGCCCGCGAACAACGCCTCCCAGTCAACGGCCTCACCGCGTCCGGCCCGGCGCCATAGCTCGTCGTGATGCGGGTGCTCGCGTACCGCGACCATGTGGTAGCAGGGCCCTGCTCCGAGGCGCTCGAGCGCATGCTTGAGCGACAGGGTGCCTGTGCGCCCGAAGCCGGCGCCGATGACTTCCAGTGCCATCCGCTCCCCTCCCGGGAATCGATGCTCGCGCCTGAATTGTACCGGACGTCTCCGGGCAGGCCGGAAGGTCTAACCCCCGGAAGGCAGAAGAGCTCCTTAACTATTGGGGCCCAAGGTACGCGATATCGGACTCACTTGGACTACCAGCCCGGCCTACTCGACTCCTCTGACGAGGTGCATCTGGCGGTACGAGTAGCCAGGATATCGGCGTCAGTCCTCTGCGTAAGCGCTTAATCGGAAGAAACGAACTGAGCGGGACAGAAGTCGAGGTGCCCCAACAGCTTGGGAAGCTGATGATGTACCTCCAGCCATCTGCGGACTCGCCCACTGTCCGAGTGACCACCTGACGGTGGGACGAATTCCCACCCGAGGCGCCACTCAACAGTGAGGTTCGGGAGCGACCTACTCGGAGAGTGATGATCGCCGGTGGTGAGGCGTAGACTCCGGGTATCAAAAGGTGCGCACCCTCTAGGAGGGTCGCGATGTCGAACTAGCGATACGTCCGGAATCAGGAATCAGCCATAGCCGGCCACTCCCCACCATCAGGGTCGCGCGTCGGGTGGAGGTGACAGTGGACGCTCGCCCGAATCCGTAGAGGGAGAGGAATGGTGGCAACGGGTACTGGGGTTCGCCTTGCTAGCCGACTGCGACGATACTGGTGAGGCTTTACTTCGACGAGGAGCAGTTGGTATGAAGACTCACTTCGTCCGATGCGCGGCATACAACCAATGGGCTAACGCCAGACTATATGAAGCGGCTCTCACGCTCTCGGAGTCGGATTACCGACGAGATGTCGGTGCGTTCTTCAAAAGCATGCACGGAACGCTCAATCACCTCATCCTCACGGATCGGATCTGGCTCAAGCGGCTAACTGGAGAAGGTGACCACCCGGACCGACTGGACGCCATCATTTACGATGACCGCTTGGAACTGGCCTCTGCGCGTGCCGACGAAGACGAGCGCCTCAGGCGTTATGTTGACTCGCTCGACAATGACTTGCTCGATGGACTGCAGGAATACACGACGACATCGGGGAAACCATTTGAACAAAGGCGCACTGACATTCTCGCCCACCTGTTTAACCATCAGACTCATCATCGGGGTCAAGCGCACACCATTCTCTCGCTGCTGACCGAAAGAGAGCCGCCTTCTCTCGGTTTGCTTCCCATGCAGAGGGGCGTCGGCGCGCCTGACCTGCGTGAGGTGGTCGCGTCGCAAGCGTCCGGAGCTTGAAATCGTGGCGGAGGTCTTCGAAGGTCTCGTCATCGAGCGCGAACTGGCGGCGCATGTACGGATAAGGAAGTCGGCGTTCCCTAGTGCTCCGAGTCTACGCCTCGCCACTCCGGCGATCATCACTCTCCGAGTAGGTCGCCCCCGAACGTCACTGTTGAGTGGCGCCTCGGGTGGGAACTCGTCCCACCGTCAGGTGGTCACTCGGACGAGTGGGCGAGTACGCAGCTGGCTGGGGGTAGGCTCACAGCTTCCCAAGCTGAAGAGCGCTCCATGACTCGTGTCGATTATCGGATGATCTAGTCAGGCCGGCGACGATGTTCGCTGTCCGACCCGTCGTCGATCTCAGGTAACAACGTCCCATAGTCCGTCAGCGCTCTACTTGGTGACGTGGACCGGCCTGGCAGCCATTTCGCGTTCCGCAACCAAGTGACGTTGCCGAGTCGGGCACCGAGGTAAGGTCCCGAAAGGGTGCCGCGGCCGCTGCGGCATTTCCCATAGCC